>Ga0074193_1000365_pt1 | contig 79338 bp, 76 predicted proteins | sample EPASupsiteHSE605_FD_64523 | JGI IMG/M metagenome (GOLD analysis project Ga0074193, IMG submission 64523) | Bioremediated contaminated groundwater from EPA Superfund site, New Mexico - Sample HSE6-05 | ecosystem: Environmental > Aquatic > Deep subsurface > Groundwater > Contaminated ... | reverse complement strand
GGTTACCCACGCGTTACTCACCCGTCCGCCACTAAGAATTTCTCAAAGTAAACTTATTGAAATTCTCCGTTCGACTTGCATGTGTTAGGCACGCCGCCAGCGTTCGTCCTGAGCCAGGATCAAACTCTCCAAAAAAAGTTATTTCACTTCTCGTTTGAAGAAGATGATTGACTCATGATTTTGTTTGAAACTCTTGCGAGTTTCTCTCATTGGCTGTCCTTGTTGTTTAGTTTTCAAAGACCATCCCAAGCCCTTTAGGACCGAGTTACATCTTAGCATTTCAGACTTATATTGTCAATACTAATTTATTCCACATTCCCATTCTTAAGGGCACTTATCTGTCCTCACTTATCGCAAGTATATTGCCGAGCGACAAATAATACTATACCATAACTATATCCCCCTCCTCAAATATCGTTAAGATCTATAATACCAGTATTATAACCAAAAATCATATTTATCCTTCATAATACTATGTTTATCTGGACGCCACGATTTCTTTTGCGATATTTCATGTTTCCGCGTAATCCCCTATCAGAAAACTAGGCTAGTGCCAAGCCGTAGGCGATGTCGATCGCCTTAGTTGCCCTTATGCGCTGGCCATAACTCGAACTAGGATGTTCGATATTAGAGCATCGCCATGGATGGCAAGGTGCCGTGATGGCGAGAAGGGACCGCTGGCCATGGATAGCCGAGTGTCGCTGTAGCCACGACTCGAACAAGGATGTTCGAGATTAGTGCACCGCCATGGATGGCAAGGTGCCGTGATGGTGAGAAGAGACCATCCAGAAAGTATACAACGAAAAGTTATGCTTTCTGGCTAGTATAAACAAAAGCTGCCCAACACTTAACTGGGCAGCTTTAAACACTAAAGGTTATTCCACAATTTCATCGTCTAGAACATTTTCATCTCTTGGTCGCATCGTTGGGAATAGGATGACGTCGCGAATTGACGCAGAATCCGTTAATAACATTACCAAACGGTCTATTCCAATTCCCAGTCCACCTGTAGGCGGAAGCCCGTACTCTAGAGCTTGGACAAAGTCTTCATCCATGATATGAGCCTCATCATCCCCCTTAGCCCGTTCAGCAGCCTGAGCTTCAAAACGTTGTCGCTGATCAATAGGATCATTTAATTCCGAAAAAGCATTAGCAAGTTCACGTCCAAATATAAAAGCCTCAAATCGATCAGTATATTCAGGGTGCTTAGCATTACGTTTTGCAAGTGGGGATATTTCTACAGGATGTCCTATTATAAATGTCGGTTGAATCAATTTTGGTTCTACGAACTCTTCAAAAAATTCATTTATAATTTTCCCGCGAGATGTATCCGCCGCGACATGCAAGCCTTTTTCTTGAGCTATGCGACGAGCTTGTTCATCTGTTGTGATTTCTCTGAAATCTACTCCAGAGTACTCTAGAATACCGTCAAGCATTGAAAGTCGCCGCCATGGAGTCTTAAATTGGAGAGGTTGTCCCTGATAAGTAATTTCCAAAGTACCGTGTATTCTTTGCACAATATGGGCAATCATCTCTTCCGTCAATTCCATAATGTCTTCGTAATTTGCGAACGCCTGATAAAGTTCCATCATAGTAAACTCTGGATTATGCTTGATTGAAATTCCTTCATTCCTAAAAGTACGACCAATCTCGAATACTTTTTCCAGTCCACCAACAATCAGACGTTTTAACGGAAGTTCGAGAGCAATCCGCAAATAAAGATCTATGTCAAGAGCATTGTGATGCGTGCTGAATGGACGGGCTGCCGCTCCTCCAGGAATTGTATGTAACGTGGGTGTCTCTACTTCAAGGAACTCTCGTTCCTCTAGGAACTCTCTCATAAACCGAATAATTTTACTTCGTGTCACAAACACTTGGCGAACATCAGGATTCATAACTAAATCCAGATAACGCCTTCGATAACGTGTTTCTACATTCGTCAGACCATGAAACTTTTCGGGAAGCGGGCGCATTGCCTTGGAGAGCAATAAAACTTCACGTGCGTGAATCGATATTTCCCCTCGCTTAGTACGGAAAACTTTCCCTTTTACCCCAACGATATCTCCTACGTCAAATTTTGTTATTAAATTAAACATCGTCTGACCTAATTCATCTATTCGAATATAAATCTGAATGCGGCCATTAAGGTCTTGAACGTGTGTAAAGATAACTTTTCCCTGATCACGCTTGCTCATGATGCGACCAGCAATACTAACTTCTTGTCCCTCTAACTCTTCAAAACGCTCTAAAATGTCAGAGGTTTTATGGGTTCGAATATAGCGATCCGCATATGGTTCAATATCTGCTTGGCGAAGCATCTCAAGCTTTTCTAAGCGAATTCGCCAGAGGTCGTTGGTATTCTCCATCTTTATTCCTCCATCAATTATTCTCTATTATCAATTTTACCAAACTTAGACTTCACTAAACACAAAAAAATAATTTAAAAGACCATTACCTTTTTATAAACTTTGCTAAAAAAGTTTTCTAATGCTTGGCCAAGTCGAACAGGGATGTTCGAGATTAGTACACCGCCATGACTCAACCAAGGATGGTTGAGATTAGAGCATCGCCATGGATGGCTAGTGATAGCATAGGTGTCGTGATGGCGAGAAGGGAAATAATTCTATCAATAATTATGGGGAAAATCAAACCATATTCTGGTTGACTTCAAGTCAATAAACAAAGTGCAGCATCTGTACGTGGCTAAACCCAGTCACAGAAACACTGCACTCACAAATACTTAGTCTTAATGTTTTTCTCAAATTTGAGTCGTACGCTCTTGCATAATCTTACTTAATATCAAGAATTTGATAGTGTAAAATTCCTGCTGGAACATTTACTTCGACAACAGATCCTTTAGTTTGGCCTAAGACTGCTTTTCCGACTGGGGATTCATTCGAAATTTTATTTGTACCAGGATCAGCCTCAGCCGAACCGACAATGAAGTATTCTTCTTCCTCACCAAAGTCTAAGTCTTTCAGGCGTACCTTTGTTCCTATTGCCACGACATCGGTTCCCTCTAGTTCATCAATAATTCGCGCATTCCTAAGCATTTTCTCGAGTGTAATAATCCGTCCTTCGATAAAGGCCTGATCATTCTTAGCATCATCATACTCTGAGTTCTCACTAATATCTCCAAAGTCAATGGCCTGTTTAATGCGCCCGGCAACTTCTCGCCGCTTCACAGTTTTAGATAGTTCCAACTCTTCCTCAAGTTTTTTGAGGCCTTCTAATGTTAGAATAACTTCTTTTTCAGCCATATTTTCCTCGCTCCCTTTTCTCGTCCTAAGCATTGCACTTCTATACCTTGACGTATGCGCGCTTTTAAAAATTATATGCGTAATTCCTTTTAAATCTAGGAACTCCTTGAAAAATTCCTCATTTACATTACTCGTTATTATAAGGACCTTGCAAAATATTGTCAAGGATACGGCTATTATCCGTAACGAAATATGTCGTCAAATTTTTTCTTTCTTCCGCAAAAAGTAACCACTTACCCTATGATTCGGGTTAAGACTGCTCGCATTTCTTCTGATGATCTCGTTTGCATAATTTCATCACGTACTTGGGCTGCCTTCCTGATTCCTTTAATATACCATACAGCATGTTTTCTCATTTCATTAAGACCGATTCTTTCACCCTTATAACGTAACACGCGGTCCAAATGTTGCAATGCTACCTGTATTCGTTCTTCAATTGACGGTTCAGGCAATACGATACCATGTTTTAAAAAAGATTGGGTACGCGGAATAAGCCAGGGATTTCCTAGTGCACCACGTCCGATCATTACCCCATCACATTCTGTTTGCTCGATTAATCTACTCGCATCTTCAGGTTTAGTAACATCCCCATTACCAATAACCGGAATACTGACTGCTTGCTTTACTTGCCGAATCCAATCCCAGTCAGCATGACCAGAATAAAATTGTTCACGAGTTCTTGCATGAACTGTTAGCATTTGAACACCTACACACTCTAGGCCTTTAGCCAGTTCAAGAGCTACAATCTTCTGATCGTTCCAACCAAGACGGATTTTTACGGTTACTGGTACATTAACAGCTTGTACGACAGCTGAGGCAATAGCCTGCGCTCGGGGGAGATCCTTCAGCAATGCAGAACCTTCCCCATTTTTGACAATTTTCTGAGCGGGGCATCCCATATTAATATCAATAACATTAGCACTAGATTTCACGGCCAACATAGCTGCTCGGGCCATCGTCTCAGGATCTGTACCAAACAACTGTACAATCCTTGGTTCACCTTCTCCACTTAAATCCAACATCTTCAAAGTTCTCGAGTTTTGATAATTTAATGCTTTATCACTTATCATTTCTGTCCAAACATACTCTCCACCCACTGCACGGACTGTTTCGCGAAATGCTTTATCCGTCACCCCAGCCAAAGGTGCCAGAAATACCGGGACCCCAAGTTCATAATGTCCTAACTTCATATTCTTATTCCTCTTAGTTACTATTTCCTATTACGTTCGTAGATTAATAAAAGTCCCTCAAGGGTTAAGAACGGATCGACCGTTTCAATCATTTCCGATTCTTGAGAAATCATTTTTGCTAATCCCCCTGTGGCAATTACCTTGGTCTCTGGTCCTAATTCCCCTTTCATGCGTTTAACTATCCCATCTACTTGGCCGGTGAATCCATAGTATATGCCAGATTGCATTCCAGCTACCGTATTTTTTGCGATAACAGAAGTGGGCTTAACCATTTCAATGCGAGGTAATTTTGAGGCCCTTTGAAACAGGGCTTCTGTAGAAATTCCTATTCCCGGAGCAATTGCTCCACCTAGATATTCTCCACGTTTTGATACTACGCAGAATGTCGTTGCAGTTCCAAAATCCACAATGACAAGCGGTCCTCCATATTTAGTATATGCAGCTACTGCATTCACAATGCGATCAGCCCCAACCTCTCTAGGATTATCATAAATAATCGGCATCCCTGTTTTAATGCCAGGCCCCACAACAAGTGGTTCTACTCCAAAATACTTTCGAGCAAGATCTTCTAACGTAGGCATCACTGGTGGGACCACCGAGGAAATCACGACCGCACTGATTTCTTCAAAGGTCAACCCGCTTAAATCGAATAAATTTTTAATGACCACCGCATACTCATCCATAGTACGAGATTTATCTGTCGACACCCTCCAGTGATGAGTTAATGTTCTCTCATCGTAGACCCCCAACACAATATTTGTATTACCCACATCAAATAATAAAATCATATTTAAAATCCTCTTCCCCAACTTGCTCTCGTAGTAGCTTTAATCTCGCCCAGATCGAGACTAAAGTCCATTGCCTTAACTGAATGGGTCAAGGCACCAATCGAAATCAGATCGACCCCAGTCTCTGCCACTTGACGAAGTCGATCTTCCTGAATCCCCCCAGATGCTTCTACGATTGCCCGTTGGTCAATATAAAGAACTGCTTCCCGCATTTCTTCAATTCCCATATTGTCTAGCATAATCACATCGACACCGCAAGCTACCGCTTCTTCCACCTGTTTGATAGTTTCACACTCAACTTCTATCTTAATCATGTGTCCGATTTGGGCCCTTACCCTTTGAACAGCTTCTGTTAATCCACCCACTGCAGCAAGATGATTATCTTTTAACATCACAGCATCATAGAGTCCAAACCTATGATTCTGCCCTCCTCCGACTCTAACAGCATATTTCTGTAAAGCGCGCCATCCGGGGAGGGTTTTTCGTGTATCCACGATACATGTCGAAAGCCCTGTGACCTGATCGACAGCGCGTTTTGTTGCCGTAGCGATCCCTGAAAGATGCTGTAAAAAATTTAAAGCCGTTCGCTCTCCCTGCAGAATGGTGCTTAAAGGGCCGTCCAGCTCTATTACAACCTCTCCAATCTTAACTTCATCTCCATCTTTAACCAACCTATGGACCTGTATTCGCGGGTCTACACGCTGAAAGACCTGCTCAACAAGTGATAGACCAGCGACTACCCCTTCCTGTTTGGCATACAGTTTTGCCAAACTGGTTAAGTCTTCTGGAAAAATCCTAGTGCTCAGGTCCCCCGTCCCGATATCTTCCATCAATGCCCGATCAATCAGCTCTTGAAACAGGAACGTAGCGTACATCATTATCCTCCTTACGTTGAAGAGAGTGCTTTTGCCATGATTCATCAAGCCGAAAGGGATAGTCCGAACGGTAATGCCCGCCTCGACTCTCTTTACGATCTAAAGCGGCTTTGGCAATAGCTACTCCGACCGTCAACATGTTTACTGTTTCAAGTTCATGCACAGAACGTGTTAACAAGATTTCTTTATCCCAATTCATCAATAACTCCGTGGCCTCTCTAAGGCCCGTATCATTTCTCAAAATACCCACCTTGTTCCACATTATATCTTGAATCCGTGTCCGCAAACTTTGACCATCTAACGTTTTTACTGATCCATTCATTCCGGTTCCTATTCCACTTAGACTTCCCTCAGGACTCCGTACCCCCTCCCATGAAGGGCGTTTACCGACAATCTTATCCCTTATCCTATCTACAATGCGAGCTCCAAATACTAATCCATCCAACAATGAATTACTCGCTAATCGATTAGCACCGTGGACCCCATTGCACGCACACTCCCCAGCCGCATAAAGATGAGGTAGGCTTGTTTCACCATATGAGTTAGTCGCAATTCCGCCCATCATGTAATGAGCCGCTGGGGCAACTGGTAAAGGCATAGTCAAGACATCCCTATCATAATTCAAACATGTTTGGTATATGGTAGGGAATCTCTCAAGGATTCTTTTTTCCCCGATAGGTCTAAAATCCAAATAAACTGGACCGTGATTCATTTCTTCCCAAATTGCTCGAGCAACAATATCCCGCGCAGCAAGTTCTTTCCCAGTTATATTTTCCATAAAGCGTATCCCCGACGAGTTAATTAAGTGTGCACCCTCACCACGCACCGCCTCCGAAATAAGGAAGCGGGGTGCATTAGGAATTAACAATGCCGTAGGATGAAATTGAACAAATTCCATGTCCATCAAATCTGCACCTGCACGTAAGGCTACCGCCATTCCATCCCCCGTTGCAACACTGGGATTTGTCGTAAAGCTATAGACCTGCCCCAATCCTCCAGTTGCCAGAACTACTGCATTTGCTAAGTGTCCTTCTAGCTCCCCTGTTTCTCCGTTAAGAACTAAGGCCCCTACAATACTCCCTTTATCATTCTCTAATAGATCAATCACAAAACGTTCTTCAAAGGTGCTGACATTAGGACTTGACTTTACTTTGGAAACCAAAGCCCGTTCTATTTCCCACCCCGTAGCATCCCCCAGTGCGTGCAGTATTCTCCTCTGACTATGTGCACCTTCACGGGTGAGAGCAAGCTCCCCTTCATGGTAGTCGAACTGAGCACCCATACCTATTAACTCTTCGACGCATATAAGCCCCTCTTCAACCAGTATCCTTACTGTCAAAGGGTCGCAAAGCCCTGCACCTGCCCTTAGAGTATCCTTTAGGTGCAATGTCGGAGAGTCTGCTTCATCAATGGCTACCGCGATCCCACCCTGGGCATGCTCGGTATTACTTTCTCCAATTGTTTTCTTTGTGAGAACAGTAACCTGAAATTGCTCACTTGCTTTGATTGCTGTATACAAACCAGCAATACCGCTTCCTAACACAAGTACGTCAGACTCAAGGACCTTTACCCCTGTTTTAGACCATGGGTATAAATATCGTCTCAACACGCCCATCCCCTGCTCTTCTGCTGCTTATAAGGCCAGCATTCGCTCTAGTGCCGCTTTGGCTTTAACTCGTATTTCCTCTTTCACTGTAACACGTGGAGAGAGGGTTTTAAGTGCATCTCTTACCTTTTCTAAGGTTGTCATTTTCATATTTGGACATACTAACCGTTCCGAAGCGAGATAGAATTTTTTCTCTGGACAAACTTGATTGAGTCGATGTAAGATTCCTGACTCCGTCCCCACAATGAATTCTTGGTTTTCAGAGTTTTGAGCGTACGTGATTAATCCTGCAGTAGAACCAACGTAATCCGCTGCTTGGCAAATGTCTTCTCGGCATTCCGGGTGTACAATAACTTTAGCTAACGGATGCTCATTCTTGGCCAGTTGAATGTCTTCCTTCGATAATCGGTCATGGGTTTTACAGTAACCAGGCCAAAACTGAAGGGAACGTCTAAGAATTTTGGCAGCATAACGGCCAAGATTTTCATCCGGAATAAATAAGATATTATCTCCCTTTAAAGACTGCACTACTTTTACCGCATTAGAGGAAGTACAGCAGATATCACTCTCCGCTTTGACTTCTGCAGAGGAGTTAACATAACAAACCACCTGAACTCCGGGAACCCTTTTTTTATAAGCCCGTAAGCCTTCAGTGTCAACCATGTCCGCCATCGGGCAACCCGCTTTCTGCTCTGGCAGTATTACAGCTTTGTTCGGTGATAGAATAGCTGCACTTTCCGCCATAAAATGGACACCGCAGAATACAATAACTTCTGCGTCTGTATTGGCAGCTTGTTGACTAAGTTGCAGGGAATCCCCAACAAAATCTGCAATATCCTGAACTTCAGGTCTCTGATAATAGTGGGCTAAGATAACTGCTTTGCGTTCTTTCTTAAGGGCTTCAATCTCTGCTGCTAAAGTCTCAAATAAGTCTTGGCTAATGGTATGATTCATAAAGTATTACACCCTCCCTAAAGTGGCAAAATCTTTTTAAAGATTAGGTCTTTCGACTCAATTTGTCAAGATTGTCCATGAACTTCTTCTGAAGCGATCTTAGTTTCATGGTTTTTATCATCAACAAAGATGACTTTAGGAGCATACTGATGAGCCATTTCGTCACTCAGCACTGCATACGAAATAATAATGACTTGGTCGCCCACTTGCACCTGACGAGCAGCAGCACCATTTAAACATATCACTCCAGAATTTCTTTCTCCGGGAATAACGTAAGTTTCAAGTCTTGCTCCGTTATTATTGTTGACGACCTGAACTTTTTCATTGATCAATAAATCCGCTGCCTCCATCAGTGCAATATCAATTGTAATACTACCTACATAATGAAGATTTGCTTCTGTTACGATCGCCTTGTGAATTTTTGATTTCATCATCGTTCTATACATCCTGCTTAACCTCCACTACTTTATTATCAATTAAACGGGTTGTCCCAAATTTAACTGCTAAAGCCAATAGTACTGTTTGCTTTATATTCGTTACTTTAGACAAATCACTAGCATCTCTAACTTCAACATAGTCAATAATTCCCTGACTCTCAAGAGTGATCCTTTTTCGTAATTGCCTTTCAATTTCCCGAGCTGACCGCTGTCCTGTTAGTATACTTAGCTCTGCTTCATTAAGGCTCTTGGACAAGATCAAGGCTTCTTGCCGTTGTTCGGGTGTTAAAAAGACATTGCGCGAACTCATAGCTAGTCCATCTTCTTCACGTACAATGGGAACAGGGCAAATCTCAATCGGAAGATTTAGATCTTCCACCATACGCTCAATAACCAGGTACTGCTGATAATCTTTCTGTCCAAAAAAGGCCACGTCAGGTTGGACAATATGAAACAACTTGCTCACCACGGTTGCTACTCCACGAAAATGTCCAGGACGAGTTGCTCCACAAAGCATTGTATCCAATTCCCCTACCTCAACAAAGGTTACCGGCGGACGAGGATACATTTCTTCAACGGTTGGATGGAAAAGAGCATCAACCCCAGCCTCTTCCAACAGCCTTGCATCACGTTCTAAGTCCCTAGGGTAACGTGATAAATCTTCATTGGGCCCAAATTGTAATGGATTAACAAAAATACTCACTACCAATAAAGCATTCGTTTGTCGGGCATGCTCAATTAACGTCAGATGACCACGATGCAAAAAACCCATAGTAGGTACGAATGCAATTTTTCGTCCACGTTTTTTTTCCGTCGCTATTATCTCACGTAGTTCAGAGATATGCGAAGTTCTTTTCACATCTCACTCCACCTTTCTTATTAAAATTTAACGTCTGAACGTTGTCCACCAAGCAACAATTTCAACATATTAAGCTCTTCTAAAGGATAACCTAAGCCCTGAATCGACCTCTTGCTTTCTCCCAACTCTAAAGCCTTTAACCCTAACCCTTTATAGATCTCCGTAAGTTTAGGCGGCAACTGACCTAAATGTCCTTGTACCACTTGTACATCTCCACGAGCAATTGGACCAGTTAGCGCTTGGGGTAACCCCACCTGCTCTAAATTAGAAAGAGTTCCTTTCATCAGTGGTAATAAAGAGTCTAAAGCTTCTTCTCTCTGAATTCCTGCCTCTGCAAAAAGCTCTACAGCTAGTGCAGCTAGTACCGCCAAATAATTAGAGGCAACGACTGCACCTGCATGATAAAGGGTCTTTACATTTGCCAATATTTTATGTGGAATTCCACCTAGATCATTCACAATCCCCTCTCCTAGTTCCTCTCCCTCGCCTTCCACTCCAAAGTGCGTTCCTGAAAGAATGGTCAGTGCATTATCCACACTTGCAAAGGCCTGTAGAGGGTGTAACGACAGGCAACGCACAGGTAAACCCTCCTGAACACGTAAAATGGATGAAGGAAGTGAACCTGAACAGTGAATCCATACTTGCTCTGGAATAATTAGGCCCTTTGCAACTAGATTCTCCGCTATCGAACGAATCATCCCATCCTGTGTTGTAATAAACAAAAAGCCAACAGCTGGTACAAGCTCCTCTAAAAGTAGATGATCTTTATTAAGATAGCTACGGAATCGTTCATATGAGAGACGACTTCGGGTATGAATCCCTATGCATTCATGACCAGCCTCTGTTAATTTGACTGCTAAAGCGGTACCCACTATTCCAGCTCCAATAATTCCAAATTTCATCCCGAACCTCCTCCCAAGTATGATTAAAATGACTAGTCCTATTGAAAGTATTAAACAAGGATGTTCGAGGTAAACAAAAATATCCCCCACGAACGTGAAGGATATTTTTCCCTCCGTCTCGGTCATTTAGATCCAAGCGGGTTATTTAACTATTAAAAAAACAGGTAATCTTCATTCAATTCAGACACATAAATAAAAAATTATAAACCTAAATCAGTACAATTCATAAGATATCGTCTGATATTAGATTTGTTTATCAGATAGGATAAACCTTACCACCTCCGACTACCTCATTTATGGATCTGCCCGAGGGCAAAATGAGTTTTGGTGCAATTTCGCGTAAAGGAGCAATCACGAAAGCACGTTCTTCCAAGTAAGGGTGAGGTAATCTTAATTCTTCTGTCTCACTTACTCTATTATCATAAATAAGTAGGTCAATGTCAATCGTTCTTGAACCCCAATGTACCTTACGCTCTCTTCCAAGGCGCAGTTCAATCTCTTGACAAACATGAAGAAGGTCCAAAGGCTCCAGAGTTGTCTCAATTTCTATGACCTGATTCCAGAATAAAGGCTGATCTATCCCTCCCCAGGGTTCTGTTTCATATATACGAGACGTCGCCATAATTTTAATAGATGGGCCTACCAAAGCCGAAATCGCCTCTCTAAGGAAATAAGCTCGGTCCCCCAGATTACTCCCCAACCCTAAAAACACTTTCATTGTTTCACTTACCTCGCCAAATCTCCACAGAAACATCTCTAAGAATTCCTGGGATTGGTGCCTGTGGTTTGTGCACTTCTACTCGTACTGATTCACATGCAAACTGCCCCAATACCCTTTGAGCAATTTCCTCAGCCAAGCGTTCTATTAATCCATACCTGCTCTCAGTCACGCACACTTTAATAACTTGGTAGACCTCTCCATAATGAATCGTATCCTCAACTCGATCGGAAAAACCCGCCTGGCTCAGGTTGTGAAAAAGATCCATATCTATCAAAAATCTCTGTCCTAAAATATTTTCCTCCGGTAATACCCCATGATATGAATAGAATTCTAGTCCACGAAGGTGAATTACGTCAAGCCCCGACATAATGGACTCCTCTCTGCCCCCTTACAATGGCATCTGCCATTTGCATCGCCCTTTTATTTGCCTTAACATCGTGGACACGGATGATGTCTACCCCAGAAACAACACCCAGAACACTGGTTGCCAACGTCCCCTCTAAGCGCTCATTCACCTCTAGGTTCAAAGTCTTGCCAATCATTGATTTACGAGAAGTACCCAATAATACAGGATGTCCTAGAGTCTTGAATTCTGCTAAACGGGCCATTACCTCGAGATTCTGCTCTGTTGTTTTCCCGAATCCTATTCCTGGATCTACAATAATTTGATCTTTCGATAATCCATGGGTTTCTGCCAATTGAATGCTTTTCTGTAAAAAAGCAAATATGTCCCCCATGAGATGATGGTACGCAGTTCCATCTTGATTATGCATTACAACAACGGGTACTCGGTAATCGCCAACAACTCTAGCCATATCCGGATCCCTTTGCAATCCCCATACATCATTAATCATATGGGCCCCTGTATCAAGCGCTTTGGCCGCGACGCTTGCCTTATAGGTATCTATCGAGATAGGGATAGTTACCCTCTCTAAAAGTGTCTTCAGTATCGGCTCTAAACGTTTCCATTCTTCTTCGGCACTTACTCCCGAATAATTCGGTCGAGTCGATTCCCCTCCAATATCTAGAATATCTACACCATCTTCAACCATACGTTCGGCTTGAGAGATAGCATCTCCAATACCAATGAACCTACCTCCATCGGAGAACGAATCTGGGGTTACATTTAAAATTCCCATGACTAGGGTACGCTCTCCCAGTATTAGTTCTTTTCCTCGACAATTCAGACTGCGGGTCTTAGAAGGCTCTAAAGCAATAAGTAGCTGGTTTAGGGCTTGTCCGATCTTCTTAAGTCCAAATGGTTGGGCTAACACCTTTGTCGCAAGATGCTCTAGTTGCCGATTTGTGCCGAGCAACATAATATCTGTTGCATCGACATTATTAGTAATTACATCTCTATGAACTGCTGCATCGCCACCAACAGATAGCATCTCTTGCTTAAGAATATGGGCTACGCGTAATGGTACTTGCTCTAACTTTATCGCTCGCCCAATTCCTTTCCCCGACATGTTTGCAACTCCTCCCGGGTCAGATCCAATCTGTGTCAATGCCTTCCTAGCTTCTTGCAAATTATCAATAGTAACCCATCGCATACCATACGTTTGCATTGTGGTCCCTCCCTTAATACACAATCTGTTTCATCGTCGGCTTAAACTTGTAACATAACGTTTGAGCGGAACAATTTCGGCAATCTCTAGACCAATCGTCTGCAATAGCTAATGCTTCTCCTAATAAAGTCAAATTATCATCCTCATGCCGACGATGTTCACGAATTCCTTCTAAAATTGCCAAAATATCCTCCGGTCTAAAATTACACTTTTCAAGCAAGGGGAGTGCCAATCGGGCACTCGCCTCAGCGTGATCTTCACCCGTTTGATATTCTACCCACCGTCCAATATCATGCAGCAATGCCGCAGCGTAAATTGTTTCTTTAGATAGGCTTGCAACCCCTTTTTCTAGCAGGTAAGCATAAGCGATGCGCGCAACACTTAACCCATGTTCGAAGCCGTGTTTACAAAATCGGCGTTCCTTTTCTAAGGTATTAATTTTCTCCATATAACAAATATAATCTTCATGGTCCAATAGCTGGTTGACGCGAGCCATTGAATGTAACATATAGCCACACTCCCAAGATTTCATCACATTTCTCTCACATACTAAGCCCCTTGGGCAGGTAATGTTTTAGCTTCCTTAAACGTATATGACCCTTTGTAGGATGGGATACGCAGAGTTTTCCTTGCTATACTTACAGTCATGCCTCTATCTTTAAGGGTTTTCCCATCTAGTTGAGAAACATAATCTAGAAGCGTGTCTTGATCCCCAATAGCACTTAATTCATAAGGGCTTCCTTCTGTACGGTTTATGGGCACTTGGTTTACTAAGATGGTTGAACTTCCGCTCAATACAATGGCTGTAGAACCAACAATACGTTGGCCATTGATGCTGATTGCCTCGGCACCAGCCAGCTTCAAGGTATTAATCATTCTTAAAATTTCATCCGTGTAAAGCGGAAAGGTAACCTTTTTATTGCGATCGTCAATGCTTATCAGAATTCCAGGACCCTCAACTTCTTGTGTACCATCAAGCATTTTCAATTGTTTAAGATGTACTAGTAGTTGAGGATCTGTCCCTACTTGTTTACGTGCTAAGTCCAACCTTTCCGATAATTCCTTATGCCTTTCTTGAAGTTGGGCATTTTGCTCCTGTGAATTCGTCAGCACTGCTTTCATTTGAGACATACGTTGTGCACTAATTTGTTCTGCAGCCGATACATTTTTTTGGGTTTGAGCTTGTAGAGCTATTAAGAAACCTAAAGCAATTGCTACCATAGTGACAGGTAAAGCTAGGGTTCTTTTCCAACGATGCATTACGTTCCCTCCTTGACAGGCTCAGCATAATGGTAATTTCGCAGTTTGCCGGCTGGAGTCTTGATATCTTCTAATACCTCAAGCTTACGAGTGATTCCATACTGCTCCTGAAACTCTCCGAGCCTATCCCAGCTATAACCATAAAACTTAAGGGCAGCAGACAAATTATGTGAATCACCGATTGCTCCAATGACATAAGGGGGCATTTGACGAGTTCCATTAATCTGGATGAACGATCCTCCACAAAACACCTCCGTAAGGGTTGTCACGCGCTGCCCATTAACTGCAATGGCTTCCGCTCCCCCATTCCATAAGGCATTCAAGATCTCACGAATGTATTCCTCGTGAATGAAATAGTTATTCGGGTCTTCTTCTCCTGTAGCTACGCGAGTCGAGTCATCTAATGTGATTTGCACACCTGGTCCAGTAACCTCAATTAAGCCTGCATTCATCATGGCCTCTTTTACTTGCTGATTTAGCAATACTGATGCACTTTGACCCTGATGATATTTAACTAGTTCTTGTTCAATTTTTGAATTTTCTATGGAAAGCTGTTGATTCTCCTGTTCTGTTTTAATCAGACTGGGGATAGCCGTCTCCTGAACCGTCATTTGACTGCCAGCAGCTCCCTGTGCCTTAATCAGGAGGACAAAAAGAAATCCTAGCAAAATTGCTGAGAACCCCAGCAGCGATCGTTCTTTTTTATCTAGATGCATGTGTTACACCTCCATAATACCAACTATAGAAAACTTGATTAGTGCCAAGCTACAGGCGATCGCCATAGCCATAGTCGCACTTATGCGATGGTCAAGGATGGCGAGAATAGACCTTCCAAAAAAGTTTATAACATAAGTTATACTTTCTGCCCTAATTTTTCAATTCATCAGTGGTGCCGTGTAGCGGCATGTAGGTCTGACTAGTATTTGAAAAAAGGACACCCCTACGGGCGTCCCTTATTAATTTCGTTATTTATTCGCTCAGCCATTCATAGCCTGCTTTTTGATAGTCCACGAGTTCCTCTGATTTAAAGTAGAGCGCAATCTCGCGTTCGGCACTCGCAACCGAGTCCGAGCCATGAATAACATTTCTACTAATATCCATCCCATACATTCCTCTAATAGATCCTGGATTTGAATTTGCTGGATTTGTTGCGCCCATTAACTCACGAGCCAATGCAACTACGTTTTTGCCTTCCCAGACCATCGCTACTACCGGAGAGGACATAATGTAACCGACTGTTGGCTCAAAGAACCCTTTTCCCTTGTGTTCAGCATAATGCTCCTCTGCCAAGGCACGATCTACTTGAATTAACTTCATACCCACAAGTTTGAAGCCCTTTTTCTCAAAACGATTAATTATCTCTCCGACTAATCCCCTCTGAACTGCATCCGGTTTAAGCATAAGAAATGTACGTTCCATTATTCATTCTCTCCTCTACAATTGTGATACTAAACTTATTGAATTTTATTAAATTCATTTTCAAGTATCTGTCCAGACAACTCCGTATCTTGCCTAGTTTTAGTTTCTGTACTGTCTAGCGAATTTTCAACAGCTTTTTCAAGAGTTACCGAAGCCCCAACTCGTTCGCCTGCCTCAGCCTTAGGATCAAATTTGGCCATCAGTGCTGCGAAATCTTTGACATCAAGGGTTTCTTTCTCCATTAATGCTTCAGCAATGGCATGTAATTTATCAATATTTTGCTGAATAAGATCCTGTGCTTTCTGATAGCAACTGTCAATAATACGTCGAGCCTCTTTATCAATCGAATGCGCCACAGCGTCACTATAACTGCGATCACGCGAAATATCTCTACCTAGGAAGACTTGCTCCTCCTTGTGACCAAACGTAAGTGGACCTAATTCCTCAGACATTCCCAATTCAGTAATCATTTTGCGAACTATCCCCGTGGCCCGCTCCAAGTCATTTGATGCACCTGTGCTGATTTCATGGAGTACCACTGCTTCAGACACACGCCCACCAAGTAACATTACCACTTGGTCAAGCAGTTGAGACTTAGTCATATAATTACGGTCTTCTTTTGGAAGGAGAAGAGTATATCCTCCTGCCCGTCCGCGTGGTATGATAGAAACCTTGTGCAAGGGATCTGTATGAGTGAGGAGCTCCCCCAACAAGGCATGCCCTGCTTCATGATAAGAAACGAGTTTTCTCTCAAAAGGACTTATTACTCTACTCTTCTTCTCCGGCCCTGCAATAACTCGTTCAATAGAATCTTCTACCGTCTGCTGTTTAATCTGAGTTTCACTTCGTCGAGCAGATAAAAGTGCAGCTTCATTTAACAGGTTCGCTAAGTCAGCTCCAGTAAAACCTGAAGTTTGACGAGCAATAACTTCAAGATCGACATCCTTTGTTAGAGGCTTATCTTTAGCATGGACTTTTAGGATTTCTTCACGCCCTTTAACATCTGGAACATCAACTATGACTTGTCGGTCAAAACGACCCGGACGCAAGAGTGCTGGGTCAAGAACATCAGCCCTATTCGTAGCCGCAATGATGATAACCCCATCATTGCCATTAAATCCATCCATTTCTACAAGGAGCTGGTTTAGAGTCTGTTCCCTCTCATCATGTCCGCCACCTAATCCTGCTCCACGTTGTCGTCCAACAGCATCAATCTCATCAATAAATACTATGCAAGGAGCATTTTTTTTGGCTTGTTCAAACAAGTCACGAACTCGAGAAGCTCCAACCCCCACGAACATTTCCACAAAGTCCGAGCCACTGATGCTAAAGAATGGTACGCCTGCTTCTCCAGAAACGGCACGAGCGAGTAAAGTTTTACCTGTTCCAGGAGGTCCAAATAACAAAACACCCGTGGGGATCTTGGCCCCTAATTCATGAAACTTCTTCGGCATCTTCAAGAATTCAACGACTTCCTGAAGCTCCTCTTTAACCTCATCGGCCCCGGCAACATCTGCAAATGTCACCTTTTTCTTATCTTCCCCTACTAGCCGTGCCTTACTTTTCCCAAACTGCATTACCCGGTTTCCACCGCCCTGGCTTTGTTGCATCATAAAGAAGAACAAACCAACAATGACAATAATAGGTAACATTGTCGTTAGTAATCCAACCCACCACGGCGTCTTCGGAGGCGGTTCAACAACTAAAGGAAGACCGTGGGCATATAGATCTGCTGTAAGTTGTGGGTCAGAGGCAAGCCCAACCACCTCATGTTTTTTGTCGTCCTTCATGGTGACTGTATACTTAGTGGAATTGTTTTCAACAACAGCTACAACACTTTTAACCTGATCTTCAACAACTGCCTTTTTAAAAGCGTTATAATCTAGACCTACCGCTTGACTAACGGGAGGGGTCGACCACTTTATTAACACTATCGCCATTAGAATTATTAGTATATAAATTGCCGCATTCTTTAAGACCTTCAAATATGGTCCTCCTCTCTAGTTAGGAAACTTCCTCATTAAGAAGCAATTCTTCATATTATACCATGCAGTATCGGGTTTTACAATGAATCCAAATAAGAACGCCCTACCTGTAATTTAAGAATACAATAAATTTTTTTACTATTATAATTTGGAGGATATAGACCGCTTTGGCGAACGCCGGGAATCCACAGTACCTCTGTTTCATAAGCAATCAGAGGCATCCTATTTCTCAAATTATCAGCTATCTTCGCTTCCTGAAAAACCTTTTTTAGGGACTTATGTCCTACACCTGAAAACCACATTTTGTCACCTTCTCGCCGAGTACGACACACCAAGTACTTCATAGGATTCTGAGCCAATAGTTCGCTGCTAAAAACCGCAACCTTGTTTTCTAATAATCTATTTTGAGCATTTATCGAGGAAAGATTCGCCTCTTCCAATAAACCAATAGTCATTTCTAAGCCAGGAATTTCTGTCCATTGGCCTATTACTAGAGGTATTTCTAAGTTTAACCCTTGTTGGTTGCCTGTCGTATCAATCCCCTCATCCGAGTGACCGGTATTGATACATGGACGTCTGAATAGTAAACCCTCATCAGTTATTTCAACCCTCACGCCTGGCAAATCCTGTATCCAACCCGACTTTCCTTGAGATTCCATAATTTTAGCAATATAGGCAAAACCCAGTCCACGAGGTTCTTGGGTCACCTGCATCGCCGCTTTACGTAGTAGCCGAGATAGTATGGCAGCAGGTTCGTTAAAAGCATCCAGACTCAAGCAGATTGTTCCATGAGAGTCTAGATAATGATATTGACTCCAGGCCTTCTCCAAATGCTGAACTAAATATTCTTCATCCCAACGCAATAGTTCTCCTGTACGCCCTAGGGCCTCCTGAATACGGGAATTGTAACTTCTCTCTAATTCTGGTATTAGCTCTAAGCGGATTCGATTACGTACATAAACTGGTTCTTCATTCGAACGATCAATTGCATATGGAATTGCTTCTCTCTCACAATAAAGTAAAATATCTGCTTTTTTAAAGGTTAACAAAGGGCGAATAATTGAGCCTTTGCTAGGATGCATTCCTGCTAAGCCCGCTGTCCCACTTCCTCTAAGTAACCGAAAAAGAATGGTCTCAGCTTGGTCTCCGAGGTGATGCGCAGTAGCCAAAAGCAAGCATCCTTCCTCTATCATATCCTCTTTCCAGCGGGAGTAACGCCACTCTCGCGCTGCTTCTTGGAACGATTGGCCAGTTGATTTAGCATACTGTTTTGCATTAAAACGATGAATCAAACAAGGAATATTCCACTTCTTGGCCATCTGTTGAACCAAATCTACTTCATCATCCGACTCTTTTCGAACCCCATGATGTACGTGTGTTAAAACTAGGGAAATTCCTCTACAGCTTTCCTCCTGTACATATCGCCAAAGAATATGACTTAAGGCCATTGAGTCGGGTCCTCCGGATACTGCAACCATAACTCTAGTTTCAGAAGGAATTAGTTGAGGTAGTATGTATTTGCGCAATCGCTCGTACATCATGCGCCCCCTTTCAAAAAACAAAAGCAAATCATAGTTTCAAAATTTCATCAGCATGCAAGCATTATTTAGTATAGATAACTATATCTTCCACTTTAAACGCTAGTTTCAAACCTCCTAGCCTCAACTAGTTTAACACTTTTACCCAAAAACAAACAACATTTTTGTTGGTTTTAGTTGGTAGATAAAGAAAACTTAGCTGGCGCCCGAAGACACTGTCTTCGCACGTGTTAGCTTAGCGGAGAAGCCGCAGGCGCCAGCCATGGATGGCCAAGTGTCCCTGTAGCCATGGACGACGAGAAGGGACCGCTGGTGGCTGCTTAGTTGCGCTTATGCTTCAGAAAAGTATGCAATTAAAAATTATACTTTTTGAATAGAAAAAGCCCTGAATACTCAGGGCCTAAAATTTCACGTAATCTAGTTTTATTTTAGAACAATCCACTGACTTTACCAGTCTTGGTATCAACGTCAATTCTTCTGTAAGCGGGGTCTGAACTTGTACCCGGCATCAAACTAATTGCTCCAGCCATTGGGCAAAGGAATTTAGCTCCGCCATAGACTAAGACGTCACGGATTGGCAATCTCCAGCCTTTAGGTACGCCTTTCAGAGTGGGATCATGGGATAGACTTAAATGAGTTTTTACCATCATGGTGGCGAAATCGGCATAATATGGATCAGATTCAAATCTCTTAGCCTTAGCTTCCGCTTCTGGTGACCAATCTACGCCGTCTGCCCCATAAACTTCTTTAGCGATGAGCTCAACGCGTTGACGAAGCGGCATTTCCAATGGATAGAGGCATTTAAATTTAGATTCTTCTGTACAAGCATCCATAACAGTATCTGCTAATTCCAATGCGCCATCTCCACCATTAAGCCAGTGATCAGAATGGGCACAACGGGCTCCTGCAGCTCTAACGATTTTCTTAATCAAGTCGATTTCTGCTTGGGTATCCGTATAGAAGCCATTAATGCAAACAACTGGAACAATGCCAGATTTCTTAATAATCTCAAGGTGGTGAAGTAAATTAGCGCACCCTTTTTCCACGAGTTCAAGGTTTTCCTTCGTGTACTCTTCTGGTAATGGACGACCCGGTACGACTGCAGGTCCGCCGCCATGCATTTTAAGTGCGCGGATAGTTGCAACGAGAACGGAAACATCTGGTTTTAAGCCCCCCAAACGAGCTTTAACGTTCCAGAACTTCTCAAATCCAATATCTGCTGCAAAACCACTTTCTGTAACATGATAATCAAACATTTTGAGACCAACCCGGTCCGCAATAATGGAAGATTGACCGATAGCAATATTAGCAAACGGACCAGCATGAACCATGACAGGTTGACCCTCAGCTGTGTAACAAATCGTCGGATTAATCGTGTTACGCATCCAAGCGGTCATTGCGCCATCTACTTCTAAATCAGCAGCAGTAACAGGTTGGCCAGTTTTACTATAAGCAACAATGATCTTACCAATCCGCTCTCTGAGATCCGGAAGATCTTTCGCGACAGCCAAGATTGCCATTAACTCTGATCCAACGGCAATTCCAAATTTAGATTGCATTTGGAAGCCATCTTTTTTACCACCAATACCAATGATAACATTTCTCAGCCCTTGAGCTGCGTAGTCGATAACCCAGCCCATTTCTACATTTTTGGGGTCTATGTCTAAGCGCTTCAAGCCTTTTGATGCTAACACTTCATCCGTATAGTTTGCTTCATGCTGCATCCGAGCATTCAATGCAACCATGCAAAGATTATGAGCATTCATAATATCATTAATATCTCCTGTGAGTCCTAATGAAAACTCAGTCATAGGAATCAACAGAGCATTACCACCACCAGCAGCTGTACCCTTAATATTCATCGTCGGGCCGCCGGAAGGTTGCCGAACTGCGCCACCAACGTTCTTACCTCTCTTAGCGAGCCCTTCGATAAGACCCAGAGTCGTCGTAGTTTTTCCTTCACCGAGTGGCGTTGGAGTAATAGCTGTTACTTCAATATATTTGCCATCAGGTTTATCTCCAAGGCGCTCCATCATTTTAAGGAAATCTACTTTTGGTGTTTTTCCGTATGGGATTATTTCCTCTTTTCTGAGTGATAACTTTTCAATGAGCTCATCAACGGTAGGCATGTTTTTTTCGGCCTCTTCGGCAATTTGCCAGTCTTTAAGTTTGGTTGCATCCCAAGCCATTTTTAAATCCGCTCCCTTAATTAAAATTTTCTTCTTCCCCTAACTTATAAATGGAAGTTTACCCGCACCACCAGTTAACCTTAGTATATAAAGCGTAGGTCTATCCCTTTGTCCTACTAATCAAACGTGATTAGTATATCCACAAACGTACTTTTTTTATAAAAAATACTTCTTTAGGGTTTTTTTCTTAGACTTAACTTTTGAATTTTCGGTTTAACAAACTCTTGGTGCTGGGTAGTCTCAGAAAAAGACTTAATAGTTTGATTCGACACACATTTCTGTTATCCTGCTTTTAAGTTAATCTTTCAAGGTAAGTTTTTCCACGTTGTGTAAGGTCTTATCACTCCAGTTAGACAATAAAATGTAAGTCCCGTCTTAAATTCATTATTCGCTCCAGAAGTTTTTTCGAATGACCAATACTATTCCATCATCGTCCAAAGTCCCCCCGCTTAAACGACGAGCTTCCTGCCCAATTAGATCTGCAATTTCTTGAGATTTATCTAAAGGTATTTTCTCTAAATATTCTTTAATCCAATCAGTTCCTTCTTTCAAAACATCTTGAACCCCATCCGTCAACAAAACCAAAGCTTCTCCACTTTGCATCTCCATTTCAATAATCGGAATATCAATCTGGTTTAATATCCCCGCAGGGAGACTTGATGATTCAATTATTTTTACTCCATCTTGACCGATTAGATATGAGGGCGATGCGCCTACTTTAATTAACTTTAAGCTAGTGGATTCTAAATCAAGAATTGCCATATCAATTGTTACGAAACTTTCTTCAGGGGAACGCAGCACTAAAATCGAATTCAATGCTTGAATGGCACCCTCAGGTTTGAACCCTGTTGTTAGGAGCTGCTCAAGGAGGGTTAGTGCTGTTGCGCTCATCTTCGCAGCATTTTCCCCAACACCCATTCCATCACTTAAAACAAAGGCATGTTCCTTTGTAGAATAAGCAATAGAAGCATAATTATCTCCACTCATACCATTTCCAGTCTTTGTAAATGTCGTTATCCCCACATCAAGAAAAAAGCGGCGGCGGCGGGCTAAGTTTGATGGTTTAACTACTTCCCAATTATGCTGAGTATGAAGCTCCTTAGCTAGGTTTCCAATGACCTGCGAAACATTTAAAAATTGGCGAGACAACGCTTCTTGATTAAGAAGCAAGCGACGTCGCCATGTTTCTTGGTTTTTCTCTTGCTCAATTATAAACTGTACTCCCAATAGCATTTCTTTTAATCGTCCACAATGACGTTTCCACTCAATGGGTAAGGCCTGTAATTTGACATCTGTTTGTTTTTCAACTAAGCCAAACAGTTCAAAGAAAATGTGGTATGTTTTATAAAACTCTCGGTTCCAACATGCATCCATTGTTGGGCAAGAGTGACATACACGCTCGACCAAAATATTCATTAATTCCGGAACCTCTGGACGCATCTCAAAAGCTTCTGCCTCTGCTGCCTGATAACTTAAGGCGATTTGATCAAAGATCTCTGACAACGCCTTTACTTTAGAGACAGTGGTCTCAACCTCTGGAATCACCTTAGGTTTTAAAAAATCTTTTTCCGGGGTTACTCCTGGCCATATTAAAAAGAGGAAAAGACCCACTGTAGAGGAAATGAGCTGAGAATATATTGCGTCTTGCCGCAAAAAGACGGTAAGGATCAGCATTACCGCTATAAATGCAGTCCCAATTCCTAGTTTACCCAACCGACGAAAAGCCCCCGTGCAAAATCCTGCTAAGCCGTATATTCCAGCATCTATCAGACTCTGAGTATTTATAGATAATTGAGGCATAAAGCCTAGTAATGCTCCTACGCCTGCAGCGGTCCCTGCTCCATAACGTTCTGACACAAATAACGTAAAGAAACTTAATAGAACGATTGGAAAATTGATTCCCATTACCTGGACCCCTTGAAGACCACTAATTATACCAATAAGAATGAAAAGCCAAGCAATTCCTTGTTCGTTCTGGAATTCCCCTCTCCAAATTGCCTCCTGATGACATAACGCAAACCAAAAAATAATTGAACACCCTCCAGAAATGATTCCTTGAAGAGCGACTATTAAAAAGGAATAAATGTCAGGGTTTGCAAAGCTAATAGTAAAAAAAGAAACTAGGGCTGATATCAAACTTGCCAGGGCAACCAAATAAATCCCTTGATGCTTTTTTTTACGTAAAGTGGGCAAAATCATCATTAAAGTGGCTAATATTGCCACACTTTGTAGTGTGAAGGATATGTCGTTCAATGAAATCATACCCATTAGAATACCAAGTATACCAAAGGGAAATCCTTTTTCCCCTCTCAGTATCAAGGCTGCTCCGAACGCCACTCCAAAGGGATGCAAACCAAATATGCTTCCTCGCGCCAACACCCCCCCTAATACCAAAGGAAGAAACGCACTTTCAATTGAAATTCTGCTACGCAGACCTTGATCCACTTTCAACGTTGCCCATTCTGCCATAATATCACCTCTTAACCATTTATTGGTAATATTATAGCGCAAATTAATGGCAAAGCTTGTCTAGTAAAGTCAATAAAGCACAGCAACTTTCGACGTCATTCATATTAAATCTCTTTAAACCCCTGCTATAACACTATGAGCCTAATAAATACCCTAGCATTTTTAACTTTTGCATTAGAAAACTTGCCTGGCGCCAAGCCAAATGCGCAGGCGGCCGCCATAGTTGCATTTATGCTTGGAAAGTATATAACGCAAGTTTATACTTTCTGACTGTATAAAGAAAACTTGGCTGGTGCCAAGAATTGGCGCTGGCCGTGACTCACCTAAAGAAGGTTAAGACTAAAATACCCATGACTCCAAAAATATTTACACTGCCAGGAAATATAAAAAACCGCCTTTCGGCGGTTAGTATTCTAGTATCTACTTGATCCTCTACCTCCACGTTTAGAGTCTGTGGCCCGACGAAATTCAGTCTGACGTTCATCACTGTCTTTTATAAACTTAGCCAATTTATCCTCAAAGGACACTGTTGGCGGAAGACGGCGTTCACGACCCACATTGCGAACAGGGGGGTTTGCTTGCTTAATTGAGAGTCCAATCTTTCCCTTTTCATCAACGTGAATGACCTTAACTTTCACATGATCTTGTTCCTTTAAGTAATCTCGAACGTCCTTGACATAGGCATCAGCGACTTCCGAGATATGTACAAGTCCGGTAACTCTATCCGGTAATTCAATAAATGCCCCAAAGTTCGTGATCCCTGTTACGACACCTTCAACAATACTGCCAACGTCAATGGCCATACGAAGCAAACTCCTCCTTGTGATGATCTATCTATACTTACTCTATATTATATGCAGTACATTTCATGCCTGTCAAGGTTAATAAGACTAATGTGACGTACTAATTCTTGGGAGAAATGAGAATTTCGCCTTGTTTTACAAGACCCAGCTGCTCTCGGGCTAACTGTTCAATATAACTGGGCGTATTCAACCGAGTAATCTCATCATTAAGAAGTTTCTCCTGGTGAAGTAATTTTACCTTTTCCTGATTCAATTGAGCTAGCTGACCTTCAACCCGAGTTCGGAGTTTCCATATCTGCCAAGCCGAACTCCCAACTATCGCCATTACCACCAATAGGATAATAATAGAACCTCGACGAAATCGAACCCTTTGGCGATTTTTTGGGTTAATCTTCAGACGAGCCCTCTTCATCCAATTCCTCTCCTCCTAAACCAAGTTCCCCGCCCGAAATGATACAGACAATTTCATACCCTTTACTTCTTGCACGGGTTAATAGAGTTGCGACCGAACTCTGACTAAGATGAAGTCGTTTTGCGATGTCTTCCAGAGACTTTCCACTTTCTTTGAGAATCACTGCCTGGCGTTCCCGAAAACTAAGTTTTTCTAAGCCTCGTATTTCTAGTTGCACTGTGGCACGCCCTTGTTTAAAAGTTATACACAAAGTGTGGATAGTTTGTGGACAAATAACCTACAAACTGTGTACAAACCGTCTACAAACCTGACGGGTAACTCCATTATAGTCATTGAGTATTAAGGAATCAAGACCTCTGGAAAATTTTAACCATTTGTTCTTGGCGGTAAAAGTCCCTCCCACCACTCTCTTAGCCTTTTTTTGATACGTATAACCCGCTTAAGAAGAATAACTTCTCCGATCCTATAAAGAAGTAAACTCAACCAATGTAATATCGCATAAGGTGGTCTCATAACTAGTATCAATCCCTTAATTGGAATTTTGATGCCTCTGTGGATAAGTCTCGTAAGAAAAGATATAAATCTATAAAAGCCAAAAAAGGCACGTAAAGTAAAGCGACTCAATATTTTTAGATATAGCCCTAAGCCTAGCAAGCTCCCCCAAATAATGTAAAAACGGAAGTCTAACGCATTAGCTCTTTCAAAAAAGTTAAAAAGGATTACCATGGCAATTAGAGAAAAGACCACATCCCCAATGAAGGTTAAAATTTGTCCAAAGTCTTGCCAACGACGAAAAGAGCGATAAAAATCAAAAACCAATCCGACGGTCGCTCCAGCGAGGACTACCCAAAAAAAAGTCTGAAATTCTGAGATTGTTCTTCCTCCTCTCTTCCTTCATTCTTCAAGCTATGGAGGAATTGTTCGATTTTCAACGAAACACCCGGTTCAAAAATCCTCGACGTAACGCATTGCTCGAATTTCGTTGATAGATTAAAGCACCAACCGAACCTTGAAGATCCACTAAGCCTTCCTCAAGGTTTAGCAACTTGATGCTTAACTGATCCCCTTTGACACTTAATATCCCAAGTTCAGTTTCCAGAACAATTTCCTTGGGGTCAAAGGACTGAACTTTTCGGACCCCTGTCAACTGGATAAGTTCACGATTGTCCATGACAAGGCGATGTCCTTTGGCAACCTTCTCAACCATGCCCCATCCCCCTAACTCTTTTTCTTCTTATAACCCTATTCAGCTTGCCCGTACTTTAGACATTGGGGGACTTAGTTTCTTAGCATCCTACACCAATAGGTAATGCAAAAGGGATCAGCACCCGGCGATACTCATCCTTAGGCAGTAATAAAAGACAGAGTCTTTTCACATTAAGACTCTGTCTTTCGTTCATCTCGAATCAATTCATAGAGTGTTTGAGCTTCGTTAGCTTTCACACTGTTTGGAGTCGACAGCACTTGAACTTCAAGTACACGATTTGCAAACTCCAGAGTGATACGATCCCCTATCTTTACATCTGCTGAAGGTTTAGCGACTCTTCCGTTAAGTAAAATTTTTTCACCTACACAAACATCTTTAGCAACCGTTCGACGTTTAATAAGTCGAGATACTTTTAAATATTTATCAATTCGCATAAAAACCCACCTTAAAATCTAACTCTTGCTGATATACAAAGTCAGGTTCCAGAAAGAACCTGGAACCTGACTTTATCACCAGTCCGAAGACTCATTTTTGTACCGCGTCCTTGAGAGCTTTGCCCGCCTTAAAGCCGGGCACCTTTGCCGCTGGAATTTGGATTTCTTCCTTGGTTTGTGGGTTTCTCCCAGTCCGTGCCGCACGTTCTTTAACTTCGAATGTCCCAAAACCGACTAGTTGGACTTTTTCACTTTGTGCCAATGATTCCTCGATCACTTCAAAAACTGCTTTAACTGCTTTTTCTGCATCCTTCTTGGACATGTCAGCCTTCTCCGCAACTGCGCTAACTAATTCAGCCTTATTCAAAATGAGTCCCTCCTAAAATAACTGATCTACTACGTAAATTATATTTCGCGATAAATAACCAATCTCCTGCTTTTTTTAGATTATATTACACCTTATTACCACTTTTTTCTTGGGATTTTGCCTTTTCCCAAAAAATATCCATTTCATCAAGAGAAAGTTGCTCAAAGTCAATACCATTTTCTTTGCCTAACTCAACCATCTTTAAGAAACGTCTCTGAAACTTATGTATAGTATCCCTTAAAACTTCTTCAGAATCAAGTTTCAAAAATCTAGATAGATTAACAATAGCAAACAACAAATCACCTAGTTCTTCACGGATCCCAATTCCATCGGCTAATGCACTCTCAAGCTCTTGTAATTCCTCCTGAACCTTACCCCAAGGCCCATCTAGACTTGGCCAATCAAACCCTATCTTGGCCACTTTACGTTGAGTTGAAGTGGCCCACATGAGCGCTGGCAAACCCTTGGGATCATTAAAGAAATTCGGTTGCTTATCGCTCTCCTTCTCTTTTAGCTTAATTCTATCCCAAGTGAGGATGACATCATCAGCTGTTTCGGCCTTCTCTTCACCGAAAACATGGGGATGCCTACGAATCATTTTTTGAATAACTCCTCGAAGTACATCATGAAGCTCAAAATCACTTGCCTCAGTGGCAATCTGAGCATGAAAAACTACTTGCAATAATAAGTCTCCCAACTCTTCACACAAATTATACATATCTTGTTTTTCAATCGCTTCAAGAACTTCATAACTTTCTTCAACCAGATATTTCTTTAATGTGTCATGTGTTTGTTCCCTATCCCAGGCACACCCTCCTTTTGAACGCAAGGTTTTCATAACTTTAGCCAACTTTTTAAAAGAGATGGCCTCTGAGTTTGGCGGCAAAACAATTGTCGTCAAATGATCATATTCTCCATGATCCATCTCGTAAAGTGGAAGCTTGTCCACATGTTCAAAATCAGTGCCTAAAGCTTGGACTACAAAAACCCATGCCTCATCTGGATATGCATTCATAAGATCTAATTTGACCTCAGAGGCAATTAATTTCGTGTATACTTGAGGAATAACGAGCCATTCCTGCCCCGTTAGTTCAACGTCTTTGAGAGCATCATAGTTTCGTATTGATACTCCATCAATAGGGTCAAACTTCAACACTCTAAAAATCTCATCCACAAAGCTCATAGACGGATGGATCACAACGTTATATTCTTGCGTAAGTTTTTCTACAATAAGTTGTACAGTCTTTTCTGCAACCATAGGATGACCTGGTACTGTATAAATGACCTCGGCACTTTTTTTCAATTCATTGCGCAATTGTTCCGTGATCTTTTCATATACCTCATCAAAGGAAGTTTCCGCAGCATAGATTTCATCAAATGATTCTACACATACACCCTCAGCCATCAAATCTTGAACGCAAGGATGCTGGGCTGTGCGTGCAAAGATTTTCTTTACACTACATATAAGTCGATAGTTTCCAAGGGTTAAATGATCAAGACCAGCAGGACCTAACCCGATAACATGAAGACTTGAAGACATTTGTTGTATCACCTCCTAAAGCATTTTACCACAAACAATGGGATGGGTATAGAAAATTGGCTAGCCGCAGCCTTTCAGGCGATGGTCATGGATGACCGAGTGCCCCTGTAGCCATGGACGGCGAGAAGGGGCCGATGGTCATGGATGACCGAGTGTCCCTGTAGCCATGGATGGCGAGAAGGGACCGATGGCCATGGCTAAAAAAATAAAGCGGTAGAACCGCTTTATTATGTATTCTTATATTAATTATTGTTCCATCTGCTTTGCTAAGAAACCAGCGGCGGTCTCAACTAACTTAACTTCCAAGTCACCCATCTTCATGTTTAAGTCTTTGGACATTAGGATCACAGCACCTATTGGATCTCCTTGTGAAATAATCGGTGCAACAACTTCACTCGTGACCTTACAATCTTCATCCTCATTTTCGGGACAGCTTTTACATGAGTTGTGTTCTCCCGCCGTACCTATTTGAATAGTTTTTCTTTCCTCCATTGCTTGTTCAACCGCTGGTCCTATGGCTTTATTTAGATACTCTTTCTTTGATGCACCAGCGACAGCAATAATCGTGTCTCGGTCTGCGATACAAGTAATATGCCCTGTAGCCTCGAACAACGAATCAGCATATTCCTTAGCAAACTCTCCCAATTCACGGATTGGGGAATACTTTTTTAGTATGACTTCCCCTTCCCGATCTACAAAAATCTCTAACGGATCTCCCTCCCGAATACGAAGAGTCCGACGAATTTCTTTTGGAATAACGACACGACCGAGGTCATCAATTCTTCTTACAATACCTGTTGCTTTCATAGACGCACATTCCTCCTTTTGTCGTTCCCGAGCTTATTTCGTCTTTGTCCTTTTTGCTAGCTTAAATTCAATGATAGTATATATCTAGGGATTGCCAATTATTCATTATTTTCCAATGTAAAATAAAAGAAGGCATTTTTTCAATGCCTTTTTTTGCCCGTTTTTCTAGCTTGTTGGCTTATATCCTTGAGAATACTCTATTTTTGAATTTTTACGAAGCTCGTCAAAATACGTCTGAAACTTTGCGTCTTTTGCCTGATTCAATGCGTCCTGTCCCACTTGATCTTTCACCTTAGCGTAGTCGGGAGCTGATGCAACCGTATGTGCTTCAACCTTGATAACATGGTAACCAAATTCTGTTTTGACTGGGGTTGTTGAATAGGTACCCACTTTTTGAGCAAAGGCTGCTGTTTCAAATTCAGGAACCATTTTTCCTTTAGTAAAAGTCCCTAAATCCCCGCCAGACTCGTTAGCTCCGGGCTCAATAGACTTTTCTTTAGCGAGCTGTTCGAAATCAACTCCCGTGTTAAGTTGAGCTATAATTGCTTTTGCTTCATCTTCAGTCTTAACTAAAATATGCCGGGCTTTGACACTCTCGGGCTGACTGTAATATGAGATATTCTTATCATAAAAATCTTTAATATCCGTATCACTGACTTTAATATCACCAGTAACTTTCTCATATACCGCTAAAAAATTTCTTAATTCAAGTTCCGTCATACCCTGTTGTTTTAGTGTATCTAGAAATGTTTCTTCGTCCCCCATATTTTTTTTGATAATTTCTTCTTGCTCTTTCACTTTCGTATCCTCAGGACTAAGCGCAAGCTTCTTTACCTCTTGAGCAATAAGTTCCCCTTCAATCATGCGATCTAATAATTGGCTTTTAATCTGGGGTAGTGCTTGTTTTCCTTGATCAGTGTCAAATTTCATCCCTTGTTTTTCATAAACTTTTTGAGCCTCAGTAACGCGGGCATCATAATCTTTTACTAAGATTGTATTTTCATTTACTTTAACCGCCCATTTACCTCCAACCAAAGAAGAACATCCCGTGGTCACAAGCATCAACGCAAGGACTCCATAAATTAACCCCACTCGGGACTTTTTCATATAGACACACCCTTTCAATTAGACATGAGAATAGTATATCAAGGAGTTGTCCTTGAAGCAATGTCGCAAAATGTCGAAAGCACTCGGCGAACCGCCTCAATCACCGCCTCCTGTCCAAGGGTACGAATACGAATCTTGCACTCTAGATTTCCATTCTGCATCGTTTTAAACGACAACGGATAAGGGGAAGCTGATGCAATGGACATTAGCTTCTCTCCAGTTATGAAATCGATATCTGCCAAAAAACGAAGGCTGACATTTTGTTTCGCTTGTTGGATTTGTTCGATTTTCATCGAACTTGCCAGTAATTTAATTCGAATGATCTCAATGAGGTGCTCGACCTCACGTGGCGGAGTTCCGAAACGATCCACCAATTCGTCCACCATCTCGCTGAGTTGATTTTCGTTTCGCACCATAGCCAGCCGTTGATATATTGACGCCTTGGTTTGGCTATCCGCAACATAGTTATCTGGCAAGAAGGCATCCACTTGAAGCTCAATGCTCGGTTCGACAACCTCTTCGACCTTTTCCCCACGTAGTTCTTGAACCGCTTCCTTAAGCATCTGACTGTACATTTCAAATCCCACTGCTGCTAAATGTCCATGCTGTTGAGCTCCGATTAAGTTTCCTGCACCACGAATCTCCAAATCACGCATGGCGATTTTAAATCCTGCCCCAAATTCTGTGAATTCTCGAATTGCTGCCAGGCGTTTTTCGGCAATTTCCGTTAGGACCTTTTGGGGTTTATACAAAAGATACGTATACGCTTTACGATTTGAACGCCCGACGCGACCTCTCAATTGATAGAGTTGGGACAACCCAAAACGATCAGCTTCATCAATAATCAAAGTATTGGCGTTGGGCATATCAAGTCCCGTTTCGATAATCGTAGTGGATACCAAAACATCCATCTCATGTTCTAAAAAATCAAGCATAACCCGTTCTAATTCTCTTTCACGCATTTGCCCGTGAGCAACACCAGATCTCGCTTCAGGGACTAATTGACTCAAGAAATTTGTAACCTTGTCCATATCCTCAACTCGATTGTGCACATAGAACACTTGGCCTCCACGTTGGATCTCACGCCTAATTGCCTCTCTTACTACATCAGCTCTAAATTCAGTAACGTAAGTTTGCACAGGATAACGACCTTCAGGTGGAGTCTCAATGACACTCATATCTCTAACACCTACTAGCGACATGTGTAACGTTCTTGGGATTGGAGTTGCTGACAAAGTTAGAACATCCACATTCCCCTTTAAGGTTTTTAGCTTTTCCTTGTGCGCTACCCCAAAACGTTGCTCTTCGTCAATTACCAATAAGCCTAAGTCACTAAATTTAACTGCTTCCGAAAGAATACGGTGTGTCCCAACAATAACATCAATTCGCCCTTCTTTTAGGCCCTGAATTATTTCCTTTTGCTCCTTCTGAGATCGGAAACGACTTAGCATTTCGATGGTAATCGGGTACCCGATAAAGCGCTCTTTAAAAGTATTAAAATGTTGCTGAGCCAAAATAGTGGTAGGAACAAGTACCGCCACTTGCTTACTATCCATAACAGCTTTAAAAGCTGCTCGAAGGGCGACTTCAGTCTTACCGTAACCCACATCTCCACAGAGTAAACGATCCATGGGACGTGAACGCATCATATCTGCTTTCACATCCGCAATACTCTGGACTTGATCTGGGGTTTCAACATAAGGAAACTTCTCCTCAAATTCGTTTTGCCATACATTATCCTGAGAAAAGGCAAAACCTTTGATAGCCTCCCTTTGAGCATACAACTTTACCAAATCTATGGCCATTTCCTTGACCGCTCTTCGTGTTTTCTTCTTAACTTTGTACCACTCAGACCCCCCAAGTTTATAAAGCTTGGGCAAGGTTTCCCCAGCACTCCCTAGATATTTTTGTAGGAGATGCAGCTGATCTAAAGGAACATAGAGTCGGTCTTCCCCAGCATAGCGAATTCCAAAATAGTCTTTAGCAATGCCACCAACTTCTAGCCGCTCTATGCCAGTAAATTGCCCGATCCCATGGTGAACATGTACAACAAAGTCCCCTGGTTTAAGATCCGATATAAATATATTCTTTTGGGCAGACGCACTAGGTTTCTTAACAACCGCCTTGCTCTCTCGTTTATAGATTTCTGTTTCTGTAAGAATAACTAATTTTCCAAGTGGCAACTCGAAGCCCTGGTCAAGGGAAAACGGATAAATATATACATTTCCTTCCTCAACCGGATCTAGTAGCTCTTTACGAGATGCGGTCACGCCCCGATCCTTTAAGCCCTGAATTAATCGTTCAACATGATCCTCATCCCCGACAAATAGTGCGACAACATTTCCAGCATCCTTACGATGCACAATCTCGTCGACTAATTTACTCGTTTTTCCCATGAAACCAGTTAATGGGCGAGCGTTAAGGTTAAATATTCTCTTCGGAGAGAGCCCAGGAGCCTGCCTCAATAGAGTAGAAAGGCCAATCAAGGGGTGATGCTCCCCATTCTTTAATAACTCCTCGTAGGCAATAAACTGTGACTCAGGATGAACAACTCCTTCACCGTTTTCCAGTTGCTGCGTGAACTCAAGTAAACGTTCATTAGCCTGAAACTCTAATTGCTCTTTTAAACGTAGTGGCTCATCCAAAACTATGAAATGGTCGTCTGCAAGATATGAGAAAAAGGGAACGAGCGGTGTATTTACTAGACCTAAGAATGGATAGACATTTTCATCCAAAATCCCTTGCTCAAGTCGTTCTATTAGAAAATCAACTTTATTTTGTAGACGTTCTGCGGCTTCTTTTCTCCCTGAACGCTGAAGACGGCCAGTCGTTTTACGAGCTTCTGCCCGAATAGCAAAGCGAAGTTCTCCGAGCTCTTCCTTTGTTACGATATATTCCATGGCTGGGGAAACCATAACCTTATTCAGAGAACTGGTAGATTTTTGCGTTCCTAGATCAAAGGTTCGAATGGAATCAACTTCATCATCGAAAAACTCAATCCTTACCGCCTCTCCATCTAGGGGAGCAATGTCCAGAATCCCTCCTCTTAAGGCGAACTGCCCTTGACCTTCAACCGTCTCGATCCGTTCATACCCTCCAGTGACTAATAAAGATATAACTTCGGACAAGTTACATTTTTGCCCTATTTCAAAGCTCAACGAAAACTCCTTCCAACGTTCAGCTGGAAATAAACGTCGTTCTACTGCGAGAACAGAGGCAACCACCGTGCACTTCCTATCATGAGCTAGATGATTTAAAACACGAATTCTTTCGGAGGTTGTTTCCCTGCTTTTGCCCAATATTTCAAAAGGAAGCCATTCCGTTGTCGGCAGATGCAGAATGGTTTGATTGGAGCACCAAGTCCGCAAATCATTGACCCACTTTTGAGCCTGCTCCTCCGAATAGGTTAAGATCAACCCGGGTTTAGACTTTTGGAAAAGCTGAGCGACAAAAGCTGCCTTTTGGCTTCCCGTTAAATCATAAATCATTTGGGGCCACTCTTTATGGCTTAAGGATTGATTAATCTCCTTAATATCGAGCCCCCGACGAAGATAACTGTGAATAGTATTCAAAATGTCCATCCTTTCGGGTAATCAAAAAAAGATGAACGTCCTTAAGGACCCCCATTCGCCTGCCCCTAAAGCCAAAATAAGGGTCACGGCGGCGTTCATCTATTTTGATCCCGCCTAGTCATTGCTTGCCATCTTAAAGACCAATGCTAGGCCTTCCATTTAATGATATACGTTACGAGGCTCTGTTTTCATGTCATTTAAGCAGTCTGTACAAAGCGCATATGCTACATTTCCAGTGATATCCATTATAGAATCCGAGTTATTGCTGGTCAAGTCGTCCAACTCAATCTCTCCAATAATTCGATCACAAGTATGGCAGACCTTGAATATCTTCATCCTATAATCACCTCCCTTGCTAGTAGAATTACCCCTAGCTCAGGAGGTTATACTCAACCTAACGATGGTATAAATTCATAGCCCGCTTGGATTCTCCTTTAATCCATAAATAGCTCGCCTTTTCTGCACGCCCTAATACATCATCTAACAACGAAAATTCATCTTCCTCGAAGGGAGCAAGTACGTAGCGCGCAGGATCCCACTCTTTTGGTGGACGCCCTATTCCCAACTTCAGCCGCCATAATTTTTCAGATCCTAATTCAGCTTGAATGGATTTAATTCCGTTATGTCCACCTGCACTTCCCTGATCACGCAAACGGATTTTACCAAGCGGCAAATCCATATCATCCTGAACTATTAATAAATCCTCTTTAACAATTTTATAGAAATGAATAAGCTCACTTACAGAACGTCCGCTCAAATTCATAAATGTTTGAGGTTTTAAGAGAAATATCCGTTCCCCCTCAATGTGTCCCTCTGCCATTAATCCCTGGAACTTTGATCGAAATTGTAGCTTATGTACTTCTGCCAACAGATCTACCAACAAGAAACCGATATTATGGCGAGTCTCTTCATATTGAGACCCAGGGTTTCCTAAACCAACTATTACCTTCATTCTAATCTCCTCCAAAGCATATTCATCCGATACTATGAATACATTCTTTAAGAATAGGAAACTAATCCAACATAATAAGGGGGGTGAACTATGAAACCTAGCAGGAAGTTCTTATCATTACCTATCATTTCCCTCCAGGAAGGGCAACAACTAGGTTATGTAAAAAGTTTAATTCTAAATGCTGGTACAAAGTCCCTCGCTGCAATCGTCGTAGACCCTAAGGGCTTTTTTAAGGATCAGCGCATTATCCCCTATTCTAAAGTTGTCAGCGTCGGCGATGACGCGATCACCATTGACAAGGAATCTCATGTTGAAAAGACTTCAAGTTTACCTGAATTATTAGATTTAGTCAAAGAAAAACTGACCATAATTGGAACAAAAATGGTCACAGAAACAGGCAAAACCCTTGGAACTGCAGACGAATACTATGTTGATCCAAGTACTGGGAAAATAACTCAGATCGAAATTTCAGGTGGTAAACTAGAGGGATTTCTAAACGGTAAGGCTTGGATTTCAGCAGAATACATTACTACCATCGGCCATGATGTTATTGTAATCCAAAAAGGAAGTGAAAATGCTCTAACAGTATCTGATAAAGGACTTAGTGATTCATTTAAACATCTAATTCACACAACATCTAACCTAGCCTCTGAAACAACTCACACCATCAGTAACTACTTTAAGAAAGAAAGAGTAAAACCTGTTTCTCAATCTACTCCAAATAAAGCACCCGTCATTTTCCCACCGGAAACCGAAGTTATCTCACCAACTGAGCTTACTGTCTCAGAAATACCCACAACCAAAGACCCCCAGGGGTGACACCCCGGGGGCCTTTTTTATACTAATCAGAATGTATAACTTATCGTTAAATACTTTCTGGAAGCATAAGTGCAACTAAGGCGATCGCCGGCGACTGAAGTCTTGGCGCTAGCCAAGTTTTCTTTAACTAAAGAGTTTACTAACCGAAAGATCTTCATGAATCCGGACAATAGCCTCACCTAAGAGCGGAGCCACTGATAATACTTTGATCTGGGGAATCTCTTTCTCAAGAGTTAAAGGAATCGTATTGGTCACAACGAGCTCACGAATAACTGAGTTAGCCAAACGTTCAACAGCGGGTCCAGATAATACTGGATGAGTACAACAAGCATACACTTCCTTTGCCCCTCGCTCAACAAGGGCTTGTGCCCCTTGGGTAATAGTTCCTGCGGTATCGATTATGTCATCGATCATAATCACAGTTTTACCTTTCAGTTCGCCAATGACATGCATTATTTCAGAAACATTGGCTTCCGGTCTCCGCTTATCAATAATTGCAAGCCTAGCGCCGATTCGTTCAGCCAAGTCTCTAGCTCGTGTAACTCCACCTAAATCTGGGGAAACGACACAGATATTTTCGAGTCCTTTCTCTCTAAAATATTCTGCCAGAATCGGGACACCAGGTAAGTGATCAAGCGGGATATCAAAAAACCCTTGAATTGCTGGAGCGTGTAAATCCATAGTAACGACACGATCTGCCCCTGCTGTTGTTATTAAGTTTGCCATTAATTTAGCTGTAATTGGGTCACGAGCCCTTGTCTTACGCTCTTGACGTGCATACCCATAATAGGGCATCACTGCCGTGATACGACGCGCTGAAGCCCTGCGAATAGCATCAATCATAATTAGTAATTCCATAATGTTGTCATTCGTTGGGTGACAGGTGGGTTGAACAACATAAATATCCGCCCCCCGAACACTTTCATCTATGGCAAGACAGGTCTCCCCGTCTTGAAAACGTTTAATCTTTCCTTTACCAAGCGGTACTCCTAAATAGTCTACAATTTCTTGTGCCAATGGCCGATTAGCATTCCCACAAAAAATTTTAAATTCTTTTGCTGCCATGCCTCTTTTTGCCCCCTATTTTATCTTTTCGCGATGCCAATGTTCCTTGATCACTTGTTGGCTCCGTTCAACGACCAAGGCCTTTGCAGGAACATTCTTGGTAATCGTAGACCCTGCACCAGTAACAGCATATTCCCCTACTTCAATTGGAGCAACTAAATTTGTATTACTGCCGATGAATGCATGATCTCCGATTTTAGTGGGATGTTTGTTAACCCCATCATAGTTACAGGTAATTGTACCCGCTCCAATATTTGCAGATTTCCCGACATGTGTATCTCCAATATAACTCAAATGGGGGACTTTTGCTCCTGTTTCAATCAAACTATTTTTGATTTCCACAAAGTCTCCAACTTTAACTCCTGCTTCTAGCCTTGTGCCTGGTCTTAAATAGCTAAATGGACCAATATGACAGCATTCTCCAATCACCGCATCTCTAGCAACAGTATAGGTTACTTCGGAGCCACGTCCCACCGTACAACTTTCAATATTTGTCTGGGGCCCAATTACTGCATCCTCTTCGATCCGAGTCTTCCCTAATAACCGTGTGAAAGGCAAAATCGTAACGTCCTGAGCTAGTTCTACTTCTGCATCGATAAAGGTTGACGAGGGATCCACAATCGTGACCCCTTCAGCCAACCAGTGCTCTAGAATGCTTCTACGAACAATTCCTTCGGCTTCAGCCAATTGACTTCGACTGTTAATACCTAACGCTTCCTGGGAATTCACCGTGCAATACGTCAATATTTTTTCCTCATGTTTAAGTAAAACATCAAAAACTTCCGTTAGATAGAATTCCCCTTGTGCATTCTGAGTGGTAATTTTTGTTAGAGCATCTCTAAGTGCAGACCCCTTGAAACAGTATGTTCCAGTGTTTATTTCCTTAGTTTTCCGTTCATCTGGAGTAGCATCTTTTTCCTCAACAATTTTAACAAGGCTCTCACCTTCTTTGATAATCCGTCCGTAACCAAAAGGTTGTTCTACATACGCTGTTAAGACTGTTGCGCTAGCCCCTTGAGTTTGGTGCAATTTAACAAGCTCATTTAGAGTCTCGGATTTGAGCAACGGCTGATCCCCACTTAAGACAAGAACATTCTTTTCACCCTCTAAATAAGGCATAGCTTGCATTACAGCATGCCCAGTTCCAAGCTGTTCCGTCTGAACGACAATCTCTGCTCGATTGTTTATATGGGCTTCGACATCCTCTCGGCCATGCCCTACAATAACCAGAGTGCGATCAATTCCAGCTTGGCTCACAATATCTAAGACATGTTCAATGAGAGTTTTCCCAGCTAATGAATGCATGACTTTCGGCAACTTAGATTTCATTCTTGTCCCTTTTCCTGCCGCCATGATCACCGCTACCAAATTAGACATAATCTAATTCGCCTCCAGCTCTAGTTTAACCTCTACTTATTGTATATACCCGTAAAAAGTATAACTTTCGAATGGCATAAGTGCAACTAAGATTTCGTTAGCTGTTTTTTATACCTCAAAAGCGTTTATTCGCCAAATTAGGCAAGAATCCTTTTTTATAAGGCAGAAAGTATGGACCTAACTCTTCCTCGTTTAGAAAACTTGGCAATGTCCAATAGATGGCCGAATGTCCCTGTGCCTTTAAGACATCCGTATGGTGATACAAATCTCAACCATCTAATCGTGAGACTCTCACTTCAACAATTGGATAGAAATCTGTCCAATGTCAAAGACCAAGGTACCTCGATTCTCTTCAACTAACTGAAAGTTCTTAGACGCGTTAAAGGAGACCTAACTGCAAGGTCCCCTTTATCATACCTAAAAATATTTAAATAGCTTTTTAAATGGCTTCTTGATAAGCTTTTAAAACAGCAGTTTGAATCACTTCTCGTGCAACAGCTGAAATGGGATGGGCGATATCACGAAATTCCCCTTCAGGAGTTTTACGGCTAGGCATAGCTACAAAAATACCATTCATACCTTCAACGACTTTGACATCATGGACGACAAAAGCATTATCAAAGGTTACAGAGACCACCGCTTTCATCTTTCCTTCAGTATTAATCTTCCGAACCCGCACATCGGTAATATTCATTATGAATCACCACCCTTCCACTTTCCGGGCCTATTCATAATAATATTCTCTGTATGGTAAAAAAATCCTGCCTTAATTTTAGGAAAATTTCTATTACTTGATAAAAATATCCTATATTAGTTTTTTATTAACTAAATACAGGAACAACCGTTGTTTTGCCTGAATATGGATTTAGTTCGATAAGTTTTAACAAGGACAAATAACCTTCAACAAGCTTAGGCTCCGATGTTATTTGAGCTTCTACTAAAATTCCAATTCCCACAACTTCTGCTTCAAATTCTTCCATTAAATTTTTGATTCCTAACGCTGTCCCACCAGCTTTCATGAAATCGTCAATAATAAGGACGCGTCGCTGGGGCTCCAAAGCCCTTCTGGAAAGTGACATTGTTTGAATACGCCGAGATGATCCAGAAACATAATTAATACTTACTGAAGAACCTTCCGTTACTTTGTTGCCACTGCGAATGACCACCATAGGAAGTCCTAATGCCTCTGCTGTGACAAGGGCTAAAGGGATCCCTTTCGTTTCAATAGTAACTACTACATCAGGCTTCTTATCTCGAAATGCACCTGCAAAAATTAAACCTAGTGGACGTAAAACGGACGGATCAAACAATAAGTCGGTCATATAAAGAAAGCCGCCGGCTAAAATTCGCTCTCTATCGTTCAGGCGCCCGGCCAATACACTTAAGACTCTAATAGCTTCTTCCTTTGAGATCTCTGGAATATAACGAACTCCCCCAGCTGCTCCAGAAATCGTTTCAAGATGACCGTGCCCTGAAAGGAGTAAGCTTCCCTTAACAGCCATCAAATCCTCACTAATAGTGGACTTAGCAGTTCGAAACTGTTCTGCAAATAAAGTTAACGGAGTCAGGACATTCGGTTTTAACATCAGCACTTGGGTGATGGCCACCATCCGTTCCGCTCTTTTCATCTTCTCCACGATTATTAATCCACCTTGTCCGGATCATTCTTTATGCTTAGTGCATCGAACATGACATTTTCTGCTGTGACAATATGCGCTATCGCCAAAGATTGAGCTTCCTCGCTATCATGATTTCTTAAAGCTTCAACAATCATTCGGTGTTCCTCAAGCGCAAGCTTATTCCGTCCTGGAACAGCTAATGAAGTAGCGCGAAAACGTTGAATTTGTTCTCTCAAATTAGCTAAAATCTGAATTAATCGTTCATTGCGACTCGCGCTATAGACCAAGGCATGAAAATCCGTGTCAGACTTCACAATCTGCTCTAAGTCCATCACATCTCCCTCGGTGGCTCTATAAAACAATACCCGCTCCATTTGTTCTAATTCGTCCTCGGTAATACGTTCGGCTGCAAGTCCTGCCGCCAATCCTTCAAGAGCAGATCGAATTTCAAAAACATCAGCAACGTCTTTCGAGGAAACACCGGCAACGTAGGCACCCTTACGTGGAATCATGACAACAAAATTTTCAAGTTCTAATTTTCGAATTGCTTCACGTACTGGGGTTCGACTAACTCCCATTTCTTCTGCCAACTGAATCTCCATCAACCGCTCTCCTGGTTGGAGAACGCCACTCAAAATAGCCTCGCGCATAGATTCAAAAACAATCTCCCGTAATGGTTTATAACCATCGAGTATTACTGGTAGCAATCGTTTCCCCACCAAACTATCCCCTTTCACGCTATATATTATTCAATAGTATTCGTTACCCAAACATGTTTAAAACCCTTATTTCTCAAATTTTCCGCAACTTGCATGGCGTGTTGCTCTCCTTGAGCAATCCCAAATACACTCGAACCACTGCCAGACATTAAGGCCCCATAACACCCTGAATCGAGTAAAATCCGCTTATATTCTAGAATATTAGGAACTAATTTAATTGATGCTGGCTCAAGATCGTTATAAAGCAGTTCAGAAATTCGCTGTACCGAATCCCCTGTTAAAGCTTTTTCCCAATCAATTTTCCTTAACCATCCTGTCTGTCCTATTATGTCAAACAGATGGTATGCTTCCCTCGTATTCACTCCAGCATTTGGTTTAATCAAAACAAGGTTCATTTTTGGAGCTGAAGGTAAGACTTCAAGTCTCTCGCCCCGTCCAGTAGCCCACATCGTTCCACCCTGAAGACAGAATGCGACATCTGCTCCACATCGGGCCGCCAGAGCAAGGAGTTCCTCCTTATTTAAAGGTTCTCCATAGAGTTGATTTAATAAACGAAGCGTTGCCGCAGCATCCGTACTCCCTCCGGCCAATCCGGCCTGAATAGGAATATATTTTTCGATCTCAATTTCAATTCCTTTGGATTGTCCACATAGTTCTAAGAACTCCACCGCTGCCTTATAGGCCAAATTCCCTGGGCCACTTAATGCTCCGCAACGACATACAACCGTCTCTCCATGACGACGAACCCGAACAATATCATGCAATCCGATGGATTGCATAACACTTTGAAGCTCATGATACCCATCTTCTCGAATTCCTTGAATAGCTAGGGCCAAATTGATCTTAGCGTTTGCGAACGTTGTAAGAAAAGATTCTTCCATTTGCATTACCTCTTCCGAACATTGCCAGAGTATTTCCTTCCATTATACATATTTTTAGGTTGGAGTTCCAGCACTTCTCTGGGTAAATATCGGAACAAATAGAGGCGAAGATAATCCTCGCCCCTCCTAATTCTCCAAATACTTACTAACCTTTACTACAGTCTATCTCAAGTCTCAGAATTCTCCACCAACGACCCAATCATTCTGAGTTGGTACATAGGACAAGGCCTTTTGCAATTCCATTCTCTTACGAATTTCCTCTTCAATCGGCTCTAGGTGTTCATAAAACATTACAAATGTGTCTCCTGGCACACAACTATCAAGTCCCTTAGAAAAAGCCTCTGTTTCTGGTAATACGACCTTTATCTTCTTCGGATCCATGCCACTTAGTATCGCCTCATCATAAAGCAGTTGCGCAACCTCTCCAGGTTTTCGCCCCCGTAAATCGGAATCCTCGCGAATAATTAAATGTTCGAAACCCTTTGCCGCAATCCGCCCTACTTCACGCACAGTCTCATCTGGCCGATCCCCTGGCACAGTAATACAGCCTACAAGAGATTTCTTTTTAAACTGTTTGAGAGTTTTAGCAATCTCTTGAATACCTGCTGCATTATGACCATAGTCGATAAACACATTTACCCCATCGAGTTCATATAGATTAAGTCGTCCGCGATTATGCTCTGCATCCGATGAGAATTCTTGAAGAGAATCCTGAATGGCCGCTGTACCTATCCCCAATGCCCATCCGGACGCGATTGCAGCTAAGGTATTCTGGACATTATGCTTAGCCTTGCCATCCCATGTCACAGGAATCTGTTTTACGGAGCAGATCCGAAAAATCTGAGAACCTTGGCAAAGCAAAATCATACCTCTCCGTACAAAGACCGCCGTTCCACCTTTCCCCAAGTGTTTGCGAATATGAATGTTATCTTTTTCCGTACTGAAAAAGATGATTCTCCCTTGCGTACGCTGTGCCATCTGAACTACATAAGGATCATCAGCATTCAAGACCACATAACTATGAGGCTTAACCACCTCAGCGATTAGACTTTTAACATGTGCAATATCTTCAAGCGTCTCTATTCCATATTGTCCGAGATGATCATTTGAAACATTGGTGATTACTGCTACATCCGCATAGTCATAACCTAAACCTGACCTTAGAATACCCCCCCTTGCTGTTTCTAATACAGCCACCTGAACTTGGGGGTGCCTCAAGACAGCCTTAGCACTCTCTGGACCAGTTGTATCTCCTTTAACCCACATTTTTTTATTAATATATATCCCATCTGTTGAAGCCATTCCCACTAAAAGCTGCTGATCTGCAAGCAGTTTGCTAATCATACGGGTGGTAGTTGTTTTACCGTTTGTACCGCTGATCGCAACAATCGGGATGCGTCCATTTCCGGCAGGTAGAACTTGCTCTACAATAGCTTTACCAACATCTCTCGCTTTTCCTTTACTGGGAAAATGGTGCATACGAATTCCTGGAGCTGCGTTTACTTCAATAATATGACCACTTCTCTCCCGATAGGAAGCTTCGATATCCTCTATCACTAAATCAATACCTGCAACATCTAAGCCGATCAACTTTGAGGCATAAATTGCCAAATCTACATTATCAGGATGTACGAGATCCGTTACATCTTCGGCAATTCCCCCCGTGCTAAGATTTGCGCTGTCCCGCAGGTACACCACTTCTCCATTTGTAGGAATGGAAGATAAGGTTAAGTTTTTAAGAGTTAGATTCAAAAGCACCACTGAATCGATTTTAATTTTTGTTAAGACCTTCTCATGATCCTCCCCACGCAGTGGGTCAGCATTGGTCTGAGCTACTAATTCCTCAATCGTCGATTTACCATCCCCTATTACATGAGCTGGAACTCTCTTGGCAGCTGCAATCAGACGCTCTCCAACCACAACCAAACGATAATGTTGGCCCTCAATATATTCTTCAATGATAACCCATTCTCCATAGGTTTGAGCCACCTTAAATGCGGCTCTAACTTCGGCAGCACTTGTGAGTTGAAGAGTTACTCCCTTCCCTTGATTACCATGCAACGGCTTAATTACTACAGTGGTTTCCATATCAAGGAAAGCCTCGACTGCTTCCTCTTCCGTTCTGACGATATGTCCACAAGGGACGGGTAACCCACCCTCACTAAGTATTTTTTTGGTCATTTCTTTATCACAAGCAATATCTACCCCTATGCTAGACGTTGCATCCGTAATTGTTGCTTGGATACGTCGTTGGTTCCGACCATACCCCAACTGCAACAGGCTCCCTTCATTGAGGCGATATACTGGAATCCCTCGTTCCTTACACGCATCAACAATTACTTGCGTAGAAACCCCCAATTCACATTTGTCCATCACAGATTTGATTTGGGCTACCGCTTTAGCTACATCAAAAGAGTAATGATTCAGAAGAGTTTGGACAAGCAAAAATCCCTGTTTAAACCCCTCAATTGCGCCAGCTTTTGCTTCGTAATTGAAAATGATCTCGTACCAACCAGGTTGATCCAATACAGCCATTGTTTTGCCATATTTGATGGTTTGACCTGCTTGGGTTAAAAGCTCTATAGTCACATGTTCAATAACATGTCCAATAAGGGTTCCCTCTTGTAACCGCTCTAGGAATCCGCCACGTTCACCCCGCGAACAATAATGCTCCTCTAATGTGGGTAAATGTTTGACGAGTCGTAGACGAAAATCCTCCAGTTCATTAGTAAACTGTTCTGTCCATTCTTGGAGATCCACAATCGCTCGAATAATTGGGCGATGACTGTAAACATTAGCCCCTTCGATTGCTTGGATTTCTCTAATCTCCATTTTGTTTTTGTTCCTCCTTAAGAAACGATAGGTTAAATATTCTCCACTAGTTTTAACCTTTTTTCCTTTTGGTATTCCTCATTATATTGTTCATTTTCCTTAAAGCAGGGAAACCCGTTTTTTTAGATCAAAACCATAACCCTCGGATAGTACATGCATTAAAATTGGGCTCAATACAAGGGATTGGCCTGGAGTTGTTTCCGATACATTCGTAGTTGTCGAAGTTGACGCATCAACTACTGTTACTGTATTACTTCCAATGACCGAAAAGCTTGCATCAGACTGAACTAAAATTGCGGTATCCTCGTCAATGCCTACCCCAAGTACATAAGGATTTTGCGAAATTGCAGATAGGAGTCTACCAATTCGGCCACGCTGCGCAAAATGTTGATCAACCACCACAGAACGAAGTAACCCAAGTCCAGGGGCCATCGATAAAGTATTTTTCTTCGCCGTTCCTGCTTCCCCACCGACGATCATTGTATCCGACATGACTGAGGCTCCTGCGCTCGTTCCTGCAATAATGATCCCGTTTTGGTACAACTGTTGGAGTTTCCGACCAAGCAAAGTCCCTCCCAGTAATCCCGTAATCCTAAGTTGATCACCACCTGTAAAAAAAATCCCTGTTGACTTCTCAAATTCCTTTTCAATGCCTTGTCTATTTGCTTGAGTTCGGTCTGAAACATCGAGAACTTGAACTTCCTTGGCCCCTAGTTCTAGAAACAATGCATGGTACTCTGTCCCTACTTGAAGCGGATATTCCGTAGCAGCTGTTAGTACCGTAATACGGCTTTCTCTATCGCCTGATTCCTCAACAAAACGCTTAAGGATTTTGCACTCATTCTTTTTATCTTCTGCTCCACCGATAATAAGCAGCTTTCCTTCCACATGTTCTGTCAAACAGATCCCTCCAGTCCAAAATCGTGGTTCGAAGTTAGAGATTCGTGGTTCGAACACGGAACATCGAATATCGCTTGCGTCCCTGAATACGCTCAACTAACTTCCAATGGAAAAAACTTATAAGAACTAATCACCCTATAGTCTCCACCTAGAATAGGTTTAATTATGCAACGAACATTCAGAAATCACGCACATACCATGAAATAGAATCAAATTAGTAGAAAGGAGCTTTTGCTCTATGCCCAATCGTCTTATTGTTATTTATACCGCAAGTCGATTGCTTGAGTTTTATGAAGGGACTCAGCGAATTTGTTCTTATCCTATTGCAGTAGGCAAAATATCAACCCCCACCCCCCCAGGCCATTACATTATTGCCACAAAAACAATGTACCCTGGTGGAGTCTTTGGCAGTCGTTGGCTGGGACTCTCTATCCCTCATTATGGAATTCATGGTACTAATAATCCCTCAAGCATTGGGCAAGCTGTTTCTAAAGGCTGTATCCGTATGCATAATCATGATGTCGAATACCTATACCAAATCGTCGAAATCGGGACTCCCGTAACTATTCAGGGGTAATTTTTTAAACGGACAGACGCGAGGGACAGTTCTCTTGTCTAAAAAACTAAGAGAACTGTCCCTCGCGTCTACCTTGTGTCTGACTAAACCCTAAGCATCTAAGTGAACTCGTTCAACTAAAGTCGAACATCGAGACTTCGGTGACGATAGTCTCCAGTGGAGAGTATCGCCGAAGCCGCTGATCCCGAAAGGTACACTCAGCGGCGAAGGATGGAGCCTACCCCGAAGCAGAGTACGGGGGCCCACTCCCACTTGAAGAATTGGGAGTCTGACGATTGAATCAAACTATCGTTCCCTTAATAAGGACTTCTCGGATACCCTCGTCTCATCTGTCCCCTTGTCTCAACGCCGCCAACCCCATCCGTTCCTGTAATCGTGTGTGTCAAGATATCTTTTACCGAAACAATTTGGTCTGTAGGGGTAAAAGCAATTCTCTCAACGATAAAAACAGGGTCAAAGGCATGGATTAGCATGCGTTTTGGCGATGAAGCAAAATTTGCTCCTGCGGAAAGTATTGCTTCATAATTGGATTGACAGGCCCCTGCAAAAATCACCAACGCATCTAGATTATGCTGAAAACGTCGAGCTTCTAAGACAGATTCCACAAAATAGCGAGAACTACGATAACTATCCATATTATGGAAATCCTTTTTACCAGAAATAAATCCGTCATGACCTGTCAATACCAAAATATCCGCAGGGTTTTCTTGAAGAATTTTCCGTATAACCCTTGGTTGTTCTATTTCCGACTTACAAATTCCCTTAGCCTCAATTCCCATTTGCCGATATGTCTTGATACATTGCTCCAGATAATCTTGGTCCCCATCAAGCTGCAACACCCGACCCGGTATCTCAAAAAATTCCCTTTGATCGTCTAGATCTATTTTTCTTCGATTTGTCAATTTGTGTAATTTCTGATAAATCATTTTGTGGTCTTCGCGCTCATAGTTAGCAACTTCAACGGGACTCTTTAATACAAGGTCTGAGATCGGAGCATCCGCTAATAGCCTTAAATTCAAACCTTTAAGAATCACCAAACCTGAACTTTTGCCTTTTATACTCCCCTGTATCTTATCAACATGAAAGAAGATATCTTGTTTATGAGAGAGACGTGCCACAATATCCCCAACCTGAACCATAGACTGACCTCCTTTTCCTTTTTATTGCTATATACTATGTCGAACATAAATAAACGGCATATAGTATAGCAAGTTAAGTTAAAGGGGGCCCCACGATGTTCGCAACCATTATTCCTGCAAAAAACGAAGAAAAGAGCATCTTGGCAACTTTGACCACTATTCTCCGCCTTCCTATCAGTCACATCATCTTAGTTCTCAACGGCTGCACAGACCGAACATTTGAACTTGTCCGTTCAATCCCTGATACTCGAATTCATATTCTATATTTCTCAAATCCTCTAGGAATTGATATACCGAGAGCCATTGGAGCACTCTATGCGCGACATTTAGGAGTTAAAGGAGTTCTATTTGTCGATGGGGATATGTCTGGAGATATCTATGAGAATTTGGTTAAGCTACTTGCTTCCCTAAAATCAGGAATTGATGTTGCTCTTACAAATTGTTATCCTTACATTCCACATCGTCAAAAACTCGCTAATATCGTCCTTAAATTTAGAGCCAAACTCAACCGTGAACTAGATCTATTTAAAAGTCTCGGCCTCGCAACCCCTACACACGGGCCTCATGCCCTTTCTGAACGAGCCTTGGAAAATCTTCCTCTCGAAGCCATTGCAATTCCTCCGCTCACTTTATATTGGGCTAAAAAAAATACCTTAACAATTAAAGTAGTTACATCTATTCCCCATGAAGCACTCCACTCTCCTAGGAAACACCGGCGCCATGCCCGTCTGATTGCTGAAACCATTATTGGAGATTGCCTAATGGGATTATCTCTCGTTCAAAATGAAACTCCATCTCGTTCACTAGGTAAACACAATTTATTGGGCTACCACCCGGAACGGCGTTTTGATCTTCTAGAGTATTGGGAGCAATCCCTTAAGTCTCAAGGAATGTTTTATGAGCAGCATATCATTATTCCAGGATCTTCTCTCCCCATTTCAAATTCTTCCGAGAGCCTATAAAGAGTTCATTAACTTCTTAATTTTGGATCAATACTATGTTTTTGAAAGTATTGTACAATTTCACCCTTTTCCTCTGCTTGCACATGGACGGTCGGTTGCATTTTCCCCTCTTGTACTCCACTCCACTTCATGTAAATCGTCTGATTATATGATTTATTCAAGATGGGGTCTATATACAGTAAATCAACAACCACGTAATGCGCTTTAATATTAAGTTGTTTGGGATAAATCTCGTCACTAGGTATACTCATAACCAAGCTTGAGCCTGCATCCTTAGGTATTTCATTGACGATTGATGACTCATCATAGTAAATCGGCTTTGCTGATAACTGTTCATCAAAGACGATAGTCTTACTTGAAAGATTGACGGCCGGATGTACCCCTACGTTATTAAATTTTAATTCCAAGCTAAGTTCATTGCCTATTTCCACTTTTGGAGACTCCTTCAAGACAAAATAAGGACGTGTCGTCTCTTGTTGAACCTTCCATGCTGTAACTGTCAAATACACGGTAATTAGTGCCGTAATCGCAAGCACAGACGTTGCTCCCGTAGCAATAACACTTGACCATTTTATTGATTGATGCTTAATACCTTTTCCCAACCTTCAGTTCACCCTCCATTGGATTTTAACAAAACTTAACTTCGAAAAATTATAATTAAAGGTTATACCGTTAAATACCCCTAGTATAGTTTTGGATATTTTTCTTGTTTTATGCTTGCTAGCCGAAAATTTGTCCCAACTTTCGAACAAGGATGTCCGATTTTCACCATGTTAATTCGCAACAGCACAGATGATAAAATGAACTATATCAGAGTAGTACTATAAAAGCCCTCCACATGGAGAGCTTTCAGAGATATCCGTATTTTACAGGAAGGCTTTTGTTAATTCTTGAAATTCCTCAATACTCAGCGACTCTGCTCTCCGTCCATCCGAAATTCCGACGCCTTGCATACGTTCGATGACTTCTTCCTTTTTTAGCCCTAATCCGCCGGCTAACGAGTTTCCTAGGGTCTTTCGTCGTTGGCTAAAGGCAGCTTTAACTACTCGAAAGAAGTCTCTCTTATTCGTATTAAATCCTGGGTAAGGGCGAAGGTCTAACCTTATTACCGCAGATGTTACCTTTGGAACTGGCCAAAATGCACTTGGTGGAACATCTCTAACTTTAGTAACCTGGGCAGAAACTTGAACCGCAATGGACAGTATTCCATAGGTCTTACTCCCCGGTGGTGCAGCGATCCGATCAGCCACTTCTTTCTGAACCATGATCGTCATCCCGCTTAAATGATCTGACTGATCTAGAAAGTGCATAATCAGCGGACTAGTAATATAATAGGGTAAATTTCCTACCAGATAACCCCTCTTATTTCCCCATAGATCTTTCAAATTCAGCTTTAAAGCATCTTGATGAACAATCTCTATGGGGTGTTCCTTTAGCTCTTTGTTCAGGATGCTGATTTTATGATTATCCAACTCAACTGCCCACATCTTCGGTACCCTTGGAGCTAGTTCCCTAGTTAATACCCCTAGACCAGGTCCAATTTCTACTAGAGGGACATCCGGTTGTAATATACTCGCAGAGACAATGCTTTCAATTACTTCATCACTTATTAAAAAAACCTGACCCATCGATTTATGTGCACGAGCTCCATATTTTACGAGACGTTGTGTATATTCAGCTGCAGTCTCCACGCTGCACCTCCTCTACCGCTTGAAAAAACTCCTCTCGAGAAATTCCAAACCTATTTAAACGATGTAGAAATTGTTTTGCATTAGAATCCCCAATCCCCAACTTTTGACCAAGAGCTAACCTGTTTTCGCTAGCTCGCGCTGAACCCACAAGACCTGTAATCACCAAATCCTCTATGGTGAACGTCTGGCCGGGAGTTCCCCGATCTTGCTTAATATGAGAAAAGGCACGACGGATTTCCTCTAATGCTGCATTTTCAACCCCGATATCTCCTTGTTTAGTCGCAACTTTTCTCGTTAAGTAAACATGCTTCGCTTGAGGGACATACCCTCGAATTCGATTACGGATCTGCTCTCCCACTGTATCTGGATCGGTAAAAACAATCACCCCTTGGCGTTTAGCCACTTCTGCAATGTAATCTAACTTTATTTTAGTTAGCCCATAACCGTCGGTCCAAATTACATCAACTTCCCCAAGGGCAAGGCGCACCGCATGCGCATCATTTTTCCCTTCTACAACTATAAGTTCCTTTATCATCCTTGATTCCTCCGTTTTCAGCTCTTATATCTTAACCGAGAATGTCCAAATACTCAAATATTTGGGGCGGTCATAATTGAAATGGAGAGATCAGCAAAGGCAAAAGGAGGCTGTAACAAACTGAAATTTCTTTCGTTACAGCCCCTTATTATATAATTTTTAAAGTTTATTTCTTTTCTTGAGTTTCTTTGTTTGTTCCATAAGTCTTAATAAGCTGATCCCAAATTTGAGGATCTTCCATACCTAAACGCCAAACAGCAACACCATGTAACTTGTATTTAAGCGCATCATCCATTTTAGCTCTTAAGCTGGCAATGTTCTCAAAATAGACTTCGTGTCGTATCCCATTTGCAGTATAGGTAAACTGTGGTACTTTGGCGTTTGGATCAGTATGAATTTCTACACCATGCTTTTTAGCTCTCTCAACCGTTTGAGCGTAGGATAGATAATCGGGCATTGTTGGCTTATTTGTACCCCAGTCAAATGAGTATACCGGAAGACCCATCACAATCTTTTCTTTAGGTATTTTTCCAACTGCGAATTTAATTACACGATCTACCCATCCCTCAGAAGCTACTGGCCCTTGGGTTGTACCCAGTCCGTGCTCATCATAGGTCATTAGGATAATTTGATCAGCAGATTTTCCGATCGCTGCATAATCATAGGCACCTGACCATAGATCTGACGGATAATCCGCAAATTTTGCTGGGATAGAAATATTTAAGACTTTATCTTTTGCTTGCAACGCTTTCTTAAGCTCAGCAACAAAGGCAGAAAAATTTTCCCGATCTCCAGGAGGGGTTTTTTCAATGTCAATTGATATTCCGTCCCAATTATCTTTGGTTGTCAGATTGACCAGGTTCGTTACCAAGTTTGACCTCTTCCCCGGGTTAGATAATACACTGTGCGCTAAATTCTCATCAAAGCCAACCGTTCCTTTTAACTTCATGTTATGAATCAAGGCATAGGCTTTAGACCCATTTTTTTGAACCTGATCTTTAATTTTGAGATCAACCTCGCCTGCTGGAATGACTTTGCCGTTTGCATCGAAACTGTACCAGAAGAATGCTACTTCATCCAATAACTTAGCATTTTTCAAAGTCGTTTCTTTTGAACTAGGTACAGGCCCCTCCGCATCAGTATAGAATCCCATAACAACTCGTTTTTCTGGACCCAACACGGATTCACGTGTTGCCCCTGCTTCGGCTTCCGGCAGTTGGGCCGTTTGCTCAGGTGCATCGGGAGCAGCTGGTGGTTGTACATTCGTACATCCTGTCAAGGTAAGGCCTAAAATCAAGGCACTACTCGTCAATAAAGTCAGAAACCGTTTCATGCTACACTTCAACTCCTTAATCTAGATTCGGTAACTGACTTTATCTTCCCCCCTTCAAAAAGAGGTTATGTATTTAAGAATAATGCGTTAATATCCTATTTAAGCTAATTATGGAAGTTCAAATAATTAGAAATCCCTTTGGCAATTGCTCTAGATAGTTGTTCTTGGTACCAAGTTTGTTGTAATTTCTTCTGTTCCTTTGCACTAGATAGATATCCAACCTCTACAATAACGGTGGGCATGCTCGTGTTTTTAATGATGTAAAAATCTCCAGGTTTTGCAATCCTGCGATTCATCCCATTTATTTTTATCATTTCTTGTTGAATTAATTCTGCTAACATTTTTCCAGATTCTGATTTATAGTGATAAAACGTTTCAGCTCCAGAATTTTGACCTGTTGCCGTCGCATTAACATGCAAGCTGACAAAAATATCCGCTTTCTCTTCTTTAGCCATTTCAATACGATGATTTAAATCAATTTGCTTCTTTGTTGTTTTTCCCTTAACCCCATTTGGAACATAATCCATATCTTCTTCACGAGTAAGAAACACTTCTATACCACTTGGCAGCAACATTTCCTTAACCTTTTGGGCAATTTTAAGATTTATTGACTTTTCATAAATACCCTGAGAAGAAACCGCTCCGGGATCGTATCCTCCATGCCCTGGATCAAGCATTACCACATAGCGGTTTTCAAGTTGACTAACCACAGCAGTAGAACCTTGCCAAAATACAGAGAGTACTAGTGTACACATAACACCAATAACTAGCAAAATTGCAAACTTTGTTCCTATTATCACTTTTGGCCATCGCATTCAGCACTCCCCCGTTTCGCGATTCTATTAAAGAGTATGTGCTGATAAATAAAGATATACCATTAGAAAACTTGACTAGCGCTCAGCCACAGGCGCCGGCTAAAGATGGCGAGAAGGACTAGTCGGTTTATACTTTCTGACAAGATGCAAAAAGAGGCCCTCGCGTTAAACGCGAAAGCCTCCTGCAGAAACATGTTATTGGACATAAAGCGTAACATTCCGAACTCCCCATGACAATGCTTCTTGTTCAGAATTCATGTAAAGGTCGATACGATTACCTTTAATTGCTCCTCCAGTGTCTAAGGCGCGAGCAGCACCATAACCCTCAACATATACTTTCTGACCTAGAGCGATGATTCTAGGATCAACTGCAATAATCCCTCTACTGACCGATGCTCCTGTAGCTGTTGTCCCTCCAGGTATACAATAGGCAGTTGCTTTCATAAGATAAGCTCTCTTGAAATTTATGGTATTGCCGCCCCTCGAAATTGTGGTTTGAGTACCACGCGAAACAACTTGATTAGTAGGGGGTTTTACCACTCGTTGACCCAGTATCTCGCGGTCGACCTCTTTTCCATCCTCAAGTGTTATTCTAACCGTTTGTTCTTGAAGACCATTTGAGCCGCGACTGACAAGTCTATCTGGTAACCCAACTGGGTAATCTGCTGCCTGAGCAACCGTTTGAAAAGGAATTTCACTATTTATTGTCTTAATATGTTGTGCAACCCGAACTACGTTCAACTGGTCATTAGGCTCCAACATATGGTCAAGAGCTAAGGAAACTTTATCCATAGTACCTAAGGTAATACCTAACTTTTTAAGCCCATCAGCAACAGTTCGTGGAGCAAGATAAGTATCATATTTCTTGCCGTCCGCACTTACTTGAATAGGGATCGACCTAAGCACCTCAATATCCATGTCATCAGTTACTGATTCAGAACGCTCTACATTGACTTCATCCACGTCTTTAATTTCTAGTGTATAACGTGCTGATAATTCATTAAGAGCTTCTCCTACAGTTTCTTTAGCTGTTCGTGTATTGAATATTTGCCCATCAATTGAGAGTTGAACCGGTACACTACTTGTGACATCAATTGTCAACTCATTAGTGACTTTAGTATCTCTTGAAGGATTTACAATATCTTCTGGATAAAACTCAATTTTCGACGAATGCTCAAGAGCCTGACCCACCGTTCTATAGATTGTACTAATTCGCACTTCTTTTCCATCAATATTAGCATTAATGGTTTTTACATTGTATAGCACAGCTATTATTGTAATCAGGCAAATAGTGAATAAAACAACGACTATTTGAGCGACACGAGATGTCCGAACAAAGGTCAATACCTGAGTAGGATTCTTCTGAAACATTAAATCCCTCCAAAACAGCTGATAACAACTTCATTTTAAGGCAAAAGTAGTCAGTTGTCAAAATTATTTCCATTATGTGGTATTTAATATATGGATTTTGACAGGCTTTCGTCCCCAGTTAATACACTGTCGAAGGGTAGAGAAAAAAACATCAATTCTATTCCCACGAATATTTCCACCTGTATCAGCAGCTATGGCATATCCATATCCCTCGACATAGACCTTGCTTCCCATAGCAATTACCTTGGGGTCCACTGCAATCAAGCCTTCTCTTGGCTTGACACCTGTAGCAGTATTATTACCAGTATAGGTATAAGCCGTCGCCTCAACGCTCAAGGTTTTACTAATACTCATTTTTGTTAAATCTACATCAGCTTTTACTGATTCTGGCTTGGAGTTTTGAACAATCACCTTTTTCTTTAGAGGTTTGGTATTTCGAATAATTATTTCCTTCTTTGGAGCTTTAAGTTCAAAGAAGGATTGCACTTGCTGATCGACTGGTTGTCCACCAACCTCAAACGTCTTTACAACCTCACGTCTAATGCCCTTTTCTCCTTTTACTTGAATTTCACTTGTACCGGGAGGGAGTTCATCCGATTCTATATATTGCGTGTCAAATGCTAGTTCCTTATCAATTATTTCAATCTTACTGGTTACCCTTGTTTCGGGCTCACTACTTGTTGCTTCTTGTTTAACATAACTTGGAATGTCAGGCCCACGGCTAATTTGCCCTTGCATAATTAATCCTTGACTGGCTAAACTTCGGCTACTCATATCTCTTGTAAGTGCCCCTTCTATAACTTCGTCCTTTCTTACAGTGTCTATACTTAAGGAATTAATTGATTGAAGTGAAGGTTTCATTGTTCTCCCAATATCCGGTTCATCTAATGATGAATACCTCGTACCAGCGACCAAAACCGCTAAACTTCCGAAGTAAGCGCTCCACAACTTAGTTCTACGCCAATAATCGGAATAAGTAGTAATCGGCAAAGAATACATTTTATCCCTCCTTACGAAAATCTATGACATTATCTTAAAAAAAAGAACCTTCTAAAATGAAGGTCCCTTAAGTCTAAAAACGGTTTCTGCATTATGCATGGTTTGGAATGCAACGTTCTCAAAATTTAAATTTTTAATTTCAGAAAGTTTATTTACTACCTCTCTAACATAAGTTGGTTCATTACGCTTCCCACGTCGCGGCTCAGGCGTTAAATATGGAGAATCTGTCTCGACAAGAATTCGATCTAGCGGAACGTGCTTTGCAACCTCGACTGTATGTCGAGCATTTTTATAGGTAACTGGCCCCGCAAAGGAGAGATAGAATCCTAGCTTCAAGAGAATCTCGGCCATTTCCCAAGACCCGGAATAGCAGTGGAATACCCCCCCATACAAAGGAGGATGGGCCTTAACAATCTCCAAGATATCTTGATGAGCATCACGATTATGGATAACAATTGGTAAGCCGACTTCATTCGCTAATTTTATCTGTTGAATGCATACCTCTTTTTGAATGGGACGTGGAGACAGGTCACGATAATAGTCCAGTCCAATTTCTCCCCAAGCAACTACTTTTGGTTGCTTAGCTAACTCTAGGAGCTCTTTCAAAGTTTCCGCTGTCACCCCTTCTGCATTATGTGGGTGTACACCTATTGCTGCATAGATAAAATCATAGTCTTGTGCTAACTTCACAGATCGTCTAGAGGAAGGTAGATCATATCCTACATTCGTCACCCGAGAAATCCCCGCCGACTTCATTCGAGTTATGACTTCTTGGAAATCTTCCCTATAGCTGGGGTCGTCGATATGTGCATGCGTATCCCAAATCATTTGACCCGCGCCCCTCCGGGAAGCTTTTTATTCAAGGTAATAACCTCTAACACTTCTCCTTGCGAGGCAGCCAATATCATGCCTTGAGAGGTAATTCCTCTTAACTTTGTTGGTTTCAAATTAGCCACTAGGACAATATATTGATTTATAAGGTCATCTGCTGAATAATGTTTGGCGATGCCGGAAACTATCGTGCGTATTTCCCCTGCGACTTCAACTTCCAACTTCATCAGTTTATCTGTCTTTTCAACTTTTTCTGCACTCAGAACTTTTCCTACACGCAAATCAATCTTGGCAAATTCATCAATGCTGATTTCTTCTTTGATAGGCTCAAATTCAAGTTCTGGAGCTTGGAAACTCTCTGAGCTCTCTTTTTGATTTTGGTCCACTGTTTCTGTCTCCTCTGCTGTTACATATTGTGAAATATCAATTCTGGGGAAGAGAGGTTCTCCTTTTTGTACTTTTATACCATCTTCTATAATACCCCATTGATCCGCTTCTTCCCATCTGATAAGCCTTTTATCTTTGCCGAGCAGTACACAAATTTTAGACGGCAGCCCAGGCATAAACGGAGCGGTCAGAATTGCCATAATTCGAATACATTCCACAAAGGTATAGAGAACAGTATCTAAGCGTTCTTTCTGATCCTCTTGTTTAGCTAATGCCCAAGGGGATGTCTCATCTACATATTTGTTGCATCGTCCGACAAAACGCCATATTTCTTCTAGAGCACTCGCCGGATCGCACCCTCTTAATTTTTCATCGACTACCCTTTTAACTTCAGAACTTAGAGCTTTTAATTCCAGCTCTAGTGCTCCATCTTGACCAGGACGAGGAACTATTCCCTCTCGATACTTGACAATCATTGCTAAACTTCGCGAGACAAAATTTCCAAAATCATTAGCCAAATCACTATTTAGACGTTCAACCACATTATCCTCTGAATACGTACCATCAGTTCCTACTTGCATCTCACGCAATAAAAAATAACGGATGGCATCTGAACCATATCTTTGAATCAAAGCGAAAGAGTCCTGTACATTCCCACGGGATTTAGATATTTTTCCACCGTCTTTAGTCAAATACCAGCCATGCCCATAGATAATCTTAGGGAGAGGAATATCAATAGCCATAAGAATAATCGGCCAAATGATCGCATGAAAACGTACAATATCTTTTCCCATAATATGCACATCTGCTGGCCAATAACGTTGATATTTCTCCCCATCAGGGTAACCCAGTGCAGAAATATAATTTATCAAAGCATCAAGCCATACATACACTACATGTTTTGGGTCAAATGGTACTTTGATCCCCCACTGAAATGTGGTACGCGAAACACAGAGATCCTCAAGACCACCTTCAATAAACCTAAGCATTTCATTACGTCGAGAAACAGGTTGGATAAATTCTGGATGCTCTTCAATATATTTTAGCAATGCTCCTTGGTACTTTGAAAGACGAAAAAAGTAACTTTCCTCCTTCAGTAATTCTACTTCACGACCACAATCAGCATTAGGACATTTTCCGTCAATCAATTTATTTTCCATCCAGAAAGTTTCACAAGGCGTACAATACCAGCCTGAATACTCTGACTTATAGATGTCTCCCTGTTCATATAGTTTAGTAAAAATTCGTTGTACAACTTTTTGATGGCGTTCCTCTGTTGTTCGAATAAAGTCATCATTAGAAATATCTAAGGCTCTCCATAAATCCTTAAACCGTTCTACTACCCCATCTACATAAATCTTAGGGTCTGTATTATTTGCTTCTGCAGTTCGGACAATCTTCTGCGCGTTTTCATCCGTACCGGTTAGGAAGTAGACTTGATCACCCTGCAGTCTATGGTAACGAGCTAAGGCATCTGCAGCAACTGTTGTGTACGCTGTTCCAATATGAGGGCTTGAATTTGGATAGAAAATTGGAGTTGTTATGTAATATTTCACGTAAAGTCTCCCTCTCAAATTATCTTTTAAATTAATAATACAGAAATTTATATTTGTCAAGTCTACCCATGATTAAGAATTAATATGTGAGCAACATTTATTTCTCTATAGGTTAATAATACCATGAAAATCTTTAAAGAAATGGGTTGACTTTATATGGAACGATTGGTATCATAAGTCTGTAGTTTTGTGTCGAATGTTGTTGTAAGGGAGTGGGGGGAAAAATGATGAAATCAACTGGAATCGTCAGAAAAGTAGATGAACTTGGTCGTATTGTATTACCGATAGAGCTTCGCCGCACTTTAGGTATTGACGAGAAAGACGCCCTAGAAATCTATGTGGATCAAGAAAAAATCATTCTCAAAAAGTATGAGCCTGCTTGTGTATTTTGTGGTAATGCAAGTGATATCCAACTTTTCCACGGCAAAAACGTCTGTCGAGAGTGCGCTGTTGCCATGGGAGAAAATGTGGCTGCTAGCACAGAATCTAATTCAAAAGCCGTATAATTTAATCTAAGTACATAGATAACTTGACTATCATCAAATCAGAATCTTTGAAGGCCTTTAGGCCTTCTTTTTTTAGACGTAATCGCCGAAAGAGTCAAGAATGACATCTATTCATCCGACACTTCCCCCTCTAATAGCGCTTGGTAAACCTCTGATTTTCGTATCCCATAACGTTTTGCTACTTCTTTCATGGCCTCTTTTTTACTCAATCCTTGAACGACTCTTTCCTTAACCTCTGAGCACCATTCTTCGGGGCCTCCTACAGGTTTAATCGGGACATAGGGCGCAATGATGATACAACACTCTCCACGGGGCTCGGACTTCTCAAATGCTTCTTTCAACTCTAAGGTAGTCCCTCTATGCACTTGCTGATGCAACTTTGTCAGCTCACGAACTACAGCTGCTGGGCGATCTCCAAAGTACTCTGACATGCCTTGCAATGTTGCTATAAGACGATGGGGAGCTTCATAGAATATCTGCGTCTGGGTAAGATTTGCCATTTGCTCTAGGCTACGTCTCCTTGCTCCACTCGATGACGGCAGAAATCCGTGGAACGTAAAGTGCTCTGTAGGCATTCCTGATAAAACTAAAGCCGTAAGAGCAGCATTAGGTCCAGGTAAGACATCAACCGGAATATTTTCAGTCAGACAAAGATGTATCAGCTCAGTTCCTGGATCTGAAATTCCTGGTAGACCTGCATCAGAAATAAGCGCAATTGCTTGACCACATTTTAGCTTTTCAACTAGTTCTAAGGACTTTTTCTTTTCATTGTGTTCATGATAACTAATCATATGAGTATTAATCTGGTAGTGTTGTAATAGTTTTCGAGAATGACGTGTATCCTCCGCAGCAATCAGGTCCACTTCTCGCAATGTATCTAATACCCGCAAGGTAATATCTCCTAAATTCCCAATCGGAGTCGCACATACGTATAATGTACCTTTCGCCAACATGCCTTCGACTCCTTGTATTTCAAAGTTTCAGGGTATTTCCCCTGTCTAAATTAGTCCTTCCTTAAAAAGCCCATACAGAATAAGCAATCCCCTTCTAACGGTTGACCAAAATGAAGATGACAGACGTGGAACCCTTCTTGATATAGACGGACAAGATTATCATGGGCTACCCCTTGAATGTGCTCAGCGTTAGCAATAACACGTTCGGTTTCTTTTTCTGGTAGAGTGCACTCACGCCTTAACTTAGTATTTTCATCCTCCAACGCTTGAACATAAGGTTTTAAACGGTTTACTTCTTCTAGTAGAGAGCGCAATTTCTCTTCCACTTCTGTAAGGGCCTGTGTCAATTGGCTCATACCTTCTCACTCTTTTCTTTGGGCTTTTCCCCTTTCCTATTGCGTTGTGGTTTTCCCTCAGATTTAGGAACAAAAACACTTTCGACACGCGGATTTTGTTCGTTTGTAACTTCTATTACTTTATGCCCAGCTTGAGGATTGTGCCGTGAGCAATGCTCTTTATCCTCAGACTTATAGCAACCATTTTCATACTTTAGACAACACATAAGCCGACCACAAATTCCAGAAATTTTAGTTGGATTTAAAGAGAGCTTTTGATCTTTAGCCATGCGAATCGAAACCGGTTCAAAATCTCCTAAGAAAGAAGTGCAACAAAGAATTCGTCCGCATGACCCAACTCCTCCGAGCATCTTAGCTTCATCGCGCACCCCAATTTGGCGGAGCTCAATACGCGTCCTAAAAATCGCGGCTAAGTCCTTTACTAATTCTCTGAAGTCCACCCGTCCCTCTGCCGTGAAGGAAAATATAATCTTATTTCCATCAAACGTATATTCAACATCAACCAATTTCATTGGCAGATGATGTTCAGAAATCTTCTTTAAGCAGATTTGGAAAGCATCTTTTTCCTTAATTCTATTCTGTTCCACAAACAGTTCATCTGCCATCGTTGCCTTACGCATAACCTGTTTTAAAGGTAGGATCACTTCTTCGTCTGCAACTAGACGAGAGGGAATAACTAATTCACCGAATTCGATACCCCTTGCTGTTTCAACAATTACCTTATCTGATACAGCAAGTGTAAGGTCTCCTGGGGAAAAATAATAAATTTTCCCAGCATGTTTAAAGCGAACGCCTACGACCTCAATCACTGTGAGTCCCTCCTTGTTGAAATAATTCTAATGCTAACACTTCTATCACTAATCTTGGATTAGCCTGTTGTCGTAGTACATCGATCGCTTTCCCAATGGCCAAATACTCAGACGGACGAATCGTACCATCTTTAATCCCTTCCTGAGCTTGTACCGCCATTACCTGTAAGCAAAGGAGGGCTTGGTTCTTATCAATTGGGAAAAGAGCAAAGATTTTTAGAAAATCTCTGGCTTTTACGGCAGTGCGAAACTTTCCTACCCATTCTTGGAGCAACAGTACGCCATGCTGAAGAATGTCCGTTGCCAAATTCTGATTTCTCCCACTTAAGCGAAAGGCTAAAGATGCTTCCTGCTCATCCGCCTCTCCTAATCCCTTTAACCAAGCTTCTTCTGAAATATTAGGAAAGAATACCAGTTGGGCACGGCTTTGAATTGTAGGTAAAATTCCTTCTGCATTTTCAGCACATAATATTATTACAGTTCGCTCTGGTGGTTCTTCAATAACTTTTAACAGTGAATTTGCTGCTGGCAATGTTAAAGCATCTGCCTGTTCAACAATAGAAACTTTATAGTCACCCTCATAATGCTTAAGGTATACTTTTTCTTGCCATGTAAGAACTTGCTCAATTCCAATAGTTGTTTTATGAGGTTTCAACCATGAAACATCTGGATGATTACCACTAAGGATTTTGCGACAGGTTGGACAATCTTGGCACGGTCCCTCTGACGTAGTGCTACGGCAGTTTAAAATCTGCGCCAGGCGGAGAGCCACCTCTCGTTGATGAAGTGCACTTCCTCCGTGAAACAGTAAGAGATGCGCTATTCGGTTTTCACGTGCTGCTTTCTCTAAAAGTGCTAATTGTAGTTTCATAAGGCTGGCACAATCACCATCTTCATCTCTTATTCCCCTTCAACTATCCATATTGTTTGGCTTTCAAAGCCATCCCACCCTTGCCAGTGTCCTTCTTTAGAAGAAAGTAGCATACTCAGTACCTCATGAGTTATTTCTTCACCCATTACAACGGCTGGAATTCCAGGTGGATAGAGGGAGATTGTTTCTCCGACGATATGACCCAAACTCTCCTTAAGAGGGATTTTACGTTTACGAGCAAAGAAAGCTTCTCGTGGAGAGAGAACTGGGTGTGGTAAAGGCGGAATTAGTTTCCTTAGTCTTTCCTGTGGCTTTTTCGATTCAGGGAAGCGTATAGAGGGTGCGATATCTCTTAAACTTTCTAACCCTTTCGTAAGCCACCGGACATCCTCGGGAGTAGTTCCAATGCCTAACATAAACAGAATGTTATCCCCATCCCATAATTCTGGTTCAATTCCAAAATCTTCTCTGAGGTATTCCACACAGCGAGGGGCTGAAACGCCCAGTGGACTTGTATTGATAAGAATCTTTGACCAATCCACTGCGTGAATGCCAAAAGTTCCGACATCCTTTGAACTAAGAATTCGAAAGCAGGTTCCTACTTTTCGATAAAGATCATCGACTTCTTCTTTAAGACATTCCCACCGCCATAATTCCAAAGCGAACTCTCCCGCCCGTTCCAATGAAGAGATAAGCAAGTAACTCGGGCTTGAGGATTGAAGGATTTCCAGACTTTGTTTCAAACGAGTTCGACTGACCCTTGACCCTTGAACATGTAGCATAGCTGACTGAGTCAAGGCACTTAATGTCTTGTGACAGCTATTTAAGACAAGATCCGCTCCAAGCTTTAAAGCACTCGGTGGAAATAGCTCGCTAAGATAATGCGACCCATGTGCCTGATCAACCAGAATTGGTGTATCAAAACCCGAGTTCGTTCTTTCAACCACTAATCCGCTTAAGTCAAAAGCCGTCCCATAATAACTTGGATACGTGACATGACAGGCAGAAATCTCTTGCCATGAAATCCTTTGCTGCTCCAGATTAAATCCTAACGGAAGATTAAAATCCGGATGAACTATTGGCATCACATATTCTGGCTTTAATCCGCTCAAAACCAAACCCGACATAACAGAACGATGGGAATTTCTTTCCACAACAACTCGTTTATCAACAACATCATTCAAAGCGAGAAACATAGCTTGATTGCCAACTGTCCCACCATTAATAAGGAAAAAGGTTTCCTCCGCTCCAAAAATCTCCGCTGCTTTTTTCAGTGCCTTAGAAATAATCCCTCTTGGAGAATGAAGCATGTCAAGTCCCGGCAGTTCTGTTAAGTCAAAACTCACAAAGTCGAAGCCATTAAAAAACTCCTGTCGACCTTTATGGCCAGGAGTATGGAAAGAGCAAAATCCTTGTTTATGATAATGGCTCAATCCCTCTCCAAGATCACCCACTGAATAATGAACCTCCATTTACCCATTAATGTACGACCTATAGTTTACACATGGTATTCCTTATAGTTTAACATGAATCAGGAAATTTTTCATCCAAATGGTAACTCCTGTTTAAGAAGTTGCGATTAAACACTTAACAAGAGTTTTTTTTTAATAAAAAATCCCTTTAATTAAAAATAAAAATTCCTGGTATTCTGGAGAGTCCGGCTCTGCTGTGAACAGTTCTTGCTGGCAATCCGAACAAAAAAACATCCCCTGTACTCTAAAACCATCATAGAGGCCCTCTTTCGGGACCTTCGTGCAGCGATAACATACGGGGAGGAGCTTTCCTTCGTTCGGAACGTTGCCTTCAGCTTTGTCTCGGATCTCTGAAGGGCTTTGAGTTTGAGTTTGGCTTTGGCTTTGGCTTTGGGTATGGGTATGGGTATGGATTGTCTTAATCATCGTTTTATTCCTCCTTGAAGGGGCAATTCATGAATTCCCCCTACCCCTATTCTTGCCCCTCTCCCCCTGAATTAATCGCACTGCTGCTTGACATTCCTGTATGATGAACTGTGACTTGTACATCCAGAGAAATCGGAAAATCCTTGATTTCCTCCTCCCAATGATCCTTTATCGTCTTCCAATACGCCGAATTTCTCTGCTCAATATGCCGTCCAATTCCCAGAAAATCAAGGCCTAACTCCCTTTCTTTCTTAATAGAAAGCTCACATTCTTTCTCAATAACCTTGGCAAAGCTCTTTTCTGCCCCTTTCATCAATTCTACCCATTCCGCCCCCGACAGTTGTTTCTTTAGTCCCAGAACTTCATCAACAGCTATACTTGCTTTGATCTGGTATTGTAACTCTATTTTTCCGTTATTAGCTTTCACTTTGTACTTTGTACTAGATCTTAGTACCTGCCCACCAAACTTAACGCTGTTTTCTTCAAGATCCACCGTGTCAATATAACGATGTATAACATAGTTCTCCAACCACATATACCCTTTGGTTTCTTCATCTGTCAGAAAATCTACCAAGCGATCTCCACGTAAAACTCCCGCACCTTGTATCCGTATCTCTCCTGCCTCATCGGTTCCGTCAGCTTTGTATTTAATGCCCTCCCCTGTCTTTACGCTCTCAACCACCGGGAGAATTGGCGCCGTACTTTTTGTCCCCAAAATTGTAAGGTAATGCCCTAACCGTACTGTCGGGAAACTCGATAGTTCATCCGCACCTTCAATGTTATTTTTAATAGCCATAGCTGGTAATAACCCAGCGCGTAATTTCAAATTCAAGATATCTTGAGCTTTCCCTTTGGCTAAAACTAGGTACATCGACCGACGAAATTCAGAATAACGTTGTCCAAAATCCAAGATATCATTAAAACCGCCGGCTTTTGCTGCATCCTCACTAATGACGATTACCTTCAGTGAACCCATAAAAGGTGTTCGATAGGTGACTCTAGAAATCTTTTCGATAGATTCTCTAGCGTTTGAAACCTCTACACTAAATGTCCGGTCCTCAATCTCCGCACCAGTTTCACCTCCTGTTTTAGGCTTTGCAAATTGTTGTGTAATGAGAAAAGTACCGGGTTTTTCTCCAAGATCAAATCCTTCCCCAATTAGAGGGGCCAATTGCTCCACTTCCCGCTTTCCCCAGCATCCAGTTAAAAACAAATGACAGGTAATCAAGATCAATACTAGTCCTATTTTGGGTTTGCTATTTGTGCGTTTCATTGAATACCAGCTCCCTTCTTCCAACGCGAGACTCCCCAAAGGGTAAGGATCCAAATGGAGGCAAAAGGGAAAATGAGATAATTGTCAACAAGACCAATCTCCATAATTAAAGAAGGCCCTCTTGTAAACTTAAAAGCGATCCCCATAAATACGACACCCACTGCGAGGTTCCATTTTAATCCCTTCAAACTAAAGACGGTTTCTAAGCCCCAAGTCACAGTAAAAAAGAAAGCACTGACCTTTATGACCAGGGCCCCCAACCAAACCCCCAGAAATAAGGATTCAACTCCAGCAACTGTCCGGCTCACTTCCACCATCTTCCCTAATACAAGCAAACCGTAGACCAAACGGATGGTTTCTGCAGGTCCAAAAACTAGAATCTGTATTAAGACAACTAACATGTCCAGAATTCCTACCAAAAAAACCGCTCGCCAAACCCCTGTCTTCAATTGGCCCAGCTCTTTTTTACCAGTAGGTAGAAAAGAAAGGATCCCCGCTAAGAAGAGAATATATTCCATCGCAAAGGGGAGTACTTTGATTCCCCCCCTAAAAAGCGGTTTTATTCCCTCACTCAAAATAGGCATAAGCTCTCCTTGTTCTACCCTCGGTATGGAGAGTCCAATATTCAGAACCATCGCAATTATAATTATAGGAAAGATAACTTCGGAAAAGCGAGCAAATACTTCGATCCCCGACCAAACCAAGTAGAAAACGAGTAAAAGTCCGCCTAGGTAGAACATCCCGAGGGGGGTAAGCGGCATAATCGAAACTTCATAGATATCTCCGGCTTGACCAAGCAACAGCCCACCAAAGTAACCTGTGATTGAAATATAAAAGACCCCGATGATTTTCCCGATCCATTTTCCAAACAGTGTTTCGGAAATCTGCAATAAATTTTTACGTGGATACTGTTCAAGAAGCGAAATGACCATTAAGCCGTAAGGAATTCCCACGGCTATGCCAGGCAAGACGCTCATCCAGCCGTCCCGTCCACCAACTCCAGTAACCATCGAGGCTACAGGAAGAAACGTTGTGCCCATAAGTACTGCTGCCCCTAATGTCATGAATTGATGTGGAGAGATTCTTTCCATCGTTACCCTTTCTTTCCTGATTGGGGTTCCTCACAGCCCCCTTTTCCATTTCATGCGTTTCGTTGAACACCAGCTCCTTTCTTCCAGCGCGAGACTCCCCAGAGAGTCGGTATCCAAACGAACGCAAAAGGCAGAATCAGATAAAATTCCACGAATGTAGCTACCGAAGTTAAAGAAGCCCCACTTTCAAACTTTGAGGCGATTCCCAAAAATACAGCACCCAATGCAAGTCTCCATTTTGACCCCTTCTTACTAAAGACGGTATCTAAGCCCCAGGTAGTCATAAAAAAGAATGCACAGCATTTTATAACTAGGGACCCCAGCCACACCATCATAAACAAAGATTCAACACCAGCAATTGTTCGGCTTATTTCCACCATTTTCCCTAATACGAGAAAACCAAATGCCGCCCGAATAGTTTCTACTGGTCCAAAAACAAGAATTTGTATTAAGACTACCAACATATTTAGAATTCCAACCAAAAAAACAGTACGCCAAACCCCTGTCTTCAATTGCCTAAGCTCTTGCTTACCAGTAGGTAGAAAAGTAAGGACTCCCGCTAAGAAGAGAATATATTCCATCGGAAATGGCATTACTTTAAGCACCCCAAAATAAAGCGGTTTTAATCCCTCGCTTAAAATCGGAAAAATTTCTCCTTGTTCTATCCTCGGAACGGAGAGCCCAAAAATCAGAACCATCGTAATTACGACCATAGGAAAGGCTACTTCGGAAAAACGAGCAAATACTTCAATCCCAGTCTCTACCAGGTAAAATACGAGCATAAGTCCACCTAGGTAGAACACCAAGCGGGGCGTTAAGGGCATCATTGATTGCTCAAAGATGACCCCGATGACGGTCAGCATTAATCCACCGTAGTAACCCGAAATTATAATATATATGAAACCAATCATTTTCCCTATCCATTTGCTAAAGAGTTTTTCCGAAATCTGTAACAAATTTTCGTGCGGATAATCGGTCAAAAGTGAAAGTACCATAAGGCCGTAAGGAATTCCCACGGCATAGCCTGGTAAGACAGCCATCCAGCTATCCCGCCCAGCAGCCCCTGTTACAAACGTTGCTATGGGGAGAAACGTCCCACCCATGAGTACAGCTGCTCCTAAGGTCATAAATTGATGTGGAGAAATTCTTTCCAACGTTACCCCTTCCCATTTGGTCGGGGTTCCTCTACGTCAATAAGTTGAGGACGACGCTTTAACGCCCACCAGGGTGCCCGAACGAACGTATCCTGCAACAAGGCCCGAATACGCAACGGGGCTATGGGACTTAGGTAAGGCACTCCGAAAGAACGAAGGCTTAGCAAGTGAATTAAGCCTGCATAAAGACCCACAGACATCCCAAAAAAACCCAGAATTCCCGCCAAAATCATTAGTGGGAATCGGGTGAGCCGAACCGCAAGACTCAGATCGTAATAGGGAATAGCATAACTCGATACGGCAGTAATACCAATGATGATAACCATCAGTGGGCTGACTAGGCCGGCCTTCACCGCTGCATCTCCAATAATAAGTGCTCCGACAATCCCAATCGTCTGTCCAATCGGTTTTGGTAAGCGGAGCCCCGCTTCTTGCAATATTTCTAAGACAACTGTCATAGTTAAGGCCTCTAAAAGAGCCGGAAAGGGCACTCCTTGCCGTCCTTCCGATATGCTCATCAGGAGATCTGTCGGTATTATTTCCTGATGAAATGTTGTCACTGCAATATATACGCTCGGGGCCACGATGGCTACAAATGCTCCTACATACCGTACAAAGCGAGAAAGAATTGCCGTCATGGCTCTTTGGTAATAGTCTTCATTCACATTTAAAAACTGAGTCAATATTGCAGGTACCACCAGTACAATGGGGGTTCCGTCGAGAATAATGCCCACTTTCCCTTCAAGGAGCTTTCCAGCCAAAACATCCGGACGTTCTGTATAGGCGATCTGTGGAAAGGGTGAATAAGGGTTATCTTCAATCATTTCCTCGATATATCCAACATCTATCACGCTATCCATCTTGATTTTACCTAACCTCAATAGCACTTCGGAGACAATATCAGGACTTGCTATTTTTTCGATATAAGTAACCACCAGATCAGTATTCGACATGTCTCCAAGTTTTAAAGAGATGATTCTTAATGAAGGGTGTTTAATCTTTCGCCGCAACAGAGAGGTATTAATTCGAAGAGTTTCCGTAAAACCTTCATGCGGTCCTTTGACGACCGACTCTGCTATGGGTTCATTAACGCCGCGATTAGCCCATCCCTTTGCACCAATGACGATCGCCTCTGAAGAATCACCAAAGAAGATAACCGAATCCCCTGATAAAATTGAACTTACAGCATCTTTCATTTCGGATATTTTCTTAATCTCTACGCCAGGGAGCAGACTTTGAATTGTTATATCGACAACATTGGATAATGTCGCTTTAGCTAATTCTGGATGTCCAACCAATTCCACCATAAGAGGTTTTAAAACAAATTCATCCAACAGATTTTTATCAACCAGTCCGTCCACCACTACTAACATACAGGGAATTCGTTCTTTCCCTTGGAGGAAAAACTCACGAAATACAATATCGCTGCTCTTCGATAAGATTTCCTTTACTGTCTGTCCTGATAAGGGCTTTTTAAGATCTTCGTCAAATGAATATGAGGGAGAGTTCCGTATCTTCCGCTCTCCCTTTGGACGAATGGTAAGTTCCTTGATCATTTTCATCCAACTACGCATGTTACTCCCTCCGATAGCTTATTTTGTCCGGTTACGAGTTGATTATGCGTCAGTCTTTGGTTCTCTTCCCTATTCCTTAAAACTTAACCCCCTTCCCCTTGTTTAAATCAAGAGACAATTTTATGCACTGGCCCTATCTCGAACAAAAAAAATATTCATCGGGTGCCCACTTTGCCAGCATGGGAATATGACCAATATAAAAAACGTTTACTTTAATGTTAATCAAAGTAAACGTATCGTAGTTTAAATTACTAAATTTGCCAGAAAATATTGTCGCACAACATAAATGAATTTGGGGAACTACTGTTAGATAGTTCCCCATAAATTTTTTCTATATATTCCTTCTTTAATTCTTTCCGGAAAATCATTTACTTGTTAATAACCCTATATCTAGGGACAAAAATAAACTGTGCTCTAAATCCCCAGCAACTGTAACACTAATAAAGCTAAAACACCAGGAAAGCCTAACAATCCTACAATTAAAATCGTAAAAAGATTAATCGGAATATCTAATCCGATAACACTTAGTAGTAAGTTAAAAAGCCATAACCCAACAATTCCCCCTAAAATATGTATTAGGACTTTGAGAAATATTCGAGGTTGTCCTAATGAAGAACGAACAATCAACGCCAATAAAATTACAAATAGTCCTAAAAAAACAAAGGTCATGGAAATCCTCCTTTGCCTAAAGCATGGTACATCATATGCACTCAAGAGCAAAGTAGAACCAATCCCCCTAACATAGTAAAAGAGAGCAGGTTGCCTGCTCTCTTTTACATTAATGGCTACTCTAATTTTCCACTAATTCTTAGTCCCACTTTTGATCAGCTAGACGTTTGTACGAATCATAGCGTACCTTCGCATACTTCTCAGCACCTGCAAAAAGTTCCTCTGCACTATCTGGGAAAGTGTTTAGCAAGGAAGAGTAACGAACTTCGCCCATGATAAAATCGCGGAAGGATTCACTCGGCTCTTTGGAATCCAGGCTAAATGGATTTTTACCTTGATCTATGAGATCAGGATTGAAGTGATAAAGATGCCAGTAACCAGCGTCGACGGCTTTCTTTTGTTCTTGTACACTCTTAGTCATGCCAGCCTTTAGACCATGGTTAATACAAGGAGCATAAGCAATGATCAGAGAAGGTCCTTTATAGGCTTCAGCCTCTTTCATTACCTTGATTGTTTGAGCCATGTTAGCACCCAAAGCAATCTGCGCAACATAGACATATCCATAACTCATCGCTATCATGCCAAGGTCTTTCTTACGAATCTTCTTACCTGCCGCAGCAAATTTGGCTACTGCTGCTCGAGGAGTGGACTTAGAGGATTGTCCTCCCGTATTGGAGTAAACCTCGGTATCCATAACAAAGATATTTACGTCGTCTCCAGAAGCTAAGACATGGTCTAAGCCGCCAAATCCGATATCATAAGCCCAACCGTCTCCACCGAGAATCCATTGGGATTTTTTGATAAGATGATCTTTCTTAGCCAGAATTTCAGCAAGGACTTTGTTATCCCCTACATATCCGTTTAGGCCGGACAGAATCTTAGCTGTAGCTGCTTTAGAGGCGTCAGCATCATCCCAACCTGCAAGCCACTCTTGGAATGCTTCTTTCAGGTCAACACTAATATCCATCTCTAAGGCTTGCTTCATCAAATCAAAGAGTTTCTCGCGGAGTTGACGTACTCCCAAGTACATTCCATATCCGAACTCAGCATTGTCTTCAAACAAGGAGTTTGCCCAACTGGGTCCTTTGCCTTCCTGATTCGTGGTATACGGAATTGATGGAGCACTGCCACCCCAGATAGAGCTACAACCAGTAGCATTAGAAATCATCATGCGATCGCCGTATAGTTGGGTGATAAGTTTAACGTAGGCAGTCTCACCGCAGCCTGGGCAGGCACCGTTGAACTCTAATAAGGGTTGAGCAAACTGACTGCCTTTCACGGTTGTCACATCGAAGAGGTTGCTCTTATTTTTCAGGGTAACTGCAAACTCCCAATTCGCGGTTTGTTGTTCCATTTGTTCAGCTGCTGGTTTCATAATCAGAGCTTTAACTTTAGCTGGGCAAACTTCAGCGCAATTTCCACAACCAGTGCAATCTAAAGTACTTACTTGAACACGGAATTGCAAACCTGCTGCTTCTTTACCAATAGCTTTCTTACCTACGAAACTCTCAGGAGCATTTTTCGCTTCTTCTTCATTGATTAAGAATGGACGAATCGCTGCATGTGGGCAAACATACGAACATTGATTACATTGAATACAATTTTCGATCTGCCATTCTGGTACGATCACACCAATTCCTCGTTTTTCAAAACAGGCGGTTCCTACAGGGAAAGTTCCATCTTCACGTCCTAAGAAGGTGCTCACCGGGAGATTATCTCCCTCTAAAGCATTCATCGGGCGAAGAACGTTCTTGATGAAATCCGGTTCTTCAACAGCCGCAGCGGCCTGAGCTTGTGCGCTGTCTACATTTTCCCAAGCGACCGGAATATCAACCTTGACAAGGGAAGATACACCATAATCAATCGCTGCAGTATTCATATCAACAATGTTTTGACCCTTCTTACCATAGGTTTTGACGACAGATGCCTTTAGATAATCTACAGCTTCTTCGACAGGAATCACATTCGCAAGCTTAAAGAAAGCTGCTTGCATGATCATGTTAATGCGGGAACCCAGACCGATTTTACGAGCAATTGATACCGCATCTATAATGTAAAAGTTGACTTTGTTTTTTGCCAGAGCTTGTTTCATTATAGTTGGTAGCTTTTCATCAAGTTCTTCTGGTGTCCACTGACAATTCAAAACAAAGTTGCCACCTTGTTTAAGTCCTTTTAAGAGATCATATTGGTAGACATAGGTTTGGTTATGACATGCAATGTAATTCGTGCCTGTCACATAATAAGGGGACTTAATTTGTTTTCTACCAAAGCGAAGGTGTGAAACGGTAATTCCACCGGATTTCTTACTGTCATATTGGAAATACGCTTGTGCATAAAGCTGGGTGTGATCTCCAATAATCTTGATCGCTTGTTTATTTGCACCGACAGTTCCATCAGCACCGAGACCCCAGAATTTACAGGATATAGTCCCTTCTGGAGCAGTGTCAATGATTTCATCTTCCAGTAAGGATGTATTGGTTACATCATCGATAATTCCAATGGTGAATCCATTTTTTGGATTTTCAGATTTAAGGTTTTTATAGACAGACAATACTTGAGATGGGGTTGTATCTTTTGACCCTAAACCATAACGACCACCTACAATAACAGGTTTAATTTCACTATTGTAGAAAACTTCATTTATATCAAGATACAACGGTTCACCTAATGAACCTGGTTCTTTAGTACGCTCCAATACTGCAATCTTTTTAACAGTTTGAGGCAATACTTTAAAGAAATACTCGCTCGAGAATGGTCGATATAAGTGAACCTTAACAACCCCAACCTTTTCACCTTTTGCTACTAGGTAGTCAATGGTTTCCTCAATAGTGTCGCAGATCGAGCCCATTGCAACGATGACGTACTCTGCATCTTCTGCACCATAGTATTGGAAAGGATGGTATTCTCTTCCAGTTAGTTTCTTGTATTCTTGCATATAATGTTCAACCATATCTGGAATCGCATTATAAAAACGATTCGAAGCTTCCCTACCTTGGAAGTAAACATCTGGATTTTGGGCTGTTCCACGAAGAACAGGATGTTCAGGATTTAAAGCACCGTCGCGGAAGGCTTGTACTGCATCCATATCTAAGAGTTTAGCAACGTCTTCATATTCTGGAACATCAATTTTTTGTATCTCATGAGAGGTACGGAATCCATCAAAGAAATGCAGGAACGGTACTCTGGACTTGACGGTGGCTAAGTGGGCAATATAGCCTAAATCCAAAGCTTCTTGAACATTATGAGAGGAAAGTTCCGCAAAGCCAGTTGCACGAACAGACATGACATCTTGATGATCGCCAAAAATGGATAATGCATGGGTTGCTAAAGCACGAGCACTCACATGGAATACACACGGTAATAGTTCTCCCGCGATTTTATACATATTTGGAATCATTAAGAGCAAGCCTTGTGAAGCCGTATAAGTTGTTGTTAAAGCTCCGGCCTGCAAGGAACCGTGTACCGCGCCAGCAGCTCCAGCCTCGGATTGCATCTCTACAACCTTGACTGTTTGCCCAAAAATATTTTTCCGTCCATGAGCAGCCCATTCGTCAACTAATTCAGCCATCGTTGATGATGGAGTGATGGGGAAAATAGTAGCCACTTCTGTAAACGCATATGAAGCATGAGCGGCCGCCTCGTTCCCATCCATAGTTTTCATTTTAGACATAATTTCTCCTCCTAATTATGTGATTAATTTAATTTTTTAGAACTCGTAGTTAAGTACTGAAGCCTATGGAAATCCCTTTTTCAATCCCACTATCAAGGAAGTGAAAATAAAGCCTTGAAAAGATTGAATTTTTGCGAAACCAGTATAAAAATAGGCTGAGGGAACACATTCAGGTCTTGCCCGAATAGGTTCCCTTTAACACAGTATATCTTTTATTATTATACCGGTCAATAATAAATTCTATATATAAACTTGTTTTGTTTTTCACAAATTGTGCTACCAAAAACTATTTACTTATAACGATAGCGCCACTAATTTTCCCCTTTTAAAAAAGGATTAGTGGCGCTAAGCTATCGGATAAGTTCAACAAAACTAGAGACTAAGTCTAAAACACTAACATAAAAGTATTTCCTTATAAGTCTCTTCTACCTTCTAATGCCCGAGCAATAGTAATCTCATCAGCATACTCCAAATCTCCACCCACGGGCAAACCGTGCGCTATTCGGGAAACCCTTATTCCCATTGGCTTTAGCAAGCGAGCTAAATACAATGCCGTTGCTTCCCCTTCCACGGTGGGATTCATCGCCATAACAACTTCTCTTATTCCATCTAAGCGTTTAAGAAGTTGCTTAATTGTCAACTGCTCTGGACCAATACCATCCATAGGGGAGAGTACACCGTGGAGTACATGATATACTCCTTTAAATTCTCTGGTTTTCTCTAGAGATACAACATCTCTGGGATGTTCAACAACACAGAGTGCGGTTTTATCTCTTTGTGTATTATGGCAAATAGCGCAGGGATCTTGATCCGTAAAGTTAGAACAAATCGAACATTTTCTTATATCTCGATTAGCTACAACAATAGCCTTTGCTAAATCCTCAGAAATCTTAGGTTGTTGTAGAAGGTAAAAGGCCAATCGTCCTGCTGTTTTAGGTCCAATCCCAGGTAAACGAGCCAAGCTACTAATGAGATCTGCTAAAGGCTGTGGGTATCTCAAGAAATCCATAGATCACCTAGAATAATCCGGGGATTTTTAAACCACCGGTCAGTTTACCCATTTCGTTGCTTGTCATTTCCTGGGCCTTCCTTAGTCCTTCGTTTAATGCTGCTTTTACCAGATCCTCCAGCATTTCTACATCCTCTGGGTCGACAGCTTCCGGTTTGATCTTTAACTCAACCAATTCCATTTTCCCACTGACTACTACATGAACCATTCCTCCTCCAGAAGAAGCATCCACAGTTTTGGTCTGAAGTTCCTCTTGCATTTTCGCCATATCTTCTTGCATTTTTTGAGCCTGTTTTAACATTTGGCTCATATTGCCGCCCATACCGCCACCCATTCCTTTAAAACCTGCCATTTTTCCAAACACTTCCTATCCTTTGTTTATTTTATTCCTAGCTTTACTGTCGTAAGCTTTATCCACTTTCAACACTCCCACTTAAATAAAATGGGAATTTCATGTTCTGCTTAAGTGACGATAGTATAAGTATTTTACTAGGGACTAACGGAAACTTTCGTTATCAATTCTCTATGTTCAGCTGTAACTAACCGGTTTACTCTCTCACCACCACAAGATCCGAACCAAACATGTCCTTAGCTTTGTTAATTAAGGCCTGTTCTTGATTTTTTAAGTCTGGGCTCTTCGGAGTCTCAATGGTTTGAAATTCATTTTCCATGTAATTTTGTAGTATTAGAGAAGTACCAAATAACTGTTTTAGAACTTCTTCGATGGTCTGTCGATTCTCAACTTGATTTACTTTGTCCTTGTGAAAGGAACATCCTTCGCGGAAAAGAATTATCAAAGTATTTCCATCAAGCTGGACTGGTTTGCCTTCCATCAAAAAGGCTTGAGTAGACTTTTTGCGTTTTTTTACCTCATCCATAACGTCATTCCAACGTGCTAGAACACCCTCTATACTTAAGTTAAGCTTGTTAACTATTGCAGTGTCCTTTGAACTTATATTGTCCCCTAAATTCACAGTTTTAACTACGCCGTTTCGTGTGTTCACTCCACCCATTTTCGAACTAACGGGTGGTTTCATTTCTGAAGTTCCCTTACTAACTACAGCTGCCCCTTGTATCTGTTGCTCAAGGGCAGACAACCGCTTCAGGATTTCTTCCTGTCCATTAAACATTACAAGTTGACTTTCATGGATGGTCTGGACCAATAAGAGTTCGGCAGCTAATCGAGCGTTAGAGGCGTATTTGAGCTGGCCTTCTCCTTGTAATAGTATAGAAATCCAGCGCAAAATTTGGGAAACTCCAATTTGGGTACTCTGTTTGATCAACTGTTCTTGAATATGGGGTGCAACCATAGGGGTTTCTCCTGTTGATGCAGTTAGCAACATCTGGCGTAGATAATCTAATAGCTCTCTAATAATTTGCCGAGGATCTCGTCCCTGCTGAATACCTTCAGATAAAAAGTTTAAACATTTGCCATAATCGGCGGAAGCCAACTCATCTACTAACCGGGAACTATAGGTCTCTCCAACCATCCCCAGTACTAAATATACCTCTTCCACACCAATCGGATCATTCTGCAGAAGACATTGATCTAAAATACTTAAGGCATCTCGAAGTCCTCCCTCTGACTTCTGAGCAATCACAACTAAGGCACTTGGATTAACCTGCCGCTTTAAAGACGAACATACTTCAGCCAGTCGCTTTTGGATATCTTCAACAGAGATTCGATGAAATTCAAAACGTTGTACGCGTGACAGAATTGTTAATGGTATTTTTTGAACTTCAGTCGTAGCTAAAATAAAAACAACCTGTGGTGGAGGTTCTTCAAGAGTCTTAAGCAAAGCATTAAAAGCCTCTGTCGTTAACATATGTACTTCATCAATAATATAAACCTTATGTTTTCCTTGTATCGAACTTAACTTAATATTTTCTCGCAAATCCCTGATTTCATTAATACCACGGTTTGAAGCTGCATCAATCTCAAAAACTTCCATGGCTGAACCTTGGTCAATACTGATACAGGAACCGCAATGATTACAGGGTTCTTCACCATCCCGCTGTTCACAATTTATTGCCTTAGCCAAGATTTTTGCAGCAGTCGTTTTACCTGTACCTCTTGGACCACTAAATAAGTAGGCATGGGCAATTTTAGCTTGTTTTAGAGCATTAAGCAAGGTCTTAGTAATATGTTCTTGTCCTACTATGTCTCTAAACAATTTTGGGCGCCATTCACGATAAAGTGCTAAATAAGCCATTTTTTCACCCTCAATATATAGAGTGTATATAAAGAAAACTTGGCTAGCGCCAAGCCACAGGCGATCGCCTTAGTTGTCATTATGCGCCTCTGTAGCCAAGACTCAACCAAGGATGGTTGAGATTAGAGCACCGTCTTGGCTCGAACAAGATGTTCGAGGTTAGTACACCGCCATGGATGGCATAGGTGCCGTGGTGGCGAGAAGGGACCTTCCTGAACGGAATCATATGTGATTGTATCAGTTAGCTTATACTTTCTGATAGTACCAAAAAAGATGGTACATGACCACCTTTATTTCATATAAATAGCCGTACACCCTTGATCGAACCATCGCCTCCGAACGTTACCTTGGTCGGCAAACTCAATTCAGGCAACCTCACGGCACACAAAACGCTCTCCTTAGTGCTGCTTCCGTCAAGATCTGACACGGTTCGGAGTGTCCTGTTGCGTAAGACCAAAATCTCATCGCTGCCCACCAAAGACAGCTTCACAGGCGTGGACCTTTCGCGGGAATTCCACCTTGCTAGAGCGGACTGCAAGTTACAGGGAACCGCTACCTCCCCATCTAGTACGGCTAAATCAATTATAGCAAAATATAGAAAACTTGGCTAGCGCCAAGCCTTTAGGTGCAGGCAAGGAAGGCCAAATGTCTCCGTAGCAATGACTCAAACAAGGACGTTCGAGGTTAGTACACCGCCATGGATGGCATAGGTGTCGTGATGGCGAAAAGGGACCTCCCAAGAAAGTATTTAACAATAAGTAATACTTTCAGCCTAGTAAAAAAGCCGAAGTTGAAAACTTTGGCTCAAAACCTCTAAAATGGCGGAGAGAGAGGGATTTGAACCCTCGACACCGGTTGCCCAATGTACCCGCTTTCCAGGCGGGCGCCTTCGACCACTCAGCCACCTCTCCAATGTCCCTTAAACTAGAAAAACATATTTTGTTTGACGAATTTAGTGACAAGAGAGATTATATCGCAAAGAGACAGACACGTCAATGCCTAAAGACCTGTAAATATATGTATTATCACAATTTCTTTGCTAAATTTGATTATTACTGAATATTTTCACCCTAAATATCGTACAGTATGCTGTATATCACATCGAAGTTCGAGGTTTAAGGTTCGATTATTACTTTACACCTGTGATTAAGTTTAAAGAGAAAACATCAGTGATATAGCAGATTATTTATTATTTTAATTAGTTTTCTTTAATAATTTTTTGGAGGATAAAAATGGAAATTAAGCAGCTCAGAACTTAAATTATACGGATTTAATAACCTTACAAAAACTCTTAGTTTTAATATGTATGATATCTGCTATGCTAAGTCACCTGAGCATCGCCTAGAATATATACAATACATTGATGAAGAATACAATTCAGACCGTCTGGCAAGGATCTTTCATACTGAAATGATCTTAAAAGACTTTAATCTCGATAACTATTTATTTGGAACAGCAAAAAAAGAACTCTCTCCCAACGAAAAGAAAAGAATTAAACAGCGTCTGACAAAGGAAATGGCCGAAATATTCCATGGGCGGAACATACCTGGAGTCTAAAAAAATAGTGATGGCTTCGGACAAGGTATAAAAACCCCCGCTTATCCACTGAGCAACGAGGCCATAGTTGAACATTAATCTTATAGTAAGTTTGTTTAAATAATTCCTTACTATTTTGGTCAAGCCTTGTTACTTTGTCCCAATTTATATTGTCGTATCATATATTAAACTAGAGAATAAGAAGTTAACCTTTGCAACTTCACTCTAATTAAATTTTAAAGGAGGCAAACAATTAAACTATAACCGGAGTATTCTAACAAACCAAGCATATACGACCTCTATTGTGCTTACTGGTATTGATCAACTAATTTTAGAATTTGGTTTATTTGTGCCTCAAGCACAAAACTTTATTGAATTGCTAACTACAATCGGTTGGACAGTAACGAACGTCAATCCCTTAGAACCGGATCAACCCATTATTGAGCTCACGATTCAACAAGATGGAGTTGCCGTGGCATCGATCAACCAAGAGTCAATAGAAGATGGATCAGATACCAGGGAAACGTCAAAGTCCTAGCCCAAATGTTTTCGTTTCATGGTGATAACAATTAAGATGTTGGTGTTGATTATTCAAGATTCAGCGACATAAATTTCCAAACCCAATAATATGAATGGTTTGTTCTTAAGGTGCTGGGCAGATGCCAACTGAACAATATCAAGATCAAGGACTGAACAAGGCGGAGAATTTGATGTAGTCCCTAAATTACATCGAGAGAAACCCTAAAAGCCTTACTATGTCTAGTGATGGGAAAATTTTACGCCAAACTTGGAATAGTAATTTTCATAACCCAACGTAATTTAATGCAGTTTCCACATTCCGACCACATTTACGAAGAGCCTGCGCTGTATTTTTCACTTCATGTAACCGAAACAAACTTATGGCTAGGTTGCGGAGAGTGGCCATAACTCTTGGCCCTTCGCCGACCCGGACTTGGGAACGATCTTCATCAAATGTCACATCCCTAACCCAATGTAAACGGTTTTCAATGCACCAATGACCACGATTTAGGGATAGCAACCGCTTGGCATCGGCCTTTTCGGGGGACATACTTGTTATGCCATAGGCGACTTCGCTACGCATTAATTCTCCGTTCAGTTTATAGGTAATACGTTCAATTCGGCAAACCTGCGCTACGTATGGAAATTCGACGTAGTCATTTAATGCCGTACTGGTCTGGATAATACGCACTTCAATCCGGCCATGGCCTTTATCCAATGTTTTGTATTCAGGGGGAAAAATCCCCGTCGTCTAAATCTTCGATGGCGTGCAAAAGCGTTTTTTGATTACCCTTTACTGTAAAGAAATAATCAGCTTTTTTCTGTTCCTTAAGATATTTAGCATGTTCAACCTGAGTATGCAGAGCATCGGCTGTTATCACTTTATCTTTTAAATCCAGAGGATCTAGCAGTGATTGGAACTCTGTTATCTCGTTCGTTTTTTTATCAACTGGTCTTTGAGAAACAACAACACCCTCTTTATGCAAGATGGCGGCCATCAAGTGCAGTTGTCTTCCATTCGCATCTTTCGCACCTTTTAAGGTTTTACCATCTATCGCTATAGCATCCGGGGCGGTTTGCTCCGCCAACCACTCATTCATGATTTTATCCAGCTTCTCGGCATTGATGCTTTGTAAATGGCGGCGTAATGTAGGTTCGCTGGGATGGATATAGATGCGTTTTTCCGGATGAAAATAGCAACCGAGTCGCTTCAGTAAATCCTGTGGTAAATCAGCAGACCATTCTCCAATCGCTACAAAACTACGGGCTCCTGACAACACTGCACAAATTGCCACTGCAAGCGTTGAGATTAAAGAATGTCGGATACCGCGGCGTTTACGGGGATCTTCCAACCGCTGTAATCGGTCTAACAAACCGCTGGGATGGTTTAAGTTGGCTTGATTTAAATCAACCAAAGGTATCGGTCCTCCACTCAATTCTGGTACCAGAAAAGGAGCGGACAACCACTGCTTAGCTTTCCGTTGTAACCTGGATTCTCGCCGACTCATAACAAGGTCGGCGGCACAACCCCGAGTTTGATATAAAGTTCCTTCTGCTTTTCGAGTACTTCACCCACACGTAGTTTATGACCGGGATTTCTGAAGCATT
>Ga0074193_1000363_pt1 | contig 79495 bp, 89 predicted proteins | sample EPASupsiteHSE605_FD_64523 | JGI IMG/M metagenome (GOLD analysis project Ga0074193, IMG submission 64523) | Bioremediated contaminated groundwater from EPA Superfund site, New Mexico - Sample HSE6-05 | ecosystem: Environmental > Aquatic > Deep subsurface > Groundwater > Contaminated ... | reverse complement strand
TTCAACTACGTAAAAAGGTAGAGAATCTATCACCGCAACAGGGGTTTCGACGCAAAGTGATAGGCGGTATAAGTGAGGAAGATGTCCAGGAATTTGTTAAGAGCTTATATGAGCAAGCACAAAAAAACGAGGAGATATATAAGAAGAAAATTGAAGACCTGACGTCTTACGGAGAAACACTCAGTGAGAGTTTAGAACGTGATAAGAGTGAACTTGAGAAGGTTAAGGAATCCGCCGGCTATTTACAATATCTAAACACGAAAATGGAAACGGATATGAAGAAACTGCGCAAGGATCTAGAACAGGCAAGACTGAATCTGTCGGAGGTTAGAAAACTTAAGCACAATGAAAAGGACCAATCTGAGTTAGTTAACAATTACAAAAGCGAAGTTAAACGTTTAGAAGAAGAGGTTCTCCAACATATCCTGAATAAAGACGAAATGGTAAGACGAGTTTCTGAGCTTGAGGAAGAAATTAATTTGAGCCGCAGCCAGTTAGCCGAACATAGAGAAAACAGTGGGGTTGAAGCAGGGAATAACGGCGGCGAGAAGGAATTAGCGGTAACAATGCTCGAAGACAAGGTTGCCAGGTTGGAAGAGCAGCTCGAAGAAAGCCATAAGAAATTCAAACGAGAACAGATAAATACTGCCAGAATGTCTGAAGAAAATGCTAATCTTAAAGCCAGGATTGATCAGTTGAGAGATGAGACATATAAGCAGATAGAAGCCCTTGCTGAGCAATTAAAGGAAAGAGGCCAGATAGAAGATCAATTAAGTAATGAGCGTATACGGGCCAATAATGTGGAAAATGATATGTCTGAGCTTGTAGAAACGGTATTGAATCTGAGGGATAAATTTCAGAACGAGCAAAGGCAGCTTGATGGCAAACTTAGTATGGTTAAGAAGAAGCACTTTGAAGAAGAAAATGGTTATCAGTATGTAGAGCAAGTTATGCAGCAGACTTCACAGGACTTGGAAAACATTTTCCTTTCAGCCCAAAATAACGTTAATAGTATTTTGAATAATGCCAATGAAAAGGTACAGGAAATGTCAAAGTATTATCAGGCATTCAAATCAGATATCATAGATTTGCATAGTAATCTTGAGAGTCATCAGGGAAAGACTAGTGAATGGATCGAGGCACTATATAGTTCTATTGAGAAGTCACATGGTTTAGACGAAATAAAAGATAGTGAAATAGATTGATTTAGTAAGTTGAGTCCTATAAATAATTCTGCGCTTTGGCTCTTGGAGCCAAAGAAATAACCGAGAGGCCCGGCCTCTCGGTTATTTCTTACTTTGGTGCGGAAAGCGCATCCACATTTTTATTTATATTACGATAACTCTTCCTTTAAAATTGCAATAAAGTGTTTAGTGATTCCTGGATCAAATATATTTCCCGAGTGTTTTTCTAATTCCTGGATAGCTTCTAATGGTGACATTTGCTTTTTATATGGGCGAGAAGAAACCATAGCATCATAACTATCTGCTATTCTAATTATTCTGGAAAGAAGTGGGATATCTTCCCCCACTAATCGGCCTGGATAACCTGTACCGTCATAATTTTCGTGGTGGTGGAGGATAATTGGCGCAATAGTTTCCAACTGTTTTATGCCTTGTACGATCCTACTTCCCCATTTGGAATGCTGCATAAATATATTCCATTCGTCTGAAGTAAGTTTTTCCGATTTATTTAATAAACTGCTGGCTATCTCGATTTTGCCAATGTCATGCAGGAAAGAAGCATAGTTTAGGTATATAATTTCCTCTTCAGCCATTCCCATTTTATTTGCAATTTTCCTGGCATTTTCTAATACTCTTTCTGAATGGCCATATGTATATCGGTCTTTGGCGTTGATTATTGAGATAAGTATACGCGTTGAAGGTATGAAGTCTTGATTATCTACCGAGGTTTCAAGATTATCAAAAACCGAAAAATAGAGTTTTACTTTGTCCTTTTTGAGACATTTTGCTTTATATAGTGCTTCATCAGCACATTTAATTAAATTTTTAACATCTCTAGCATGATTAGGGTAGGTAGCAACACCACAAGAAATCGTAATTTTTTCTTCTGATTGGTGTTCGTCACCAATAAAAGAATATGCATTAAAACTAATTCTTATCTTATGTGCAATTTGTATAGCTATGTCTTCCGGACAGTCTGGAATAACAATGACGAATTCATCCCCGCCATAACGAGCAGCAAATCCACAACCGACGTTGAGTTTCGATAGTATTTCTCCTACCTTTTGCAAAACCTGATCTCCTGCAAGATGACCAAAACTGTCATTGTATTGTTTGAAAAAGTCAACGTCTAACAGTATTAAAGAAAGAGGCTGAATATTTGCTTCACATTCTTCCAGCTGTTTCCCAAGTTGTTCATAAAAATACCGATGGTTATACAACCCTGTTAAAACATCGGTATTGACCATTATCGTTAAATCATGGCTGAATTGCTTTTCAAGGTCAGAAAAACTACCGACATACCAACCCACAATAAAGATAATACAAATTAATATTAAATTACTTTGTAAATTATTTATGGCTATTGGGCTGGTACTTTGGATCCAATCTAAAACAACAAGAATGAAACTACTACCTGCTATCATAAAATAACTATATCTTTTACCAAATAGTGATGCAGTGATTAGCACTGGAAGAATAAAAATACCCTTAACGTAATTCGTCTTTTCAGTATCCCAATATATTGCTGCAGCTGCAAGAATCAATGGGAATACTGTATAAAGTATCTTTATAAGAGTTGCAAGTCCCTTTTGAAATTTATTAGCTTCATTGTTGTACCATATTATAGAAACTAGGAATATTAAACAAATAAGAAAAATAGAGCGTGCTGTATATAGATGAACATTCTGTTCCGAAAATAGTTGTTTATCCAAGGTAAATACTAGCACAATTAATAGAATGGAAAACATATGTGTGGTAATAATTATTTCATTTAATTGAAGCTGTCTGAGTTTTTTGCGTTCCTGCATTTTGATTAGAAGTCCCTTCTACGTTAGCGATGAATTAAGGTGGCTTTCGCCACCTTAATTCTATTTTTTTAATGATTCTGGGACATTGGGCTGGTAGTGAGCCCATAAGCAAGCTGAAGCCGAAGCTACATTCGCTACAAGAATGAGTAAGGTTACCATAAAGCTAAAAAGTATATATCCATATTTTTTCATTGATTACACCTCCTTTCTCAGAGAATCCTGTCTAAGAACAGCAATAAAGAATGCCCTGGATAACTGAGATTAAAAGTACTCCACATTTGTCCCAAAACAATACTTATATAAACATCTTCTGCCCATGGTTGTACACTCTGCTTGATGATAAATGTGCAAATACATACAACAAAGAAAGCCAGAAATGAGAAGGTGCGCAAAGACCTTCTTCTTTGTGGAGAAATGATCGGAGCTGCTTCGTTTTCAACTGGAGCAAAACACCAGATAAGCACAAAAGATATTAAAATCATTAATAAACAAAGCAAATCAGTAATGAAGGGATTTAAACTAGCAAGCTGCTTTGCGAACAAGGCCAAAGCAGGAAAAATAATCATGGTAATAATTGCGCACCGGATCGGCGAACTGGAATGTGCACCACCAGCCGTATGGCGCACTGATATTGCAGTCAATAAAGCAGCTAATGTCCCCCAAAAGACACCTAACAACCATCCCAAGCCAAGTGTCAAAACAATGTTGATGACGCTTATAGTCAATATTTCTATAGCGTATATCAACACAGTTTCTGTTTCATCATTCTGACCAGTTTGAGATGTTAAAAACCTTGCCCAACGTTTGCTGAATATTTCACCGCTCATCGTTTCCACATGTCCTTTTTGGGTTTGAATAACTTCCTAACAATACAGGCTAGAAAAATCATAATTAGTCCCTGAGTAATCCCTAACAGCGTCCATATTGTTTGATTTTGAATGACCTGTTCAGTCTGCATTCCGCTAAAATAAAGGAAGGGTTCTTGGACAGCAAGTTCTACCAGAGCTACAACGGCAGTACTGATAAAAACAAACAAAAAACTTGATGATGTAGGTACATGGGTAGTCATAATTAAAAAAATGACCATTAGAAGAATCCCGGCTAATAAATGAAAACCCACTAAGCTATAAATATCTCTTACAATAAATATCGTTAGGGATATAAAACTTCCTACTAAAGCAATTCTGCCCCATCTTAATGGCACGCGCGCGAGCGCCAAGCTCATTGCCAGTGAACCCATCATCTCTGGTATTCCTGCAATTAGAAATAATATCGCTTTCAACATTTAACCAAATCATCCCAATCACTTTTATTTTAACAATTTTTAGAGTATGTTCTACCTTGGTGAATATAAATCCTGCTTTATCCTAAATATCCGACATAAAAATACATTTTAATTGCATCTTTGTGAATCACGCGTACGTATAAGAGCTACTTGACGCCAAGCTTTTATATATTCGATTTTCTTCGGTAAGGTTTACTCGTGCGGATATGGGGAGGCAGTAAATCAATTTGAGTTACTGTAAAAAAGAAACAAATAATATGATTGGGGGGAACCGATTGGGGTTTATAAACGGCAGTAATTTTCTATAGCTGTATTTGCACAAAAAAAATAAGAGGCCCGAAAGCCCCTAGTTTTCAATGGAGCGGATGAGAGGACTCGAACCTCCACGCCTCGCAGCGCCAGATCCTAAGTCTGCCAGCAATGTACCTTTGCATATCTTTATACGTTTTTTGCTTTTCTAAAAGCTCTACACTGGTGTGCAATCCATTAAACAGGTTTCCTTCCTGAATATAGCAGCACTGTAGCTTATACCTATCCCCGTATCTGCGCAATGGCCAGGAATACCAGATAAATATACCTGGAACATAAATTGTTCTGCAAAATTACTGCCTGGGAACCTTGATAAACTGACCAGGATAAATAAAAAAACAATCCAGGGTATTTACGAAATGGAAAAAACATGTATAATGATCATTGTAAACTAATTTTAAAGGAGGATTACAAAGTGGTCATTAAACAGAATGAAGGCACGAAATCGCTTAATGAGTTAATTACAAGAGGAGATACTTCGGAAATGCAAATTAAGGCATTTCTATGCAACAATCTAGGAAACAGCACATTGCTGGCTAAGATCCCTATGTATGATTTTTTCAGAATGTCTGATGTTGCAAATGAACGTAGCGAAAACGGAGAACCTGTTGCTCAGCGTAAGCTGGATCCACAACATGCAATTAAATTAGCGCGTTACATGCTCGCAGGACTTGTTGAAACAGCGATTCATTTGAATAAAGATGAGGCTGGAGCAATTATGCAAGCGCGACTAAAGCTGCGAGAAATCATGGGTAAGCAGCCGTATTATTCTATTCAGCCTATTGTTGCCAATTTACGTACAGCCGGAGTCAATGGCAGTAGCCTTAGAGCCCAACAAATTGAAACAGCTGACAAGGAGGGTGTTGGTGTTAGGCTTTGGTTAGGGCAAAAAGACATTTTATGGATAGTTGATGGTCAACATCGCAGGAAGGCTTTACAGATGGTAATTGAATTCTTGGAAGAAGTAAGATTAGACCAAAAGTATCCTCCTAAAAAACAGTCTCTATTCCAACATAACCGTGATGAACGTTCAGTTCCTCCTGAAGAATTATCAGTTTGGATTGAATGCTATGAGTTAACTCGTGGGCTTTGTACAGTTAGTATTGATGTTCATTTGGGACTAAACGTTATACAGGAACGGCAACTGTTTCATGATCTTAATAATAAATCAAAGAAAATTGAAACAAGTCTCGCATTAGAGTTTGATAGCTCCAATCCTGTTAATGCCTTTATCAAGGAAAAACTCATAGATAATGGGATAATTAGAATTACCACTGGAGATAAAGTGGATTGGGATAATGATGACGGGTCCTTGACAAGAAAGGATTTAGTAGCAGTTAATGCTCATCTAATTCTAAATAAATCAAATATCAATGGTGCTACCCCAGTAATTGTAAAGCCGCGCTTAGATATGGCTAAGGGTTTCTGGGAAGCTATTGTTCAAATACCGGGGTTTGGTGAGGAAAAAGCAAAGACCAAAACCATTGCAGCTCAACCAGTGGTATTAAAAGCCATTGCAAAGTTAGCCTACGATTTTAGTTTTGGCCGCCAAGCTGATAACAATCTTCTTTGTAAGCTGTTGGATGGCATTACAGACATCGACTTTAGTCATGACAATCCAATGTGGCGCTTTTATCAACTAAATTCGGACGAAATCAAGCAGTATAGCTTGGATGGCCTAGCGGATTATCTTCCAGATAGTTCTACCGGAAATCGGGATATCGGAAACTTCGATGAGAAAACTGGATGGATGCGTTTTGGCAGTAAACACAATGACATTTTTCCGATTATTGGAGATATGATCCGTTGGAAGCTCGGTTTGCCTAGTAGACGATAAAATCCTTTTATACACTTGGACGCCAGCATGAATGAAACTGAAAAATTAAAAGCATACAGAAGCCCTAAATGGCAAGCCAATGACTTTCTGTGGATTTATTATCCAATAGAATTAATCGGAGGCCTTAGCATAGAAGAAATTGCTGAAGAATTCGGCGTTTCAAGACAGGCGGCATCAATACAGTTAAAGCAAATTAAATAAGGGGGCTTGTTAAAAATGACCAATAATTACTGGCAAAAAAAACCACCAGGTGGTTAACCTGGCGCTTTGCCTAAGGGAGTCTGTCGAAATCCCAATAGGTTGACTAAAATGTGAGCCGGTATATAATTACTATCGCAAGTGTTATATTATCATATTTATTTTACCTATGGCAACGGCGTTTTTCAGACAGGGAAAGGACAAACCCGTGGCTAAACCAAGATTTAGGCTAATTTTCCGAGCTTGGCGTCGTGACCCTATAACTAAAGAGAAACTCTGGGCAAGGGATTACGGAAAAAAAGCTTGGCCAATATGGATACCCATAGAAGATTAGGTCTCATTTAAAACATAGTCAGACATGCGACCGGCAGCGTGTCTGGTATCATTATTATCGAAATTCTTATGGAGGCTATAACAAGTATGATGTGTTAGAAAACATGAATGGCATGCTGGCCTTATATAGAATCACCTCGTCAGGGTAGCTAAAGAGGCTAAAAAGATGGCAGAGAATAAGGTCTAGCGCCCTATTATTAAAGTCCTTATGAAGATTACAATAGAATTGTGGAAGGCCATCTAAAGCCCAAATAGTGAGCTTTATTTTAAAAGAACTAAGGCCAAAACAAGTGCAGAATCTGCTTAATCAGAAGCTGATAAATGGAAATATCAGAACCGGGGAGGCATTAAGTCCCCGACGAATCGAATATATTTATGTTATTCTTCATTCAGCACTTGAACAGGCTGTAAAGAATCGGCTTATTGTACTCAACGTATGTAACGCTGTAGACAAGCCTAAAAAAAGCAAGCATGAGTTCATCCCCTGGACACAGGAGCAAACAAACAATTTCCTTAGTAGTGTAAAAAGTAGCCGATTGTTCCCTGTTTACATGACCGAATGGGGAACCGGGTTAAGAAGATCGGAACTATTAGGCTTGAAGTGGGAGGATATAAACTTAAAAAGGGGTATGCTAACGGTAAGGCGGGCAATGGTACGAGTAAAAGGTGGCTATGTATTCGGTGACCCTAAGACCAAGAGGTCCAAACGAGCTATTCCGCTACCGGAGCGTGTTACAAAGGAACTGAAGGCTTGGAAGAAGCGACAGGCAGCGGAAAAGGTGACATTTGATGGTGAGTATAACTCGCTCAACATAGTATTCTGTAATGAGATATGACAACCCACAAACCCGGATTTTATTAGTAGATCCTTCAAGAAGGACCTAGAACTGCTAAACTACCAGATATAAGATTCCAGGCACGGTCATGCCACCATGCTGCTAGAGCTGGGGGAAAATCTTAAAGTAGTCAGCGAGCGCTTAGGTCATAGTAGCGTGGCAATGACCGGTGATACCTATAGCCATGTTCAAGAGAAGATCCAGAAGGAAGCCTCTAATAAACTTGATAAGGCGCTTAATCTTAATTGTTTAGGACTTATACGAATTTAGGTCAAGATGGTCGAATATGAGTTGGGGAGCATTAGGCACATTTGGTTGCTGAGGCCAAAGAGGAGGCTGGATAACGTATTGTCCAAACTATACTTATAATATAAGTAATATAAGAAATAGGCCGGGGGAGACCCCGGCCATGAAAGTTTACATATAATATTTTGTGTGAATTCTTAAATTAGATCAGATAAAATTCTCAGATTAAATGATCTGAAATAGGCTGCAATTATCGAAATAAAAAATTGTATCTGCCCTTGACATGGAGCCTCGCACTCGTGTTTCCAAGGGGCAAGGAGCAATATAGCTTCGCATTTGGCCCCTGCCCGATAGGCTAACACGAGCATTCTCCACATCAAGGGTCTTCGCTTCGCTACGATGAACAGATACAATTTTTAATGCTACTGTAATTTGATAACCATATCCGATTCCCAGATTATTTAATCTGAGAAAATATGGACGATTTATGCGATATTAATTTGCGAATCTACAATTTTGCTTATTTTGGGCAAATATAGTAAATAAAATTTTGAAAAGAAGGATAACTGGTTAGAATGTCAAATAATACCTAGATACCTTTTTAATAATGAGGGATTTAGGATGGAAAATATCTTAAAATCAAACGGTTATCTTGAACCAGGGTTCCAGGATATGTCTATTACTGAAATTGAGGAACTATTAGTGAAGTGTTTTCCAACTTCAACAACAAGGCCGGAAATATTTTCTGGCTATCTTAATTTACTAAATGTGATACTAGGATTAAGGTTGCATTTGCAGCAATGGATAAATGGTAGTTTTTGTACTAATAAAACTGATCCAGGAGACATGGATCTCCTTACTTTATTTAATAAAGATATTTTAGACAATATGCCAGCAGATTGCCAACAAATTGTACTTCCACTTTTCCAGGGGCCTGGCAGCAAGCCTCATTTCTGTTGTGATTCTTACCTACTAATTGTACTTCCGGAAAACCATCCTGATTATGAAAAATATCTAGTTATAAGAAGATATTGGATGGGGTGGTTCGGCTTCGATAGACAGGAAATTCCTAAAGGTATTATTCGCATTAATACATCCGATTTGTTACCCGAGGAAACAGATCCAGGGGGTGATAATAACGAACATTCTTGAAGAATTAAAGTATACCCGAAAAGAAGTAATTGCTTTAGAAGAAGTACTCGGAATCCAAAAAGAACTATGTGATAAAGATCCTTCAAGCTTCGCATACTCACTGGCTATGGGATCACTTAAGGCCCGCCAGGAGGAACTCAATCAGCGTATGCAATTTTTGCTTTCCCAAAGGAATGAAGAAGTGATTAAAACGCGTCTATCAGGGAGGAGGGTTGGCAAAGGAACTATACCCATAGCTGTTCTTGGAGACTACTTGAACGGTTTCCAAAAAATAGTAACCAATATAGGACAATCGGTTCATTCAGGGGCCAAACTAAGAGGAAAGATTCCATTAGGCATTGCGAATGCTACAGAACTTAAAATGACTGAGAAGGTAGAAGCTGCTTCTTTTGGTATTACTCTTGTTGGCAAAACAGATCCTTTACTTATGGTTGGAAGCCTATTGGCATCAAGTATAGAATGTTTTTTTGATCTTCTTAATGCAGATAACATTGACTTAGTAGTACCGTTAGCAGGGAAAATAGGAAGCCGAGCCCTTAACAGTTATAAGGATTGGGTTTCACAATTATTACCTCATGACACTATTATTGAGACAACATGGATTGACCTAGAGGGTGATGTTAGAGAATGGCAAGCAAATACAGATAAGCTTACTGAAATATCACTTATACTTGATCAAATTACTGAATCAGAACCTTATTTTGAAGATGAGGTTCTGGGGTTTCTACTTGGGGCTAGTTTAATCAGAGATCGATTTGAATTTGTGCGTCAAGATGACGATGAAAAAATAACCGGTAATCTTGCTCATGAGGCAAAGCGCGGAGCAAAAGAATGCTTTGGCAGACTTTGTTTAGGTTCCTTCCGAATTGAAACGATTACCATTGCAACGGGTAAAATAAAAAAGGTATGGACATTACTAGGAGTGAAGCCCATTGAAGAATCAGGGGCGGTCGTGTAAAAGGAGTCGTCATTTTTTCCTTATATAACTATATTTGAAGGTTGATTTTTTATCAATTTGGGCATATTATATTACATACTCTAAGTTATAAAATTATATTGCTAATATGCCCTTGGTAGTAAGCCTCCCGTTATCTGGGAAGTGCCGAACCCACGGGCTTTTTATTTGAAAGGAGCATTCTTATGCTTAAGACTGCAATATTGGTTGACGGGGGTTTTTATAGGCGCCGCGCTCAGTATCTTTGGGGAGAAAAGCGTTCAAACGAAGCCGCTACGGAGCTTATCAGCTACTGTAATAGGCATCTAAAGTATCATGGTGACAGGTCTGAGCTTTATAGAATATTCTATTATGATTGTCCTCCAATGAGTAAAAAAGTTTTCCACCCATTATTACAGCAAACTATCGATTTTGAAAAAAGCGATTTACATACATGGACAACAGAATTTTTCAATGAGTTGAAGAAAAAGCGAAAAGTTGCGCTTAGATTAGGAGCATTAGCCGAAAATCAGGCCCATTTTAATATTCATCCCGATGTAACAAAAAAGCTATGCCGCGGAACTATGCAGTGGAGCGATTTAAAGGAAGAAGATTTTAAACTAGATGTAAAACAAAAAGGAGTTGATATGAAAATAGGAGTTGATATTGCTTCAATTGCGTACAAAAAACAGGTAGATCAAATCATTCTGATTGCTGCTGACAGCGATTTTGTTCCTGCTTCTAAGTTAGCCAGAAGAGAAGGGATAGACTTTATTCTAGATCCAATGTGGGCAGATATTAAATCAGAAATGTTTGAGCATATTGACGGACTCAGGTCGTGTGCAAACAATCCAAGGATCAAAACCGTAAAAGTAGTCCAGGCTAAAATACCCGTTAAAGAATAGTCGCATTCTAGTAATTATATTATTCCATCAGAGTCAATATTATTTGTAAACGGCAGTAAAATCGGCAGTAAATTTAACAAGATAAGAAATGGGCAAAAAATTAAGGGGCTTGAAAGCCCCTAATTTTCTATGGTGCGGATGAGAGGACTCGAACCTCCACGTCTCGCAACGCCAGATCCTAAGTCTGGTGCGTCTGCTTTTTTGCCTCCCCAAAATGATTGGGATCACTCGAAAAATTGGGATTTGCATTTTTACATTTATTACTAATAATACACATTATATTGCACTTTCCAAAAACTTTTGCACTCAATTTGCACTTACTTATCCTGAATTAGCTCATCAAATTTGTCGGCCAGCTTCTTTTGCTGTTTAGGTATAACATGCCCATAAACCCTCAGAGTGGTATCTATACTGGAATGTCCCAGCCTCTTTGACACATCATTTGGATACCAGCCCTCGGAAAGCAATATTGTAGCATGGGTATGGCGAAGCCCTTTAAATGTTAGATGATAATGATTGCTCTTATCCGCCAAATTCCTGAAGCGCTGAGCCAGGGTCTTCCGGTTCATGTAACTTCCGTTCGGATCAATAAACACCAGATTGTTTTCATTACGTTTACCGCTGGCGGCCAGATATTTTAACTGTGCCTTTTTATGTTCCTTCAGAACATTTAAAACTCGCTGGCTTACATCAATTGTGCGGTTAGAGCTTTCAGTTTTGGTTCGTCCATCGTCAAACTCACCGTTTTCCAACAGGTTTACAGCCTGATCTATTTTAATAGTACCGTTTTTCATAAATACTTTATCCCAGGTGAGTGCCAAAAGCTCTGACTGTCTCATGCCGGTATAAGCGGCGGTATATATCAACGCATAATCACGGTGGCCTTGGCTGGCTATCAGGAACTTGCCCAGCTGCTCACTGTCCAGGTAAACAATTTTCTCAACGGGTCGCTTCTTGTTTTTTGGAGGTTTAATTTTGCTACAGGGGTTCCGGTCAATCATTTCCAAATCGACCGCTTTTTCCAGTGCCTGATGCAAAATCGAGTGCAAATATTTAACAACTCGAGTGGAAAGACCGCCTTTTTTATCAATCCGGCCATGCTCAATTTTGCCGGTATAGAATTCCTGAATATTAAGCGGGGTCAGTTCTGACAATGGTATATGGCCAATAACGGGCGTAATGTGGGTATCTATTTCCCATTTATAGCTATCGTAAGTGTTGCGTTCCAGATCAGGCTTTTTTATGGCCAGCCACTGCTTGAAATAATCCTTTAGAAGAATATCCGAGGGGGTGAAACACGCGACTTGTTCCAGCTCTTCCTCAATTTCACTGATATAATCTCTCAGTAATTTAGCAAGCTTTTTAGGATTAGTGCATTCAACTTCTTTTGTTCGGCGACGATATGTACCATGTTTGTCCTTGCCCAAATAAACCGTAAGTTTGTACAGGTTCTCATCGATCTGTCTTGCTTTGCCGTTTACACTCATGGGATCCCCTCCTGCTCTCTTTATGTCGCACAAACATGCTGCCTCTTTGTCGATTCAATATCTATCTTAATGGTGTTACCACCGTGGTTCTCCAATGCGTAAAACTACCCTGCCCAGGAGGTGACAGTCGGCGATCGGCTTAGTCACCGGCGGATAATCCGGATTGCGCGAAATAAGCATTAATAATTCCTGTTCCTGTAAATACTGTATCTTCTTCACGCAGGCATCTTCTGCACCGCAAAGAACAACCGCAATTTGCCCATCCTCAACCGGACCCTGCTTAACCAGCACCATATCTTTGTCGTTAAACAAGGGTTCCATAGAATTCCCGTGAATGCGCAGGTAATAATACTGGCTCAAATCGGTGCCATGAGTTCGGATTATCGAAATATCCACCGGGATCCAGTCCTCAATACTGTTTTCGGCAAAGATAGGCTCACCGGCGGCAACCTTACCAAGCACTGGTACTAGGCGAAAATTATCCCTCTTTAACTCAAATGCCATTTCCGGTACTACTGACTCCTCCTGCCTATCAACCGACTTGGTTCCTGAAATATTAGCTGCTACCGGTAATTTTTCCGCTTCGTCTCCCCGCACCATGTCAATTAATTTATGCAAAGACACACTCAACCCAATGCTGAGCTTCTCCAGAGTTGGAATTGAAGGGGAAAGCGGTTTGCCACTACGCGGGTCGGAACCATTCTCCAGATTATTTAAATATGAATGGCTGAGGCTGGTAAGTTCAGCCAGCTCGCGCAGACTCAAATCCTTTTCAACTCTGAGCTTTTTAATAAATTTGCCAAGATTATTGCTATCATTCATTTTGCATTTGCTCCTTCATTTTTAAAACTTGTCACCCATGTAATACATGATACAAAATAAAAAAATATTTGTCTAGCAAGGTTGACGAATTTTAAATATAAAATTATAATCTGTACAACATGAAATACAAATTAATTACAAAAAAGGAGGAATGCAGGATAAATAATCTGGTCAGCCAAGTAAGAAAGGAGCAGGGTCTTACCCAGGGAGAACTAGCCAAAAACGTCGGTATATCTAGGCCTTATCTATCCGACATAGAAAACAGCAAGCGACAAGTCAGCGGTGAAGTAATGATTAGGATTGCTCGTTTCTTAAAAGTAAAAGTCGAAGAAATTTTTTTTGCCGATAGTGTTCGACATGATGTACAAAGTCTGCAGTAAAATTAATCGGCGGTTCCCAGGTAGAGGTAGGGTACAGCAGTACATTCTATCCGACAGAATAACCAGGAGGTGGCATTTATTAAACCGCAACTAACCCCGTATGAGCTAGCCAGTGTTTTAAATATTTCCTCCAGTGCGGCTTATACCTTGTGCAGGGATCCAACCTTTCCTGCCTACAAATTGGGTGAAGGTAAAAATAGCAACTGGCGGATAGATCCGGATGATTTGCAGGAATGGGTTGAATCTAAAAAGGTGGTGGTCGACATACGTACAATTAAAAAACCCCGCATCCGCCACCCCCAACCAAAAGCTAAGGTCAGCAATGGATATGCACTTAAATGGGATTAAGTCAGGTCTCTGGCCCGTTCGCAAGTAGTGTTGGGGATGCACGACGGGCCGGAAATTTATTGTTTCGGGCGTTTGCTTAGCCAAAGACCAAACCAAGCCTAAACGAAGGAGGAGGTATAAATTGATGAAATGTGATTTGAACAGTGTCGAGCTGGAGGATATGCACTTGCTGTTCGGCAAAATTAATCAGGCCCGGATAGAGATCAAAGCAGGTATAACTGCCCAGGAGGATTATACCGAGAGCATCAATGAAATTAACTGCCTATCGTCAGAGGATAGCGAATATGGAGAGGAACTCTGCCGGAAAGCGCTTGAACAACTGGCTATGATTAGAGCAGCGGAACTGGCGCAGATCAATATTCATAACTACCAGGCTGAGTTGGAAAGTAAATACGAGATTCCCGGCAGCCGATCCGAGGAAAGAGCAGCGGCTTATGGCTAAGGTTTATCAGATGCAGAATTATTTAGCTTCAGTTGCGGTTAATGAGATGGTCGCTTCAGGGGAGAACTGCACGGAAATACCAGCGTCAGGTGACCATCAGCAGAGTGTTTACTCTGCATTAATGATGCCCGGCAATTCGGAGCCATTCCCTGCGGACTCCGCCTCATTTGGTCAGGGGAGTTACTATATTGACCGCATTCTTATTTATTTGGCCACTTCCCTATTACTGCTGACCGTTCTGGCCCAGCTCGAAATGCTTAACTAAATTAACTGTGAAGGTGAGGGGAACTATTAATGACCAGAGATGAAGTGTTGGCCGGCTTAACAGATTTGATTAGAGATAGAGAGTCACTAATTAATCCGACCGATGAAGATGAAAATAATATATTTCAACATGATATAGAGGTTCTTAAAACAGCCTTAGAGTTGATGGTAGGTCGCCACAATATTTATCTGTATATCGATCTATCCGGATCTTAGTGGAATCATTTAATGGGAAGGAAGATTAATTAAATGTCTATTGAGCCCGACAAAAAAGTGCAAATATACTATCTCCAATATAATCGGATCGAGCAGGAGCTCCAAGAGGATGACAACGGTATTTATACCACCTTTCAAGGACAACGGCTGGCCTGCAGTCCGGCCCTTAATACCCTCAATGAAACCATACCCGGTGTGTATATCGGAGTTCAGCTTCAGATAAGACCAGACCAGGCATCTGCGCCGGGGAGTGTTAATGAAATAGAGAAAACTCAGCAGCCACCGACGCCAAAGCGCAGCTCTGGATTTATTTCAAAATAATTTAGGAGGGGTTAATGATGACAATGACAGTGCGAGAAATTGCAGAATTCCCCCAGGAAGATAGCTCACATAAAATGTTCTGGTACAAGGTTACCAGCACAAGAAGCAAAAATAATATTACCCAAGCTGAAGACGGGCAGCAAGCTAAACTAAATGTCTGTAAGTTTTGGGGGATTAGTCCCTCGGACTGTTGGCTGGGTATTTGTGCTTTAACGGCACGAAAAATTACCATCAACTATAAAGGTCATATCTTAACGAAGACTGCGGATGTTATTGGATACGAAAAATTATATGACTCTCATAAAAATTTATTTGAGAAATTTTTAAATAATTACTGGGCAGTATGGGAATTCCCTGAGAATCATCTCCCGGTAAAAATTAAATATGTTAAAGGCAAGATTCCTTATTTAAGGGTGGATTTTGCCAAAGGGGGATGGCTACATATCCTATCCCCGAGCGAGTGGTTTTAGCTGCAAAATGCTAATTGCAAGCGGTGCAGCTCCATTTGAAAACGGGCTGAGCTGGAGGCATAATTCCCACGCACCTCAACCGGGTTGAAGGGAGGGATGAAGGAGTGGATAAGCGAGTAGCGAGTAAGGCGAAGGCTCCCCGAGCCCAAGCCAAACGTATAGTCATAAAAGGCTGCACGGCATGGTTCGATGGCAATCATGATATTGACCGCCTTTTTATTAAGCTGCTGGCCTTTGTAGTGCTGGTCTGCTTAGTGGCCTTGATCTGTTTATGAATATTTGCCTAATGGTGAGGGGGAAGGATAATGCTTACGGATGAAATACAGGTTACAGATGAAGTGGAGCGTTGCTGTGGGACGTGTTTCTATTGGCAGTCTGAAGGTGGCAGTGATTTTAAAGAACGAATCAAATGCCGGTTCCGGCTGCCCTATTGCCGGCGCGATAATAAGACCCGTTATGCTGAATCCAGGCGGGGTTGCTTTGGGTGGAAGTCTATGGGAAAGTGATGGGTATTTGTGAAACGTTGGGGAAAATTTATTCCAGCAAGGGGGTGGGTGGATGCCCAGGGGTGACCGGGAAATTTTTAAAGCTGACTGTGAAGATGGGTTTACCCGAATAGCTAACCTCATACTGGAGGCACTGACCATAACCCGGCTGAATGCTACCCAAATGGGTATCTGCCTATTTTTGCTGCGTCGCACCTATGGTTGGAACCGCAGTGAGGATGCGATATCCCTTGGAGATTTCGCCGCGGCCTGCGGTACCAGCAAGGCTTATATATCTCGACAGCTGGCGGATTTGTTGCACAAGAAGATTATCCGCCGACTATCCTATGAGCCAGGTAAGACGCCGGTATATGCTTTTACGAGCCGGATTGCTGAATGGGATGCAGCCTGCATAAATCTGCAGGCCTTATCAGATAATGCCAGCTCGGGGGTATATGACTGCGCAGTAGAAAGTTGGTCTAATCAAACCAGCCCTGAGGGTTATGGGTTGTCTGATCAGACAACGGAAAAAGGTTGGGGGTTGTCCGATCGGATAAGTTATGAGTTATCCAATCGGACAAGGGTGGGGTTATCCGATCAGACAACCCCTAACCAAGCGCCAATCCCGGCTGAACCGGCGATTGAGCCGGGTCTAAAGACAGTATTAAAGACAATGAAAGAAAAAGAGTTATATTCTTCCGACACATTGCCCTATCAACTGGCGGAACTCTTGCTGCTGAAAATATTGGAGCACCTGCCTGGTTATAAAAAGCCTGATCTGCAGAAGTGGTCTAAGAGCATGGATGCTATCCTGCGCTTGGACAAAAGACATCCGGAGGAGGTAAAACAGGTAATCATCTTTGCCCAAGGCGATTCGTTCTGGCAGGCTAATATCCTGAGCGTGGATAAACTGCGCAAGCATTATGACCGGCTTAACTCGAAGCGCCTGCAGGCGCGCGCTTCACCGCCAGCTCGGGGAGCAGCGGTCCAGGACGTGAAAGGTGAGGAAGACGATGAGTATAAAGGATTTTTCAAGTGAAGAGCTACGCTTTCAGGCGGTGTGGTCATCCTTGCGGATTCCTCCTCGCCTGGCCGGAGCATCGTTTGAGACTTATAAGCCTACCTGCCCGGAACAGGAGCGGGCTTTGGAAAAGTGCCGGGCCTTTGTCGCGAATGGCTTGGACAACATTGACCAGGGCCAGGGGCTTTTTTTTCAAGGCCCGGTAGGGACAGGGAAAAGCCATCTGAGTGCCTCGATCCTCCGCGCGGTCATAGTGAATAATGTCGAGCGGTTTGGCCGGCGTGCCAGTGAAAATGGTTTTGTGTGTGAACCGGTCTATGACGGATATTTCTGTTCTATGGTATCCGTGGTCGATTTGCTGGCCCTGCTGCGGGATTCATTCAGTGCCGATCGGCAGAGGGCTTCTGCCCGCCGGGTTATGCAACGATGCCGGACAGATGCACTGTTAATTCTGGATGATATCGGCGCTGAAAAGCCGTCCGACTGGGTGGCTGAACAAATATATGCGCTGATTGATATCCGCTACCGGATGCAGCATAGCACTATATTTACCACCAACTGCAGCATGAAGCAGTTGGAGAACCAGATCGGTGGCCGGTCGGTATCAAGGATCGTGGAAATGTGTGAGGGGGTTAAGGTGGGCGGGGATGATTGGAGAAAACGGAAAATCCTCTGAAAACCTAGTCACTTATTTTTATGGATTATAGTAGGGATATGTGCAGTTGGGCAATTATATGATACTATTATTACATATTTTGGAATGAATTATATCTATGTTGTAAAAGCATAAGAATGGATTTAAAAGGAAGTGAGGAGCTTATGCCGGTTGTAAAAATTAACCCTGAGTTTTTTAATAATGATGCTCAGACAAACTTCAATCCAGAAACACATGCTAATCCTGGTTTAGACTTAAAACAAATTGCTTGTTCATCATCAAACATTTTATTGGAGGGAATAAGAGGTACCGGAAAAACTCACATATTAAAAATGATCAGAGATGAATGTATAAAACATTTTAATGAGAACAGAGTCCTTCCTATTTATATCTCTTTGGCCAAAATGTCTGAATATGAGGCTCTAGAGGAAGAGTCATTCCGGATACATCTTTATACTAACATTGTTCAGGGGGCTATCGATTCTATTGCTAACAATATGGCTATTATAGAAAAAGCGGATAACCCATTCACATTGAAGGTATTAAGGACTGATGCCCCTATATGGGAATTATATAAGGAAAAACCTATTTCTGTTGTGATGACCGAGGTAAAAGAGCTCTTCGATTATTTAAATCATGAATTGTTGATTGCTGATCTCAAAGTAGTAAAAGACGAATCAAGAAAGGGCTCAGGTGAGGTCGGTGGTAAAGGATTCAAAGCTTCTGGGAGCTATTCAACCCAAGAGAAAATTGAATATGTAATCCAAAGATTATCACATAACAATGCTTCGCGATATATTATAGAATTCTTTAAAGGTCTTCATAATATATTAGAGCTAAATTATTGTGTTCTTTTAATTGATGAAATATCAGGTGTTTCCGACAAAGCTCAAATTGAAGTATTTCGTTTACTTAAGTTAATTAGAGCCTCAACAGAAACCACCGAAGGGAATAATTTTCTATATTTTATAGGCAGCGTTTATCCTCCGCACTCAACCAACTATCCTTCAAAAGATAAAGATGGACTTGAATTTGTTCCAGGAGAAGATTGTAGTATGGAATATTTAGAAATCGATGTTCTATACGACGAATATGAGTCATTTTTTTCATTTATTATTGAGCGAAGATTAGAAATGTTACACCCAGAATCAGAAGGAGACTATCTCTGGTTGTTTGAAGATGAGAAAGCCTTTCTTTTAACAGCCTTCGCAGCTAATGGTTTACCGAGACGATTTTTCGAAATAATAAAAACAGCATATAATGACGCAAGTAAAAAATATTCTTCTTCAGAGGAAACAAAAAAAATTGACATTTCTTCAATTCGTACCGCAATTCAAACAGTTGTTGATAGTCAAACATTAATCGAGAGTCAACTAACGGAAACCGATTTTCACTATCTGGAAAAAATAATTATACCTAAACTCTCTCAAAGAAATACATCAGCTGAAACTAAAAATGAAGCTAGAGAGGAGACTAAACGTTTACCAGTACATCTTTTTTTGAGTGTTACTAGATCTGATAGAATCAAGTTAGCAAATCTGATCTATCGTGGTGTCATCCATAATTTAAGTAGAACTAGAAAGTCTAAGAGTGTAAGCTCTGAATCTACAGGGATAATGATGATGTTGGATTTAGCAGTAGCTTATAATTATAGGGTGTTTAATTTACAAAATGCAGTAGAATATTTTCAGGTCGATTTAAGAGATAATGCTAAAAGAGGATATCTCTATTTTTCTGATCTATCTTTAGATTGATTAAGCAATATAGCGCTCATTTTTATACCGTATTAAAGTGTATGTCACCAGTACTAAGAAAAGGTTATGAATGACAGTGGAGAAGGTGGGGTTGCGGATTACGTATTAAGTATACGCTCCCCTCCGGGGCAAGCCCCTCCGCACTGGGCTTTGCCCGCGCTCCAGGACTTTACCCCTATCCCGCTCCGTGCAATGTCCTCCACTGCATTACCCTCCGGAGTTCCGCTCCGTTCCGGACTGCGTCCTCCACTACGCTACACCCTGCGCTTCATTCCGTTACAGACATAGCCCTCCCGCTCGGTGGTCGCCCGCTCGTACCGGCTGCACTGCGTTCCGCTCTCGGTACCAGCTCCCCGGTGATAGCCTGGTGGTTTGAGAACGCTGACGATATCAGTTATCCCGTTCCGGCACAGGGCTACGTGCTGCCCGATCGGCGCTCACCCTCGTGCGCTGCCCGATTATAAGACTCGGATGTTCGCGGCCCTTCGCCCTGAGCTTTCCACTCAGTAGTCGCCCGCTCATACCGGCTGCGCTTACGCTCCGCTCTCGGTATCAGCTCCCCGGTGATAGTCTTACTGGTTGGGGAACGCTGGCGATAGCGCACCGCACCGACTTCCTATAATAGACGTTATGTATGCGCTGCGCACCCTATGGGTTACATAACGACTATTATACTAAGTAGGTGCTATCCCGGCTCCGCAAGTCCCTCCAGGCTGCCCGATCGGCGCACTCCTGCGAGCGCTGCGCGATTATAATTCGCAGATGAGTGCGGCCTTCCGGGACATGCTCCACCTCGGTGCCCGCCCGCTCGAACCGGCTGCGCTTGCGCTCCGCTCTCGGTACCAGCTCCCCGATGATATCTTTTCCGGACACCTACTCTTTCTGAGTCTCACGGAGTGATCTATGGCCCTCGCCGGGCTGGCATAATAGTCTTGCCAGACGGTCTTATTATAGTCCTCGCCGGACAGGCATCCCTGCGCTCGATCCTCCTGCGTCGGAACCAGCTCCAGGATAGGAACGGGGACAGGCTCCTTGCGGTCGCCAGTCCGAGGGGTGTGCCGGGAGACCGGAACGGGCGGGGAGTCAATCAGTATACCGGCTTGCAAACAGAGAGGTCAAGTCTACCCTTACGGCGGGCTTACGCCCGGACTTGACCTCTCTGACTCGCCAGGGCAGGGAACCTGCCCCCGCCCTTCCCGGAATATCGTTCCCAAAAAGAGGTTTTTGGAACGTTCACAGAATTGAAGTGCATTGTTTTGAAGTGGAATCATAGGATGAGTCTACTGTTATAAAAATTACTATATCGATGGATATTTAACTTGCTTCATCGGATTGGTTATCCAATATAGCTATAAAATAGGAGATTTTTCAATACTTTCCCATGTGGGTAAGTTAATGTTCCTTCTAGTGCATTCGTTTTCCACTTTTTGCAGCAGAAGTTTGCATTTTCCTTCTTCGCCTCGAAGGTAAGCGATATCAGCTTCAGTTACGCTACTGCATAGATCTCCAAGGATAGATAAATTTGATTGTAAACGGTATAGACGATCATCAAGGGATGGTTCATATGTCATTCAAGTGCACCTCCAATAACTAATTGCATTATATGATTATATTTAAGTTTGTAACATATTAAACTGACTTCTATGCCATTTGCCAATTTCCTGCAAATAAAAGGAAAAGGAATAAAAATGTCTAATTGTTTAATAAATCATAAAGCTGAGGTAGATCATTTTGAGAAATATTCAAAAGAAGGCATTCTTTATAATATTGGCGATATTTGTTCTGGCTACCATTTGCCAGCTTTACGATTACTTTTATCCGATGGATGTTCATGTGATTATTATGGATGAGAGCTGGGCGCAAATAACGATCACCCTGGTTCTTGCAACCCTGTTCCTTGTGGCCATAAATATAGTGACTTTTAAAGCCGCTACATCAAATAGCAATATTAATGAAATTGACTCCTGGATCATGGCCAGCTCGGTTTTGATACTTGCTTTTTATCTCTTAACACGGATAGTCATACCCTACGCGTTTTTTTATTCAATCGGCAGATTAGATCTTCTGTTCTAGATTTGCCAGTCGTTGAACTTGGGCACGCTTAAGTCCGTATTTGAACGTTCTAGCTAATACATATGGTAACACACTATTCTTTTAATGAACGTACCAGCCCCATTTCCTATGAAGGAACAGAATAATGTTTTTTCGAACGTCTTCCCACTATATGAGCAGTCTGCGATTCGGAGTCTCATGCCTATTAACCAATTTGACCAGATAGTTATCCAATACTTTTTCTACGAATATATATTTTGCTTCAAAGATGAAAGCCCCGTAATTACTGGTTTTTATAGGGTTTGACTCTTATTTTTCTAACCATTTTATGGTATAATTAAACAAATATATCAGATGGGAAGGTGGTTAAATGTATATTAAGGCAGAGGATAATGAGGGGTGGACCATTGGTGATGAACTTAAGTACAATGGGGATTATGTTGACGGTGTATATTTTAATCGCATTGAGATAAATTTCTCGGATAGATTAGATAATGCTATCTATAATATTGAAAATGCAAATCAGGATTTGGGTAAAATTCTTCTTGAAGCGTTCGGCGATAATTTTATAAAGGTTGTAGATATTGACGCAAGGCGTATTTTCACACTTTCATAGAATTAACATGGTAACAAACTGAAAATGGAACTATTTTTGATGAACCTATAAGCCCATCCCGCGAATTAAGCATTACGGGATGGGCTCTTCTACGAATTTTATTAAAGACATCAAGAAAGAAATAATTTCCTCCCGACGTCTCAGATTCTTTAGCCAGACAAAATAAATAAGATAGGGATCAATTCTGGTTTCTACAATATATTTTAGATCTCCATCCGCTCCACGTGAGCGGTTTTGTCGGTCAAATATTGCTCGTTCACCCATTCCTTATACAACCGAGGAGGATGAGCCGGGCTACTCTCATAATCCAAAGCTTGCCAGGCGGCAGTTTCACTGGCGAAGATGTCCGCCATTTCCACCACCAGTAAACCAGTTGGTGACTCGACCGAATACAAGGCGACAAACTTGCCGGGCTCTATGTGGTCTATATTAACCACGCAGTCTGTCCGTCCTTGTCCCAGCCGGTACCCGGCTCCAGCCTGTTCCTCTATCCATAATCCAAATTGTTTAGCGGTCATCTTACTGTTTGTCGCCATAGATTTCTACCTCCTGCAATATTTTCAAGGCTACTGCCAGGACAAACCACTTCGGAGCTGTTTCATCCGGATCATGTTCCTGGGTAATCAGTTTTTTATCCATAGCCTGAGTCATCAGCTCGTTTTTCCAAGGATCCATACTATTACCTCCCATATTATCGTGGCCTGACGGGCTATTTAGAGCCTGGTTAATTTCTGACCAAGGGAATAAATCGCCAGGACACTCGGTAGAAAACACATCTTTGTGCTGCAAGACCTCCAGTTTAGCCTGGTAGGTCTCCCGCAGGTAGGTTACCAGTTGAATCAGCGATTGGATCTGCTGATCAGTTGGTACATATTCCATGAAGTTCCCAGCCAGGCATATTCCAATACTGTCCCCGTTAACCTCCGGACCGGCATGGGCCCCTATCATGTCCATCGGACGGCCAGCTTCAATACTGCCATCCTGCCGGATTACAAAGTGATACCCAATTCCGCTCCAGCCCTGCTGTAAATGCCAGCCGTGGATAGTATCAGCTGATACATCTGGGCTGGCTGAGTGGTGAATTATAATGCGCCGGGTTAACCGGCGCGGACTAAGAGCTCCAAAAGTGAGGCCGGTAGGTATGATCGTGATCATAGACCCTCCTTCACAGTTGTCCGGGCAGTCGTGTAACCGGTCGAGAGCTGCTCGCGGGGCATCATTAATATAGCTTCGCGCAGCTCGGTAATCGCCTGGGTCAAGATGTTTACCCGGCTTTCCACACGTACAAGTAAATAAACGGCTACCGCAATAGGGAAGCCTACGTTTGCTACCAGGTTTAGAAGTTCTTCCACACTGCGCCCTCCTTTCTGATAGCCTGCGCCGGGAGGCGCGCCCCGGCGCTTAGCCAACAGATTAAACCAGGGTCAAATCAGCAGAAGTAGTAGTTATTACCTGAGCTTTAACCTTGCCGGTTATCTCACCGCCGGTACCGGAAAAAATGTTCTTGGCGATAATATTATCCATACATGCGGCAACTTCAGCACCGGTTAAAGCAGCTTTAGCTTCATATACCCGTATAGTTTTACTCTTGCCAAGTTCAGTGGAAAAAGTCATTTCCAATATTCTCATGAGTTAGCCTCCTTTCTCATTTTGTTTTAGTGGTAGATTCAATCTCATCCATCATCGATGATTAGGCATTTTCAAGTTCGTTGGTATTCCTGCGCTGGACTGCGGTCACGGTTAAATCTTGCAGCGTAGAAATCCCGGCTAGACCGGTGGCTACGTCGTAAATGTCGGCATCAGCAGCGGCGACTTTTACATCTGGGTACCGACGGGTAACACTACTTCCAGATTGGTCAAAAATAATAGCCAGATCAGCTGAGATAGTGGTAGAAGTTACTGCCATCAGGTTACCTCCTTCCTTTTGTTAAGTGATCAGCGCCTGGAGCTGACCCTGACCTTATCGTATAACTCCTGAATCCTTCGGGCGAATCGTTAAAAATTATTAAAAACAAATTGCCAGCAGCTATTTATGTACCAAATAACCACTGGCAGCCGGTAATTATTCATTTCTGCCACAAGATCACGGCAATAAATTATTTTGTAGGTAAAAACTTTACCCGGAATCGCCGGGCGGATTCCCGCCCAGGCTGATGATCACCCGCAAAAACTTTGCGCAAAACCGTCAGAGCATTCACCAAATCCATATCGGCATCCTCATGGTGGCCTACACAGTCAGATAATATCTCCAAACCCATAAAATAGGCTAGGCGCGCCGTAGTGATGTTGCTATAAAGAGGCAGCCGGTCTCCGTTCTTTAGATTAACATAAGGTTCGTTGCCTGGTACCAGCCGAGCCACCTGGTCAATATCTATATAACCATAACAAGCATCGCCGCTTATCCTGCTTTCCCGAAGCTTAAAAGGAACGAACAACCTGCCATCGGTCAAATAAAAATGCAGCAATATCCGGCGGTGATATTTCTCTCGTAGAAGGCAGGCCTGAGCCTGAAGGTCAACCGCATAGCAGCGCGCCAGTGCGCGCTTAACACTCTCCACCTGGCGTAGATCATTTGAACTGGTTGTCATTCCTGGATCCTCTGCGTTATATATCACCCTGGTTATATTCCCTTGGTCAGTATATACCGGGTAAAAAGCTATGAGATGGCTGTGAATTTCCTCGACTTTCTTTTCCATGCATTTTACTCCCTTGCCTCACGGCATACCTGACAAAATATACTTGCAACATAAAACACCGGCTCCCGATGAAGATGGCCAAGTATCCTCTATATAACTTATTGTAGCACAAAATAGAATGGATGTTCGGAATGAGAGCGGGACGCGCGATTCAACTATAATGATTGGTTTAAAAAACAAATCACCAAATTTTGCAGGTATTTGGAAGATATAATAGAATTTAGTCAACAATGGATAACGAATAGCGTTAATGGAATGGATGTTTTGGCGAGGGCCATAGGTCACTCCGTGAGACTCCGAAGGATCGGTTAACCGAAAAGATTTCACCGGGGAGCTGATACCGAGAGCGGAGCGTAAGCGCAGCCGGTATGAGCGGGCGACCACTGAGCGGCAGGCTTAGGGCATAGGGCCACGAACATCCGCGCACAAAATCGCGCAGCGCGCGCGGGTGAGTGCCGATCGGGCAGCCCGGAGCCCTATGCCGGAGCGGGATAGGGGTAAGTCCCGGAGCGCGGGCGAAGCCCAGCGCGGAGGGGCTTGCCCCGGTGGGGATCGTCAGCGTGCTCCAACCTACAATGATATCACCGGGGAGCTGGTACCGAGAGCGGAGCGTAAGCGCAGCCGGTTCGAGCGGGCGGGCAGCGAGGCGGAGCATGTCCCGGAAGGCCGCGCATCCGAGTCTCACAATCGCGTAGCGCACGAGGCTGAGCGCCGATAGGGAAGCCTGGAGGGACGTGCGGAGCCGGGGTAGCACCAACTTCGGATAATGGAAATTATGTTAAGCGAAGCGTCCCGGAGGGTTATATAATTCTCCATTATCGGAAGTTGGTGCGGTTGGATAATAGCGTATCCCCTCAGCTACTGTGTCTAATAGCACTTAGTTATAGTTACACCAAATTTTAAGGCTATCTATTTTTTGAAATTACAGATTCAATGGTTGCTAAAGTCTTAGCTTGTGGTGATAATGATACAAAGAACCTAAATCCCCAGGGCTATTATACGTATAACACACAGAGAAAGCACTTAAAGAAAGAGGCAAGTTAGAATGAATCAGATTCTTCCGAACATCAATAAACCTAAAGTTTTGTCACTGTTTTCGGGTTGTGGCGGATTAGACTTAGGTTTTCATTTAGAGGGCTATCAGACAATTTGGGCAAATGACTTTTCAGAATGGGCGGTAGATTCTTTTAGAAATTATTTCGGTAATGTTATTGTTCACAGTGATATTACAAAAATCAATCCATATGAAGATAAATCTATTCCAGACTGTGACCTGGTTCTTGGCGGGTTCCCATGCCAAGATTTTTCGGTTATATGGAAGCAACCTGGTCTTAATGGAAAAAGGGGCGGGCTATATAAGCACTTTTTGGATTTTGTTGATGCGAAAAAACCAAAAGCGTTTGTTGCAGAGAATGTTAAAGGATTGCTCACGGCAAACAATAAGAAGGCTATAGAAACAATTATCAAGGATTTTGAAAGTATATCTCCTGGATATATTGTAAAGGTTCATCTTTATAACTTTGCGGAATATGGAGTGCCTCAATTTAGAGAAAGAGTAATAATAGTTGGGGTAAGAATTGATACAGGGTTTGATTTTATTCATCCAGCTCCTACTCATGGACCAAAAGGAACCAAACCTTATGTAACAGCAGGACAAGCAATAGAAGGGGCCGATAAGGTACCTTTTAATAATGAGCACATTAATTCCGCTATAAAGACAATAGAACTTCTCAAATTAATACCAGAAGGCGGTAATTTCGCTGATGTCCCTAAAGATCATCCCCTTTATGTAAAAGGGATGATTAGTCATGTTTACAGAAGAATAAACAGAAGTGAACCAGCCAAGACAATTATTGCAGCCGGTGGCGGCGGAACATGGGGATATCATTATCCTGAGCCCAGGCCGTTAACTAATAGAGAGCGCGCTCGATTGCAATCGTTTCCCGATGATTTTGTTTTTTCGGGCAGTAAAGCTGAAGCTAGAAGACAAATAGGAAACGCAGTCCCGCCACAAGGTGTCAGATTAGTTGCCAAACGCCTGTTACCTTTATTTTCCGGAGATTATGAAAGAATTGATTTGCAAACAAAGTTTGATGAATTATCAAGGTTATCAATTAAGCAGCGCCTAGAATTAGCATCTGCAGAAATGAAATGAAGGGCAGGAAAATAAATTGGAGCTATTATTTTCAAACTATCCACCGCTGAAAACAAGCAGTAAAACCTTCTATGATACTTTTTATGATTTATTAGCTAAGTCTACGAGTATGGATTTCGCTGTTGGCTACATAACTGCGGATTCGTTAACCGATTTAAAAAACACTCTTGAACAGAGTTCAGCAAGAAGCCTTAATCTAATAATCGGTATGCATTACTTTGAAAAGTTTACTCATCTGGAATATCAGTCAGCACTCTCTCTCCACGATTTTCTCAAAACTAATCATATTGGTGGAGTTAAATTGGTCACACCCTTTAAATATCATGGAAAAATGTACACATACTCAAACAGCGGCGGAACTTTTGCAGGAATTATCGGTTCAAATAATTTAAGCAGCATAGTAGATAATCGAAGTCGTATTTATGAGTCTGCACTCCTGGTTGACGAAAGAACCCATGCACAGCAAATGAAGGACTTTATTGATAAATTGTCAGAGACCTCAACATCTTACATCGATGAACTGGAGATAATTGATTTTAAGCAACAGAATTCATTATTGGATAATCACGAAAATGTTGAAAAGGTTGATAATTCTACACTAGCAGAATGTATAACATCACTTACTGAAACCACTTTTGATGTTCCAATAAAGGCCAGTAATAACCACACTAAAAGCAATTTGAATGTTTTTTATGGCAAGGGACGAGAAGGGAAAAATGGCCTCATAAAAGCAAGACATTGGTATGAGGCTGAAATTATCGTTGCAAAAGACATTACATCACGTCCAAATTATCCACAAGCAGATACAAGCAATAGTATTTTTGATGTTATTACTGATGATGGCTGGAAATTCAAATGCAAAATCAGTGGCACTAATAGCAAAAACTTTCGCTCTGAAAATGACTTAAAGATATTAGGTAAATGGTTGAAGGGTCGATTGGAAAATGCAGGAGCTTTAAAAGTCGGCCAACTTGTTACCGATGAAACTCTAAGAAAGTATGGCAGAGATACCTTTACTATTACCAAGACAAATATTGACAATCTTTGGTATTTAGATTTTGAGGTGAAGTAATGATACATTTAAACCATTATTTAGCTTTAATCAATAAAAGAGGTAATCATGAGCTTGCGGAAGCTGTGAATAAGACTGTAAATAATATCGTGCCTAAATACATAAAGGATTTTTCATATAGAGATCATGTCATTAGTCTACTAATGGGAAATGTTCAGAGCGGAAAAACCAGCCACATGTTTGGTTTAATAACAGCTGCCGCTGATGAGGGTTTCAATATATTTGTTATTCTTACCACAGATAATATTCTGCTCCAACAACAGACGCTGGATAGAGCACGAACGGATTTCGAAACCTTTTGCATTTGCGGGGAAGAAGATTACCTGTTGTTTGTGGCAAATAATTTAAAAAAACCATCCGTAATAGTTCTAAAGAAAAACGCCAGGGTTTTAAGACAATGGAAAAACAATTTTTCCTCAACGAATTTCTGTGCAGGAAACCCTTTGTTTATTATTGATGATGAGGCTGATGCAGCGAGTCTAAATACCTTAGTCAACAAAAGGAAAATTAGTACGATTAATAAAATATTGGATGAGATAAAAAAGACTTCCTCCAGCAGTATTTATATGCAGGTAACAGGAACGCCACAGGCAATTCTTTTGCAAACTGTGATTAATGGATGGAAGCCTCATTTTATTCATTATTTTGAACCAGGAAAAGGCTACCTGGGCGGTGATTTTTTCTTTCAATCATTCGAGGATAATGAACATATCATTTTTACAGAAAACGATGAAGCTGTTGATCTGCTTGCTGAGGATGAATTTCCTGAGAATAATTTAAAGACGGCTTTATTGATGCACTTAATAACATCAGCACATATATTCATTACAGAAACTGACGATGTATCAAACTTTATGATTCATCCCAGCGTAAGAATTCTAGAACACGAGAGCTATGCAGAAAAGGTTGGCGATTATTTAAACGAGTTGAACAGTGATATTGATGAAGATTATACAATTGACGCGTTAAAAGGTGCTTATTCAGATTTGCTCTCTTCAAAAAGCGAGCTTGTATCATTTAATGAAGTTCATGAATTTATAAAAGATATGTTGGCAAATGATCAAATATCAATTCTTGTTCTAAATTCTACTTCTTCTTATGATGAAAATATAAACTATGATAAGGGAATCAATATTATTATCGGTGGTAACAGTTTAGGGAGAGGCGTAACATTCCCAAAATTACAAACAATATATTATTGCAGGCAGGTTAAAAACCCTCAAGCAGACACCATGTGGCAGCATTCAAGAATGTTTGGCTACGACAGAATTCCTGAGCTGATGCGCGTTTTTATGCCTCCAATATTATATAAACTATTTGCAGATATTAATAGGACAAATAATGCATTAATTGCGCAAATTAAGAGATATGATGATATTGATGATGTTAAATTGTATTATCCCAAAGGGCTGAAGCCAACAAGAAAGAATGTCATAGACAACAGCGCCTTATGTATGATTGCAGGCGGGGTAAACTATTTTCCGTTTTCTCCAATTAATAATACCATTGAAACTTTAGATGAGATTTTGAAGCCATTTAGCAATGAAGACTATTACACAATCAGCCTGAAAATGATCATATCCATTTTGCAATGCATTGATACAGATATCGATGATTGGAATCGTGATAGCTTTGTCTCATTCTTAAAGACCTATATATCAGAAAAGCCAAATGCACAAGGAATTTTAATTGTTCGCAGAGAAAGAGATATTACTAAAGGTACGGGTACATTATTGTCTCCAAATGACAGATCATTGGGGCAGACATTTATTGATGATGTTGTCTTAACAATGTATAAAGTAACCGGTCATAAAGGATGGGGTGGGGATAAGATTTGGATACCAAATATTAAGTTTCCGGAAGGATTGATATTTTACAATATTATTAAATGAATGTAACTCAAAATAGAGAATGGGGGTACCTGGCATGATTAGTCTTAAGCCGACTTTTAAGCGTCCGTTCTCTGATAAAAGGGTGCTTTATTTCACGGAGTATGACAAGAGTCACAAGTCATTATGTATATATTGTCAAGAACAAGCAACCACCCGGGAACATGTCCCTTCAAAAGTTTTTTTAGATGAACCATATTCCGATCAACTCCAAGTTGTACCGGCCTGCAGTAGATGTAATAATTAATTTTTCATTGGACGAATCATTCGTTGCATGTACGGTTGAATATCTAAGGTCTTTGAGCTGTGTTAATGGAGAAATGCGTTCTAAGATAATTAATTACCTAAATAATAATCCTTCGCTATTACAGAGATTAGAATCTGCAATATCTCACAAGGACAATGATCAGTTTGAAGTTGTACTTGAGGATGAGCGTATTCGTCGCGTTTTATTGAAGCTTGCAGTTGGACATATTGCTTACGAATGTAACGAAGTGATGACGGATGAACCTGAATATCTGAATTATAAGATACTGCCAGAATTACCAGGTGAAAGTGTTTCTGAATTCGATAAAAATTATATAGTGGATATCTTACCAGAATTAGGTTCTCCATTATTTCAAAAAATAGTTGAGTTATCGGACGGCAGCATTTATTATCCTTGGTTTATGGTACAAGATGGGCAGTATAGATATATGATTATTTGTAACGAAGGTATTCTAATTCGTATTGTTATTGGGGAGTATTTGTTTGCTGAAATAAAGTGGGAATGATTTTGTCGCATTATGGTTGGTAATAATATTTAACTTTTATAATCGTAGATTTAAATTCTTTTTTAGGAGTGATCGAATTGCGTATTAGAATTACATCAATGGATGAAAAGCAGCTGGCAGTATGTCTGGCAAATTCTCTTTGGGGCAGCAATAGAAATATTTTCAAGGAGTGGGAAAGCGGTGACATTCTGGTGTTTTGCATAAACATGGAGATAGTAGCGGCTGCAAAAGTCTCAGGTGCACCTGACGTATCAGAATTACCAATATGGGACAACGGAGTTTTTCCATGGAGGATACCGCTCACATTCACTCATTATTTTTACCCTAATAACCGCATCCCGCTTAGCGGTGAGATACGAGATATGTTCTTCCGTAAATATGGTGAAAAATATGGATACGTATTCCTTAATAAAGTTATTATTGAATCTGAAACTGCCAACTTAATTATGGGCAAGATAACATCAAATCAAAATGATATAAAGTCTCTTTCAGGCAAATAACTTAGGTTAATACTTATCAAGCGTGGGGTGTAAGCTCATGGCAGATAATTTGACTCCTGTTCAGCGAAGAAAAAATATGCAAGCTATCCGATCTGTTAATACTAAGATTGAGACAGCGGTTTCTAAAGACTTGTGGGGTAGAGGATACCGCTTTAGAAAAAACGTTAAAGATTTGATGGGTAAGCCGGATATTGCCATTAAAAAATTTAAGGCGGTAATCTTCCTTGATTCCTGCTTTTGGCATGGTTGTGAATTGCACTGTATTTATCCGAAGAGCAATACAGCATACTGGTACCCAAAAATTGAAAGAAATATTCTGCGAGATAACCAGGTTAATGAATATTATTTTAGCAGGGGTTGGTGTGTCCTTAGAATATGGGAACACGATGTGAAGATTGACAGGCTATTGGTTGTTGATAAAATAGCACGGTTTATTGATGAAGCTAAATATATCAGTGAGAGAAAAAATAAGAGAATAGTAAATAGGCTTGGTTATGGTTTTGATTGCGGACGGAGAGATCCAATAATTAATGGATGATTAATTCAGCCACCTGTTTCAAAAAGTACAGTAATAAACAAAACCGCGCAAACCTGCGCGGTTACTTGTTTTTTATGGTGGGCCATGCAGGAACCAACCTGCAGCCCTTGTGATTAAGAGCCATTAGCCAAGGGCAATTGGATACTGTATGGTAATTATTTTACTATTCATTCATACGCTGTATAAAAAATAATTTTGCACTTTTTTTGCACTTAAGCATTAAATGGGCAAAAAATAAAGAGGCCCGAAAGCCTCTGTATTCCCTATGGTGCGGATGAGAGGACTCGAACCTCCACGCCTCGCAGCGCCAGATCCTAAGTCTGGTGCGTCTGCCAATTCCGCCACATCCGCATTTAATTTGATATAACCAGTATTATAACCTGATAACAGGATTATTTCAACCTAGTTTATACAGTTGCTATTATTAGGGTTTTATTATCAGTACAAAATATGACAATAAAAGCATGCATGAGTAAACATGTTTGGGTAATATAAGGTTAAAAATATAGTTAAGGACTATGGGCCTGGAGTAATTTAATTCGGAACAAAACGATAAGGAGGGTATTTGTGTCCATTATCATAAGAGGTGGAACACTGGTTACTATGGACCCCGGACGAACAATATTGAATGCCGATATTACCATAAAGGATGATCGTATCGCTCAAATTGGCAAAATTAATTCAGAGCAAGGTGATCAGGTAATAGATGCTAAAGGTATGCTGGTAATACCCGGTCTGATCCAGACCCATGTTCATTTGTGCCAAACTCTGTTTAGAGGGATGGCAAATGATTTGGAACTTTTAGACTGGCTCAACCTTAAGATTCTTCCTCTGGAATCAGCGCATGATGAAGATTCCCTTTATTATTCAGCTCTATTGGGTTGTGCCGAGCTATTACGCGGAGGTACAACTTCTATTATAGATATGGCTACGGTACACTACACGGATTCTGTATTTACAGCCGCTGATAGAGCGGGGATTCGGTATCTGGGCGGTAAATGTATGATGGATCATGGCGATAAGGGGGCTGTGCCTCTGGTTGAGGATACCAGTTCATCACTTCAGGAAAGCCTGGATTTACTTGAAAGGTGGAACGGCAAAGCTAACGGAAGGCTGCGTTACGCATTTTGTCCTCGCTTTGTACCTTCCTGCAGCCACGATTTGTTAAGGGAGATTGCGGCCTTATCGACCCAATACCAGGTTCCAGTTCATACCCATGCGTCAGAAAACAAAGCCGAAATAAAACTGGTTGAGGGAGAAAGGGGTAAACGCAATATAATATACCTGGATAAGCTGGGTTTATGTAATAAAAAATTAATTATGGCTCACTGCATTCATCTTGATGATGAGGAGAAACAAATTCTATCTGCCAGCCACGCGAATGTAGCTCATTGTCCTTCAAGCAACCTGAAACTGGCTTCCGGAATAGCCCCCATTCCGGAACTCAAAAGTCGGGGTGTTAATGTTAGTTTGGGCGCAGACGGTGCCCCCTGCAACAATAACCTGAACATGTTCATGGAGATGCGCCTAGCAGCCTTAATTCAAAAGCCCATCCATGGCCCGACCAGTATGCCTGCTCCAACCGTCTTTGAAATGGCAACCCTGGGTGGAGCCAAAGCTATGGGTATGGAAACTGAATTAGGCAGTTTGGAGCCGGGTAAGAAGGCGGATATTGTGATTGTCGATTTGAATAAATGGCATACCTGGCCTGACACCGCTGCTGATGTTTATGCTCAATTGGTGTACCAGGTTCAGGCCCAAGATGTTCATTGCACTATTGTGGATGGGCAAGTACTCATGTTGGCTGGAAAAATACTGACTATTCCGGAACAGGAAACCAAGGGAAAATCTGGAGCAGCCTGGGAGCGATTATGCAGCAGGGCTGGTATACCAATTTAAAGGATATTTTAAGACAAATAAATGTTATTCAAAATTGCAGGTGCCTGACTAATGAGGTTAGGTACCTGTGTTTTTAGTTTACAAGATAATTAACTATTTCATAGCGGATAAATCTGGTGAAGGGTAAACAATACGAATAATTTGACTTATGTTTTGGGAATCTATCATAAAAACAATGGGGGTGTTAAATATAAAAAAGGTTATTTATCACGATCATGGGGGAGCTCATACATCTGTTGTTGCCTCTGGTATTCATATAGGAATATTAGAGCCTGATGAGACCCCGACTAAAGAGCAGCTGATGGAAATACCGTTCTTTGATAAAACCTCAAAGAGCGATTTTGGGAAGATAAAATACATGGGCAAAGGTAAAGAGGGAAACGAAATTTACACGTTAGGTACAAAGAACATGGATATGGGAATATTACTAACGAATTTAGTTGATCTGCAAGGCATCTCCGATCAATTTGTATTTTATAACACTATGCCATATGTAAATAACAGTTTGCGTTTAGGAGGTTGGCTGTCTCGCGGAATGTCCCTGCCTGCTATAGGACGTCCCCTTGTTATTAGTGGATTAAAGAAAGAATATGCACGAATAGGTACATTTGTAAAAAGCATTTGTTCTAACTTAGGAGGAGCCAACAATGAAATACTTATTAGTAGGTAAAAACGGAGTCTTTGATACAATGATAGTAGCCATGGGATTTCTTGGCCTGAATGATATGAATAGCTGTAAGGAATTTGCAAATGTACAAATGGAGAACACTGGCAAAACTATTAAGGTAGGCACTGATGCAAAAGGTAATGATGTTTATGTTGTAGGCAACAAATTTCCCGATATTGTGGAAATAGTGAATAATGAACTTAAAGCATTATCCAATAAAACTACCAATAGTGAATTAACTCTCATTAAAATAGCAACCCAGGGGGATAATTTAAATTCTTATTTAATTGTGCTTGCGAAAATTCCGCTCCTGGGTACCTTATTTGCAAACCTGGCAAAATATCTAACACTGCAAAGTAAAGCCAAGCTGATACAGCAAGGGCAGAATCTGCGGCTAGTGCATCAGGCAGGTTTGGATCCTAAGGTCAATAGAGTGATTGCCGCTAAACCATATTGATTCCTGGTACCTGATAATTTAACTCAAAATGTGGGGTTAGCCTGATAGCGATTGTAAGAAGTGAATATGGTAAGTAAAAATGTTAGAAAAGAGGTTATTACATGGACAACAAGCCTGTTGAAAACCATAAAAGTGCGGCTTGGGCCGACATTGATGAAACCAAATGTATATCCAATGTGCCCAAACCAAAAATAAAACAAACTATTGATGCCAAGGAATATGTTGAAGAGAATGAAAAATAAAAAAACATTTCCTGAGCTAGTTTTTGTCTATCCTTGCTAAGACTTAATTTCTACTTGTGAGAGCAATTTATAGATTTCTAAACGTTCTGCAGCATGTCTTTCTGATTCCTCAAACAATTTTGTGGCTTTCTCAGGAAATGAATTCATGAGCTGAGAATAGCGAATTTCACCATTTAAGAAATCTCTATAGGGTTGAGAAGGCTCTTTGGAATCGAGCTGGAACGGGTTTTTACCTTCTGCCTTAAGCCGCGGGTCAAATCGATAAAGGTGCCAATACCCTGAATCCACAGCTTTCTTTTCCTCATGCAAGCTTGAGGCCATTCCAGTTTTAATCCCGTGGCTGATACATGGCGAATAGGCGATAATCAATGAGGGGCCGGCATAGCTTTCTGCTTCTGCAATCGCCTTTATGGTTTGATTTAAGTCAGCGCCCATGGCAATTTGAGCAACATAAACATTACCGTAAGTGATTGCCATGAGGCCCAAATCCTTTTTTCGGGTCTTCTTTCCGTTAAATGCAAATTTGGCAACAGCCCCGGCCGGTGTGGATTTGGAAGCCTGTCCGCCGGTATTAGAATAGACTTCAGTATCCATGACAAAAAGGTTTACATCACACCCGGTAGAGAGTACCTGATCGACTCCTCCATAGCCTATATCATAAGCCCAGCCATCTCCTCCTATAATCCATACAGACCTTTTTTCGAGGTAGTCTCTTTTGGCAGCTAGTTCTTGCAGGAGAGGGTTTTGGGAAATATCTATATCATCAAGCACATTAGAAATCTCTTGGGCTATAGAAAGGGATGCAGGGCCGTTGTGATAATGGTCTAGCCACTTATTAAGCAAGTTCTTCAGGGTTTCACTAACATTTTCCTCATTAACAACTCCACGTATCAATTCTCTAAGATATTGGCGAATATGCTCTGCCCCTATATACATACCATATCCATATTCTGCGTTGTCTTCAAACAATGAATTAGCCCAGGCGGGGCCTCTGCCGTCTGCGTTGGTCGCATAAGCAATAGAGGGGGCACTGGCACCCCAAATTGAGGAGCAGCCGGTAGCATTTGCAATCATCATACGTTCGCCAAAAAGCTGGGTGAGTAAACGGATATACGGGGTTTCTCCGCAACCAGGGCAAGCTCCGTTAAATTCGAGCAGGGGCCTGGCAAACTGACTGCCTTTGACTGTATTACGATTCATCAGATCAGACTTTTCGGTGAGGGTCATGGCGAATTCCCAGTTCTCAGTTTCTGTATTAAATTCTTGGGAACCAGGGTTCATTGTCAAGGCTTTGTCTTTGGCTGGACATATGTCTGCACAATTACCGCAGCCGGTGCAATCAAGGGGACTAACCTGAACCCGAAACTGATAGTTTTTTAGTTCTTTGCCCGCCGCTTGTTTAGTTTTAAAAGTATCCGGTGCTCGTTTGATTTCATCTTCATTCAGAAGAAAAAGACGAACTGTTGCATGTGGACAGATATAAGAGCAGCGGCCGCATTGAATACATTTATCAATTTGCCATTCAGGAACTGTTGGCGCTATACCACGCTTTTCATAGGCGGTGGTACCTAATGGGAAAGCTCCGTCTTCCATTCCGTTAAAAGAACTGACTGGTAATTCACTGCCTTCATTGCGAGCCATTACACGCTGTATTCGCCGTACAAAATCAGGTTCATCTTTAATTGGCTGCTCTTCATCTTTGGAATCTGCCCATTCCGTGGGTATATTAATTTTTGTCAAAGAGCTGATGCCTTGATCAATGGCCTTTTTATTCATGTCGGCAATGTTTTGGCCTTTACGACCGTATACTTTTTGAACATATTCTTTTAATAATTCGGTCGCCTCTTTAGAAGGTAAAATGTTAGCCAGTTTAAAAAAGACTGATTGCATTACCATATTAATGCGGTTTCCCAATCCAATTTCGTTGGCGATTTTTTCTGCGTTAATAATATAAAATTGTATAGTGTTAACAGCGAGGTATCTTTTTAGGCTGGCGGGAAGGTTTTGATCAATTGTATCCTGGTCAAAGCCGCAATTTAAAACAAATATTCCGTTTGGTTTCAATCCTCGAATCAGATCGTAATGATTTAAGAACGAGTCGTTGTGGCAGGCAATGTAATCAGCGTCATATATTAGATAAGGAGAACGGATTGGAGGTTTACCGAAACGTAAGTGTGATATTGTTGTTCCGCCCGACTTTTTACTATCGTAAGAAAAATAGGCCTGTACATTTAGGTCAGTGTGATCGCCGATTATTTTACAGGCAAATTTGTTTGCTCCTACAGTGCCATCAGATCCAAGTCCCCAGAATTTGCAGTTCTTTATGCCGCTGTCGGCGGGGCGGTAAGACTTATCATCAGGAAGAGATGTATTGGTAACATCATCAATTATTCCAATAGTGAAACCGTTTTTAGGCTGATGTTCCTTAAGGTTCCTAAACACAGCCAGAATTTGCTGCGGGGTAGTGTCCTTTGATCCGAGCCCATATCTTCCGCCTGCTATTAAAGGCGAATTGGACCGGCCATTGAACATGCTGCACACATCCAGATATAATGGCTCACCAGGTGCACCAGGTTCTTTAGTGCGATCAAGTACGGCAATTCGTTTAACGGCAGGGGGCAGAACTTCGAAAAAATACTTGTGAGAGAATGGACGAAATAATCTCACTTGTAATAAACCAGCTTTTTCACCTTTAGCTGCAAGGTAATCTATAGTCTCTTTTATCGTATCGCATACTGAGCCCATCGCAACGATTATATTTTCTGCATCAGCACTACCATAGTAGTCAAAGGGTTTATATGAACGCTTCGATATCTTTCCGAGTTTTTGCATGTAGTCTGCAACAATATCGGCTACACGGTTAAAGTACTTATTCTGAACCTCGCGTCCTTGAAAATATATGTCAGGATTTTGAGCCGTCCCCTTTACCAGGGGGTGTGCAGGGTTTAGTGCTCGTTTTCTAAATTCTTCAAGTGCATTCCAATCAATAATACTGGATAATTCATTATACTCAATATCTTCAATATTTCGATATTCATGAGATGTTCGAAAACCATCGAAGAAATGAATAAACGGCAGTTTGCATGATATAGCTGAAAGATGAGATATAAAGCCTAGATCCATAACTTCCTGGACATTTGCTGAGGCTATCATAGGAGCTCCGGTTTGACGGCAGGCCATAACGTCCTGATGATCACCAAAGATTGATAATGCATGAGTTGACAGAGCCCTGGCTGAAACATGCAGAACGCCAGGTAAAAGCTCTCCTACCATCTTATAGATGTTGGGTATCATTAGAAGCAGCCCTTGTGAGGCTGTGAAAGTTGAGGTAAGTGCCCCAGCCTCCAGTGAACCGTGCATTGCACCAGCAGCACCGGCCTCAGACTGCATCTCAACCAATTTGACCTGTTGCCCAAAAAGATTGGTTTTTCCGCTTGCAGACCATTCATCAACAGCCTCAGCCATCGGCGAGGATGGCGTAATTGGGTAAATTGATGCTACTTCGGTAAAGGCATAGGCCGCATATGCTGCTGCCTGGTTACCATCTATCGTAACTTTTTTTGGCAAAGTAAAAATCCTCCTTGTTAAATTTCTCATTTTATTATTTGTAACATTTTGTGAATCATCCCCTTCGCCGTAAATACTTATACAAAGCTTGAAAATGAGGGTCTTGTTTCTTGCTTATTTAAGAAGAATAGGGTTGGCATTGACGAAGAGAACTTTTAAAAAGAAAAATATTCATACATTTTCGCTTCTGACGCAAACTAATAAAACTTGTAATAAAATATAGGAGTGATAATAATGAGTTTAGATGAGACTCTTTTTAGGGATGCTCCCAACCCATATTGGTTGGCATCCACCTCGACAGCAGATTATCCTGCATTAGATGAAGATGTCGATGTCGATGTAGCAATTATTGGTGGGGGTATGGTAGGCATCAGTTGTGCCTATATGCTGGTTAAAGAGAAGTTTAAAGTCGCGGTGATAGAAGCTGACCGAATTCTGCATGGTACCACAGGTCATACCACTGCTAAAATAACCTCTCAGCATTCGCTTATTTACGCACGGCTGAAGAAAGAAATAGGTGAAGAGAAGGCCCAGCAATATGCTGATGCCAATCAAAGTGCGATTAAGACTATTGCAGACATAATAAGCAGTAAAAATATTGACTGCGATTTTGTGCGTCAGCCTGCCTATGTATACACCCAATCAGACAAATATATAAAAGACATTGAAGACGAAGCGAGGGCTGCCTCCAACCTGGGAATAAGAGCATCTTATGTTGAGGAAATACCTCTGCCTTTTTCCGTTAAAGCTGCACTGCGTTTTGAAGATCAAGCTCAATTCCATCCTCTTAAATATCTTCAAGCTCTTTTACCGGACATAACCGAAAACGGCAGCTATATATTCGAACAAACCCGGGCCATGAATATTGAAAAAGACAATGACTATATAGTGATTACCCATTCCGGAAAGAAAGTAAAAGCTCAGAAAGTCATTGTTGCCTCTCATTACCCGTTTTTTGATGGAGGAGGTCTATACTTCTCGCGGCTTTATACCGAACGATCGTATGTGGTCGGAATTACCGCTCAGGGCAAATTTCCTGAAGGTATGTATATTTCAGCGGAAGATCCAGCTCGATCTTTACGCTCGCAAAGTTTTGAAGGCGGTGAGTTAATCCTGGTGGGAGGGGAACATCACAAAACCGGTCAGGACAGTAACACCAACCAGCATTATTCTAATTTGATAGATTGGGCCAAAAAAACTTTCCGAGTAGTGGATATACCCTACCGGTGGTCTACTCAGGATTGTATGACCCTGGATGGTGTTCCTTACGTGGGACAACTTACTGCATCAAGCCCAAATCTATATGTCGCTACCGGTTTTGGCAAATGGGGCATGACTAACAGCACTGCGGCTGCGATGATGTTAACAGACTTAATTGTCAAAGGGGAGAATTCATGGACACCTGTTTATAATCCTTCCCGTTTTCCTGACCTGACTAATTTGATTGTACAGAATGCAGACGTTGTGAAAAATTACGTGTCCGGCAAGCTTGAAGCCCCGGATAATGATGTAGAGATTGCTAAAGGTGAAGCCCGGGTAGTAAATGTGGACGGCGAAAGGGCAGGGGCCTATCGGGATGAGAATGATAAACTGCACCTCATGGATATAACCTGCACGCATTTGGGATGCGAGTTGCAATGGAATAATGCCGAAAGAACCTGGGACTGTCCATGTCATGGCTCCAGATTCGGCTGTCAAGGTGCTATTGTAGAAGGTCCGGCTTTAAACGTTTTAAAACCTGTTGAGGAAAGTCGCAACAATGTAGAACCCAATGTTTTTCAATAAAGTAAGTAATATTTTTGCATAATACTCAATTAGATCTAGCACTATATATAAAGGAATATTTGAAGTGAGGTGTAGGAATGACCGTAAAGAGTGATTTGGAAAAAGCCGTAGCATCTGCTGAGGGCGCCAAAGGGACGTATCTGGTAGCTGCTGCGTCCACTGAAGATGCAACTGCAAAACAGAAGTATGAAGAGATGGCCATGAATGTTGAAAGTCATGTATCATACTTAAACAGCCGCTTGGACTATCTTAATGGGGTAAACAAAATAGACTAAATATAACCAAGGGTAATTTATAATTTAGACAGGCCGAGATATAATCTCGGCCTGTGCTTTTAATATAGCCATGTCTTAAGTTGATAGGATTGGATACGTATGGTATAATAACAAAGCTGAAAGGGAGTAGTTTCTAATACAAAGTCAACATGCTGGCTTAATCGCCTGGCTTTGTAGCCAGTTATGGTAACGAGACTTTTAGCATAACCCACATGTGGATTATGCTAAAAGTCTTTTTTATTAAGTGATTCTTCAGAGGGTAAAGAATGTGAAAATGGAAAATATCTCGGCCATAGTTAGCCAAGTGGATTACTAACCGTTATTTTGGGCTAACTATTATCAATAAGGAGAACCTATGAAAAAATCAATTTCTGAGGATACGTTTATAAATATTGGTTTCTATGGTGGCTTGCTCCTTAAAGGTCTTAATGCGCTGCTAGAAATAGTGGGCGGCATTTTGATTAGTATTGTAAGCAATGAATGGCTTGTCCGCCTCATCAGGGATATTGCTCTCCCCGAACTGACTGAAGACCCAGATGATCCTTTAATGAACTACCTTATTACACTCAGTCAAAACTTATCGAGCAGCTCACAACATTGGGTCGCCATTTACATGCTCTTGCATGGTGCTACCAAGCTGGCAGTAGTATGGCTGCTATTTAAGCAAAAATTGTGGGCCTTCCCTCTGGCAGTACTTGTATTCGGTGCTTTTATTAGTTATGAGATCTATAGCTATTTGCATAGTCAGTCACTACTTATGTTGCTGATCGTCATTTTCGATGCACTTATAATTACTGTGATTATTTTGGAATATACCCGCTTGAAAGCAAAAAGAGGAGGAAATGGCCGCAACTAATAAGAACCGCCGTTAGGCTAGGTCATGAGAAAAGTTTAATGTTAACATTATTTTGCTATGAGTTTGATAGAAATAACAAAACCCGCAATCACTTGCGGGTTCTACTTTTTGAATGATGAGCCATTCCGCGACTCGAACGCGGGACGCCCACCCATTCAGACTCTTTTCTTATGTAATCTATTTGAATAGTAAAAAAATAACAATAAGCCAAATTAAAAGTATAAAATATGCCGCAACCCAAATCTTGGGTTGCGTAGTAGGTGGATTATTCCTTGCTTTTTCGCGGCAAACTTCTAATACCTCAGTCGGTATCAACCTTATTACTAAAGCTATACCCAGTGGTAAAAGAATCATGTCGTCCAAATAGCCTAGTATCGGCACGAAATCCGGAATTAAATCTATCGGGCTTAATGCGTAACCGACAATAATAGCGGTGAGAATTTTAGTATATAGCGGTGTTAAGGGGTGCTTCAATGCAAAATACATAGCAATTACATCACTCTTGAGCTTTAGTGCCCATCTTTTGAGTCGTTGCTTTAGTGTAAGCTCTGGCTCCTTAACCCTTCCTTGTTCCATTTATTGATACCTTCCGTAAATTTTTTCGTGAGATTGTTTCATATGGCAATTATAATAAGATAAAACTTAAATAGATGATAACTTAGTAATGTGGGTAAGACAATATTAGGTTTATTAACATAAGCGAAAAAGGAAACTAAACAGGTATCAACAATATTATTTAGATAACGGGGTGAAGTAATGCAGGGGAAAATCATGGTAGTGGATGACGAAGAGGCTCTGGTGAGATTGATAACTTATAATCTGACCAAGGAAGGTTTTGTGACAGTAGCGGCTTATGATGGAAATAAAGTGGAATCACTCGTTGTGAAAGAGAAGCCTGATCTTATAATCCTGGACCTGATGCTGCCTGGCAAAAATGGAATGGAGATATGCAGCGATCTGCGCCGGCAGAATATTAACACACCTGTAATAATGTTAACTGCACTGGATGATGAAATTGATCGGGTTCTGGGTTTGGAACTGGGCGCTGATGATTATGTAACCAAACCCTTTAGTGTCCGGGAACTAACCGCTCGGGTTAAGGCAGTATTAAGAAGAAATAAGCCTCAGGCCGAGCTTGAAAAAAATAACGGGCAACTAAATTTTGGAAGTTTTGTAATTGATTCTGAAAAATATGAGATATACCACCACGATAAATTGTTGGACTTGACACTCAAGGAATTTCAATTATTGGAACTCCTTATTCGAAACAAAGGACGCGTTCTCAAGCGAGATTACCTCCTGGAGGTTTTATGGGATACACCCGATAGTGTTACCACGCGCGTTTTGGATGTTCATATTAGTAAGTTGCGTGAAAAAATAGAAGAAGACAGCCGTAACCCACAATATATTAAGACTGTACGAGGAATAGGTTATAGATTTGAGGTGCAGGCGGGTGATTAAAAGCTATGGATCCAAACTGGTTGTCGCTTTCCTGCTGGTCATCTCCCTGTTGCTTATAATGCTGGGCGGTCTCGGATACGTCAATTTTAAAAATTATTATGTTAATAATTTGGAATCTCGATTAACCAAGGAAGCTTTTCTAATCGCTGACATGACGAAATACCGTTCCGCAGGTTCAGAAATGGGACGCAGTTATCAGGATATTTGCGAAACTGCAGCTAAAGACAGCGCTACCCGGGTGACCATCATAAATGCAGATGGGGTTGTGTTAGGTGATTCCGCCGTGGAATCGGAAAAATTAGATAACCACAGCAACCGTCCCGAAGTTTATGCCGCCTTACATGGACAAGTTGGGGTGGATATAAGATACAGTGACACATTAAATATGAAAATGCTATATGTCGCAGTTCCTTTCAATAATGGAATTTCTGGTGCAGTACGAATGGCTATGCCTTTAGTGGAGCTGCAGACCATATATAGTAAAGCCTTAGCAGGTATTCTATTAGCCGCGTTGCTGTGTGGATTATTAGCTTTCATGCTAAGTTTTTTCCTGGCTCGGCACTTTTCAAGCCCGCTGCAAAATATTACTGCAGCCGTTCAGGACATGGCAAGTGGTAATCTGAAAAGACGTACGGCTGTTCACACCTCGGATGAAATGGGAATATTAGCCCAAGCTTTTAATGAGATGGGTCAGCATATTGAAGATAGTATGTATAAGGTGTCAGAGGTGAAGAACCGATTGGAGGCTATATTACACAATACAGTTAATGGCATTCTGATGATTGGCGATGGAGATGAGGTTGTATATGCTAATCCCGCCGCGATTTGCCTGCTTGGGTTGGGAGAGAAGTTTATAGGCAGAAAATATCTTGAAATAATTTCTACCTACGAAATTCTAACCATGATAGATGGGGTTAAAAAGAGCGGGGAGCCTTTAAAACGTAGTATAGTATTACATACTTTGGGAGCTAGGATAATTGAAGTTAATGTAGTGTCTATAAATAAAGCAGTCTTAGACAGGCAGGATATTTTGCTGGTTTTCAATGATATTACTGAAATGAAGCGCCTGGAACAAGTGCGTAAAGATTTTGTGGCAAATGTATCCCATGAACTGAAGACTCCGGTCGCGAGCATTAGCGGCTTCGCAGAAACCTTACTGGCGGAAGGCGGCAAGAATTCGGACAATGTAGTCGAGTTTACTCAGATAATTTATGATGAAGCTCAAAGGTTAGCACGATTAATAAATGATTTGTTGGAATTATCCAAACTGGAGTCGGATAAATTCAGCTTAAACCCACACAAAGTAAATATAGCCAAGTTGATAGATGAAGCCGTAGCCAGGATGGCTAAATCGGCTGGTCTGAGAAATATCCATATCAGTTTAAAAAATCTTGGTAATAGTATTGAAATTTTTAGTGATCCCGGAATAATAGACTTAATTATTAATAATCTTTTAGATAATGCTGTAAATTATAGTCCCGACGGTGAGCAGATCGTAGTTATTTTAGAGGATCTGGGTAATAAAGTGAAAGTTAGCGTCGTGGATAACGGTATTGGTATCCCCGAAAAAGAAATTTCCAGGATATTTGAACGGTTCTATCGAGTGGATAAAGCACGGTCGAGAAAAACCGGGGGTACGGGATTAGGCCTGGCAATAGTAAAACATCTGGTAGAAAACTTAAATGGCCAAATAACGGTAGATAGTATTTTTGGCAACGGTTCAACCTTTGCCTTTATCCTCCCCAAATAACCCTGGCAATGGATTTTTAATATGGAGCCTGATTTACAGAACTTTTACACTACAAACACAAAGTTTTAATATCCAACAACAATTACCTTTACAATTTGATCGTATTCTAAAGATGTTAAAAATGAAAGTGTAAAGGGAGGAACAATATTAATGAAATCACCAATTAGAAAAATTACCAGTTTCCTATTACTTGGAATGTTGCTTTTGGGGTCAGCATTTGCAGCCGGATGTAACAAACAAGCGTCAAATGCATTATCAGGAACATTGACCATAGCTGGCTCTACTTCGGTACAGCCTTTTAGTGAAGTGTTAGCAGAGAAATTCATGGAGAAGAACAAAGGGGTACAGGTTAATGTTCAGGGCGGAGGTTCCAGTGTTGGGATTGAGGCAGCTATTTCAGGTGCCGCTGGCCTTGGTTCATCATCACGTGCGCTCAAATCGGAAGAGAAAGCCAAAAATCTGGTAGATACTACAATGGCCTTGGATGGAATAGCAATTGTGGTTCATCCCGAAAATTCCGTTAAAGCATTAAAAACTGAAGATGTAATGAACATTTATCTTGGCAATATAAAGAACTGGAAAGAACTTGGCGGCACGGATGCTCCTATAACCGTAGTATCCAGAGAAGATGGTTCCGGCACCAGAGAAGCTTTTACTACACTGGTTATGAATAAAAAGGATATAGTTAAAAACGCTATTATTCAGAATTCTACTGGTGCGGTAAGAACCACTGTTGCAGGCGATAAGAATGCTATAGGGTATGTATCTTTGTCTAGTCTAAATAAAGACATCAAGGCTATGGACATTGATGGTATAGCAGCAACGGAAGCAAATGTAAAAGCAGGAACATACAAGCTGCAAAGACCTTTCATTTATGTTACTAAGGATGCTCCAACTGGCTTAGCCAAGGCATTTATTGACTTTGTATTGAGTGCAGAAGGACAGAAAATCATAGTAGATGAAGGAGCAATCAGTATCAATAAGTAATATGTTATAAAAAAAAGTAACAGTAATGGACCTAAATGCAGGTCAACCCGCTCCGGATGAAGGCAGCGGGTTTATCTTTTTGTAGCTATGGATACAATAGACATCTTCATATTTACATTATCTTTACAATAAACGAATGAAAAATTAATATATCCACCTCAAGGGTTTAACAATAGGATGTTATCTTTTGTTTAGCAAAGATATCTTATGATAGTAAAGTAAAACTTGATGAGCAGCATTAAGTCGGAACAAAGATTTGAGTTTTAAGGGAAGTGAAAGCAATGGGAAAAACAATAGATATTTATATGGGGAAATCAAAAAGCGGCTTGCGCCAAGAGAGCATTAACAAAGATATCAATATTAAACATGACAATAATCGAAAAAGTGAAAAAACAATTGAACGAATTCTAACTCTTTGCGCGGGCATATTTATTTTAGTAATAATCCTTATTAGCTTGTTTATCTTTGCTAAAGGAATACCACTGCTTCTTAAGATAGGACTCAATGACTTTTTATTAAATTCTGACTGGAGGCCTACAAAAGGGAGTTTTGGTATTTGGACGATGTTTATAGGCTCGCTGGCAGTGACATTAAGTTCTATGTTATGGGCTGTACCCTTGGGAGTTACTACGGCAATATTTATGGCCGAAGTCGCCCCATATCGGATCGGAAGACTACTAGGCAGTATGGTAGAACTCCTTGCTGGTATTCCTTCGGTTGTATATGGATTTGTTGGGCTTATTGTTATCGTGCCATTTATCCGTAATATTATGGGCGGCAACGGCCTTAGCGTACTGGCGGGAGCGATTATACTTGGTATCATGATACTTCCCACAATTATAAATATCTCCCGGGATTCGCTTTTGGCAGTTCCGAAAGAATATAAGGAAGGCTCATTAGCTCTTGGAGCAACCCATTATCAAACCATAGCCAGAGTTATTGTTCCAGCAGCCCGCTCGGGAATCATTACGGCTATAGTATTAGGGATGGGCCGGGCTATTGGCGAGACCATGGCGGTAGTAATGGTAACCGGTAATTCTACTATTATTCCTAATGGGATTTTATCACCGGTAAGAACTATGACCAGCAATATTGTCCTGGAAATGGGTTATGCATCGGGTGATCATCAGGCAGCTCTTTTTGCTACTGGGATGATACTATTTATTTTTATAGTATGTCTGAACTTAATGGTTAGCATTTCGATAAAGGCGGGGAAGGCGAATGGAAGCATGTAGTTGGAAAGACAAGTTTATAACCGCGATGTTCTGGTTATCTGGCCTGGTAATAGTGGGCATATTGATAGGTATTATCGGTTATATAATTGTAAAAGGAATTTCCGCTATTAGTTTTGATTTCATATTTCAGGCCCCCAGTAAAGCCGGAAGGGCCGGTGGTATATCAACAACTATTGTCAGTACGTTATATCTTACGGTTATGTCACTGCTCATAGCAGTACCGATCGGAGTAGGCAGTTCAATCTATCTGGAGGAATACGCCCGCAGCAAAAATAATTTTGCCCGCCTGGTAAACCTAACTTCAGAAACCCTGGCGGGAATTCCCTCTATCATATTTGGATTATTTGGCTTCGTTTTCTTTGTTATCTTCCTGGGGATGGGATGGTCCATTCTTTCTGGCAGCTTGACTCTGGCAATAATGATTCTGCCTACAATTACCAGAACAGCACAGGAAGCCATACTGACCGTACCTCATGAATATCGTGAAAACAGCCTGGCTTTAGGTGCCAGTAAGTGGCAGACAATACGTAAGGTTATCTTGCCATCTGCATTACCGGGTATTATGACAGGTGTCATTCTTTCTGTAGGAAGAGCGGTAGGAGAAACCGCTGCTCTGATTTTAACAGCTGGCAGTTCCCTGGGGATGCCTTTATCACCAGCAGACCCTGCCCGAACCATGTCGGTACACCTTTACGTACTGGCTATGGAGGGAATATCAATGGAAAGGGCTTTTGGTACCGCCTTTTTGATTGTAGTCCTAATTATTATAATTAACTATCTGGCGACTCTTAGTATTAATAAACTAACTCAGGCAATGCGGTAAACAGGGGGAATAGCAATAATGGAAAACGGAATTAAAATGAGAAGTATAGATCTAAAGGTTTTCTATCAGGACTTTCAAGCCCTGCATGGTATAAATATGGACATTGAGGAACACAAGGTTACCGCTCTGATTGGTCCATCAGGATGTGGAAAATCAACTTACCTTAGAACCTTGAACCGTTTAAATGAACTAATAGAAGGAACTGCTATTCAAGGTCAAGTATTCCTTGAGGATATTTCTATTTATGATAAAGATGTTGATGTTGTAGGATTGAGGAAAAGGGTAGGCATGGTTTTTCAAAAACCATCAGTATTTCCTATGTCAATATATGAGAATGTTGCTTATGGCCCCAGAATTCATGGCATAAAAAATAAGAGTGAGTTGGATGAAAGAGTAGAGAAGAGTTTAAAAGCTGCAAATTTATGGAATGAAGTGGGGAATAGACTGAATTCACCTGCAGCCCGGATGTCAGGCGGCCAGCAGCAACGACTGGTAATAGCGCGGGTTCTGGCAGTGGACCCGGAAGTAATATTGATGGACGAACCAGCCTCAGCGCTGGATCCCATCTCTACTTCCAAATTAGAAGAATTAATAGCCGAACTCAAAAGAAATTATACTATTGTAATTGTTACACATAATATGCAGCAGGCGGCTAGGGTTTCTGACTATACCGGATTTTTCTTAAACGGGCACCTGGTTGAATTTAATCGTACCAAGGAACTGTTTGTTAATCCTGGTAATAAGCAAACCGAAGACTATATTACAGGAAGATTCGGTTAACCCCAAAGTTACAATGATATTTAGGAGGTGTTCTCTTGACAATCGATTCTTTGGAAAACCAATTAAGGCTATTAAAAGAAGATATCCTTAAAATGGGGAGCCTGTTGCAGGAGCAAATTTATAAGTCCAATCGGTCAATGACTGAAAAAAATATGGAGCTTGCCCGGGAAGTAATAGAAAAAGACGATATCGTGGACCAAATGGAGCTGGACATTGAAAAAAAGTGCCTCTACCTGATTGCTTTAAAACAGCCCCTGGCTAAAGATTTGCGATTTATCGGGACAACTTTGCGCATAATAGTAGATATAGAACGTATGGGAGATCATGCCGAAGATATCGCCAAAATAGCCATAGATCTTTATGAACAAACCTATATGAAGCCTTTGATAGACATACCTAAAATGGCTCAAATTGCTCAAGATATGGTTGTAACAGCAATGAAGGCCTTCATAGACGGCGATGTAGCTTTGGCCATGAGTCTGGTAGCCATGGAAAAACAGGTGGAAGCTCTCTATAATGAAGTATTCCGGGAGTTATTATCCTATATGATGCGCGACCAGGGAAATATACCCCAGGCCACATCTTTGCTTCTGGCAGCCGGGCATCTGGAGAGAATAGCCGATCATGCCACTAATGTAGGGGAAATGGTCGTCTATATGGTGGAAGGCAAGCGAGTTGATATTAACGTGTTGGCCAGGTCATAGAGCCATCAGTATATGAAGTTTTGATTATCAACCCGGATTCTTATACTGCTCCCATGGAACTCCAATCTCCCAAAAGCAAAAGGAGGAGTAGTTTGTTTAGCCAAGAAGAGTTATATCGCCTGCAGTTAGCGTTAGATTCTAAAATATCGGATGATATTGCTTATATAAAGATAGTTCAAGATGAAATCAAGTCCAACAAAAATCATCCTGATAATAAATATCTGATTGAAGGCAGAGAGATTTTGCAAAAAGATGTTGAATTAAAGGAAAAAGTTATGGATTTGCGATATAGAAATAAGGAGATTAATTATGAGTCAAGACAGTTGTAAAAAAGAAAAGGTCCTTTTTATCTGTCATCAAAACTCTGGACGGTCCCAATTGGCCGAGGCTCTCTTGCGGATGCTCTATGGAGATCGCTATGCTGCCTACAGCGCTGGAGTGATACCTAGTCACGTGAATCCTTATGCTGCAAAGGCCATGAAACAGCTGGGGGTGGATATGACCGACCATCGATCCAAAAGCATAGACGAGTACAAAGATTATGAATTTGATTATGTAATAACTGTCTGTGATAAAGCCAAAGAGACATGCCCTTATTTCCCTGGACGCAAAATCATCCACCACAGTTTCAGCAGTGCTTTGAGTGATGGCAGCGAGGAGGAAATACTGAAATCTTTTATTGTAGTTCGGGACGAGATTCGTACCTGGTTAGAAGAACAATTTGGACAAGGTAACGATTAGGGGGTTATCGGGATTTGTTTTAAATGCCTTCAAAAATTTATTAATTACCAATTTTAGCCACATCAACCAAGCTATGTCACAGTAAAATTAATAGCATCCAGAAATAACAAAACCCGCAATCACTGAACTGCTCCTTGTCAACTAAACAATGAAAATTAAAAAGCTTAAGCAACGTTGACGGCTTGGTTCCGAAATTCAATCGGAGCTAAGCCGTATATCCTGCCATCTAAGGCCCAGTATTTCCCCTTGTCGCATACCAGTAAGTATCGCAGTTGCATAATGGGGTAATAAAACGATTCTTTAATACATGATATAAACCTGTTTACCTCATCTCTCTTAAGATACCTAATTTCTGTTAAGTACGCTAATAACAAGAAATGGATATTTAAGCTCATTGATGATAAGTTTGTGGTTGGATCCCTAAATCGTCGTACTAATGTTTTTAAACCGATATGCAGCTGTGAATTTTATTATCAGGCTTATTGGTTATTGAAGCTCTAAAAGAATTTATGCCTGTCAGAAGGTATTTCTACAAGGGGATGGATCTTAAGTTAAAGGGATTACTACTACATTAATTATTGCTTTTGGCAACTAAAACATTACACGGAGAATAATTAACTAATTTATAAGTAGTGCTTCCTAATAACATTTCTCGAATACTGGATGATCCTTTATTACCTAATACCACCATATCTTTGTCGCTTTTATTTAAGTAATGCAAAATCCTTTCTGCCGGGTCACCAAAGAATAAATTAGTACGTAAATTAATTTTTCTTTTTCGTGCCATCCATAGTGCCTTATTAAGTATTTCTGAGTAAAACTGTTCGCCTTTCTGTTTAGCTGTTTCGACTTCACCTACAGTACCTGCATAATCAGGTATTTGGACAACCGCCACAGCTTCAATGTTTACATCTTCAGCTGCTCCAAGCTTAAAAGCAAGTTCCAGCGCTTTTTCTGCACTAGGAGATGCATCCAAAGCTACCAGAACTCTTTTCCACGTTAGTGTTTTTCTTACGATTAAAACACTGCACGGTGAATAGGATACTATTTTAGAAGCAACTGAGCCCAGTAGTCGGTTTATGCTTGATTTATGCTTGCATCCCAGGACGACCAGGTCGTATTGGTTTAACTTTAAGTAATTTATAATACTTTCAGCGGGGTTACCATAAAGTAATTCGGACTTAACTATTAATCCGCGTTTTTTAGCCTCTTCCTGAGCTTTAACTAACACCGGCAGGTATATATCAAAACCGCCTTGCAGCAGAGTTGAATCCGCTCCATATAACGAAGCCCAATCTGGTATATTAGCCACGGTTATTATGGTTAAACCGGCATTCCATGCTTTGGCCGTTTCACAGGCAGCGATGAGTGCTTCCTGTGATTCAGAAGATTCATCTATACACACCAGTATTTGTTTCCACATCTAGACCGCCTCTTTAGATAATAAAGATTCTGCTTCAGTCGGTTTCTCATCTTGTAAATTAAGGATATCAGGCTGAAACCACTTTTGAGCTATGAAAGTAGGAATAATTGCCGAAGCTACAACTACAGTAACAAGTAAAGAAAATTGTGAGTTATTAATATAGCCATTATTAAGGCCAAACATGGCAGATATAGTGCCGAAGGTTAGTCCCGTACTCATCAACAGGGTACTAAACATAGAATTAGCTGGCACATATTTATGAGCCAGGGGGTATACCCCCACACACTTAGAAACTACTTTAACCATGAATAACATTCCCAATAAAACTAGCTGACTGGATAAAGCAGTTATTGAAACATTCATCCCAGCTTTCAAAAAGAAAAATGGAGTAAGAATGGCAAAGGCAATAGTCCTGAGCTTGGTCGGGAGCTCTGGTTGTTGGGAAAAAGTTCTGGATAAACATAGTCCCAGGATAAAGGCAGGTAATACTGATTGTCCCTGACCAATTTCAGCTAGTACAATAACGGCAAATAATGCTGCAAGAATTATTTTAAGGTCAGGCTGCACCAGCTTTTCTCCATATCTTTCCCGGATTTTTCTTAGTAGCCAGGGTAGAGTTCCAATAATGACTACGGAGCCTGCTAAAAACAAGAGGCTTTTTATTGAGTATTGAGAAAATACCAAAGTTAAGGCCAGAACCGTTCCGAGGTCATTATAAAACATGAGGCCATTATAATTTTGCCTAATTCTGATTTGTTTAAGCCGCTCTCTACTAAAACAGCATATACTACCGCCAGGGAGGTGGTAGATAAGGCTATACCAGCGATTAAGGCTGCGTTTAAAGACCAGTTACTTATATAAAAGCAGAATAAGAAAGCTGTAACAAATGGAGCAATAAATGATACTGAACCAATTAGCAGGCTTTCCTTACCTTTGGTTTTAAGTATGCTCGGATCAACCTCAGCCCCGGCTAAGAAAGTAAGGAGAACAGCACCTATAGAGGCTAGAAAATTCATCCACTCTGGAACAGTAGGGTGTACGGTATTACCTAATATTAATCCCATAACTATTTCAATAATTGTTACAGATATGCCTAGTTCAATAGAAATTATGCTGGAAAGAAGAATAATACAAATAAGGCTAAAAGCAAGTATCACAATCATAAACTCCTTTAATAAATTTAAAATATAAAGATGAAATTTTTCGTCTCCAAATAAAAATAAAAGTGTGCTCCCAAAAAACATAGGAACACACTTTTAAATTAATATTAAAAGATATAAGCTCCTATCTTTGATTAAGATAGGAGCCATTAGCTTCAAAAACTGTTTAGCCGCAGCATGGCAAGCTCCATTGCCAATATTCGATTTTTTTCGACAAAAGAAATAATATCAAATTAAAAAGTAAATATCAATGGTCTATAGAACCAGTTATGTAAATACATGCAATTATTACTCCTTCTAGTTGAACAACTTGATAATGTTAGAATTAAATCCTGAATGTAGTTTAAAAAGGTAAAGTGGAAAGATCTTAGGCGGATAACTCCTTGATATTAATCAGTCCATCTCCTATAATAAGCATAGTTATAGAGTTTAATACCTAGGTGATGGTGCTCGCCTGTAGCCTTTACGGCTCAAATGCTTTGCAGCTAATAGCTCCTATCAAATATGATGGGAGCTATTTTATATTATTTGAATTAAAACTGCTTATAAAGGTATGAGGATAATAACAATGAATCTATCGGTATTATACGGCTGGGAGGGAGTGGCACTCCTAGGTTTAAGCCTGGTTGCTTCGATTATCGCTGCGGTAGCAGGTTTTGGAGGCAGCGTAATTTTACTGCCCCTGGTAGTGCATATATTTGGAATAAAAGAGGCAGTCCCTATTCTTACGGTTGCTCAGTTGCTGGGAAATGCTTCACGGGCATGGTTTGGACGAACAGACATAGATTGGAAAGTAGTATTATACTTCTGCCTGGGCTGCATTCCATCAGCTATCATTGGTGCCATCATGTTCGGATCTATGCATGCAGCCTGGTTGAAGACCGGGTTAGGTGTATTTCTAATTCTAACCCTGGTTTATCGGCATTCCGGGCTAAAAACTATTACTATGCGCCTGCCTCACTTTATTATTTTGGGTGCAATTTTCGGCTGGTTATCAGCAGTAGTAGGAACAGTGGGACCCCTGGTTGCTTCGTTTTTCCTGGATTATGGTCTGGTTGGCAGTGCCTATATTGCATCAGAAGCTATGACGGCTGTAGTTATGCATGTCACCAAAGGCATTGTATATTCCAAATACGCGCTTCTGACCTGGAATACGGTTACCATAGGTCTGGCTATGGGCTTGGTCATGATATTCGGTTCATTTACCGGGAAAAAAATAATAGATCGCTTACCCAAAATCTGGTTTACAAGAATTGTTGAAGCAGTAGTCCTGATTACAGGTATAGGTTTTTTAAGTGGGCTGATGTAAATAGGTAAAAGAATTAATGTTTAGATTGCCGTTAGGATTAAAGTGAACGGGGATAAATGGCAGGCAACCGGAGAATATAAAATTACATCTATTCAGGGGTTATCATGTGATTCATTTCTTTACATCACATTATTGTGGGGTATAATATACCAAAGCATTAATTCAATACATTACAGGTGATGGAGCTCACCCCGCATCCAATGCGAAACTGCCATGCTAATGGCTCCTATCTTTCGGGATAGGAGTTATTTTTTTGTGGTCAGGATTGGGGTGAATATCAATGAAGACCTTAGTAGTCTTGCGGCTAAATAGTAAACCAACTGCGGTTTGGAGACGGGGATTATCTTATGCTCAAAAATACAACACTGAAATCATCGCATTAGTGTTGATCAAGCAGCAAAAGCAATTGCCAGCGGCTCAAGTGGTGGTCGCCGCTCTCCTCGCCCAGGCCGGCCAGGTCGGAATAGCCTTCAACAGCCATATTGTGGTTGAAGATGATGATTGGAACCTCCTGGTATATAAGAATGAGGTAGGGGCTGCAATGCTTATTTTTTAGCACATTCTTGGGTATAACAATTACGTAAATATTTTATGAATGGAGATGTTTGTTTCAATGAGTATTATTAGTGATGTGGTAGCAAGAGAAATTTTAGATTCTAGAGGTAACCCTACCGTGGAGGTGGATGTTTATCTGGAAAGTGGAATAATGGGACGTGCAGCTATTCCTTCCGGAGCTTCTACAGGAACTCGCGAAGCCGTGGAACTAAGGGATAATGATACCAAGCGCTATTTGGGAAAAGGTGTTGAACAAGCTGTAAAAAACGTTAATGAAATTATTGCTGACGAAATAATAGGCGAGAATTGTCTGGATCAATATGAAATTGATCAAATCATGATCAAATTAGATGCCAGCCCCAACAAAGGTAAATTAGGAGCTAATGCCATCCTTGGTGTTTCCCTGGCAGTAGCACGTGCAGCTGCACAAGTTGTGGATCTTCCTCTATATAAATACCTGGGCGGAGTTAATGCCAGGCTATTACCTGTACCTATGATGAACATTCTTAATGGCGGTAAACATGCTGATAACAACCTTGATCTTCAAGAGTTTATGATTGTACCGGCTGGTGCCCCCAATTTTAAAGAAGCTCTGCGTATGGGAGCAGAGGTCTATCACACACTTAAATCCGTACTAAAAAGTAAAAACCTTAATAGTTCAGTAGGTGACGAAGGCGGTTTTGCACCCAATCTTAACACCAACGAAGAAGCCTTGGAACTGATAGTCAGCGCTATCGAGAAGGCTGGCTATAAGCCGGGACAAGATGTTTTTCTGGCTATGGATCCGGCGGCGTCTGAATTTTACAAAGATGGTAAATACGTATTGGAAGCCGAGGGTATTTCAAGAACGTCTGAACAGATGGTGGACTACTATGAAGGTCTGGTCAATCGTTTCCCGATTGTACTGATCGAAGACGGTATGGCTGAAAACGACTGGGATGGCTGGAAAATCATTACCAATCGGCTGCAAGATAGAATATTGTTGGTTGGAGACGATATCTTTGTAACTAACCCGGAGATATTACAAAAAGGAATTGAACAGGGGATAGCTAATAGCGTGCTTATTAAACTTAACCAGATCGGTACTTTGACCGAAACCATGGAAACAATTGCAATGGCTACGCAGGCTGGTTATCGCTCTATGGTATCTCACCGCTCAGGAGAAACCGAAGATCCATTTATTGCCGACTTTGTGGTTGCTATGAATGCTGGTTTGATCAAAACGGGAGCACCTGCCAGGTCTGATCGGGTTGCTAAATATAATCAACTGGTAAGAATCGAAGAAGAATTAGGAGATGCTGCTCAATTTAAGGGTGTAGCAACATTTAGGAAACTTAAGTAGGACTATCTTGAAGTAAGAGGGATGGGGAGGGGTTTGTTTTGGATAAGGCAGCAATTTTAAAATTAGCTCAAGAAAGAAATGTCCAAATGGTTCAACTTCAATTTACGGATATATTAGGGGTAATGAAGAATATTTCGGTTCCGGTTAGTCAGTTAGAACAAGCCCTGGATGGTGAATTGATGTTTGATGGTTCATCTATAGAGGGATTTGTGCGTATTGAAGAATCTGATATGTATTTAAAGCCCGACCCGGACACCTTTTTGATTTTACCCGGCAGTAAGGCTACACAATTTTTTGGTAATACTGCCCGGCTAATATGTAATATTCACGATTTCGATGAACAGCCTTTTGAAGGTTGTCCTCGCCAAGTATTAAAAAAGGTTCTGCAGGAAGCCGGGGATTTAGGATATTCCATGCAAGTTGGTCCGGAGCCAGAGTTTTTTATGTTCAATGTAGATGAAAAAGGTTCCCCCAGTTTAATTACCAATGATAAAGCCGGTTACTTTGATTTACCGCCGGTTGATCGGGGGGAAGACGCCCGCCGCGATATGGTAGACACCCTCCAAAGGCTGGGCTTTGAAATTGAAGCAGCCCATCATGAATGTTCACCCGGCCAACATGAAATCGATTTTAAATACAGTCATGCTCTAACAACCGCTGACAGAATTATGACGTTTAGAATAATCGTCAGAATGGTTGCCCAACGTCATGGACTGCATGCCACCTTTATGCCCAAACCTATTTATGGTATCAATGGTTCCGGCATGCATATGCATATTTCTTTATTCAAGGACAGAGAAAATATCTTTTATGATTCTCAGCGAGATGGTGGTTTAAGCGATACCTGCCTTTATTTTATCGCGGGGGTAATGAAGCATGCACGAGCTATTGCTGCTATTACTAACCCCACGGTTAATTCCTATAAGCGTTTAGTGCCCGGCTATGAAGCGCCCGTCTATATCGCCTGGTCCTATAAAAACCGCAGTCCTTTAATTAGAATCCCTGCCCGCCGTGGTATTGGTACCCGGATAGAAATACGCAATCCTGATCCTACCTGTAATCCTTACCTGGGGCTGGCAGTGATCCTCAAGGCAGGCTTGGATGGTATCCAGGAGAAGATTCTGCCCCCTAATTCGGTTGATCAGAATATCTTTGAAATGGCTTTAGAGTCTCGTGAACAACTGAGTATAGATTCCCTTCCCGAAAATCTTTATGAAGCAATTAATGAATTGAAAAAAGATGAATTGATACAAGGAGCGCTTGGTCAACATGTCTACTCGCGTTTTGTTTTAGCTAAAACCAAAGAGTGGGAAAGTTATAGCTCTAAGGTCTATAATTGGGAGCTTGATGAGTATCTCGAAAAGTTTTAATGGCTATTAATGATGCTCTGAATCTGCTTCTTAACCCATTACGGCTAATATCAAGATTGCGAAGGTGATAAATAACTGCCATGGATAAACAAACACTAATTCAATCCCAGGAATTGCTTCGGGAAATCCAGTCAGTTTGCGATGATTTCAAACTGCATTCCTTAAACAAAACTTTGAAGAGCATCAAGAACTTTGCCGAACAAAACCAGTACCTCGATATTGCCGTATTGGGCCAGTTTAAGGCCGGGAAAAGCTCATTTCTAAATGGGCTGATGAATCGGTCTTTACTGCCGGTAGGCAACATTCCGGTAACTTCGGTTATCACTCGCATCCAGTTTGGGGAAACCGAAGCAGCCACCGTTTCTTTTCTGAACGGTACCAGCCAACAAATTTCCATAGAAGCCGTCAGCGACTATGTCTCAGAATCCGGAAACCCCGAGAATATAAAAAATGTGGCCATAGTTGATATTAAGACCCCGGTACTGAGTAAATTTAAGGGCCTCAGGCTTGTTGACACCCCCGGGATCGGCAGTGTCTGGGAGCATAACACTGAGACAACCACTAGCTGGTATCCGGAAACCGGCGGGGTTCTGTTTATCATCAGCGCGGAAAAACCTATCTCGGAAAACGAGTTGAGCCTCCTCAAAGAGATTTATCTTTATTCACCGGAAATTGCCATAGTAATAACCAAGGCCGATCTCTTTGACGAGAAGCATTTACTCCAGGTAGAACTGTTTACCTCACAAGTGATTAAAAAGAGTTTTGACCGGGAGTTTCCTATCTTAAGATATTCAGCCCGGGAGAATACCCTAAGCTATAGTGAGGCCATTGAAAAAAGTATTTTTGAGCCATTGGCCTCTAACCGAGACAAGAACTTCATCAAGATCCTGCAGCACAAAATAGGATCGGTGGCCAATAGCTGTCTTTCCTATCTGAATATTGCCTACCAGGCTTCGCTGCGTAAGGAGGAAGAAAAAAGCAGGCTAAGGGAAGCGGTTTTGGATGAGCATTTAAACGCTCACTATGTAAGGCGGGAATTAGTACTGATTACAGGCAGCTACAAGGAAAAGACCCGGGATCATCTCAAAGTGTATCTGGAATCATTTCGCCTTGGCATCGAAACCAGGTTGTTAAAGGATTATGAGGCCGCTTTTCCTGGCTGGAAAGGCAATTTATATAATGTGACCAGGCAGTATGAACAATGGCTGAACGAGTCACTTGGTGCTGAACTCAAAGAAATCCTGCTTAATGAAGAAAAATCTTTCGAGATGCTCAATGCAGTTAAAAAACACCTGGCCTTTTATCTTAAATCATTCCGGGAACGGTTGAGCCACAACGTGGAGCAGGTGTTGGGGGTTAATTTGCAGCTGGAGCAATGGGAAATCACGGTTGGAGAACTTAAGAAGCCTGACATCTCTATCAGCCGGACCTTTGACTCCCATATCGACTTATTGTGGTTCATCTTTCCGATGTTCATCTTTGGCAAGATTTTTAAACGTTATTTTCAGGGTCATATTGGCCCTGAAATCGAAAAGAACCTGTACCGCCTGACTTCGTCTTTAAACGAAAAGATTAATAAAGGCATTGATAATTTAATGACCCAGGCGTTGGCCTATATGCACGAAGAAGCTAATATGATCGATCAGCTTTTATCCGAGAATCGGGTTGATAATGAGCAAATCAAGCAGCGTATGGATAAAATTTCCCGGCTAAATTTTTAACATATAGATGTGTTAAGCTTTAGAAGCAGTCAGGTAAGATTATAACTCAGCCATTTTAGGTTTTTTCTAACTATATTGAATGTAGGGGGAGAGAGAATGAAGAGCGACTTAGTCAAACAAGGTTTGGAAAAGGCTCCGCACCGTTCACTGTTTCGGGCCCTGGGTTTGACCGACGAGGAAATCAAACGCCCATTTATAGGTATTGTAAACTCATTTAATGACATCGTGCCCGGGCATATTAATCTCGATAAAATAGGCGAGGCCGTGAAGGCCGGGGTGCGCCTGGCCGGCGGAACCCCGTTTGAATTTCAAACTATAGGTGTCTGCGACGGTATCGCCATGAACCATATCGGCATGAAATATTCTCTGGGAAGCCGCGAGCTGATTGCTGATTCGGTTGAAATAATGGCCATAGCCCATGCCTTTGACGCACTGGTATTTATCCCTAACTGTGACAAAGTAATACCGGGGATGTTGATGGCAGCGGCCCGGCTCAACCTGCCGGCTATTTTTGTTAGCGGCGGCCCTATGCTGGCCGGAGTGGTTGACAAGAAGACTATGAGCGTAACCCAGGTATTTGAAGGAGTCGGCGAAGCGGCCGGGGGCAAAATTGATTTGCAGCAATTGGCGGTCATCGAAGATAACGCCTGTCCGACCTGCGGCTCCTGTGCAGGAATGTTTACCGCCAACTCCATGAACTGTCTGACGGAAGCCCTGGGGATGGGACTGCCCGGCAATGGCACCATTCCAGCCGTGTATTCGGAGCGTATCCGCCTGGCCAAACAAGCTGGCATAAAGATAATGGAGCTCCTGGCAAAAGACATCAAGCCCAGCGACATAATGACTGCCGCTGCCTTCCGCAATGCTATGACCATCGATATGGCCATCGGCTGCTCTACCAACTCGGTTCTGCATCTGATGGCTATCGCCAGCGAGGCAGGGGTGGACATTGACCTTAACATGTTCAATGATGTGAGTGCTATAACCCCGCACCTTTGCAAAATAAGCCCGTCGGGCAATCATCACATGGAGGATCTCTACCAGGCGGGAGGGGTACAAGCTCTCTTCAATGAACTGAATAAAAAAGGCCTTGTGCAGAAGACAGCCATGACTGTTACCGGCCGGACTGTGGGCGAAAATACTGCTGAGACGCCGGTGCGGGATCACTCGGTAATTAGGCCCCTGGATAATCCTTATAGTCAAAGCGGAGGGCTGGCTATAATTTTCGGTAATCTGGCTACGGAAGGGGCAGTGGTCAAAAAAGGAGCGGTTGATCCTGAAATGATGCAGCATCAAGGACCGGCTCGGGTGTTTGACAGTGAAGAAGAGGCGGTTGAGGCTATTTTAAATAAAAAAATTAAAGCCGGAGATGTTGTTGTAATACGCTATGAAGGCCCCTGCGGAGGCCCAGGTATGAGAGAAATGCTGACCCCTACTTCAGTTATTGCCGGTATGGGACTGGATAAGGATGTAGCACTAATCACCGATGGACGTTTTTCAGGTGCTACTCGCGGAGCCTCTATTGGACATGTATCCCCGGAAGCCGCCGCCGGCGGCTTAATCGGTCTGGTGGAAGAGGGGGACCAAATCGCTATCGACATCAACGAGAATCGGCTGGAACTGCTGGTGGATGATTCTATTCTAGCCGCCCGCCGCGAAAAATGGCAGCTGCCTGAACCCAACATTAAGCATGGATACATGAAACGGTATGCGGAGATGGTACAATCAGCCAGTACCGGAGCCATATTCAAGAAGTAAACTATATTCAATTGAAACCTCGATATGATAAGACCCTCTTTGCTCTAAGAGGGTCTATTTGTTGCACTTATTTTTATTGCCATGGCATAGAGGGCTAATTACATTAGGCAGGTAATACAATGTCTTAATTATTAATTTCGGCATTACCTGAAAAATGTAATTATAAAGCGGGGGCTAGTAATGAAGGCAAATCCGGTAACGGTGGTTAGAAATGGCCGCTTAATCAATATTGAACAGGATGATTTGAACCAGGGAGACCTGGTAGTTGTGCAGGGCGGAGAAATTGTGCCAGCTGACCTGCGCCTGGTTGAATCTAAAGGTTTGGTTGTAGATGAATTTGAATTAACCGGCGAGATCATGCCGGTCGTCAAAACGGCTGAAGACCAAGAAACCATGTTATATATGGGCTGTAGGGTCATCCAGGGTACTGGGAGAGGCATAGTTATGGCCACCAGCGAACAAACAGAATATGGAGAAATATTAAAAGAGTGCGAAGAACCGAATCAACCTGACAAACTTCATGTTTTTAAAGCGAGATACCTTATCCTTGTGGCCCTCTGCTGGCCCGCTTTTATAGTTGATATCACTCAATCCACCAACCGAATCTTTACCGGAGGGATTTATTTAGTATTGTCAGCTTTCCTCTTTTTGCTGCAGAACAATGAGCTTATCAAGTTTCTCTATCTATCCAGGCAAATAAGAAAGCACCGGAGGTTCGGTGTGCAAATACGTACTGCCCACTCTTTGCAAGCTCTTGGTAAGGTTGATGTCATCTGTTTTGATAAGACCGGGGTTTTAACTACCCGACAAATGGCGGTAAAAAACATTTATGGCACGGAGGGATCTATCAGCCCGGACAGTTTCTATAAGGAAAATTTGAACCGCTTAATTAATTTAGGATGTGCATTGTGTAACGATATTTTGGTCCCTGAGAAAATAGGGCAAGCCCATCCTATCGATCAAGCCCTGTTATCTTTCGCCAATAAAAATGGGATTGATGTCGCGAAAACACTGCACCAGGCCAACCGATTTTATCATCGCTCCTTTGATTCGGAAAACCGGTATATGGCTTGCGGGTTTGCATTAAACAATGGGAAAACATATTATTTCGCAAAGGGAGATCCCGATGTAATTTTGAAGATGTGCGACGGTTATATGAATACAAAGGGTATAAAAACGAAGCTTGATGCTAAATTTTTGCATCAAATTAATACGCAAATTGATGAAATGAGTCAACTTGGAAATACGTTAATAGCCTTGGCTTACTCGCCCCGAATGGCTGAATTGGTTCCCGCTGGCTTTACCTTTCTATGCTTAGTGCAATTGGAAAATGCACTTCAGCCGGGAGCAACTAATTTAATTAAACAATTAACCCGGAGGGGGATCAGAAGCATTATGGCGACCGGTGATCGAGCCGACACGGCTATCAGAATAAGCGAACAGTGCGGTCTGACGAAAAATTCGAAGATCTGTCTTACCGGGAAGATGATGGTCAGCATGGAATTCACAGAAGTATTCCGGCAAGCTGCTTATTGTTCGGTGTTTGCCAGGCTGCTGCCATCACAAAAGGGCATACTCATCAGGCAGCTACAGCAGAGAGGTCATTCGGTGGCAATGATTGGCGATGGCCCCAATGATGGCATTGCACTTAAAGCAGCGGATGTCGACATATCTTTTGTAAACAATAGTTCTCCCATTGCCAGGGGACTGGCACAAATCCTTATTAATAACTTAGATGACCTGCTGAGGCTTATCGAGGACGCCCACACGCTAAGCAAAATCAGCAAATATCTCAAGATAGTTAGGTTTTTATTATTTATACTATTGTTTATCGTACTATATGAGCGGATGTTTGCATGAAAAATAGAGGGGCTATTTAAACAGTTGGTTATCCTCCGGGGCCCCCTCCCTAGCAGGTACCCTCCCCCGGAGCCACTAGGGTATAAAAAAGCATACTATTTAATCGCCTACAGTAACAATTCATGTCCCTAACCCATAGTATGGTATGGGTGGATATTACCCCCAATTCAAACCGAATTGAGGTGATTTAGATGGCAGATGTAATTGTCAGCGGTGAAATTGAGAATCGTAACGAAGCTGAATTTCGTGCGGTAGTGAGTTGCCCGGGGCCTACTGGATCAATTAGAGGTGAATTTGATGCAGTTATCAACGGTAGAGAATTTGAATATACTTTTCATTCAAGCAGACCTACCCGGCTTATAGCTAGACGGTCAGGTATTACCCGCTTTATACACGTGCATTTTCGCAGCGTTACCGTACACAACCTCACAAGCCACTTTACAACTACTGGGGCAACATTAGTTCTTACCGCCAGACGGAGCTTATGTAACCCTCCGGAACGCTGCCGCTTAATATAGATTCGTTTTATCGTAAGTTGGGCTACCCCGGCTCCGCAAGTCCCTCAAAGCTTCCCGATCGGCGCACTCCTGCGAGCGCTGCGCGATTATGAGTCGCAGAGGAGTGCGACCTTCCGGGACATGCTCCCGCTCAGTGGTCGCCCGCTCGTACCGGCTGCACTTTGTTCCGCACTCGGTACCAGCTCCCCGATGATAGTCTTTCCGTAAATCAGCTCCTAATAATCTCACGGAGTGATTATGGCCCTCGTCGGGCTGGTATAATAATCTTGCCAGACGGTCTTATTATAGTCGTCGCCAGACATGCATCCCTGCGCTCGATCCTCCACCCTCCGGTACTACTGATGTTCGCTCACGCTCACCAATAATGTTGCTGTGTCGGAACCAGCTCCAGGATAGGAACGGAGACAGGCTCCCTTTGGCCGCCAGTCTCAGGGGGTACCGGGGAACCGGAACGGGCGGGGAGTCAATCAATATACTGGCTCGTAAACAGAGAGGTCAAGTCTAACCTTACGGCGGGTTTAAGCCCGGACTTGACCTCTCCGACTCGACGGAGCAGCAACATTTTTGGTGAGCGTTAGCGAACATCAGGCGTACCCAAAGGGAGGAAACCTAACCCGCTTTAGTTTTAAAAAAGCTGAAGAAGCAAACAATAAAAGATGTGATTTGGCAAGAGTTGTCCAACCTGTGACAAATATAAATCAACCCGGTCTGCATTTCTTTCCATAAGAGACAGAATGCAGAGAAAAGCCTATTCATAAACCAATGCTTCCACTGGACTTAGCTCCGCAGCTTTCAAGGCCGGATAATACCCGAATAAAGTGCCGCTAATAATCGAAAAAAGAAGTCCTAAGACAATACCGAATGAACTGGAGATAGCATTTAGACCCGCATATTTCATCAAGGGAAGCAGCAAGGTGCCTACGACTATACCTAACATTCCACCTACAAGGCTAATAATAACGGCTTCCAATAAAAATTGCAGCAAAATATTCCTTCTCCTCGCCCCAATTGCTTTCAGTACCCCGATCTCTCGGGTTCGTTCTTTTACAGACATCAACATCACATTCATAATTCCTATCCCACCTACGATCAAAACGATAAAAGCCACAATAGTCAGCAAAACCGACATGGTTTTAGCGGAGCTTTGGGCTGCTGCTAATTTGCTCCCGGCATCCCGCACGATAAAGTCATCATCTTTCCGTATTCGATGGGTGTCCCTTAATACTTCGGTAATTTGACTCATGGCGGCCGGTACACTTTCCAGATCCTTGGCCTGGACAACCATCCTGGGGTTAATAGTGGCCCCAAAAATATATTTTTCGGCTACCTCATATGGTACAACAGCGCTTTCATCAAAATTGACTCCTCCGGTGGAATCTCCCAATCGCTCCAGAACCCCGATGACCTGGAAGTTACGACCTTGCACCTTAACGGTACTGCCAATTGCGGCTGCCGTATTCTCGCCAAAGAGTTCCTTGGCCACTTCTGACCCCAATACAGTCACTTTGTTTCTTTGCTCGTTATCCTTTTGACTAATAAACTCTCCAGCATTTAGTTTTAAATTGTTTAAAGGTTGGGCCTCGGCATAAACCCCTGTCACATCTCCCTGGTAAGAGAGATCAGTAAAGCTGGTTTCGGCCTTGCCGCTAACCAATACGGTTGCAAGGCTTACCGCCGGAGCTTTCTCCTGGATAGCCACAACGTCCAGGGCGCTCAGGGGTTTTTTGTAGGTATTTCCTTGGGCAGGCATAACGAAAATGGTACCAGGATTCATTTTGGCAAATTGTTCGGCTACAGAGGCCTGCCCGCCTTTACCTACCGCCACCACCAGAACTATGGTGGCAGCTCCGACAATGATCCCGAGGGCGGTCAAAAAAGTCCGGATCTTATTGCTAAAGATATTAACCACAGCCATTTTAACTAACTCGCTAAATTTCATTGTTTCTCACCTGACCCGGAGATTGGAGTTCGAACCACAATTTTTTCCCCCAGCTTTAAGCCTTCCATCACCTCCACATTGGTTCCATCGGTAAAGCCGGTTTTAACCTTTTGGGTAGTAGACTGACCCTTTTCATCAATCTTCTCCACCACCTGCGACCCGTCGACTCTTTTTACCGCCGAATTGGGGATGATTAGGACATCTTTCTTCTGTTCAATAATAAAGGATACCGTTGCGGTCATACCGTTCTTAATTCGAGGGTCGGGCTTATCGAGAAGCACTTGCACCCCATAATTTATGATCCCGCTGGCGTCAGCCACGGGTTGTGCATCAATGCCGGTGACTTTTCCTGAAAAAGTATCTTCCCGCAGGGCTTCAATTTTCACTTCCACCCCCTGTCCCAGGGAAACCTCCGGGACATCCAGCTCCAGCACCTGCGCAGTTATGGATACATTGTCGCTTTTGGCCACCACGGCAAAACTTTTCTCTGCATTATCACTTCCATAGGAATAGCTTTCACCTTCTTTGGCTGCCAGGAAAATGACATCGCCATCTATCGGAGACCTTAATTCGGTGTCGGACAGGTTTTTTTCAGCCTTTTTCAAAGCGGCCAGGGTCTGGGCAACGTCGGCTTCTTCCGTCTGGATAGATGCCGTTCCTGCTTTGGCTGCCTCATAGCTTTGTTGGGCGCTTTCTGCCGCAGATTTTTTTGAGGCCAGTTCCTGCCGAGAAAATACCTCTGGTATCTGACTCATGGGCTGGTAAATAATCATAGCCTGGTCCATTTTTTCTTTGGCAGCAATCAGCTTATCGTTGTAGGACTCCCGGGCATTGGCCAGCTTCGCCTGGGCCGCCTGGTAATTGGCTCTAGCCGACTGCAGGTCTAATTCATATTTTTCGGCATCCAGGCGGGCAATGACATCTCCTGCCTTCACTTTCGTTCCCACCGTAACGGTTACTTCTTTAATGGTGCCATTCATTGGAAAATTCAACGCCACCGTGGACAAGTCAACCTTTCCGTCCGCCGTAAAATTAATCTTCAAATCACCTTTTCTTACGGTAACTTCTTTGATATTCTCGGCCACTACTACTTTGCGGGACTGCCCCCAGAGAAAAAAGGAGCCGATTAAACCCAAGCTTATGAGAACTACGCCTATTATCAAAGTTTTTTTATTTTTTAATGCTGACAGTTTTTCTAACCACGGCAAATCCTTTCACCTCTTTTTTTTCAGATTTTTTGGAATGATAATTTATCTGGCCATCCTGGATAGAAATAACCCGGTTTGCCTGCCGGGCTATGTTAGAATCATGGGTAATCAAGATCAGAGTCCGTCCTCTGTTATGTAATTCCTTAAATAATTCCATAATTTCTTTTCCCGAGTGGCTATCCAGGTTGCCGGTAGGCTCGTCGGCCAAAATCAAAGGGGGATCCGCAACAAGTGCCCTAGCTATGGCCACCCGTTGTTGTTGACCTCCGGATAGTTCATTGGGGCGATGTTTCATCCGATCGCTCAGGCCCACTATCTCCAATAGCCGGGCAGCCTGTTCCCTTGAAAGTTTTCGATCCACCCCTTGATAAATAAGCGGGATTTCCACATTCGTCAGAGCATCGAACCTGGGTAATAGGTTAAATCTTTGGAAGACAAAACCGATCTTTCGACCTCTAAGTGCTGCCAATTGATCTTCTGTGCACTGGAGAACGTCTTCCCCGTCTAAGAAATACTCCCCGCCAGTGGGCCGGTCAAGGCATCCCATCATTTGCATCAGGGTCGTTTTACCGGATCCGGAAGCCCCGGTAATAGCCACAAATTCACCTCTCTCTATTTTTACCGTAACTTGATCCAGAGCCTTTACTTGTACTGCTCCGGTTTGATAAATCTTGGTAATATTATTAATTACAATCATTGTCATTCCCCCAAAGGTTTACTGACCGGAGCCGCCCCGGTTAATTTGCACAAATTCTACACTCGCTTCACTACCATCGGAAGGTTTCTCCAGCCACAATTTCAAGAGGTCATCCTTCTTAATTTGGGAAATATCCACGTTATCTGCTCCATTTGTGCTTGTTCCAGTTAGAATGATGGGGGTTCCTACAGGAATAAGGATATCAACCGTTTCGGTGGTGACTTTTAATTTTTCCTCCCTGGCTTTAGCTCTTTCTTCGGGGCTTAAGGCCTGCATTTTGGCCTGCTGGGAAGCTTTTTGTTCTTCTGTTATTATTTCCGAACTGTTTTCAACTTTGAAAACGGATATTTTATTACCCCGGATTGTTTTGACTTTCCCCCATAAATCTGCTGATCTTGCGGGTGCACCATTCTGGGTAACACTGGTTGGCTGACTGGCATTGCCTGTCGGGGAAGGAGAAGTCCCCTTACTGGCTCCGCTGCAGCCTGAAAGTGCGATAAGGACAACTAGGCTAAAAAGTAAGAAAACTATTTTTCTTAACCGCATGAGTATATCCTCCTATTGATTTTTTTCCTTATGTTAAGATATTTCTACGCTATGCTGGATTTATTTGGCAATATATTAACAAACCAAAAAGAGGGAGCATTGTACCTCCCTCTTTCGTCTGTGAAGATATTTTATTTTGCTGGAAGAGTGCAGCCACCACAACCTCTGTTCATGCCATGACCACCAAATCCACCCATTGTGCCACCTGTAAAACCATTCTCCTGACGGTACTTAATCATATCATCAATGCTCTTAATTGCAGTCTCTCCCTGTTCTTTGGTGAGGGTTCCGTTTGCAACCATCTTGTTAATAGATTCCTTTTTCAAATCTATCATCTTATTAGACTGCTCATTCAGATCGGCCTTCTGCTGATCCGTCAGATTGGAAGTATCAATTCCGCATAATCCTCTGATTGCTTGAGCTGCAGGAGCATCCGATGCTGCAGCAAAAGTTGTTAGAGGAACCATAAGAGCCACTGCCAAACCAATGACGATTAACAACTTTTTCATTACTTTCACCTCCTCTCTTTTCTAGCATGGTTTTATTCTACCCGTCAAATTCGTCAAAAGTATGGCATTGTTGTGAATTTTTTATGAACATGAAATTTTTTAAAAGGACAAATTTTTGACACACTTTCCCCAAAAAATGATGCTATAATTGCCCTCATGAATAACAGAAAAAGTGGTGGTTTTTGTGGAGAAAATCGTATTAGTAGCAGACGATAATGAAGGAATTGTTGACATACTATCAACCTATCTAAAAAAGGAAGGATTAAAACCAATTCCGGCTTTTGACGGGGAAGATGCTCTGGCTAAATTTCATCAATACAACCCCATCCTTGTTATTCTTGATATTATGATGCCAAAAAAAGATGGTTTACTGGTTTGCAAAGAAATTAGAAAATATTCCAGCACCCCTATCATCATGGTTACTGCCAAAAATGAGGATGCAGATGTAATTATGGGTCTTGACGTCGGAGCGGACGATTATGTTGTGAAGCCCTTCAGTCCCGGTGCGCTAATGGCAAGAGTTCGTGCAGTATTAAGAAGAATAGAAGTCACTGACGAACAGAAGACAAAAGTGCTGCGTTATGAAGGGTTAGAAATCAATATTGCTGATTATAAGGTAAAGGTTGATGGAAACAGTATTAATTTAACCAAGAAAGAGGTCGAGATCTTTTGGATGTTGGCTGTAAATCCAGACCGGGTTTATACCCGTGAAAATCTATTGGATAACATTTGGGGGCAGGAATATATTGGTGACCCCAGATGTGTGGACACCCATATCAAAAGAATTCGGGCGAAGCTCAAGATGCCGGAACAATATACATGGGATATTAAAACTATCTGGGGTGTAGGTTATAAGTTTGAGGTGCAGGATGTTTAAAAATAAGCTGGTTTCTAAAATTACACTTGGCTATACCCTTATTACATTGATCTCTCTGTTGATTGTCGGTTTGTTTTTCATCAACATGTTCAGGGAATACACCTTTCAAAACAAGGAAAACAATATGATAAACAGGGCCAGAGAAATCGCCAAGGTATCAGCACCATATCTTTCTCAAGGCAACAACCTTACCGAATATAAAGGCTTTATGGAACTACTTGATTCTTTTGCAAATTCACGTGTTTGGATTCTAGATAAAAACGGTGAAGTACTCGTAATATCAAAGGGTGAGCTTTGTGGCGTTGAAGAAAAAGCTCCTCTTAAAAGCATGACTGGTGAAGACACGACAATTGAAAAGGTCATAGGAGGGCAGGAAATTATTCTTGAAGGTGAAGGAATGTTTTATGCCGAGTCTATGGTTACAGTGGGTGTACCTGTGTATGACGCCGATAATGAAATAGCAGGTGGTGTATTCCTGCACTCTCCGGTTAAAGGTATAACCGATACAATAGATAAGGCTTTTTTGTTTCTTGTTGCAGGCATCCTTCTTGCGATATTGCTTTCGATTCTAATGGGATGGGTTTATTCAACAATTATCGCAAAACCTTTAAAGCTTATGAATAATGCAGCTATTGAAATGACGAGGGGGAACTATGGAATAAGAACGAATATTCGCCAAAACGATGAAATCGGACAGCTCAGTAGTTCTCTTGACATGCTCTCCTCAAAGCTGGGATTTTCAATAGATCAGCTTTTCCAGGAGAAGGGAAAACTAAATGATATCATCGCCAGTATATCTGAGGGCATTATTGCTTTTGATACCAATATGAAACTTACCAATTATAACCAGTCATTACTGAGACTATATGGCTACAACACAGCAACAGATATCCGTGATTCAATAATAAGTGACCTGGATGAGCAAGATCTATTAGCGGATTTTACAGATATCATTGAAAATGGTGAATTCAAAAGTCTGGTTCGCGAATGGAGTATTTACAAACTTAAATATACCCTGTCGCCTGTTAAGAACAATATCGGTGTAATAACAGGAGTGGTTGCGCTTATACAGGATATTAGTGAAAGTGAAAGACTTGAGCAGATGCGCATGGAGTTTGTAGCTAATGTTTCCCATGAATTAAGAACACCCTTAACGCTTATAAAAGGTTCTATAGAAGCACTCATCGATGAAGCAGTAACAGAGGTCAATGAAGTTAAGAAATATCACAGTAGGATTCTCAATGAGGCTTCGGGTCTTGAGCGGCTTGTGAATGACCTCTTGGATTTGAGCAGGCTTCAATCCGGAAAGCTGTCTTTAAACTTTGATCTTACTGATATTTGTGCTTTGGTTTCTGATACTGTTAACAGCTTTAGAAGCATTGCTCAAAATAAAGGAATAGAAATTGCATTTCAAATGGCTGAAAACGTTCCTCTGATTAAGGGTGACTACGACCGCATCAAACAGCTGCTGATCATCTTTCTTGACAACGCAGTAAAATACTCCAATCAGAATACTAAAATCGAGTTATCAATGGAGGTTAAGGACTATATATTCATAAAAATCAAGGATGGCGGAATTGGCATACCAAAAGAAGATCTGCCCTTTGTTTGGGAGAGGTTCTACAAAGTAGATAAGGCACGAAGCAATCCTCAGCATGGAACTGGTCTTGGTTTATCGATAGCAAAGCACATAATTGAAGCGCATCAGGGTGTTGTTCGGCTTGAAAGCGAGTTAAACGTAGGTACAACTGTTATTTTAGGATTACCTTTTGTAAAAGAGTAAATTTGGGGAGGTGTTTTTTATGAGACATGGATTGGGTACAGAGCATGGTTATTTCACAAGTTGGGCAAGTGGAGGGACGATTATTCTTTTCATTTTACTGATCCTTGTAGTCATTGCACTCATTGCTTTTTCAAGTGAGCATTTCAGGAAAAAAAATCATCCTGAACATAACAGGCTTTTGGAAATACTGAAGGAGAAATATATTAAAGGTGAAATCAGTGCCGATGAGTACCGCGAAAGAAGTATGATTATCGATGATGAATACAGGTTGGATTCAGATATTCCTGCAATGATGATATTGAAAGAACGGTACGCAAATTGTGAAATAGACTCCCGTGAATATGTTCAAAGAAGAGAAGAATTAAAGGGAAGTAAAAATTGATGATAGCTGATGGGGGGTGACAATGGATACGTTTACATTTGCTCTCAACCATCGTATCAGAAAGGAAGCGGTAGTATGCCCGAAGAAAATTCATTAGAATACCCGGTAGAATATACTGGTAAAACTCGACCCTTGTGGATAGCCATAAAAGAAGGCTGGATAATAGCGGTACTGGCATTGATGTTAGGAAGCGTTTTTAATTATTCTCTCATTCTGAAGTCCATTAACGGCAGTTTGATAAATGACATTCAGCAAAAACAATTAAGTGAATTAAAAACTAAAGCCCTAGAATCGGTGCCTGGCATTTCCTTTATCGACCTCATCTCTGCCAAAAAGTTGTATGACGAAGGGCTGGCTGTTATTTTGGATGCAAGGAGTGGTGATGAATACGAAGAGAAACATATCTCCAAAGCTCTCAACCTATCAGTAACGTCAGTTGTTCGCGGCGATGTGGTTTTGGATGATATTTTGCCAGATAAAAATGCCTCGATCATAACCTACTGCGATGGAGGCGAATGCGATATTAGCGTCGAGTTGGCTAAGGAGCTGATCGAGCGAGGTTATAAAAATGTATATGTACTGGGTGAAGGCTATCCTGGCTGGGAGGCATCAGGCTATCCCATGGAAAAATCGGGGGTGTTATAGGTGAGAATTATAAAGAATGATTATCTTCATTTAGCTATCAGACTGATCATGGGCGGCATATTTCTTTACGCCGGTTGGGGGAAAATTGTGGATCCAATGGACTTTGCCTCGTCGATATATAATTACAAACTCCTTCCCGTCTTTATGATAGGCTTAGCAGTCGTAATCATCCCCTGGTTAGAAGTTTTGGTCGGGCTATCTCTAGTATTAGGAGTAAAAGTAAAGGGTGGAGCCCTGGTAGCCTCTTTATTGCTTGTGGTCTTTATTCTTAATATGATCATCAGCGTCACACGCGGCATTGATGTCGGATGCGGCTGTTTTAGCGGAGTTGATAGAACGGTCAATTGGTTGGCTATTACTGAGGATCTGATTATGTTAGCTGGTGGACTCTTTGTATTGTTTATGGATCGTATTAGGATCACGCCATTGGCTCTGCTTAATATGCAAACGAGAATGAAGGGAGGAAAAATGGAATGTTAAAGCCTAAAAAAATGGGAGTTTTGGTATCTTTGCTGATTTTGTTAATTTTATTGACATTGTCATTAACGTCCTGCTCCTCCAATCGAACTAATGAATCCGCTAACCAACTGCCGAATCCGGTTGTTCAAAATAATGATAATGTACCTGCGACTTCAAGCGGAAACGAATCCAAAGATGCTTTGCAGTCCACGCCAATTGAAACGAGAAACACAGAAAGCAACGTTGCGCCTAAATCCAAAAATATAACGGCCCAGGAATTAACGGAATTAATCAAAACAGATACTAGTCTAGTTATGATAGATGTGGGTACGACCGGTGAATATAAAGAAGGACATATTAAAGGCTCTATATGGGGGGATATGGGTCAGTTGCGTAAACAAGCGGAGCAATATTTAACTTCCCTGGGGATAAGCAAAACCGCCCATATTGTACTGATTTGTGAAACCGGTAGTAAAAGTAACAATACCATTCCATACCTAACCACCGCAGGATACCAGACTGTTTACAATCTTGAGGGGGGACGACTCGGGTGGCTGCGTGCGGGGTATAAGTTATCTGAATAGAAATATAGTAGAAAGGAGCTTTAAAAATGTCAAACCTGTCTAATAACAAGAAAAGCTTCCCCTGGCTGCAAATTAGCATAGTAGCATTAATACTGATTTCAATAATAGGCATATACGTTTTTAAAAATTCAACTGCAGCTAATAAAAATAATAAAATCACACAAAATGGTTCAACGCAATCAAATGAAGTATTAGAACAAAAATTAGCGGATTCTAATACGGGTACCGAAAAACAGCTCCCCGAACAAGCTTCATCAACTAAGCCATCAGGAAACATTACATCTTCTGAACAGACTTCTCCGGAAGCCAAAAAAGCATTACCCAAATTAGTTGATTTAGGGGCGAATACGTGCATACCGTGCAAAGAAATGGCCCCAATTTTGGAGGAATTAAAAAAGGAATACAGCGGGATAGTCGATGTTGAAGTCGTTGATGTATACAAAGACCAGAAAATAGCAATGGAATATAACGAAAAACATGCTATAAGATTAATACCCACACAAATCTTATTTGATGCTAACGGCAAGGAAGTATGGAGTAACGAAGGATTCATTCCCAAAGAAAATATCATTAAAGTATTTAATGAAAAGTTGGGAATAAAATAATGGAAAATATCCTGGCGAATTTTGTATATGTATTGTCACAAAACATATGGCTTGCCTTTGTAATGGCTTTGATTGCAGGACTTGTTTCTTCCTTCAGTCCGTGTGTCTTATCCGCTATACCACTTATAATAGGATATGTTGGAGGATATGCCGGAGATGATAAAAAACGGGCTTTCAAATATTCCTTGTTTTTTTGCTTGGGGCTTGCGGCCACCTTCACAGCTTTAGGAGCAGCGTCAGCACTTCTTGGAAGGTTAATGATAGGTGCAGGCAAATGGTGGTATATAATACTTGGCATTATAATGCTGGTAATGGCATTGCAAATGCTGGGCATATTTAACATTATGCCTCAAACCTGCAGGGTTCCGGCTAAAAGAACTGGATTGGCCGGGGCCTTTGTTCTTGGAATATTGGGAGGAGTTTTATCTTCACCTTGTGCCACACCAGTATTGGCAGCAATACTTGCTTTTGTCGCCGGTCAGGGCAATATAGCACTGGGGGTTGGACTCTTGGCAGTATATTCGATTGGTCATTGTGCACTGCTGCTGGTCGCAGGTACATCAGTAGGTTTTGTGCAAAAATTAGCTGCTTCTCCTGGTACTGAAGAATGGGGTAAGATACTAAAAGGATTTTTTGGAATACTTATTCTGTTACTTTCCTTTTACTTGTTTTATACAGGATTTTAGAAAAAGTATACGGAGGAGCATGATAAAATTATTTCGCTCTAGGCCAGATTACTCCAGGCCCGGTACTAATAACCTCAACGTCTTGTGGGTTGTATCAGGCGGAACCCTCCTTTACTGGTTGGTCACTCTTATGGTCAAATAACGAAGACCAAGTTGGCGAGTTGTCCTTTGACTTAAGCTTTTTCCAGCATCGTTTTTCATTTCCACTATATCTTTGGTAAATAATTCGCCCACGACCTGGTCTTCGACATATTCCTGGCCCAACTTATTCACTATCAAAGGCTCTGGGATCCTTCTCAAAAAACATACCCTAATGCAAACAAATTGCGCTTGACATTCTGCATGCTTATCGATATGATGCGAGTAGAGACACGGTGTCACTAGTGACTCCAGGTTAAGCGCTTTCAATGGAAAGAAGTGGCTACCCTCGGAACATTAGCATTGGCTCGGATGTCCGGATGTTTGAATTGCTCGATTTCAAAAGAGGAGGTATGAAACGTGTGTGGACCGGCTGGCTTTTTTCAGCACGGGCACGGCCCATGCGGGTGCCATGAACATGGCCCGCGCATCGAAGGCTTCGTTGTTCCCTGTATCTTGCTGGTTCTTAAGGACCAACCCCTGCATGGCTACGAACTGGTGGAGAAGCTGAGTAACCTAATATTTCTTGACGCGGTGCCTGACCCTGGGGTAGTATACCGCCATCTGCGACGAATGGACGAAGAGGGAATGGTAGAGTCCCACTTGGAGCCGGGCAGCGGTGGGCCAGCCCGTAAAGTCTACTCGCTGACGCCGGAGGGGGAAAGTTATCTGCGAGCCTGGGCAGCCGCCATCGCTAAGAGAAGGACTTCTCTAGAAGGCTTTTTAGCGGCCTTCGAACGGTTCTTCCCGCTTGAAGAAAAGAGTAGGGGATAGTCACCCTCACTAACCCTGGTAGCAGACTCGGAAGAAGATGTACGGCCAGTTTAAAATTAGTAAACCATTATTAATTTGCTTGACGGATTGAGTAGCCATAATAAAGAGAGTGTAAAATGAAATAATCGGTGTTAACTAACCATGGTCTGCAACCCAGAAGGAAAATATGAAGTTTAAGCAGGAGGTGGTGGATATGTACGCCATAGAAGCCCTGGAGCTTACCAAGCGGTTCGGCGAAATGGTAGCCGTAAACAGTGTGAACTTCCAAGTCAACGAGGGAGAGATTTTCGGCTTCCTGGGCCCCAACGGCGCTGGCAAAACTACCACGATAAGGTTGCTTACCGGATTGGCTCGACCGAGCGAGGGAACAGCCAGGATCTTTGGGAAAGATATTCAGACGGAGGCGCTTGCTACTAAGAGGTATATGGGGGCTGTCCCTGAAATCTCGAATGTCTACGATGAGCTGTCCGCCTGGGATAACCTGATGTTTATCGGTGAATTGTACCGGATGGGTAAGGCCGCGAGGGAAAATAGAGCCAAAGAACTCCTGGACTTGTTCGGGCTTTACGACCGCCGAGCCCAGCATGCCAAAGGCTTTTCCAAAGGTATGAAGCGCCGGCTCACCATTGCCATGGGCCTGATCAACAATCCGCAGTTGCTATTTCTGGACGAGCCTACTTCGGGGCTGGATGTTCAAAGCGCCCTCCTGATTCGGAGGGTGATGAGCGACTTGAACCAAACCGGCGTAACAATTTTCCTAACTACCCACAACATAGAAGAAGCCAACCTAACCTGCGACCGGGTAGCAATAATTCATAAGGGGCGCATCGCCGCTATCGACACACCTGAGAAACTGAAGCATACCATCCAAAACGTGCAGTCCATAGAAGTCGCCTTTGAAGAACCTTCCCCACAAATCCTGTACGAATTGCAGGCTATCTCTGCGGTCAATGAGGTGCGTAAGGAAGGGGATAAATTCAGGCTCTATACTGGGGATCCTGCCAGCGTGTTATTAACCCTGCTAGAGTACTCAAAAACCAGGAATTCCCGGATAATAAGTGTGAACACATTGGGACCCAGTTTGGAAGATGCGTTCGTGAGACTGACAACATGAGCAGAATGGGGGGGTGTTTATGAACCAGATCGGGCTGATCTTTGCGCAACTGCCAAGCGACCTTCTGGCAGCATGGGCCATCGCCAAGAAGGACATCCGCATGTACTACCTCAAACCATAATGTTTGGAGTAATGTTTCCGTTGGCCATGTTCTTCTCTTTTGCAATGGGGAAAAACGTCCCCCCCGCGACCTTGATTCCAGGCCTGTTGGCTATTACCGTATTTTTTTCTTCCTCCTCCATCGGACCAACAGCGATTCCCATCGAAAGAAGGGTAAAGACTTTTGAACGGCTGGTATCAGCACCGATATCCTACTACTCAATATTCCTGGGTAAGACTATAGGTGGGTTTGTGTTTGGTCTGGTCATTGCCATAATTCCATTATTGATTGGGATCATATGGTTTGAGATCCAGGTGATCGATCCTGCGGCTATGGGACTAGGCCTGGGTTTGTCATCCCTCTGCTTCGCGGCCCTAGGTATTATTTTCGCCTCTTACCCCACCGAAAATCCAGGTGACATCATGATGATGCTCAACTTCGTACGTTTACCGCTTATATTCATCAGCGGTGTATTCCTCCCGGTGGGAAGCATGCCCGCCTGGGGCCAGACCGCAGCAGTGTTCTCCCCGCTGACGTATGCCAATGATATTATCGCGTTTGCTCTGCAGGGGAAGTCTCATTATGGCCCGATATTGGACTACGTTGTCCTGCTGGTCTTCATCGGTGTCTTTCAGTCGGCCGGCCTGCTCCTGGCCCGTAAGTTCAGGGAGTAACCGACCTGGGGGAATAGACATGGGAGAGAACATGAATTCACAAAGGGGGAAAGAAACCATGATAGTATTTGATATCAAGTCAGCGCAATCTCATCCCTTCGAGGACCGAGACAAGAACGTCTTCTATCAAGCTCCGGAATTCAAAGTCCGACTCATACAGCTTCCACCTGGCGGGGAGATGCCTCTCTGTGAAATGACTTCATACGTTGTATTCTTTGTCGTGACTGGCGAGGCAGAAGTGCATGTGGGCCAGGAGGTTGCCACTATACGAGAGGGGCAGTGCCTGATTACTGAACCAGCGACCCTGTCAATGCGGACAGTGGATGGGGTGAAGATGATGGGACTGCAGATAGTCCCCAGATGATTCGTCCTGCCAGGAGAGGGCTAAGCCGCTTCTGTGTTGCACGGCTTTCCCTCCCTCATTATCGTCGCTTGAGAGGCCATTTAGAGGCCAGCTATTTTCGGGGCAGGGAAATGAATCGCCGGGACACGCGGTGGCAGCCACATCTTTGTCCGTGGAGGCAATTATCGGCCAGAAAATTCAGGCCGGCGATGTTATAGTTATTCGGTATGAAGGCCCTCGGGGAGGCCCAGGTATGAGAGAGATGCTAACTCCCACTTCTGTTATAGTCGGGATGGGCTTGGATAAGGAAGTAGCCCTGATAACCGATGGACGTTTTTCAGGCGCTACTCGAGGAGCTTCTATTGGGCACGTATCCCCGGAAGCTGCTGCTGGCGGGTTAATCGGCCTGGTAGAAGAAGGAGATCAAATTTCTATTGATATCAATCAGAATCGCTTGGAACTGCTGGTGGATGAGTCAACTCTGGCAGCCCGACATAACAAATGGCAGGCTCCCCAACCCAGGATTAAGACGGGATACATGAAAAGGTATGCCGATATCGTCCAATCAGCAAGTACTGGAGCTATATTTAAAAAATAATTTTAATTAAAAGTGGGCAAATCGAAAAAGTCTTGATTCCATTTCTTATCATGACTGGTGAAAACATTGTTTTCTATCAGCTTATGATAACTTATGGAACAAAATTTCCTAGACTGATTTGGTTCATTAACGTACGTATTGCCCCCCGGATTGACCCCCTCCAGGAATTTTAAAATTAAAATTGTTGACTATCGTAATCGAAAGAAAAAGAGACAAAAAAACCGTTTGGATGATAAATAGAGAAACAGAGATTTGTTGGTGGTTAATGTAAGTTAATGAATATTCCAAAGGTTGGACTTAAAATCCGCGGCGATCGTGGTGTCTAATATAAATTTTTGGCTTGCCACCTATTTGCCACCTAATTAATGGAATAGCGTCTATTCTTCTTAAAGTCATGACCACCGGTGGTAACCGGTGGCATGCACATGCCCTATAAGGGCATAATACTAGCAGCGCCTTAAGGCGCACTGAAATTCCGCCAACCGCAAACTTTTACGGTCTGCCCCTCAAAGGGGCGGCTTTATTTGCCTTTTCCTACCGGCTCCCGTAAACGGGTCAACATATTCTTTCGTACTTATTTGATCTCTGGCTATATCCTCTTGCAGCTGATTTCTGATATATTCTGCTATTGCCTTTTTATTACGTCCTACCGTATCCACATAATAACCTCTGCACCAGAATTGTCGGTTTCCATACTTGTATTTTAAATTTGCATGCCTGTCAAAGATCATTAATGCGCTTTTTCCTTTTAAATACCCCACTATCTGTGACACGCTATACTTTGGTGGTATACTCACTAACATATGGATATGGTCTGGACATGCTTCTGCTTCAATTATTTCTATTCCCTTGTATTCGCATAGCTTTCTTAATATCTGACCTATATCCTTTCTAAGCTTTCCATATATCACCTGTCTACGATATTTTGGTGCAAATACTATATGGTATTTACAATTCCATGTGGTGTGTGATAACGTGTTTTTATCCATTGGATGCCTCCTTTGATTTAGGGTGCGGTTGGCGAAACCACTCCTATTCTATCAAAGGAGGTTTTTTCTGTTACTTCATTCATAGCTTTAAGCTTTTTGGAACCCCCGGCCTAGCCGGGGGTTTTCTTTGCGATAACAAAAAACCCGCCATCCCAGGCGGGTTCTACTTTTGCTATGGTGAGCCATCCGCGACTCGAACGCGGGACGCCCTGATTAAAAGTCAGGTGCTCTACCAACTGAGCTAATGGCCCTTAAACTATATTAAACTGGCTGGGGTGGCTGGATTCGAACCAACGAGTGACGGAGTCAAAGTCCGTTGCCTTACCGCTTGGCTACACCCCAACGCTACTGAGTATACTAGGATACCCCCGTGGCTGTCAAGGTTAAATGGGGTGGATGATGGGACTCGAACCCACGGCCCCCAGAGCCACAATCTGGTGCTCTAGCCAGCTGAGCTACACCCACCACGCGTAGGCCTCTCTAAATATAAATGGCGTCCCCGGAGGGATTCGAACCCCCGACCTACGGATTAGAAGTCCGTTGCTCTATCCAGCTGAGCCACAGGGACAAAAAAATGGAGCGGGTAGCGGGAATCGAACCCGCGCAACCAGCTTGGA
>Ga0074193_1000361_pt1 | contig 79673 bp, 77 predicted proteins | sample EPASupsiteHSE605_FD_64523 | JGI IMG/M metagenome (GOLD analysis project Ga0074193, IMG submission 64523) | Bioremediated contaminated groundwater from EPA Superfund site, New Mexico - Sample HSE6-05 | ecosystem: Environmental > Aquatic > Deep subsurface > Groundwater > Contaminated ... | reverse complement strand
CTGCTATAAAAGGGTATGTCACATTTGCGACTTATGCTTTTAAGTTAATTGTATTTGGCAGTTGTTCTCTTGACTCTCAGCTTTCCTAAACCCCTAAAAAAGCCCTTTTAAAACAAGGGCTTTTTTATCCAATTTAAGATATTTTTCTTCCCAAGATATGTAACCGTTTATGTGAATTTTTCATATCTTAGATTAGCAGGATATCTTCCTGAAATAATAATATCTCAAGGAGGTCATCGTATGGGTGGCATATTTGATTGCTGTGAGAATGTTTTATTTTTAATCCTCATTATTATTATTATCTTCTTGTTATTCGACTAATCCGTACCCCTGACAGTAATACTTTATCGTAGCATTAAGGAACTAAAAGAAACTCCGGGCAGCAGAGATACATCCTCTGACGTCCGGAGTTTCTTTTATTTACCATCCCGAATATACTCTTGCAACTAAGGCGACCCACACCCAAGTTTCATATTATGTAATGTGAGAACAAGGGAGGAAATTATGATGGCCGTACTGCCTATTACAATCGACCTATTACTGCGTCTTAAGCAAAAAACCTCCGATGATCCGGAATTGTTTGACTTTGCCAAGCAATTAGAAGGATTGACCTATCGTGGTGGAAAGAATTATCACATTCTGCTTGTAGATGAAGCCGGCCTTCCAGTGGATGATGAAACATTGCAAATTCTGCAGCTGCTTTGGGATGCCACACGCTATAAGCAGTTAAATTAAATTACCTAATTTGACCGTTTCCATAAACAACATACTTGATGCTGGTCAGCTCTTCTAACCCCATCGGTCCCCGGGCGTGTAATTTTTGGGTGCTGATGCCAATTTCTGCGCCAAAGCCAAATTCAAAGCCATCGGTAAACCGTGTTGATGCGTTCACATATACTGCAGCCGCGTCCACCTCAGCCAAAAATTTACGGGCCCGACTGTAGTTTTCCGTGATAATAGCCTCAGAATGTCCGGAACTATATGTTACGATATGTTCTATGGCCTCATCGATATCCCGCACGATCTTTACCGCTAAGATCAAATCCAGATATTCGGTACTCCAATCTACATCGGTGGCGACGGCACAGGCATCATAGATAGCTTTAGTCGCCTGACAGCCCCGCAATTCTACGCCGCATGTAGCCAAGTCCTTCAAAAGCGCAGGTAAAAAATCCTCAGCTACTTGCTCATGCACGAGCAAGGTTTCCAGGGCATTGCATACGCCGGGACGCTGACATTTAGCGTTTAGAACAATTGGATGAGCCTTATGTAAATCAGCATCGCTATCTATATAAATGTGACAATTTCCTGTACCGGTTTCGATGACGGGAACAGTGGCATTTTCCACAACGGTTTTAATAAGACCCGCGCCACCTCGGGGAATGAGTACATCTATATATTGATTAGCTTTTAGCATGACTTGCACCGCTTGTCTGTCGGTGGTCTCGATTAGTTGAATAACGCCCTCTGGTAAACCGGCCTTAGCCACCGCCTGAGTCAATACTTTTGCGATCGCCAAGTTGGAGCGGATCGCCTCTGAACCGCCCCGTAAAATAACAGCATTTCCTGACTTGAGGCATAACCCCGCCGCATCTACGGTTACATTTGGTCTGGCCTCGTAAATGATACCAACTACCCCCAGTGGTACACGAATCTTGTTGATCTCCAGCCCGTTAGGTCGAGTCCAGGAGGATATCCCCTCACCGATAGGATCGGGCAGGCCCGCAATTTGCCGTAGACCTGCAGCCATATCCTCAATACGCTGCGGTGTAAGTAGTAATCGATCAAGCAGGGCTTTCCCCAATCCATTAGTCTGTCCCCAGATAATGTCTGCCTGGTTTGCGGCCAATATCTCCGCCTGTTTGGTAATCAACTCTGCCGCCATCGTTAGCAATGCGTTGTTTTTCAGGTTAGTACCGGCAATTGCCAGTTTTTTGGCGGCTGCTTTGGCCAATCTACCCTTTTGTTCCATTTCTTGTTTGTAATCCATATTAACCCTCCTCTGGAAAAGAGTCTTATGTGCTAAAATTCTGTCACTGTCTCTATACTAATAAAACCATGTTATCCCGGTGGATCACTTCGTCGAAGTGCTTATAGCCTAGTAAGGCGGCAATATCGTGGCTGTGCGCCCCTTTGATATCCTCTAGTTCTTTCTGACCATAGTTTACAATTCCGCGGGCCAATTCCTTGCCAGCTTGACTAGTTACACTCACAATATTCCCCTGCTCAAATTCTCCCTGGACCTCAAGCAAGCCTTTAGGCAGCAGACTACTACCATCCTGCAACGCTTTTACGGCACCATTATCCACGATGAGCACGCCTTGGGAAACCGCACCAAAAGCAATCCAGCGTTTTCGCATATGTAGTTTTTGTTCTTTAGGTAAAAACAAGGTCCCGATATCCCGCCCAGATAAAATTTCACCGATAATCCCTTCCTGCGCACCGTTTGAAATAATCATGGGAATACCGGAATTCATGGCCACCTTACCGGCTTGGATCTTGGTGTACATCCCTCCGGTTCCCTGGGAGGTGCCCGGTCCTCCGGCTACCGCTTCAATATCAGGTGTAATTTCTTCAATCAGCGAAATTAGTTTAGCTTCGGGATTAACATTGGGATTGTCATTATAAACCCCATTTATATCCGATAAAATAATCAGTGCATCCGCATCCACCATACCAGCCACGAGTGCGGAAAGATTATCATTATCCCCAAATTTCAGTTCTTCCCAAGCCACTACATCATTTTCGTTGATAATCGATATAACGCCATGCCGTAATAATCCAAGCAACGTATTTCGGGAATTTAAAAACCGCCTGCGATTTGTACAGTCTGCCCGCGTTAGTAGTACCTGTGCTACGATCTGCCCGCATTCTCCGAACAGCTTTTCATATATATGCATGAGAATTCCCTGCCCGACAGCGGCAGCGGCCTGCTTATCAGCAATTGACTTTGGTTTTTCCCGCCATCCCAATCGTTCTACCCCAGCCCCTACGGCACCGGAGGTTACTAAAAGCAGTTCTTTACCCTGATTAGCCAGATTGGCCAATTCTCGAACGAGTTTCTCAATACGATACAAATCTAATTTCCCTGCCGCATTGCTGAGCGTACTGGTGCCCACCTTGACGACAATACGTTTTGCATTAACCAAGAGCTCACGCTGTGACACTTTTGATACCTCCAGTAACGGATATAGTAATCGGAAATCGGAAATCGGTAATCGGGGGTGGACCAGTAAGCAGTACTGTCGGATATGGCGGCTTTTTAGGTTTTACGCGACCCTCTCAGGTCGCGCTATTTCCCGATTACTGATTACTGATTACTGATTACCGATTACTGTTTCTCAATTACCTACCTTATTCCGGTAGTTCAATTTTCGGTTTTTCATGTGATCGCTTATATAACAAGAAGTTCCTGCCAATTACCTGGACCAATTCACCGCGCACGGACGTAGAGAGACTTTGTGCCACATCGCTGACTTCATCCACACAATTTTTTAAAACCCGAACCTTGATTAGTTCCCGGGCCAGCAATGCCTCCTGCGCCTGTACCACGCAGTTCTCATTTATCCCATTTTTCCCAATCTGCAAAATCGGCTCTTCCTTGCTGCCTAACCCACGCAGATGGCGCTTTTGTTTGCCTGTTAACATATACCTATTTCCCCTTTACTTTACCTTATATTATAACATGGAATATGCGAAAATGAACCTTTTGATGCACCTCTCTAAGCTGCTTACCATAAGATATTCTAAATCAATGAAAAACAGGAGGAGGAGCTATGCCCCCCGAAATCAAGGCGAAACCTTTGAAAACAGAACGGCTGCAGGGTATTAGCCCTGACCAGATAAAACAACACTATGAGCTATATCAGCGTTATGTGCATGCCACCAATCGTATCCGCGAAGACCTACAAACGGTCAGCAGAGCAAATGCCAACCCCAATTACAATCCCTACCGTGAATTAAAAGTGGCAGAAACTTATAACTGGGATGCGGTTAAATTACATGAACTATATTTTTGGAATTTGGGCGGTATCGGTGGTCCGGCTAACGGCCAGATACGAACATTGATTAATCGTGATTTTGGTTCCTATGATGATTGGCACCAAGATTTCCTAGCTGCTGGCAAGGCCGCACGCGGCTGGGTTGTACTCGCATATGATTGTGACGACAATACACTGCATAATTTTTTACAGGACGCTCACAACCTAGGTGCCATCTGGAGGGCCATCCCTCTACTTGTACTTGATGTATATGAACATGCTTATTTTATTGATTATGGTATCGATCGAGCTAAATATCTAGATGCCTTTTTCCAGAATATCGATTGGCCGGAAATTAATCGGCGTTTAGGCCGGACACCGGTCTGCCCTCCTCCAATTACGCCCACACAAGAAACCGGTCCAGCTAAACCGGCCAGCCCTACCGTTACTATTTATCCAATTTCTTAGACCCCTATTAGGGATCTTTCGCAAGCAACCGTTTTGATTGAGGCTAGCAGGTGTTCAGCTTTTCGCTACGAGTTAGCCACGGGCTAAAAAGCCGACCTCTAAGGTCGGCTTCTATCTAACTATAGGACTTACTCGTTCGGATCATGCCGTCGCCTGCGGCTACGTTCTTCTTCCCGCTCTGCCTGCTTAGTTTTATCCTGATACTCAAATTCCATTTCGCCGATGCGCACCGCATCCCCTTCTTCTACACCAGCCTTTTTTAAGGCCTGCTCGATTTCCAGTCGACGCCAAATTTTCTGGAACCGTTGTACAGCATCGTCATTATCAAAATTAGTCATCGCCACCAAGCGCTCAATGTCTTTACCGGTAATGACCCATGATCCGTCTTCGTCGCGTCCAATGGCAAAAGGCTGATTTTCTCGGGCGCTATATACTTTTTCCTCAGCAGTCGGCTCTTCTTCAGCCAACGCTTCCCTCAACCCTGGCAATAAGCTGGCGATGTGGAACATCAGTTCCCGCAGCCCTTCACCGGTCGCCGCTGATACCGGAAATATCTTATATTGATCGCCGGTAAACTGCCGGAATTTCTCTAAATTCTCCGCTGCTTCAGGCAAATCCATCTTATTAGCTGCCACAATTTGCTGCCGCTGCCCAAGTCTTTCACTGTATAAACGCAGCTCCGTATTGATGGTTTCGAAATCCTCCACAGGGTCTCGCCCCTCAGATCCGGCCATATCAAGCACATGGATCAGCAGCTTAGTCCGATCTACGTGCCGTAAGAACTCATGACCCAAACCAATACCTTCATGGGCTCCTTCAATTAGCCCGGGGATATCTGCCAAGACAAAACTACAATTTTCATCTACATCGACCACACCTAGCACTGGAGTAACGGTCGTAAAATGATAAGCGGCAATCTCAGGTTTAGCAGCCGAAACCCTGGACAGGATACTTGATTTACCCACACTGGGATATCCAATTAGACCTACATCCGCTAACAGTTTAAGTTCTAAGGCCACCCAGAGTTGCTGACCGGGTTCCCCTTTTTCAGCGAAACGTGGTACTCGATTCACAGAAGACACAAAGCGAGCATTTCCGCGACCGCCGCGGCCGCCTTTTGCCACGACTACGACCTGCCCGGCATCGACCATGTCTGCAATTAAATCACCTGTATCCGCGTCCCGGAGTAAAGTACCAGGAGGTACAGACACCAAAGTGTCTTCGGCACCATGGCCATGCATGTTTTTACTTTGTCCCTTTTCTCCATTGTCCGCTTTATAGTGCCGTTTATAACGAAAATCCCTCAGGGTCGTCATACCGGTATCCACCTTGAAAATGACGTTACCGCCACGCCCTCCGTCGCCGCCGCTGGGTCCGCCTTCGGGTATATACTTCTCACGGCGGAAACTCATTTGCCCGTCCCCACCGTCTCCACCTTTTACGAAAATACGTGCTTTATCTAGAAACATTAATAAATCCCCTTTAAATGTTTACTATTATCTTTTCTCGGCAACGAGTATTTTATCCTTAACACTGTCACCGACAATTTCACAGGTAACGCAGCATTGTTCCCCCGTTTGCTGGCAGTTTACGCTACAGCCTAATTCTACCGCTGAAATAGTAAGCATTTCCAATTCTTCTAAAAGTTGCTGACTGTCAACCGGGCCATTAATTTCAAAGCCTATTATATACCCTTCCACACCCTGTTGGAGTTTGACCAACAGATTCTTTTTCGGAAGGGTCGCCGCTGTCTCAATAACGATATGCATTAGTTCCGTACATAGACCGGCAATACGCCGACTATCCTTCCGCAGTGACCACTGGCTTTCCACATTAAACTGTAAAGTCACTTGATGAAATGAGGCTTTAGTCATACCGCCAATTAGGCAGGCAGCAATTTCCGGGTCCATTAATCTATAGATCGTAGCCAGCTCTTGTTTTTGCCCGATAATATCCTCAATATATTCTATAGCGCGTTTAGTTTTGTTTAATTGTAGGTAGGCAAGAATGACCTGAATGTGATTCAAAAAATCATGCTGCTGAATTCGCAGAAATTGAAGTAACGCTCGTGCACTGTCTAATTCGTCAATAGATGAAGCTAGATCCGTTTCTGCGTTTGTACCATACGGCTTGTTAACCATAGGCTACCTCCCAATCCTCTCCCTTTCTAAATAAATATTCCCGAAAATAAAATTAAAACCTGCTGTTTTTTAACAGCAGGCTTAAACTTTTTTTACATAGCAGCAGCTTGTTCTTGCGGATATACACTCACTTGTTTGTCGAACTTACCCTTCCGCTCGTAACGAACACACCCTTGTACCAGCGCAAACAGGGTATGATCTTTACCCACCCCTACGTTAGTACCAGGCTGAATTTTCGTACCGCGTTGGCGTACAAGAATACTGCCTGCATTTACTACTTGACCGTCGTGGCGTTTTACGCCAAGACGCTTTGATTCACTGTCACGACCGTTCCGAGAGCTACCTACCCCTTTTTTATGAGCAAATAACTGAAGATCTAATGTAAACACATCATTCACCTCCTGTGTTCTTCTACTGACACATATTCGGGAAATTGGCCGGCAATTTCCTTTAATCCGATAACCATCGTCTCTAAGACAGCCTGTACTGTATGCTCTTCTATTTCTTGATCAGTTAGCATACATGAAAGATATCCGTCATGACGGCTCACTTTAGGCTGTAAACCTAAATACCGATGAAGTCCTAGCACAGCCGTTTGCGCCAATACAGATACTCCAGCGCAGACGGTATCCCATCCTTTTTCCGCCATACCCGCATGGCCTTCCACACGGAATCCTTTTACATTCCCGTTATGGGAACGATATAATTCAATACTAATCATAATTTATGCTTCGATTTTTTCAATAGCAATGCGAGTAAATGGTTGACGATGACCTTGTTTACGGCGATAGTTGGCTTTTGCTTTGTATTTGAAAACAATAATCTTCTTGCTTTTAGCTTGTTCCAATACTTTGGCCACTACCTTTGCGCCCTCAACGAGGGGACGACCAATCTTTAATTCGCCTTCATTAGCAACCGTAAGAACACGATTGAATTCAACGGTCTCTCCTACTTCAAGAGCCAATTTTTCAACCTTTAAAACATCGCCTTCTTGTACCCGGTATTGCTTACCACCGGTTTCGATAACTGCGTACATTATTACACCCCCTTATTACTATACTCGCCGAACACCCAGGTAGCCGAATCCCGTTGGTTACTCACCATCTGTCTGATACGATCGCATTTCCGCCTACGCAATTGCGCCGTTCAAGCACTTGTAGCCAAGCAGCCAACAAGCTCTCTGAACTCCCATCGCATAACAGATGTAATATGAGCAATAGAGTATATATCAACCTTCGGCTTTTTAAAACCCGGTCCGTGCGGTTGGGGTAGGCAAACCCAGCCTACAATTCTAAATGCTATCATATGGAAAACATAATGTCAATATAATTTACTCATATCCCATAACTTAGCTCGGGCATGGGTTGCATAAACTTTGACAACTTTAACCGAGACAACCTGTCCAATACGATCTGCACCCCGGTCGATGGTGATTACAAATCCATCCTTACGGGCAATCCCTTCCTCTGGTTGGTGCTGATGAATATCTTCTACTTGTACCTCTAATATTTGACCAACCTTTAGGGGAACAACATTTTGGGTGAGCAGTTTTTTATCTCCCATTTCAAGGATTTTGGTTTCTTCAATATGCAGATCGTCACGACCTCGGATAACCAGTGCTTTTCCAGTCTCCTGCTCCCATTTTTTCAACCCGCTGCCATTGGGACCCACAAGACTCGATGCCACCAGTGGATGTGTCTCTAGTAAGATCGCGTCTCCGCTAGGCGCATCTGCTATAATTCCGCGCAAGCGACGTTTGACCTGTATGGCGACCGTTTCTTCTGAAAGAACACGCCCCCGCCCTTCACAATAAGGGCATTCTTTTAATAACACGGAGCGTAAATCCTGACGCACTTTTTTGCGAGTCATTTCCACAAGTCCCAGTTGCGTTAAACCTAAAACATTCGTCTTCGTACGATCCTTTTTTAGGTATTCCTGCAAACATAGCAGTACTTGTCGACGGTGTTCTTCGTTATCCATATCGATGAAATCAATAATAATAATCCCACCGATATCCCGAATCCGTAACTGTCGGGCAATTTCCTCCGCCGCATCAAGATTTGTTTTTAACACTGTATCCGCTAAATTGATGTTACCGACAAATTTACCAGTGTTTACATCAATCACAGTCAATGCCTCGGTTTGGTCGATCACGATGTAACCGCCACATTTCAGCCATACCCGACGTTGAGCAGCCTTTTCAAATTCATCTTCCAGACCATAAAAACTAAAAATATCCCTACCTTCGAATAAATGGACCCTGTCCGCAGATTGAATGCCAGCTAAAAGTCGTTGAAGCTGCTTATAAACGCTGGGATCATCGACAATTATTTTTTCAATGTCTTCGGTAAAAAAATCCCTTACAATTCTGTTTACTAAGCCAACATCCCGGTAAATCAGTGACGGGGCCGGGCTGCTTTTCAGACAAGGCTTAATTGTATCCCACAGTTTAAGCAGGTATTGAATATCTCCCCGCAGCTCTTCCTCGCTTCTACCCTCGGCCACGGTTCGAACTATAAGCCCGCTGCCGGGCTGTTTAATCTGTTCTGCAATCTGGCGCAGTCTGTCCCGCTCTCCTTCTTGTTCGATGCGCCGGGAGATACCTATGTAATCTGCAGTCGGTATTAATACTAGATACCGACCGGGAATGGTAAGTTGTGTGGTCAGTCGCGCCCCCTTTGTGCCGCTCGCTTCCTTAATCACCTGCACCATCAGAGGCTTACCTATCGCCAGCTGTTCCTGCGGTATTGCAGGACATTCCTCTTCATCCTCCCGAGTAACGCTGCCTGTATATAAAAAACCGTTTTTGTCCTGTCCAATATTTACAAAGGCGGCCTGCATCCCAGGCAAAATATTTTCTACCCGGCCTTTATAAATGTTGCCAACAATGCCTAACTGAGCTGTCCGCTCAATAACCAGTTCGACAACAGTGCCATTTTCCAGGATCGCTCCGCGAACTTCTTCGGGGTTTATATTAATGATTATTTCTTTACTCAAAGACAAGCACCCCGCTCTATCGAATAACATCTATTGGGGACAACAAAGCGCCTTCACGCTGTACATATAAAGCGCTGCGATGGACTAGCGGGTTATCACTTAGCAGCGGAAGACCGTACTGTTCCACTAACACTCGCATCACTTCCTGGGGTTTAACCGATCCTTTATCTGTAATGAAGGATCGCAAAAAGAACGTCGCCATGCCAGTAACACAACTGGTCACTTTAATGATATCAATCAACGGCCGTATATCAATTGTCCGGTTTCCCTTGGGAGAGCGTCTGACAAAGGTTGTACTTTGAGCCGTCATAAATTGTTCTAGCAGTATCTTTAGCTGATCCGCATCTGTAGAACTTTGTACTGGCACTGTGATCACATAATCGGCCAGATTGACCACCGCCATCAGTGCCTTAGGTACTTGCTTCAATAGTCTATATTCAGCCAGTTTTAGCCCTGCCGGTAATTGCTGTTTGAGTGCTGCAGCCATCTCCTCCGCAGACGCATCTTCGCGCAACTCAATGTCCATGTATTCACAATCACTGGTTACACCTACAGATAAAGCCGATGCATAAGCTACTTTCATATGGGGGTTAAACCCTTCAGACATGGCAACGGGCAGTTTAGCCCGCCGGATAGCCCGTTCGAAAACGCGGGCCAAATCAAGGTGTGATATATAACGAACAGATTCTCCTTTACTGAATTGAAGTCGCAGCCGCATTAGGCATTCCCCCAATCTACAATACCTGCGCCCAATTCAGGGCAAACTCCACAAGCTTGACATTGACCGCGACGGCAGTCGGCCGTCGGCGTACCTGCTAGCGCAGCAGTGTATTCCCGATGCAAAAAGGCTTTTGTGGCACCGGTCCCGATGTGATCCCAAGGAAAAACCTCGTCGCTCTGCCGAATCCGTTCATTATAAAATTTAGGATCCAGTCCCGTTTCATCAAAAGCTTGCATCCAGCGTTTAAAATTAAAATGTTCAGACCATCCATCAAATTTACAGCCCAATTCCCATGCGCAGTACAGCACTTTACTCATTCTACGGTCACCTCGGGCGAAGGTTCCCTCCATATAACTCAATTTAGCGTCATGCCAATTAAAATCGATACGCCTGTCCCTCATCAAACTTGCCAACAGCCGTTGCTTCTCCTCAGTTATGGCAATACTGTCCTGGGGAACCCACTGAAACGGAGTATGCGATTTGGGTACGAAAGAAGACACACTTACGTTTACCCGTCCGGTACGTTTACGAGCTACTTGATAATGGATATCTAGTACTTTATAGGCCAAGTTCGCAATACCTTTAACATCATCATCGACTTCGGTGGGAAGACCAATCATGAAATAAAGCTTTACAGCGGACCATCCGGATTGAAAAGCGGACGTAACCGCTTCCACTAGATTATCTTCCGTGACGCCTTTATTTATGACATCCCGCATCCGTTGTGTACCAGCTTCCGGTGCAAAGGTTAGTCCTGATTTTCGCACCTTCTGCACCTCTTGGGCCAGTTCAATTGAAAAACTGTCAATCCGTAGAGACGGTAAGGAAAAACTGACTCCTTGATCCCTAAAGTCATCACTCAGCGATGTTACAAGCTCGCGCAGGCAAGAATAATCACTCGAACTAAGCGATGTAAGCGAAACCTCTTGATAACCCGTATTATCAACCAACTCCTGTACCAGTTGCTTTAATTTAGTGACGCTCCGTTCCCGTACCGGGCGATAGGTCATGCCTGCCTGACAAAAACGGCAACCCCTGGTACAGCCACGAAAGATTTCGAGCATAATGCGATCATGCACTATTTCGAGGTAAGGCACAATTGGTCGAGTTGGATAATCCACACTGTCCAGATCTTTTACAATCCGTTTAGGTATACAACATGGTATGTCCTCTCGGTTAGGAGCAACTGAGGCGATGGTACCATCGCTATGATATGTAACATCATAAAAAGCCGGAACGTAGATACCTTGTATTTTCGACAAACGCTGTAAAATTTCAGTACGTCCGCCGGGTTTGCCGGAATGTTTCCACCCAATATAGACGTCGGCAAGATCCAGCAGTGTTTCCTCTGCCTCACCGATAATAAAGCAATCTATAAAGTCAGCCAAAGGCTCCGGATTATATACTGAAGGCCCGCCTGCGATAATCAATGGATCCTGTACCCCGCGTTCGCCAGACCACAGCGGGATCCCAGCCAGATCCATCATGTTCAGGATATTGGTATAGCTCATCTCATATTGCATGTTGAAACCGACGATATCCATCTCCTGTAAGGGAGTGCCTGTCTCCAGCGTAGTCAAAGGCAACTTCCCCTGCCTTAATTGTTCCTCCATGTCTACCCATGGGGCATAAACCCGTTCAGCGGCAATATTCGGTCGTTTGTTTAAAATATGATATAAAATGCGATAGCCCAGATTGGATTGCCCAACTTCGTAAACGTCGGGAAAGGCCAGCACGAACTTCAAAGCTACTTCGGCATGGTCCTTAATGATGATATTCCATTCATTACCTGTATAACGTGCCGGCTTTATGACACGAGACAATATTTCGTGATCCGTAAACGACATAGAAACCCCCTGCTAGAATGCGTTAATTTAGTATGCACAATATAGTTTTTATTTTACCCTCTTTTACCTAGTTTGTCAGCTTTATAACAATATTTAACCACCGAAGCACAAAGAAAGAACTAATTAACCGCAGGCGCAGAGGAGGATTTAAAAATTTTTCCCTTCTCTGCGTCCTCCGCGCCTCTGTGGTTCAAAACGTTATTCCTCTTTCCCTGCAAGCATCCCGACCGGGGTATCGACACCGCTTTTAATAATGGCGTCCATAATGTCTGCTTCTGTTAATAAGCAGCGGACTTGACAATTTTCTTCAACCACCAGAACTGTGTGATATTTCTGTGGTTCAAACCAGCATATGATATTGCGTAGCGGTGTAGTAGGCAAGGCGGTAAATTGGTCTGTAAATAGCACGCCCCTTCGCAGCAACTCTTCCTTTTTCCGGGTTAGATGCTGCATACAAATATATGCGGCCATACCGCGTTCACGGTTTGCAGCTATATATAAAAAAATCGCAAGTAATAGTAGTGTAAAGTTGATTATTCCATAATATATTGACCATAAGCTAGCCCCACCCAGACAAATTGCCATCAGCCTTCCAAGATTAGCCGCCCGCTCCGTAGCCTGCCGGTAACCCACCAGTTTGGTCAATCCCGCCCGATATATGCGCCCGCCATCTAATGGTAAGGCTGGAAGTAAGTTAAATGCTCCTATTGCAACATTTGTTTGCATTATAAAATTCAAATTCAACCAATCCAGATTGGTGGTCTGACCCACAGTCCAAGCCGCACCGGCCAGAAAAAAATTAATCAGCGGACCGGCGATAGCAATGCGGGCTTCAATAGAAGAAGCTATATCCGTTAACCCCTGAATTCGTGCCACCCCACCAAAAGGCAACAGCTCAATTTCCTTAACATGTAACCCATATCCCATGGCTACAAAGGCATGCGCCAATTCATGCACAAGTACGCATCCAAAAACAGTTAGCGCTTTAGTCAAGAGTCCCACCAAGCTAAAAAGGATCATGATCCCAATAAACGCGTTATGCATAATCAACTGTGTCTGACCGATCTTTCCAATTCGCATGCAGCTCTCCTCTTGGTAGGGGCTAGGGGCTGGGGACTGGGGGCTAGGAGTCGGGGATAGAATACCTTAATAATTAACTATTAACCACGATGAAAACGAAGGATTAATTTTAGTTTTCATTCTTTCGCGTACTTCGCGCCCTTCACGGTTAGAAATTCTATACCCCTAGTCCCTAGTCCCCAGCCCCTAGCCCCTGCCTTTACGGTCCAACGATATTTAGTTTTGTTTTAGGATCAACCGCCTGACCTTGTACTCGAAGTTCAAAATACACTTTATTAACATCGGCTGTCGTTGGAGGTTTACCTACTTTTGCAATGATTTGTCCCTGCGTTACCGCGTCACCGTTTTTGACCTGGATATCCGTACAGTAACCATATATCGTTTCCATATTGCTACCGTGCTGTAGAATTATGGTTTTCCCTAATTGGGTGCTTTCCGTTACCGTTTTTACTTGCCCTGAGGCTACCGCCTTAATCACATTTCCTATTGGCGCTTCAAATTCGATTCCCTCAAAATACTTTTGCTCTTTAGTGGGCCCCGTACCCCTCCAGCCAAAATTACCGACTAATTTCCCTTCCACCGGTGCTATTAACATTTCTGAGGGCTTACTACTTTTTAAAGGCAGATTTTTAAAAACAGACAAATCTATATTTCCCGGGTAATATTTTGACAAATTAAGCCTTTCAATAATATCCACCGGGTCGATTTGTTTATTTAAGATATAACGAACTCCGTTGTCAGCTGCTTGGGAAATCCAATGTTCACTACCGTGAAAAGAATAAAAAACACCAAACAGAGCCGCCGCTACAACAATTTTCGTAAGAAATGCTTTCCACCATTGATGCTGGCAAGCATCTGTATACCCATAGTCCCGACTATAATAGCTATCCCAACGACGCTGCTGCTTCCACTTCGAAAACCAACGAAACATTATCCCACCTCCCCTTCCAAATCTATCGGTACAATATATGGGAGGTGTTTTAAAAATATAACTAGCTATGCTGTTAACCACGGGCCTAAAGAAATTACAGGCGCAGAGGACGCAGAGAAAATAAATATATAGCTTAAGCTTTTATCCCTCCGCGTTCTCCGCGTCTCCGCGGTTCAAAACAACTATACTTTCGCAAAAAAAATCGGGCTGAGGCCCGATTCGTCAAAACATGATTTTTTGTCGTCGCATGTATATATTTAGCAGGATTGCGATGCTCGCCATATTTATCGTCAACGCGCTTACTCCATAGCTCATAAATGGCAGCGGAATTCCGGTTACGGGCATAATCCCAGCTGTCATCCCTACATTGACAAGAATATGGAATAATAGCATAGAGGTAACACCGGCCGCTAGTAACGTACCATAATTATCCCGAGCTTCCCCCGCAATTTTAATACCTCGATAGACAATGACAAAGTATACTAATAAAATTAGCAAAGCTCCGACAAAGCCCAATTCCTCCCCAATAACAGCAAAAATAAAGTCTGTATGATTTTCCGGGAGAAAATTCAATTGGCTTTGGGTCCCGGAGAACAATCCCTTTCCTAGCAGCATGCCGGAACCAATAGCAATTTTAGACTGAATAATGTGATACCCAGAACCGAGCGGATCAATGTTTGGATCAATAAACACCAGCAGCCGTTTTTTTTGATAATCGTGTAAAAATTGCCAGAGTATCGGCAAAGTAGCTATCCCTGCTCCAAAAATCCCTAATAATAGTTTGGTTCTAATCCCCGCCATAAACAGCATACCTACGGTTATGGCAATAAATACAAGAGATGTCCCCAAATCCGGCTGTATTAAAATTAAGGCAAAGGGAATGCCAACATGCATCGCAACTGGTATTAAATCTTTAAGGTTCTCCAGTTTCCGATTTTCTAGCATTTTGGCCAAAGTGATAATAATAATAATTTTAGCAAATTCGGAGGGCTGTAGATTAATCGGCCCAATCTGTATCCAGCGTTGTGCCCCTAAAGCAGTTTGTCCGAAAAACCGTACGGCTAGCAAAGACCCTACGCTAAACCAATACAGTACTCCGGCATATTTAGCCAGCGAATTATAATCAATTACCAGCAGAAAAATAACCAAACCAATATTAACAATGGTAAAAATAGCCTGTCGCTGAAGGTACCAGTAAGGATCCTCTGTGGCAGTGGTAACATGGGTTGCACTACTGATTACAAGCAAACTTGTTATTAATAACGATAGGACCATTATTATTAAAGTAAAATCAAGATTTTTTAACATACGCCGATTGAGCATTGAGTAAGTCCTCCATTTTCGGCTACTTCTTTTCTATTATAACGGAACCAAAGCCGGCTCGTCCAGTATGAAGAAATACTGCATTACAAAAAAAGGACGCCAGAAAGGTTATCCCTTCTTTGTCGTCCTTTGCGGTTAATAAGATATTATTGTTAGTCGTCCGCGTGGATCATTGTGCCGCGCTTCATGCGCCGGATTGGAATATTAGCAATTAATGCCACGGAGGAATTTGTACTGGCTAGGTTTACCTCCATGGATTTCTCATCAATTTCCATATAACAAGAAATCGACCGTACGATATCTTCTTTTAACATTTCGATAAATTGCGGCGATACATTTACCCTATCATGAACCAACACCAGTCGTAGACGCTCTTTGGCAATATTTTTACTGCCGCTGGTCCCTCTTCCAAATAACCGGTTTATGATACCAAACATAATTACTCCCCCTTCCCCGATTATAAGCCGAATACTTTTTTCAGCCTATCCAGCAGACTTTCTTCAATCTCCAAGGACATCAGAGGAACATTCTCACCTAAGATACGACGTACAATATTTCGGTAGGCTTGGCTGGCCTTAGATTGGTCATTACAAACCGCAGGTTCACCCCGATTGGTAGATACAACAATATGTTCATCCTCTGGAATGACGCCTAGTAAATCAATGGCCAAAATGTCAATCATGTCGTCAATATCCATCATATCGCCTTTTTTTACCATCTTGGGACGAATCCGGTTGACAACCAATTTAGGATTACTCATCTCTGCTGCCTCTAACAAACCGATGATCCGATCCGCGTCTCGTACCGCAGATACCTCCGGTGTCGTAACGATAATCGCCCTATCGGCGCCCGCAATTGCATTTTTAAAACCTTGCTCAATACCGGCCGGACAATCAATGAGTATAAAATCAAAGTCTTGTCGCATGTCTTTACATAATTGCTGCATCTGAGCAGGACTTACGGCATCCTTGTCCCTGGTTTGCGCGGCAGGTAACAAAAATAAGTTTTCATAACGTTTATCGCGAATAAGTGCTTGTTTTAACCGACAATTTCCTTCAGTTACATCTATCAAATCATATACGATTCGGTTCTCGAGTCCCATAACCACATCTAAATTTCGAAGACCAATATCAGCATCCACCAACGCTACCTTTTTACCTGCCAATGCTAGGCCTGTACCTAAATTAGCAACAGTAGTCGTTTTGCCTACGCCTCCTTTGCCGGAGGTAATTACAATTACTTCACTCAAAACAGATCCTCCTCTATCGCAAATTAGCCGTTTCGATCACCACTTCACCGTCTTTGATGCAGGCAACCTCAGGATATTCAGGTGTAGCTCCGCCATCCGGCGCACATGCGACTATGTCTGCAATTTGCAATTTAGTTGCCTGTAATCGATACGCAGCAACTAACGCACTAGTATTCCCAGAAGCCCCTGCATGTGCAGTCCCTCTACATACGCCAAGTATTGTAATATCGCCTCCGGCTACGATAACCGCACCCGGATTCACATCACCCAGCGTGAGTACGGAGCCTTCGTGACTGATTTTCTGACCGCTGCGTACTGTCTTGTACACAATTAGCGTCTCTGGGGCCAGGTTTTTCACAACACAAGGCGAGGTAGGTTCCGTTTGTTCCTTAGCCGTTTCCTGTTTACTATTAGCATCCCATCGCAGCAGTATAAGTCCGTATTCTTTTTGGATAATATCGGAGATGCTATGGTAATGTATCGGCCGCATTTCCCTTTTTCCTGTATTAACAATTACCTTTGCACCTATAAAAAAAGCTGTTGTTTCTACCAGTTTTTCTCGCAACCGGTCAATTAATGCTTCATACTCTATTTGATCGTCCAACACCAGCCAAAGCCCTTCTTTTGTCCCTTTAAAAACTACTGCATCGTCATGTTTCATGAATGTTACAACACCACCGAAATTACATATATTTCAAACATTATAGTTCTCTACTCTCCCTCCTTATTCCTGCCGTGCCCGGCCAAATTCAAGAGGGAGAATATGCGCAAGGTTTGTCGCTATTCGTGGATTACATGAAAAACAAGCATATCCAACCGCAGAGACGCAGAGGACGCAGAGGCTAAAAAAGTAAAATTTGTTACTCTCTCTACATCCTCTGCGTCAATATATTTAAATCTTTCTTATTACAATATCGTACCAGCCTTTAGCACTGTCGGTATTTCTAGTAATGACGGCTGATTGATATTAAAGGCCGCTTCCATTACTTTGCGAGCAATAGGTGCTGCTGCTGAACCACCATGTCCGCCTTGCTCCACAACAACTACTACAGCAATGGTTGGATCATCAAAGGGTGCATACCCGGCAAACAATGCAAAATCATCATAAGGAGGATTTTCCGCCGTACCGGTTTTACCCGCTACCTGAACCGGAAAATTTTCGAAAGCGCCGCCGGCGGTGCCGTCGGTAGCCACTTTGCGAAGTCCTTCCCGCAGTAAATTAATCGTCGATGTACTAAGTGGTACTTTACCGATTTCTTCAGGAGCAAACTGTTGTTTAATTTCACCCTTTGGTCCGATCACTTGACTGACTAATCGAGGTTTATAGAGTGTTCCCCCATTGGCCACGGCACTAAAGGCGTTAGCCATCTGCAGCGGTGTATACATGTGGAAGCCTTGACCGATCGCCACAAATAAGTTTTCAACCGCATACCATTCTTGATCAAGGTTTTTTAGTTTCCAGGCACGACTAGGCACCAGCCCGGCTGCTTCCCCGGGAAGATTAATGCCAGTTTTATTGCCAAGTCCAAATAAGCGCGAGTACTTCTCGATATTGTCGATGCCTAGGCGTAGCCCCAGTTCGTAAAAATATATGTCACAGGAATCCGCCAAAGCTCCCACGAAGTTTTCGTTCCCATGACCGGTCTTCTGCCAACACCATACATCATAAATAGAATGACGCCCGCCGCAAAAAATCTCCTCATAGGGGGTAACCTTGTTTAACTCCAGCGCAGCAGCTCCACTAACTATTTTATATAACGAACCGGGAGCATATTCACCGGCAATAGCACGATTATTAAGTGGGTTAAACTTATTTTCCGAAATATTCTTCCAGTCTTTTTCGGAAATACCGCCACCGGCAAACCAGTTAGGATCAAAATTAGGACGGCTGACCATCGCTAATATCTCCCCTGTTTTGGGATTAATCGCCACCACAGAGGCCGCCTTGGCATTTTTATATTCAGTATTCTCCTGCAGAAATTTTAATTGCTCATCGAGCGCCTTCTCTGCAGCCTGTTGAATGCGCGAATCAATTGTAAGCACCAAATTGTCTCCAGGTATCGGATCTTTTTTCCCGATGACCTGCACCGGACGCCCTGCTACATCCACTTCTACCTGCTGTCCACCGTCCACACCCCTGATCTGGCTATCGTAAACCCATTCTAAGCCGTCTTTGCCGATAATATCTCCAGATTTATAGCCCTGGTCTTTACGTTTCTGCAGTTGTTCTTCATTGATTTCACCTACATATCCAAAGGAATGCACGGCCAGCTCTTTATGTGGATAATTTCGAATGGCTTGCACTTGAATAACAACGCCGGGCAATTCGTCCCGACGCTCCTCAATCTTAGTAACCATCCCGGGATCTAAGTCATTCTTAATCATAATGGGTTCGAAAGAACCTTGTTTTCTATTTACTTTTTCCCGTATTTCCTTGCTATCAATTTCTAGAATAGCAGCAAGTTTATCGATGACCGCATTGTTAACTGCCCCACTCAGAGGCACAATCGCCACACCAAAACCAGGACGATTGGAGACCATGGGTACACCAAACCTGTCATAAAAAGTTCCCCGGGGGGCAAGAGTAGGAATGAGTCGAATACGATTTCCATCCGCTAGCTGTTCGTAGTGTTTCCCTTGTACAACCTGGAGAAAACCTAGCCGGCTAATCAGTGCGATGAAAATCAGGACAGCAAGCATAATGAAGATATCCAGCCGATTCGCCATAGGCTTAGCCAGCACGAAGTACTCCTCCTATTGCTTATATTTCGGTTGATCACCGATCTCCCGACCAAATTGAGTTTCGGAAACGATAAATAGCAAAATAAACAAAGGGCGCAAGTAGACAATTATATAAGGCATTTGGCACCATGGTCTGTCCAAACATCAGCCAAAAAGGAGCCCTAATCTCTAAGGTAAATGCACTTATATATAGTATGAACTCGTGAATAAACGTCGCTATAAATACGGCCACAACCGGTAAGATCGGATTTTCCTTAAATACCTTTTTCTCAAAACCGCCCATAACATAACCAGTAATCAACTTGGCAAGGGTATAAATGCCAAAAATCTGAGCAGTTAGCAAATCCCATAGCAACCCACTAAAAAATCCCATACTTGTACCGGCAACCCGCCCAAAAATAAGACTTGCTGAAACTATTACCAGCAGCAACAGATCCAGACGAGCATTGCCAATCTGCATCAAGGGCACTACCGTTGTTTGTAATACCACACCCAGAGCAATGATAAGCCAGCCAGCAAAATGCATTATACTAAAATCTCCCTTATTTTTTCACTTCCGGCTGCAAAACAGCAGGAGGAGGGATTTCTACTTTTGCCCTACGAATAACGAACACTTCCTCTAGTTTTGAGAAATCCACCGCCGTTTTAATTTCAGCATATTTTAAGAGCCCGCCCTCTTCATTTTTTACATCAGTAATTTCCCCAATAAGAATCCCTTTCGGGAAGATCCCACCTAAGCCAGATGTAATGATACTATCACCTTTAATAACATCACTTTCACGAGCAAGGTTAATCATGCGCGGCTCTTTACTATTTTGAGCTTGTCCTACTACGATGCCTGCTACACGCGATTCGGGGCGTTGAACGAGTCCTCCCACCGCGCTGCGTGGATCTAAGAGTAGCATAACCTTTGCTGAATTACCATAAATAGCAACAATATGTCCAACTAGTCCTTTAGGTGTAATGACCGTCATATCTTTGGCAAGTCCCTGGTCACTGCCTTTATTAATGACAATGGAATTGAACCAAGTACCTGGTTCCCGGGCGATTACCGCTGCAACTACCATCTCAAATTGCGGAGTATTCTGCCTAAATTCAAGCATGGCCTGTAAGCGCTGGTTTTCTGCACTAAGTTCATTTAGCGTGAGGGTCGATTGTTGTAATTGTTCAACTTGTTGACGTAACTGCTCGTTATCCCGATATGCCGTCATTACCTTCGTTGTTGAAGAAAAAACATTGCCGATGCTATAGGTCAGTTTACTGATCACTCGTTCTATCGGTGTAAAAACAACACGTACAAGCCCTTCAGCTAAAGGTAATTGATATTTACCTTTAGCCGTCGCGCTGATTAGAACTATCACGAGAATAACGGCGATTATTAAAACCGCCGTTTTTTTATGTCGTTGGAGCGGCAATTTTTATCCCGCCCTTCTAGCCTATTTTTTTAGGAGAAACAAGAATTCGCTTAAGTACGTCCAAGCTCTCTAAAGCCTTTCCGGTTCCTAAAGCTACACAAGATAAAGTTTCTTCCGCGATATGCACGGGCATACCCGTTTCCTGATAAAGCAGCTTATCCAGTCCGCGCAAAAGCGACCCACCACCGGTCATGACGATGCCTCGGTCCATAATATCCGACGCTAATTCCGGCGGAGTTTTCTCAAGAGTGACCTTGACAGCCTCAATAATGCTAAAAACCGGTTCGGTTAAAGCTTTCTGAACTTCCTCCGTCGTAATCGTTAAAGTTTTCGGAAGCCCGCTTACCAAGTCCCTGCCACGAATATCCATCTGTTTGTCATCTACGATGAGGGCAGAACCGATGGTAATTTTAATTTCTTCTGCGGTCCGCTCCCCGATCATCAAATTATAAGTGCGCTTAATATATTGAACGATAGCTTCATCCATTTCATCACCGCCAACGCGGATAGACCTGCTGGTTACGATTCCCCCCAAAGAAATGACGGCTACTTCGGTGGTTCCGCCTCCGATATCAACAACCATATTCCCGGTAGGTTCATGCACTGGTAACCCTGCACCAATTGCAGCTGCCATCGGCTCTTCGATTAAGTATGCTTCCCGGGCACCTGCCTGCAGTGTTGCGTCAATAACAGCCCGTTTTTCAACTTCGGTAACACCTGATGGTACGGCCACGACGACCCGTGGCCGTACAAAGGACCGAGTTGCCATAGACTTTTGGATAAAATATTTTAACATGCTCTGTGTTACGTCAAAGTCAGCAATGACACCATCCTTCATAGGACGGATAGCGACAATATTACCCGGAGTTCGGCCAATCATCTGTTTCGCCTCTTCTCCAACGGCGAGTACAGCCCCGGTATCTCTCTGGATGGCAACCACGGAAGGTTCCCTCAGCACAATACCTCTTCCTTTTACATGTACTAATGTATTGGCAGTACCCAAATCAATCCCCATATCCCGTGAAAACGAACTAAAAAAACCCATATATTAGTCTCCTTTCTAGCGAGCCGAAACGGTTTATTTTAATCAATAAATGAAATACTAGTGCGTTTTATAGTATTCCCTTGTCTTTCATACTTAAATACCTTCCATCACCAATAATTATATGGTCCAGTACAGTAATATCCATTAGTTTACCAATCTCCACTAAACGTCGAGTAAGCTGAGTATCTTCGGCACTTGGTGTCGGATCCCCACTAGGATGGTTATGCGCCAAAATAATGGCCGCCGCCGAAGAGCGAATAGCTTCCCTGAATACCTCCCGGGGGTGCACAATCGAAGCATTAAGGCTACCTATCGAAATGGTCGGTATCGCTAAAACGTGATGCTTTGTATTTAACAGCAACATGCGAAAATGTTCCTTTTGCAGCCAGCGCATTTCCGTCATTAAAAGTTTTGCCGCATCTTCGGGCGTTTGGATTATGGTACGGTTCGCGGATCTTGTTACAACTAACCGGTTTGCTAGCTCTAGCGATGCTATGATTTGAGCCGCCTTTGCTAGACCGATACCCTTCACCGAACTTAATTCCCCCACGCTAGACGCCTGCAGTTCCCTTAAACCACCAAAATCGTTTAGCATCCGCTGAGCCAAGGCTACTGCTGTTTCCTCGCGGTTACCCGTTCGTAAAACAATTGCCAGTAATTCAGCCGAGCTCAGTACAGAGGGGCCGAGAAGCTGCAACTTTTCTCGCGGGCGATCCTCCATCGGCATTTTTTTAACGGTCAAGCGGTATATTTCAGACATCGTCTGTACTCCACCCCAAGTCCTCCAACATTTTAGCCAAACGGGCCAGTGGCAATCCAACAACATTGAAATAGCAGCCACAGATTTTGGGAATAAATACAGCCCCGCGTCCCTGAATCGCGTAGGCGCCTGCTTTGTCCATCGGTTCGGTAGTTTCTACATATGTATTAATCTCCGTAAAAGTCAATTCACGCATTTCAACAGTGGTTGTTTCATATCCGGATCTCACTGCTCCATCCTGTATACATACAACCGCAATGCCAGTAAGTACCTCATGCTTACGACCCTGGAGGTTGGTCAACATGCGGCACGCATCGCCGTTATCCGTAGGTTTGCCATATACGACTCCATCCAATACCACGATGGTGTCAGCACCAATTACATAGCCTGCTCCGCTAAGCGATGCCGCTACGTCCTTGGCTTTACAGACAGCCAAGTGCTCCGCCCACTCTCCAGGCGGCAGGGATTGCCCCTCCTCGGACACCAAACTGGGAAGCACCTCAAATTTTAATCCAATTTGCTCCAGCAATTCCCGGCGTCTTGGTGAAGCAGACGCTAACACAATACGCGATGACATGTTTTCCTCCTACATGCGGCGGGATAGCAAAACGGCGATGATTGCGCCAAAAATGCTAATCAGATTTGGATGTAATGACAAACCAACGATAAACTGAATAATATATAGGTTAATCGTTACCGCTGGAACATCAAAAATAGTAAAAGTTTTAATCAGATAGGGGGTTATGCTGGAAAGTGCTTCTACACTAGTGAGTAGTTCGCCTATTAAGCCACCAATAACAGCACCGGTGATCAAAAATAAGCTTACCATACCAACATCTTTGCGCATCTCACATTCCCCTCCTGAAACTCCACCCAAAGCCGATTTTTGTCACTAATCTTTCCATTTCTACACTAAAGTATTAAATCCCTTGATCTGAAAAAAATAATTTGAAGTTTACTTATTAAGTTTATCATTTCACTTTAATCTTTACAAGAGAATTACGTAATTAACATAACATGTTTTCATTTTTAATGTATCGTAATAAAAATAGGCCCTACACACAGAGCCTATTTAGTCTCACTAATTGAAGCCTTAACAAATACGCGGTAGTAATTCCCCTGAGGCGATGTCAATTATCCGCGTGCTTCCAATATATGTCCGCAGCGCGACTCTCCGGCCGTCGGTAACTTCGCCGATTACACAAGCATCTTTACCATATTCGTGGCTGCGCAGTACCTGCAGCACTTCATCCGCCACACTATTAGCAACGACAGCGATGAGCTTACCTTCATTGGCAAGGTGCAGCGGGTCAAGCCCCAGCAGATCGCAACTGGCTTTGACCTGTGGTTTAAAGGGTAAGCTTGTTTCGTTGATGATCATACCCACATTACTACTTGCGGCAATTTCATTCAACGTTGACGCTACGCCACCTCGGGTCGGGTCACGCAGAACATGAATATTTTGCTCAAAACGCGATAATGCCTTCACTAAGCCATTTAAAGGCGCGCAGTCACTACGTAAATCGGCTTTAAAGCTCAAGCCTTCACGTAAACTTAAGATTGTCATGCCATGATCACCGATTGTCCCTGAAATAATCACCTTATCACCTGGTTGCGCATTAGACACCGAGATCTGCAGCGTCTCATCAATGACACCAATACCGGCAGTATTGATAAAGACGCCGTCGGCCGCTCCTTTACCTACTACCTTTGTATCACCGGTCACAATTTGTACTCCAGCGGCAGCAGCGGCTTCCGCCATAGTTTGTACAATCTCCTCCAACTCTGTCAGAGAGAAACCTTCTTCAAGAATGAAGCCAACACTTAAGAAAAGGGGTTCCCCACCGCGCATCGCCAGGTCGTTGACCGTTCCGCATACCGCCAGTTTCCCGATATTGCCGCCTGGAAAAAAGCGTGGCGTGACCACATAGGAGTCGGTTGTAAAAGCGATTTTGCGCTGCGGCAGCATTAAAACAGCGGCATCCTCTAGTGTATTTAAAACCGGGTTGCCAAAATATTTTAAAAATAACTCGCTGGTTAATTGCTGCGAGAGCCGTCCGCCACCACCGTGACCGAGCATTATTTTATCCATAGGTTTTCTCTCTCCTTGTTACTCTATTCAGTTAGTCAGAATTCAGAATATCCTTCGACGATAAAACGTTCTCCCATTCTAACTTCTGAATTCAGAATCTTACCGGTATCTGTAATATGCCGCGCATGAACCTTCGCCGGAAACCATGCATGGTCCCAACGGATTCTCCGGCGTACAGACAGTGCCAAACATCGTACATTCGTCCGGTAATTTAACACCACGCAAAATTTCCCCACAGGCGCAGCCTTTATGTTCAACCGGCTCGCCAACGTCTACTTGGAACCTTTGCAGTGCGTCATATTCTTGCCAGTCAGCATTAATCATCAGACCGCTGCCGGGAATGACACCTATGCCGCGCCATTCACTATCACAGGGTCTAAATACCAACTGCATTGCTTTAAGGGCAGCCTCATTGCCTGCTTCCTTTACCACCCGTCGATATTCGTTTTCAATCATCGGCCCGGATTGCTGCTGGCGAATGAGCGTTAAGATTGCGCTGAGGATATCGTTTGGTTCAAAACCGGCAACAGCGCCGCCAATTGAGTATTCTTTAGCGAGGAAGTCATATGCCCGGACCCCAATGATTGCACTAACGTGTCCCGGCAGCAGAAAACCGTTAATTCCTATCTCACCGGAATCAAGCAAAACGCGCAAAGCATTAGGCAGCGTTTTGTGGATACAAATCACTGAAAAGTTCTTTAAATTAGCAGTTTTGGCTTCCATAATACCAAAGGCAGTACTAGGTGCCGTTGTTTCAAAACCCACGGAATAAAAAACAACTTGCCGGGAAGGGTTTTGTCTAGCGATCTCTAACGCTTCTAAAATTGAATAAACCACCCGAACATCTCTGCCGTTAACACGTTCTCTCAGCAGGCTGCTATTTGAGCCCGGCACACGGATCATGTCGCCGAAGGTCGTTAAGATCAATCCTGGTATTCTGGCAAAAGCAATCCCCATATCAATATCACGGGTTGCGGTTACGCAAACAGGACAACCAGGTCCTGACAACAACCTGATATTGTCAGGCAATACACTCCGTAAGCCATAACGGCTTATCGTCATTGTATGAGTACCACATACCTCCATAAATACTAGCGGACGCTTACATTTCTTGATTTCATTAATAAACCATTGGGCAAGATCAGCCTCGTTCATGCCGCTTTTCCTCTTCCATCATTTTCTTTATTTCCATAAATATTTCTATGGTTTCTTCAGCTTGTTGTTGATCGATAATGCTAATTGCAAAACCGGCGTGCAGCATTACATATTCTCCGATTTTGACTTCCGGTGTCATGGCAATGGAAATAGTTTGTATTACGCCGTCAAATTCAACATCCGCTTTCTTTCCGTCAATTTTAACAACCCGCGCTGTTACACCCAGACACATATTAATCAACTCCATGTCTCTATATTATCTATTATCTTAAATAAAGTATTCAGAATTCAGGAGTCAGAATATAAACAGTCCTTTTATTCTGGCTACTGACTACTACTGAACCTAAATATCTACTACCTGCAATTATAATGTGCAATCATTACCTGTCCAAGTGAAATACCGCCATCGTTTGTCGGTACCTTTTGCGGCCAGTAAACCTCTAACCCTACACCAGCAAGTCTTTTTAGCAGTCCTTCTAACAGATATGCGTTTTGAAAAACGCCCCCGCTAAGACAAACTTTTTTGACTCCGGTAAGCCCGGCAATTTGCTGACAGACTAAGGTCAATGCGGTAATTAGTGTGTTATGAAATTTTGCGGCTACAATAGAAGGGAGAACCCCCTTTGCCACATCATTATATATTCCTTTAAGGATCGGAGCAGTATCCAGGATCTGCCCCTGCAGAGCAAAATCATAACTATCCGCCATGCTTGTATCAATAATACTTTCTAGGCGTGCTGCCGCTTCTCCTTCATAGCGTACAGTCCTCCCGATATTTAGCAATGCTGCTACCGCATCAAACAACCGCCCACAGCTTGAGGTCAGTGGCGCGTTTAACTGCTTGTCCATTTGTTGTTCCATCAGGATTCGTTCTTCATCTTGAATTGTATCAGTGTATTTTGCAAAACAGCTTAAGTCTTTACCGTATAAGCTGTACAGATAACCATAGGCCATCCGATAAGGCTGTTTTATTGCTTTTTCCCCGCCCGGCATCCGCACATATTTAAAATGCCCCAGTCTTGTAAAAGATCGATAATCGGCAAGCATAAATTCGCCGCCCCAAAGATGTCCGTCTGTACCGTATCCGGTACCATCACAGACAATACCGATTACCTGTCCCGTTATGCCGTTCTCCAGCATACAACTAGCGATATGCGCATGATGGTGCTGTACTCCAACCAGCTGCACATGGTCAATCGACTGCGCATACTGTGTTGAAAGATAGGAGGGATGTAGATCATATGCTATGATCTGAGGATTAATACGGAAAATACGTTTATAAAAATCAATCATCCGCTCATAATATTGAAGCGTAGATAAGTTTTCCAAATCGCCGATATGCTGACTGACGAACGCATGACAATCGCGTGTCAGGCAAAAAGTATTCTTTTGTTCCGGACCGCAGCCTAGAATTTCCGGCAGTTTCTCAGGTAACAGTATTGGCTCCGGCGCATAACCCCGGGCTCGCCGAATTACCGCTTCCCGTCCGGCTATAATGCGGGTTACTGAATCATCAATTTTATTTACAATTTCCCGGTCGTGTAGTAAATAGCAGTCCGCTATTTCAGCTAGTTTGTCCAGCGCTTCTTCGCTTGTACTTGCTAATGGTTCTTCGGAAATATTGCCGCTGGTCATAACCAGCGGCACCTGACAAGCATTCAGGAGCATAAAATGTATAGGTGTATATGGCAGCAAAACGCCAATGGTTGGTAGCCCCTGGGATACACTCGGCGTGATTACTGTCTTTGAGAGTAGCTTTAAAATTACAATAGGCCGCCTTGGACTTGCCAGCAGTTTTTCTTCGGACGGAGAAAGCTCACAAAAACGCTTAACTTGATCAAGATCTTTCATCATTACCGCCAAGGGCTTGCCGTACCGATGCTTACGCCTGCGTAATTCCTCCACTACATCTTCATCCGTGGCCCGACAAGCGAGATGAAAGCCGCCAAGCCCTTTGATTGCAACGATCCTACCCGCACCAAGGGCCTGTACCGTCAGTTCGATCGGATCTCCTGCCATTATGTGCAGCGGTTTGCCGCCCATAAAGGCCAGCCTGGGACCGCACTCCGGGCAGGCATTTGGCTGGGCATGAAAGCGTCGATCACCGGGATCGCCATACTCTTGGGCACACGCTTCACAAAGCTCGAAATGACGCATAGAAGTGGATGGTCGGTCATACGGAACGTCACAGATAATCGAAAACCGCGGTCCGCAATTAGTACAGTTAATAAACGGATAACCGTAACGACGGTCGTGGTTATCCGTTAGCTCCTGCAGGCAATCCGCACAGGTACAAACATCCGGCGCAATAGATACATATTCACCAAACTTTGCCTGACTCTGCCTAATTTCGAACTTTTGATAGCCGACGGGATCTGCTTCATTTACAGAGATATTATCAACTTTAGCTAATGGGGGCAATTGCATGGTTAAATCATCTAAAAAAGCAAGCAAATTACTTTGTTCGCCTTCCACTTCAATTTGCACTCCTGCAGAGGTATTTAAAACCCAACCATGCAAATCATAACGCCCGGCAATTTGAAAAACAAAGGGGCGGAAACCCACCCCTTGTACTATCCCTTTTACTTCAATTATGCGCCGGGATAAAGTGCTATTTATTTTTCCATTAACCAGTTTGTCCATTCTTTAATTCCTTCACCAGTTTTGCATGTTCGCAAAAGAGGTAGTAGCTTATTCTACAACCGCTTTTTTGACCGGCGGTTTACCAATCTGAGAATCGTTTTCCTTTACATAAGCCGCTGTACGGTAATTCTTGTTCATATGGAGGCATTTTTTGGGACAAGCCTCTACACAAACACCACAAACAACGCAGTTATAAGGATCAAGTTCCCATTTAGAATTAGCTTTTTCAACTGTTAGGCAAGTTGACGGACATTTGCGAACACAGATGCCGCAAAAAATGCAATTATCAATATCAATTTCCAACTGTCCCCGAGCGTTTTCGAAAGCATCCCTTTTATCAAAAGGATAAAGCCGGGTAGCTGGTTTCCCAGCCCAATTTTTGAGAATGGGTTTTAACATTCCAAACATATTGTCTTCCTCCTTTTCTTAGCGCTCGGTGCAACTTATGCACGGATCAATCGTCAATGCTAAAACAGGTACATCCGCCAGTTCACAGCCAGGCAACATCGTCAGGAAGGCAGGAATGTTGGCAAAGGTTGGGGTGCGCACATGCATTCTTTCGAGGTATTTTGTGCCGTTTGCTTTTAGTGTATATGTTACTTCGCCGCGCGGCTGTTCAACCTGGATCATCACTTCACCGGTTGGATTCCCCTTAACCGGTACGTTAATTTCGCCAGCAGGAATTTTAGCAACAGCTTGTCTTATCAAATCCAGAGCCACAAAGATTTCCCTAAAACGAACCACAGTTCTTGCGTAGCAGTCACCGGCGGTTTCCACAACAGGCTCAAAGTTCAAGTGTTTATATGCCGCATAACCGAGCATCCGGGCATCCCATTTTACTCCGCTGCCGCGTAACATCGGTCCTGCCATGCCCAATTTCCATGCTTGATCTTTATTAATTACGCCTATACCGACCGTTCTCTTCTGGACTGTATAGTCATTCATTACAGAATGCTCAATCGCTTTTACTTCACGTTCAATTCTTTCCGTTAACTTAACGATTGCTTGCAACATTTCCGGGCTGATGTCCCGCCGTACGCCGCCGACTTGACATGTTGAGATGATAACCCGGCTGCCAGCTGTTGCTTCCATCATATCCACAACAGCTTCACGAATTTTCCAGGTTTCCATGAATAACGCTTCAAACCCAAAGGCGTCAGCCAGCAAGCCCAGCCAAAGCAGATGGCTGTGTACCCGGTGCAGTTCGGACCAAATTACCCGTAAATAATTAGCACGTTCCGGAACTTCTATGTTCATGAGTCTTTCAATACCGAGAGAATAGGTCATGGCATGCTGGAAGCTGCAGATACCGCAGATTCTTTCCGCCACAAACACCATTTGGTTAAAATCCCTGACTTTAACCAGGCGCTCCAGTCCACGATGGACATAGCCGATTTGCGGTACAGCCTCAACTACTTTTTCATCTTCAAGCACAAGTTTTAACTGGATTGGTTCCGGTAATACGGGGTGTTGAGGCCCGAAGGGGATAACTGTACGTCTTTTTTCGCCCATGATTAACCCTCCTTTTTCGCAGTATCAGCTTTATTTTGGAACTTTTTGACCAGCGAAATTTCGATGCCAGCCATGCTCTGGGGAGCTGCTTCCACGTCGTCCACGGCGATATATAAGCGGCCGCCAAAGTCAACCACCAAATCATTGTACTTTATGCCGAAAAGATCCTGATTTTCGTTTTCGATTAGCAGAGCGCTAAAAAAGATTGGTGAAATACTGGGGATTTCAGTACCTTTTGCCACTGTCATCCGCAATGTACTCACATCATAATCCTTGCCAAATTGGTAGAGCAACTCAAAGTTGTCTCCAACTTCAAAAACATCCATAATTATAAAGCGATAACCATTATCCATAAATTTCTGAGTTTCCGCGATGAGATTATTAGGTGTAATCTGCTTTTCAACGGATTCTGCAGCTTGGTTAAGCAGCATGTTTTAGCACCTCCTACTTTTTAACATTTCCGCTATTCATTTTAGCGGCTTTTTCCTCGAATTTCTGAATGCCAAGGACAACACCATCAATAATTACTTCCGGTCTTGCCGCACAGCCAGGCACATAAACATCAACAGGAATGATTTTGTCAACACCTTGCACGACATTATAACAATCGGCAAAGATACCGCCGGTACATGCACAAGCACCGATAGCAACCACTACTTTTGGTTCCGGCATTTGCTCATAAACATTCCGCAGTACACGTTCATTCCGCGGATTAACAGTGCCGGTTACCAACAGAACGTCAGCATGTTTGGGGTTACCGATATTCAGAATCCCAAAACGTTCAACATCGTAGAGCGGAGTCAGGCAGGCCAGCACTTCAATATCGCAACCGTTGCAGCTACCGCAGTCATAATGCACGACCCACGGAGACTTGGCTCTGGAAGTATTTAGCAGACTCATTCTATCATCTCCTTCTATTTCTTATCCATCAAATTCTGTGTTATTATGTCCTATTTGAGAAAAGACAACGCGATTAAGTTAATCAAGCATATGATCATACCATATACCCACGCGGATTTTAACATCATTCTGAATGTTACCCGGGCGGTAACGTTATCAATAATTAATTCCAGAATAAATGCTGCAGCCACTAGCGCTAAAGCAATGTATACATTGGATGCAAAGAAAATCGCCACAAGGCCGAGGACTAACATTAATTCATACCAGTGGGCAATTTCAATCAATGCAAGATATGGTCCGGAAAATTCGGTATGCACACCACGCACTATTTCCTGATGTCCATGGTGAGAAGCGGCGATGTCGAAAGGTGACTTCCGCATTTTAATAGTCAAAACTTCGATCATAACAAGAAATACTAAAGGCAATGTATAAAGAAGCGGGGCATTATGGGTAATCTGGTAGTTGACAATATCGTCAACCTTGAAGCTGCCAGTAACCATATACATGCCTACGATAGCAATGAGCAACAACGGATCATAAGCAAGCATCTGCATGATTTCACGCTGAGCACCAATCTGGCTGTATGGGGACCGGATAGAAAGCGCCCCCATCACCATTGCGCCACCGCCCACGGTTAGGACAAAGATAATCGCAATTAAGTCCTGACCAAGTACGAACAATACGAAACTTAACATGGCAAAGAACAAATAGGTAATGACCCAAACAATTTGCACTTTGTTGCTAATAAACCTTTCTTTGCCAAACAATTTAATAACATCATAGAAAGGCTGTAGGATTGGAGGGCCGAAACGCCCCTGCAATCTGGCAGTTATTTTTCTATCGATCCCACTGAGCAAGCCGCCTATGATAGGGGCCAGAACAATGGCTAACACAACTAACAACGCTGTATTCATCTCAAATTTCACCCCAAATACTTATTTTTTAACAGTATTATTTCAAACCCATGTAGGCTACGACGAACATCACCAATATGGCAATGATAGCAACGATATTGGATCCCTTTGTCAACACCTCTTCGCCAAAGACATTGTTCATGTAGTAATTGCTATGCGAGTAATCAGCCCAGCCGTCAGCAATAGTCCGGAAACGTGGGTGTTCTTCCTCATTATCACCAATCTCACCGCACATGTACGGTGCTGTCACTACGTGGTTGCTGGCTTTCCGAACAGCGTAAATACTGACAAACATAATTACGAGCATAGTTGCAAATAAGGGATACAGGGTGAATGAGCCAAATTTATTAATCAAGGTACCGGTACCGGTTTGGAACGCGGCTGCAACTTTAGGGTAATAAGCCATAGCTACAGGCGCAATCATAAGGTTATACATTTGGATAACAATAACGTTTAGTGCTATTGCCATTACCGCCAGTGCGATTAGCGGGGTCTTGGTAAGAACAGACAGTTTTTCAGCAACCCGCTGTACCGGTCTGGTGGAGGTGCTCATCAGAATGCCTGCCCAACGCAGCCAAAAAACTATGGTGATGGCACTACCAAGGATCAGTAGGAACAGAAGCAAAGGATGAATTGCTGCCGCTTCCATAGCGGTCCACTTACCAATCAGCATACCAAAGGGTGGTAAGAACATTGTGACCATACCGATAACTGAGATCACTGCAGTTAAAGGCATTCTATCAACTAAGCCATGCATATCTTCAATATCCCGGCTGCCTATACCATGTTCAATTGTACCAACACAGAGGAAGAGCAACGCCTTGGAGATAGCATGGAAAATAATTAAGAATATACCAGCGGCATAAGCCAGAGGAGTATTCAACCCGGCACATACAACGATCAAGCCCAAGTTGGCAATAGTAGAGTACGCCAGTACCTTTTTACCGTTGCTCTGTCCAACAGCTAAAGCTGATGTGACAACAAAGGTAATCGCACCGACGACAGCAACCATGATACTCAACCAGGTATCCGCATAGGCTGGAGCCAAGCGCACAACCAGATATACACCAGCCTTAACCATCGTACTGGAATGAAGCAACGCAGAAACCGGAGTCGGCGCAACCATCGCACCCAACAGCCAGCTTTGGAACGGAACCTGAGCCGCTTTGGTCAGTCCTGCGAAAACCATCAATGCCAAGGGCAAAATTAATAAAGGTTGGTCAATTTGACCGTTAATGATTGCCTTCAACGAAAGGGTATGCGCATTATTGTACAGCAGCATAATGCCGGCCGTAAAACCGACGCCGCCAAGCATATTTAAGGAAATCGCCCGCAAAGCGTTAACGGTAGAAATCTCAGTCTTGTCATGCCCAATGAGCATGAAGGAACAAAGAGTCGTAATTTCCCAGAAGAACAACAGCCAGACAAGGTTATTTGCAAGTACAATACCATTCATTGCACCAAGGAAAAGCACTAAATACATGAAGAAGCGAGGTTGTCTGGTTATTTCAAGATGTAAGTGATGTTCATGATCTTTCATGTAAGGAATACCAAAAACGCAGATCAATGAACCAACTATAGAAATTATCATCACCATAATGATCGATAATTTATCTACATAGAATGTTGGATCAACTGTAACTCCATGAGCCATTACAAAGTCAAAATAATACACCATAATAATCGACACAATGGCAAAAAAAACGGCGCTAAAAGCGTGTACCGGATGGTATTTCCTGTTTTGGAACGCCTGCACCATAATGTATAGCAGTAATGCAAAATCAAGATAGGTGATTACTTCGTTCCAATGTCCTCCCAAAGAATATTCGAAATCGCCCTTTAACAGCAACACGACCGAAGTAATTGTTAGAACTACGGATACAAGAACGACCACCGCTGCTCTGGCAGAGTGGTTCTTCAATGCAAGGCAGAGAAAGCCCGCAATAAACGGTAATGCGACTAATACAAACATAAGTATATCATTGTTTAGCATTAGCATACTGTTGTCTAGCATTGTAATATCAGCCCCTTTCATAAATCTTGACCTAGTATTCAATTTACCCTACGGAGAAAAACAGCACCAAAACACATTATTAAAGATATACCCTTTCATTCCATCAGTTCTTAATGAAGTAATTTGCATAATTAAGTAAAAATATACACCATTAGTTTTTAAATTTCAGTAATCCCTATCACCTAACATTTTTTTATTTACTTCACCATAAACAAACTGTAGTTTTTTAGGGTTCGCGCTCATCTCCTCTCCTTTAATAAAATCACTTCAGACTGATTGTGTTTTGGTCATCACTACTAAATATATATATAATTTTACATTTGATGCCGGCCTTGTTGTCATACCACAAAACACAAACCCACATCGCATGTCAAAAAATCAGCCTTCAGCAGGACAATCACATTCCTGTAATATATTACACTATAACGGCTCGTTTATCAATATCCAGTTTGGATGATAATCTTATGCGTTTTACGATATTTGTCCAAGGTTTGCCGTTTGCTCACCCTCCCAGCATGATTTGCCAATATACCTTAAAGGTGACCCAAATGTAGTCTGTCTGAGAAACCACCGTTGAATAAATGAGCTCCCTAAAGGAGGCTGTCTCAAGATAGGCTTTATACCCTATTTTAAGACAGCCCCTTTCTTTATGCATCAGGTGGAGTAAATACACCTTCAAACTGCTTCATGTTTAGCTTTTACTAGACAAATTCACTGTAGTACAATCATCGCTTGCCCGGCAGATACATTTTGACCGGCACTCACAGCTATATCGACAACAGTACCGTCTGCGGAAGCAACAATCTCATTTTGCATTTTCATAGCCTCTAGAATCAATAACACTGTACCCCGCTTTACGCTATCCCCAACTTTAACCTTAACCGCCAATATCTTTCCTGGCATTGGAGCATTAACCGTATTTCCGCCGACTGTACCAGAGACGGATTTTTTAGGAGCAGGCACAGCAACAGGGGGGACAATAGGTGCAGCAACAACCGGGGCAGTAGCTGCAGGTCTAACAGCCGTGGTGGTCCCCTCTACTTCCTGTACTTCCACTTCAAAAGTTTGACCATTTACAGTAATCAGAAATTTTTTCACACAGTGTACCTCCCTATCATCATGTAACCACTAAAACATTACTTGCCTACCATTCGTAGACGCCAAACGACCAGCAAGGGCCCATGTTTTGCCCTCTACTCGCCGAATAGAAATAATTGAAGATGGGTCATAACCATATGCGGCAACCGCAGCAGCCAGAATGGCAGCCATTTGTGGTTTGATCTCTTTTGCTGCAGTAGGTGGAGCTACAGGTATAAATGTTGCCATTTTCTACACCTCGTTTCATACGATATTATAACGGAATATTACCATGGCGTTTAGCCGGACGAGTTTCGCGTTTGGTTGATAACATTGATAGCGCCCTAATAATCGCGATACGTGTATCTTTAGGTTCAATCACAATATCCACAAAACCACGTTCCGCAGCTTTATAGGGATTAGCGAAATTTTCAACATACTCGTCGGTTTTTTGTTGGCGAGCTTCAGGGGATTTCTCGTCTTTAAAGATAATATTACCTGCTCCAGCAGGCCCCATTACCGCTATTTCCGCAGTTGGCCAGGCCAGCACCTGGTCCGCACCAAGTTCGCGGTTGCACATGGCAATATATGCACCGCCGTAGGCTTTGCGGATTACAAGTGTTATTTTGGGTACAGCCGCTTCAGAGTAGGCATACAGCATTTTCGCACCATGTCGGATAATCCCGCCATATTCTTGATGCGTACCAGGCAAGAAACCGGGCACATCCACCATATTTACAAGCGGTATATTGAATGCATCACAAAAGCGAATGAAGCGGGCAGCTTTATCCGAAGCATTTATATCTAAACAGCCAGCCATAATTTTGGGCTGGTTGGCAATGATCCCTACACTCTGTCCGCCAAAACGTGCAAACCCGGTAATGATATTTTGTGCATAATAGGGCTGCACCTCATAGAAATCACCGTTATCGGCAATCTTGAGAATAATATCTTTCATGTCATAGGGCCTACTGGAATCATCTGGTATAAAGGTATTTAGCTCTTCCACTATGCGATTGGCTGCATCACCATTTTCGGTTATCTCCGCCTCTTCTAAATTATTGCTGGGCAGAAATTGTAAAAGTTTGCGTATTTGGGAGATACAATCCTCGTCACTGGCCGCAACGAAATGAGCAACACCACTTGTGGCGTTATGGGTCATGGCACCACCGAGCTGTTCTGATGTTACCTCTTCCCCAGTAACAGTTTTGATAACCTGTGGGCCGGTGATGAACATCTGGCTTGTTTTATCTACCATGAAGATAAAGTCGGTTATCGCAGGACTATACACTGCGCCGCCGGCGCATGGACCCATAATTACCGAAATTTGTGGTATCACGCCCGATGCCATTGTATTGCGTTGAAATATTTTTCCAAACCCGGATAGTGCATCAACGCCCTCTTGGATGCGGGCACCGCCGGAGTCATTCATACCAATTACAGGTGCCCCCATGGTCATCGCAAGATCAAGTACTTTACAAATCTTGGCTGCATGCATTTCCCCCAGTGAACCGCCTACAACGGTAAAGTCCTGGGCATACACATATACTAACCTGCCATCCATCGTGCCATAACCTGTTATTACCCCCTCGGCAGGGGCATCAATTTTTTCCATACCAAAGTATACGCACCGATGCGTAACAAATTGATCCAATTCCACAAAGGATTCGGAATCTAGTAATAGCTCAATACGCTCGCGGGCTGTCAATTTGCCGGAAGTATGCTGTTTTTCAATCCTTTTTTCTCCGCCGCCTGCCTTTACCTTTGCTATCTTGGATCGAAGTTGTTGAATTTTCTGTTCTGTAGACATACTACACCTCCATTGTTAGTTACCATGCCAAAACCTTATAAACAATATTCGCGTGATAATGTTCCGATTCATATCAAGATATATGATATTCACAGCATCCGTCTATTTTAAAATATAAGGGCATGCATAAATTTTTAATTCGACCTAATACAACGTACACCTTCCTGGGACGAACCATTATGTTAAATTTACCCATATTGGATACTCCCTATACACTTCGCTCTCGAAATCAGAGCACGCATATAAACAACTAAGCTATTAGCAGCTAGTTGTTTATATGCAGTTTTGCATCAACTATAAAAACAGTAATTAGCAAAGGTCGTTCGGGATATCCCGAGAGAGGTAATAGGATAAACCAGTTAGTCCAACCGATAAATCTTCGTTACGCAAGCGTATGCCCTCGGGAATATTTAAGATCACGGGTGCAAAATTCCAAATTCCTCTGATCCCTGCCGCAATTACACGGTTTGCCACATCCTGGGCTTCGTTTTCTGGTACCGCTAGTACCGCAATATGTATATTTTTATCGGTAATCTCCTTTTCTAATTCATCAAGCGACTGTACCTTTAGATTTCTGACTATCTCGCCAATCTTTGCAGGGTCTGCATCAAATAGGGCTGTTATGTTAAAACCAAGGTTGGAAAAATGCTTATAATTAACCAATGCCCGGCCTAGATGTCCAAACCCAACCAATGCAATATTCCATTCACGGTGTAACCCCAATATCTCTCCAATGTGTTTTGCTAAATCGGAGACATAGTATCCTACTCCTTTTTTGCCGAACTCTCCAAATGATGACAGATCTTTGCGTATCTGCTCTGGGGTCACGCCAATACGCCTGCCTAGTTCCTCCGATGATATAATAATTACATTTTCCTTTTGTATCTGCCTCAGCGTTCGAAAATATAAAGGCAAACGGTCAATAGTTGCTCTTGACACAACGCTTTGTTCTTTCAATTTTTCTGCACCTCCGCACAAATCCATTACAGCATGTTATCTTCTTCGCCTTAACCTGGTATTTCTCCTTCTGAGGCCTAGCGAGAACCCAATTGTTGGATGTTAATTCTAGCTCCTTTGTTTCTATGTTTAATTGCCTTTAGTTTTTCCTGAAGGGTTACTGTTATGCCATTGGCTTTGAATAAAAGAAAAGCTTTTGCTATGCAAAAGCCCTTCTTTTATTATACTTTGTCTTGTTTATGATAATGGGTATGCAATAGGTGATGGGATTTTTTACCCAACGGTTCACCGAGCCAATCATCATAGAGTTCTTTAACTGCAGGGTTGAGATGAGACTGACGAAGTTTTGAGAGCTGATCTGCATTATAGATAGCATCTGTCCGCTGCTGACGCACTTCAGCGGGATTATCGCAGCAATAAGGCTGACCACCGCCACCGATACAACCGCCGGGGCAAGCCATTACTTCCACGAAATGGTAGTCAGCTTCACCTGCACGAATTTTATCCATCAGGATTCTGGCATTTGAAAGTGCATGTACAACAGCAATTTTTACTTTTGTACCTTCCAGGTCCACTACCGCTTCTTTGATACCTTCCATGCCACGGGCAGGGTGGTACTCCAGCTTCGGCATTTCCTTACCGAGTACGACAGCATGTACCGTACGTATCGCTGCTTCCATTACGCCACCAGTAGCTCCAAAGAGAACGCCTGCACCGGTTGTAATACCCATTGGAGCATCAAATTCTTCCTCAGGCAGCTTTTTAAAGTCCACGCCTGCAGACGAAATCATGCGCGCTAATTCACGGGTTGTTAGGACATAATCAACATCCTGATAACCACTGGCATTCATCTCCGGACGAGCAGCCTCCGTTTTCTTCGCAACACAAGGCATGATCGAAACGGAAACGATATTTTGGGGATCAACACCGAATTTCTCGGCGTAATAGGTTTTAACTAACGCACCAAACATCTGTTGGGGAGATTTGGCGGTAGATAGATGATCCAGTAAATCCGGATAGTTTATCTCCATGAAATTTACCCAGCCCGGGCTGCAGGAAGTAAGCATCGGCATAGTTCCAGCGTTTTGCAAACGTTGTAGAAATTCATTTCCTTCTTCCAGGATGGTTAAGTCCGCGGTAAAATCCGTATCAAATACTTTGTCAAAGCCTAACAGCCTCAATGCGGAAACCATTTTGCCGGTTACGATACTACCAGGCGCCATGCCTAAGTCTTCACCCAATGCGACTCGAATGGCCGGTGCGGTTTGTACGATCACATGCTTCTCGGGATCACCTAATGCGGCCCATACCTTTTCGGTGTCGTCAACCTCTACGATCGCGCCTACAGGACATACATTGGCGCATTGTCCGCACAATACGCAGGCCGCTTCGCCTAACCCACGATCAAAAGCGGGGATAACTTTAGTATCAAAACCACGGTCGGCAAAGCTGTATACATGAGCACCCTGCTTCTCAGCGCAAGCCCGTACACAACGCCCGCACAGAATGCATTTATTTTGATCGCGTACCAACGAGAGATTGGATACATCTTTTTCATAGTGTTTCTTCTGGCCCTCGAAACGCTGCTCACGAATACCCATTTCCAAAGCCATGGTTTGCAGTTCACAGTTCAAGTTGCGCTGACAAGTCAGGCAATCCTGAGGATGGTTAGCCAGTAATAACTCAACAACCATTTTCCGTCCTTCGCGTACCACCGGTGTATTTGTCTTAACCACCATGCCTTCAGCAGCGGGGAATACACAGGAAGCCACTAGACCTCTTGCGCCTTCCACTTCTACGACACATACACGGCATGCACCCTCTAGGGAAAGTTCAGGATGATAGCACAAGGTCGGGATACGGATGCCGGCCTTTTGGGCAGCGTTTAAAATCGTTGCACCTTTTGCCACTTCAACCTTTTTTCCATCTATTGTTAAAGTAATCATTTCCATTTATCTCACACTCCTTGCTTTTCTAGTTACTTAGTAATTGCATTAAACGGACACTTAGGAACGCAAGCGCCACACTTAATGCACTTGTCCGGATCGATGACGTGAAGTTTTTTTGTTTCTCCAGTAATTGCATCGACAGGGCAGGCTTTTTTACAGAGAGTACATCCTTTGCAGGCTTCGGTAATAGAGTAGCTAAGGAGGCTTTGGCACGCACCAGCAGGACACTTTTTATCATTAATGTGAGCTTCATACTCGTGCATGAAATAGCGCATTGTACTCAATACGGGATTAGGAGCCGTTTGTCCAAGTCCGCACAGAGATGTAGCCTTAATGTTTTTGCCCATATTTTGAAGAAGCTCAATGTCGCCGGGTTTTCCTTCCCCTTCAGTGATGCGAGTTAAGATTTCCAGCATCCGCTTCGTGCCTTCACGGCAGGGCGTACATTTACCACAGGATTCGGACTGGGTAAAATTCAAAAAGTATCTTGCTACATCAACCATGCAGGTATCCTCATCCATAACAACCAAGCCGCCTGATCCCATCATCGCTCCAGCTTGAATTAGCGAGTCATAGTCAACGGGCGAATCCAGTTGTGAGTCAGGCAGACATCCGCCGGACGGGCCTCCGATTTGCACAGCTTTATATTTACGACCATTGATAATACCTCCACCGATATCAAAAATAATTTCGCGCATGGTAATACCCATGGGAACTTCAGCTAAACCGGTATTCACAATTTTACCAGTAAGCGCAAATACCTTGGTTCCTTTGCTGCGCTCGGTCCCGACACTAGCATATGCTTCCGCACCTTTTGCAATAATCGTGGGTACGTTGGCAAAGGTTTCTACGTTATTGATATTGGTAGGTTTCTCCCAAAGTCCCGAGATAGCAGGGAATGGAGGACGTGGTCTGGGCATACCGCGTTTTCCTTCAATAGAATGGATCAAAGCGGTTTCTTCGCCGCACACGAAAGCGCCGGCCCCTTCTTTAATTTTGAGGTTAAAACTAAAGCCGCTGTTAAAGATGTTCTCTCCGAGTAATCCAAGTATTTTTGCATCCTCAATGGCCTTTTTTAAACGTTTGATGGCCAAAGGATACTCAGCCCGTACGTAAATATATCCTTCATCTGCACCAATAGCATAACCGGCGATGGCCATACCTTCTAGTAGTAGATGGGGATCGCCTTCCAGCACGCTGCGATCCATAAATGCGCCCGGGTCACCTTCGTCAGCATTACAAACGATATATTTTTTATCGCCTGCAGCTTTACGCGTAAACTCCCATTTCATACCAGTGGGAAATCCGCCACCACCCCGTCCACGTAAGCCAGCTACTTTCACCGCCGCGATTACTTCATCCGGAGTCATCTCCGTAAGTGCCTTTCCAAGGGCTGCATAGCCGTCGGCGGCAATATATTCCTCAATGCTATCAGGATCAGTAAAACCAGCGTTTTTCAATACCGAACGACTTTGTTTGCTAAAAAACCCAAGGTCGCGGTAGGATGGAATTTTATCTAAATCCATGTCAAATCCTCCTCTTATGAGTATTCAATTGGTCAGGTAGAGTCCCGATGCCTATTTTTACCCTATATTTCCTGCTTCAATCTTGCCGACAACCATATCAGCAACAATACGCCCATTAACAATGTGTTCAGAAATCAGCGTAGGAACGGTGTCGGGAGTCACATTTGCGTAAGTGATCCGAGGTTGTCCAGGAAGAATGATATCAACCAACACTTCTTTTTCACACATACCGATACAACTGGTTGATTTGACTTTGATGTCCAACTTGTGCTTAGCTAGTTCGGCCTCAATCGCGGTCAAAACTGCCTTGCCGCCAGCGGCAAGACCGCAGGTGCCCAAACCGATAATAATTTGCGGACTTGCAGCGGCACGAGCTTTTAGGTCATTTTGTATTTTTTCCCGAAGTTTATTTAAATCTGCTACCGTTTTCATTTATATCCACCTCCATAAATCTCTTATTTATAGGCATCGAGAATAGAAGCCATTTTATCTGGAGTTAGTCGGCCATGGGTATCATCGTTAACCATGATTACCGGTGCTAGCCCACAGGCTCCGATACAAGCAACCGTTTCAAATGTAAACCGAAGATCCTGGGAAGTCTCACCAGCTTTAAGACTGGTTACTTTCTCAATTTCCCTAACTATGGCACCGGCACCCCGTACGTGGCAGGCGGTTCCCATACAGACCCTGATAATATTGCGACCCCGGGGTTTTAAGTGGAACTGCGCATAAAAGGTGACGACGCCATAGACGGCGCTTAATGGTGTATTTAACCCGTGTGCAATACGAGTGATGACATCTGTGGACAAATACCCATAAGCGTCCTGCGCCTTCTGCAATACAGGAATTAAGGCGCCCTTAGTGCCCTTGTATTTTGCTAGTATTTCGTCCAATTGAGCATACTGATTGGCTTCAGCATCACAACAGCATTTTCCAACATGTTGTTCTTGTGCCATTCTTTTCTCCTCCTTTAAAACACGTTATATTTTTAATCCATATTTTGTTTTACCGAAGTGGCTAAACCACCACCTTTCGTTCGTCTTCCCTCTTTTAACCTGTATAATTTCTGTAAGCGTAGCCGCTTTCAGAAAACCGTCTTTTTGAGCTTACCAAATCATTTAGCCACTGGGCATATGACTATATGCTCATAAGAAGGCTTGTATCGCAAGATCCCATTTTATAATGTGTGCATAAACCAATATTTAATTCCTATTCCGTTTAAGTGATTGAACTCTTTAAACTTTCCTATTGTCGTTAACTTTCATTAACTCGCATGAATGTGTGAAATATTTCACACATTCATGTATAGTATGCAGCTTAAAATAATAATTAAAGCCGTCTGAATATGTTGCTCCTATCTAGTAGTCCCTATTGCATTGATAGAAATATTCGGACTCTTTGAGCTAAATCCTGCTAAACCTTACATGTTAATATTTTCAAGTTTCAGACCTTGGAAAGCCCTTTTACTTCAGAAGAGCCTGTACCTAATCGTTTCCCAGGCTGAATGAACATCGAAATGCTTACGGTAATCCCCGCAATAATCCAGAAAAAAATTGACATCTGGATGTTAAACATGACGTGATCTGTTAACCCATTGATAATAATACCGATTATGGCCGCCGCTAAGCCTAAAGATATGCCGCAAATTTCATGCTGTGAGCACTGCCGGTTTAATGTCAGTGCCATCCGCAAAACACTGACAAGTAGCCAAATAAAGGCCCCAAGTCCCAGAAAACCTAATTCGGCACCAATGTGCAAATACATGTTATGGGCATGAAAGATAGTCGTTGCACTATTATTAATAAAAAAATCATAGTTCGGATATACCATCCAATAAGCGCCCCACCCGATTCCTAACAAAGGATGTTCCACCAGCATAGCCCATGAACTTTCCCAAAGTGCAATACGCAGCGCCGAGGACGAATCAACTGGATGTATAATGGATGCAAACCTTTCTATCAGCATCGGATTAACCAATATAGCGATTAAAGGTACAGCAACTACCAGCCATAATAAACGCTTACTCCGAAATAGGGCCAAAGTAGCAAGCACACTTAAAAAGCTAACCCACCCTCCCCGCGAATATGTCAAGGCAAGACAGGTACAAAAAACGCAAAGAAGTCCAATATAACACAGTTTAACTTTTCTCTGCATTGCCGTCAGCATCATGCCACCAGCAAGCGCAATTACAGTAACCATATAGCCAGCATAGATGTTAGGGTTCTCCATAGTCGAGAAAATCCGTGCCCGCAGACCGGGAAACTGCTCGCCATCCACCCAGCGGTACTGACTGATATCCACGCAGTGTATATATTGGTAGAAACCGTAAAACGACGTAAGTGTCGCAGAAAAAAACAAAACCATCAATAGCCGCTTGATCTGGTCAAAGGTCTGGATATGATGAACAATTAAATAGAAGGCCAATACATAATGAACCATCAGGTAGCCATAATTATAAAAGCTCACGAAGCGGTCCGGTGATCCCCAAATGGATAACCCAGCGATCCCGACAAAAGCCCCTATCGGTAAATCCAAGGGAGTACTAACCCACTTGTACTGCCGCCTATAAATCGCCTTTACTACCCATACAGAAACACAAAAAAGCAATGCCGCGCTAACTGCTGGCATAGAAATAGGCAAGAAAAAGATTACCGCAAATAAACCCCATTCCATAGCCATATTCAAATTGCGATCCATTACTGTTAGTTGCACTTTATCACCATGTTTCGTAAACTCCCAACTGAAATTATTATACATCCGTTAAATTTGCTTGTCCACACAAACCAGATCCGCCAAAGGACAAATAGTAAATGGAGCAAACATAACCTACTGAATTCTATAAATCTTTCCGCTTTCCATTACCCATTACCCATTACTGATTACTGATTACTGATTACTGATTACTGATTACCGATTACCCATTACCGATTACCCATTACCCATCAATATTTCCCTTGCTTTACCTACAGTATACAGTGATCCGCATATGCAGACAACTTTACCCATGCCCGCTTGCCTTATGCCGGCTGCAACAGCTTCTGTAAGATCCGGTATAACGGTTACTTCGCAGTCGCTGATTTCGGCGGCAATTTTCTGTGGGTCGGCGGCACGGGGGGAATCCGCAGTAGTCAAGATAATTAGCTCGGCAGCAGCGCTAAATTCGCGCAGCATCATCCGATAATCTTTATCAGCCAGGATACCAACAACCAGCACAGTTTCCACATCAGGGAAAACAGTTTTAAGCGTACTGTGCAAAGCTGCCGCTCCGCTTGGATTATGTGCCCCGTCTAAAATAATAACCGGTGACTCTGAAACGATCTCAAAACGTCCCGGCCATTGTGCCGCAGCAAAACCCTGGTACAGAGCACTCTCCCCAATCAGCAACCCCATCTCACTAAGCTGCTCTACTGTCGCCAGTGTGATGGCGCAGTTTTCTAATTGATGTGGTCCTAATAACCCGATATTTACCTTTTCGTATTTTCGATGAGGGGTCTGTATATCAAAGATTTGACCTCTGGGAGTGGCCGATATCAGCTCCCAAGAATACTCCCGCAGGACATTGACGGCCACCGAATTCTTTGCTGCCGCTGCCTGTTCAATAATATCTAACGCTTCCCCAGTCGCGGCAGTAACCACCGGCACCCCTTCTTTAATAATACCCGCTTTATTTGTGGCAATGGCTGCGATCGTCGTCCCTAACCGATCCATATGGTCGAAGCTTATATTAGTAATAACTGATAGTAGAGGCGTGATTGTATTGGTGGAATCGAGGGTGCCACCCAAACCTACTTCCAACACCACATAATCAACTTGCTGTGCTCTAAAATAGTCATAAGCGATGGCCGTAAGCACCTCAAATTGCGTGGGATGTTCGCCGATTGCAGCCGCAACTTGATCCACATGAGGCTGTATACCGGATAGCAGGCTTGCAAAATCCTGTTCACTGATGCTGTGACCGTTAACCATAAAACGTTCTTCATAACTCTGTAAATGAGGTGAGGTGTAAACCCCCACCCTATAACCCGCGGCCTGCAGTACCGCTGCAAGCAGCATCGATGTAGATCCCTTGCCATTCGTACCGGCAATATGAATACATTTAAGTTCTCGTTCAGGGTTCCCCATAAGTTCCAGCAGACTCTTTATTCTGGCCATCCCGAGGTTAATACCGAAATTACCAAGATCCTGGAGATATTCAATCGCTTGATCATAATTCAACTTATCTCCTCCAAAAAATTATTACCGCCAAGGACGCCAAAGTCTCCAAGGAAGAATTTATATTTATTCCCTTATATTGTTCTTCATCTGCGAATTGTGGGTAGTATAGTGCACCTAATCAACGATGTATCATGAATTGAATGTTTGCACATAGACTACAAATGCTAACTATTAGAATAAATATAGAACTCCTTGGCGTTCTTGGCGACCTTGGCGGTTCAAACGTCATTTTTTATAACGTCTTTAAAAACTCCAGCCGCTCGCGTACCACGGTGCGTTTTTCTTCGTAGTCCCGCTGTTTCTCTCGCTCGACTTCAATAACTTGGGCCGGTGCCTTGGCCACGAAACTAGGATTATTCAATTTACCGGCTAGACGCACTACCTCTTTATCCAAATTAGCCAGTTCTTTCTCCAGGCGGGCAAACTCCTTAGCCGTATCAATTAAGCCTTTTAAAGGCAGATAAATCTCCACTCCCCCTGCGACCGCTGTAGCCGCCTGTTCCGGTTTATCACCGGATAACGACTGGATGTTCACAGGCATTACGCTTGCTAGCTGTTGCAGAAAATGCGTATTTGCAATAAACAACTGCTCTAACTCAGGTGTGCCAATTTGTAAAATAACCTCCGTTTTTTTGCCAAGCGGTACATTCATTTCCGCACGTATATTGCGGATAGTCTTAATAACCTCCATTAATACGCCCATTTCTTGTTCTGCTTTTTCATCCACAGCATCCAGGCGGTATTGCGGCCATGCTGCAACCATAATACTCTTCCCTTCATGGGGCAAATGCTGCCAGATTTCTTCGGTTATAAAGGGCATCAATGGATGGAGTAGCTCCAACGTCCCTTTAAGCACTGTCCACAATGTATATTGAGCCGTATAGCGGGCAACAGGATCTTCCTTGCTGTACAGTCGGGCTTTGGCCATTTCGATATACCAATCACAGAATTCATTCCAGACGAATTCATACAAGTTACGGGCAGCCTCGCCTAATTCGTATTTTTCGAGATTCTTAGTAACTTCTCCAACCGTGCGGTTGTAACGACTGATAATCCACCGATCTGCGAGCATATAAGTCGGTTTGTGCGCATCTGGTGTAAAGTCCGCTAAATTCATCAGTACGAAACGGGAAGCATTCCAAATTTTATTGGCAAAATTCCGATTGTTTTCTACCCGTTCTAAATAAAATCGCATATCATTTCCCGGTGTATTACCGGTCACAATTGTAAAGCGTAGTGCATCTGCCCCATATGTCTCGATTACTTCCACTGGATCAATACCGTTCCCGAGGGATTTACTCATCTTACGGCCCTGGGAATCCCGCACTAACCCATGAATATATACATCACGGAAGGGTACCTTGCCCGTAAATTTAAGGGACATAAAGATCATCCTGGCTACCCAGAAGAAAATTATATCATATCCCGTTACCAGAGTAGCTGTAGGGAAGAATTGCTTAAATTCCGGTGTATTCTCCGGCCATCCCATTGTTGAAAAGGGCCAGAGTGCCGAGCTAAACCAAGTATCTAAAACATCATTATCCTGTTCAACGTTTGCACCGCATTTTGGGCATACCGCCACTTCCTCACGTGATACGACAATTTCCCCACACTCGCAATGCCATGCGGGTATACGATGTCCCCACCAGATTTGGCGCGATATGCACCAATCCCGGATATTTTCTAGCCAGTTCAAATAAATTTTAGTGAACCGCTCCGGTACGAAACGAACTTCCCCGTTTTTCACCGCATCAATAGCCGGTTTAGCCAAAGGCGCCATTTTAACAAACCACTGACTGGAAACAAGCGGTTCCACCACTGTATGACAGCGTTGACAATGTCCCACTGCATTGGCATGTTCAGCGATCTTAGCTAGATTCCCCTGTAATTGCAGGTCTTCGATGAGCACTTTACGGCATGCATAACGATCCATCCCAGCATACTTCCCAGTTTCTGCTGCCATTGTCCCATTATTATTCATAACATTGATCTGCGGTAGTTGATGCCGTAGACCCATCTCAAAATCATTTGGATCATGGGCCGGGGTTATTTTCACCGCTCCTGTACCAAAACTCGGATCTACATAATCATCAGCAATAACCGGGATACGGCGTCCCACCATAGGCAAAATCAGATATTGTCCGATTAAGTGCTTGTAACGCTGATCATCCGGATGAATAGCTACAGCCACGTCACCAAGCATTGTCTCCGGACGGGTTGTCGCCACCGTGATAAACTCACTGCTGTTTTCCACCGGATATTTAATATAGTACATATGGCCGGCGCTTTCTTCATGCTCTACTTCAATATCCGATAATGCGGTAAGACAGCGCGGGCACCAGCTGATCATATAGTTGCCGCGATAAATTAGCCCCTGCTCATATAGAGAAACAAAGACTTCCCGTACAGCCTGGGAACAGCCCGCATCCATCGTGAACCGCTCACGCTCCCAATCGCAGGAAGATCCAATTGTTTTTAGCTGATTTAAGATCCGATTACCATATAATCCTTTCCATTCCCATACCCGCTCAATAAATTTTTCCCGTCCGAGATCATAGCGGGTTAAGCCTTCTTTAGCCAATTCTTCTTCTACCTTGATCTGTGTAGCAATACCGGCATGGTCGGTGCCTGGCATCCATAACGCATTATAGCCCTGCATCCGCCGCCACCGTATCAAAATATCTTGCAGCGTTTCGTCAAAAGCATGTCCCATATGTAATACCCCTGTCACATTCGGAGGGGGAATTACGATTGTATAAGGTTTTTTTGACTCATCGACCTCAGCGTGAAAGAGCTTTTCTTCCTCCCAATACGCATACCATTTTTTTTCTACTTTCTGTGGTTCATAAACAGTGGGAATATTAATTTCCATAAAAGCCTCCTAGATTTTCAGAATACAAAATCGCTAGTTCTAAATAAATTAACCGCGGAGACGCGGAGAACTCGGATAAATTTTATCATGCCTTCGTGATTTTTTTATATATCACATATCTCCTAGATTATCCAAGATTATCCTCATCAAGAAATAGAACGCTTTATATGTTATATTAGTCCGCTCCGCGCTCTCCGCGTCTCCGCGGTTCAAACCACTTGTACTTTCTTCTACAATAAAAAATACCCCTAACGTCCAATATAGGACGAAAGGAGTTTACTTCCGCGGTACCACCTAAGTTCCCAAGAGTATGGGCTCTTAAAACCGTAACGGGGTTTGACCGGTAAAACCTACGCTAGTAGTCTGTCTAGTCTAAAACCGTGATAGCCTTCACGAATCCATCTATACTTTTAGACTTAACAGACAATTAGTTCAGTTGTACAACTCCGGGATGACCTTCGATATACACCCGGGAAAACCTCCCAACCAAGGGTCTTCTCTCTGTAACCGGGAGATATACTTACTTTTCCCATCATCGCTTGTCCCTATATTCTATGTTTCCATTCCATCCTAGCGTTAGAAAATATAATTGTCAAGTTTATCTGTAAAAAGTTCCTTCATAAAACTATTTTCTCCACCTTGCATGAACTATATGTAATTAAGTTCGTAACAACTAAGCAATATACCCCATGTTCCACATATAATACATTAGGTTTTAGTAATTTTTAGAGTGAGAGGAGCGTATGCCAATGAATAAACAAACCCCAAAAACAGTCCTTGGGTTGGGTGAAAATATCGAAGCGCTGTTATGTTATGCCCTTGGTTGGATAACCGGTCTGATCTTTTTACTGTTGGAAAAGGAAAATTGCTTCGTCCGCTTTCATGCCTTACAATCTCTAGTCACTTTTCTTACTTTATTCTTCCTTTCCCTTGTCGTTGGTTTTATACCGGTGATCGGTCCAATTGCGCAACTGCTTATCGGCCCGATTTCCTTGGTATTATGGTTATTACTGATGTACAAAGCTTACCTGGGAGAAAAATGTAAGCTTCCCTGGATTGGAAACTGGGCGGACCGACAAGTAGATCGTATTAAGTTTCTTTAAGTGCAGGGAATGGGGAATAGGGGGCATTTGCGACCCTTCGAGTCGCGGTTTTCCCTATTCCCTTAGTAACATTACATCAACCTCGGATCCTGCTAGTAGTTTAGGTGTCCCCGGGGCAATAACAATCAACGCATTAGCCGATACCAGGGATTTTAATATCCCACCTCGCTGATAAGCTAGTGGGGTAGCTTCCCAACTGGACAGGCCCTGGTTACATCGTCCCCAGACAAATCGACGGGTGGTGGATGTGCCTCGTAAATCTGTTTTAAGCACTGCCTTGATCATAGGACGCAATAGTTTATCATGACCAGCTATTTTTCTCAGTACCGGTTGAACCAATACCTCAAAGGATACACTGGCTGCGGCGGGATTGCCGGATAGCCCCACTAATAGAGAGTGCCCCCAGATACCTGCTAATACTTGCATGCCTGGCTTCATAGTCACCCGATTAAACATGGCCTTTATACCGAGCCTGTCAAAGACTTGTCCCATTAAGTCATAGTCTCCCACCGATGCCCCACCGGTGGTAATATAAAGATCACAGGCTGGTGCAGCTTGTAATACATCACAAATCAGCTTCGTATCATCCTTTATTTCGCCAAGCAATATTGGTTCTCCCCCAGCTTCAAAAACCTGTGCCTGCAACATAAAGTTATTGGAATTCCGAATTTTTCCTGGTGCTAGCGCTTGGGCAATACCAATAATCTCACTACCCGTAGATAGAATCCCAACACGAGGGCGTCGATATACCAAGGGCTCAGCCTGACCGAACATCGCAAGCAACCCCATGGCGCCTGCATTAAGCCGTTTCCCCCGGCGCAGCAAAACTTCCCCCTGGGCAAAATCATCTCCCCTGCGGGAGATATTTTTAGCTGGATTTACAGCTGCCAGTATCGCTACTTGCGTCCCGGCACATTTTGTATCCTCTAAGCGTACGATGCCACTAGCCCCAGCAGGAATGGGAGCACCTGTCATAATTCGAACTGCTTGACCCTGGGTTATGGCATGCCTGCCTATACTGCCGGCCGGTATATAATCAATCTGTTCCAATACTACAGGCTGTTTAGGCGTGGCCCGCTCTACCTCCATACTGATCACCGCATACCCGTCAAGGAGTGACCGATCGAAGGGGGGGTAATCCGAATCCGCTACAATATCCTCCGCCAGAATACGATCCCAGCAGTTAACTAACTTACAGCGTTCCGGATCGCAGCATTGTACGGAATCCAAGAGATGCTGTCGTGCAGTTTCAAGCTCTATTGCCACACCACCACCTCCATTGTACGCCATTCCCTATTCACTTATTCTCATCACAGGAATCATAGTATCTCTCCTTGTTTAAACAGGGCTCTTACTTATCCGAAGCCTGTTTGTAGTCTTCCTCGGTGTTAATATTCGTAAAGAGCTTCAGTTCTGGATCAAAGCGGCGGAAATTTTCCCAATCAATCGCTTTGTATCGCATCAGCTTTAAGATCTCGGCAATCCGACGCACGCTTTTGTTGAGCAGTAATTCTATATTTGGTAAACAGCTTTTACTATAGCAGGAAAATAACGGTTCATAGTACTCTCCTTGGCTAGGAATTGCAATATCCCAGCCCTGCACTTCTTCTAAGAGATACCGCACCGCATCCGGTACAAGATATGGCATATCGCAGCCAGTTACAAAAGCATACTGGTGACGGGCATGACAAAGTCCAGCATGAATACCACCAAGGGGTCCCATCTGTGAAAAGATATCGGCCACAACCCGCACTTCCTTACGCTTGATATCCCGCGGCACATTACTGACCACGATGAGATCATCACATACTGTTCCTAATTTTTCAATAATTACGTTTAACAAGTCTGAGGTTTCCCACGGCAAAGTCGACTTATCCCTACCCATGCGGGAACTGCGCCCACCGGCCAATATAATACCCGTCATCGACTTCACCTCTCTTTTATCCACCAATTTTAGACATACCCCGCCGCAATTCCGTTGTTTCATCATCTAAGAGATGCTGGTTTGGTTTATGCCAGATCGCATCTATCAGATATTCTTCCAATTCTTGATCAGTGCACCCGGAGCGTAACAGTTCTTTGATATTATATTCTTGGTTTGAAAGCAGACAAGGCTTAATCCGCCCATCAGCCGTCAAGCGAATGCGGTTACATTCCTCACAAAAATGCCTGGATACCGGCGACACAAACCCCAGACTACCCTTCGCACCCGGAATACGAAAAACCTGTGCGGGACCATCTCCGTGCGACTCGGGCAACAAGGTAGGGAACCCTCCAGCAGCTAGAATATCTTTCATGCCGGAAAAAGGCACCAGTTTTTCATTCTTACCCTGCGCAGTTTGAAAAGGCATATGTTCGATAAAACGAACCTGATAAGGCTTGTCCAATGTCATCCGTGCAAAATCCGGCAGCTCATCATCATTCACATGTTTCATCACAACCATATTAATTTTGATCGGAGTTAACCCAGCATGATACGAACTGTCAATGCCTGCGAGCACTTTTGCCAGCATATCTCGGCCGGTTAATTTTTTAAAAAGCGCTGGTTTCAATGTATCCAAACTAACGTTGACCCTTGTTAATCCGGCCTCTTTTAACTTAACCGCATTTTCACTAAGCGCACTGCCATTGGTGGTCATTGCCAAATCTGAAATGCCCGGTATAGCGGCGACATTGCGAATAAACGGAAGCAAATCTTTACGCATCAGTGGCTCACCGCCGGTAATACGCACTTTATACACACCTAACCGAGCGGACGCGCGGATTATCCGTTCAATCTCTTCGTAGCTAAGGATTTCCTGATGTGAAATCCATTCCACTCCGGCGGAAGGCATACAATAGGTACAACGGAAATTACAGCGATCCGTCACTGAAACCCGCAAGTAGCAAATATTTCTTCCCAATGCATCAGCAATTCCCAAAACGATTCACCCGCATCTTTCTCATATTATTTTGAACTTTCAGCCTATCAAGCGGTCTACTAACGTTAAAACAAAAATGAAGATACTTACTAACCCATTGTTCAAAAAAAACTTACCATTTATATGACTTAGGTCTTTAGGCGTAACGGTCGCGTGCTGATAGACCAGCACCGTTGCAGCCAATGTAACGCCGATATAATAAAATGCTCCCAATTTATAGACCAGACCCACCAGCACAAAAAGGATTACACACAGCACATGCAGTCCACTTGAGATATGTAGGCCGTTTACTAAACCAAACCGAGCCGGTATCGAATGTAAGCCGTTTGTTCGATCAAATTCGATGTCCAAAGTCCCGTAGATAATATCAAACCCGGCTATCCACAGCATAATTGCACCGCCTAGCAATATCGCAGGCGTCTCAATCGTTCCGGTTACTGCAATCCACGCACCAACAGGCGCAGCGGCCAGCGCAACACCTAAAACCAGATGGCAAGTCCAGGAAATGCGTTTCATATAAGAGTAAACAATCAGCGGAATTATACCTAATGGTAATAATTTGACACAGAGAGGATTTAAGTTATAGGCAGCCGTTAGTAACAATCCAAACGAAAGGATAATGAAAATGCTCATCTCTGCCACAGTGATTTCTCCGGTCACCATCGGACGTCTTGTAAACCTGGGATGGCGTTTATCTATCTCCAAATCAATTACCCGGTTTAAGGCAAGGGCGGCACTACGTGCTCCAACCATCGCTACGGTGATCCAGCCCAAGTCATGCCCTGACGGCAACCCTCGGGCCGCCAGAATGGCTCCCATATAAGCAAAAGGTAAGGCATAAATTGAATTAGCAAACTCGATATTTGCCAGCAATGCCTTTAGTTTACTCAAGGTTAAGCTCCTTCCATTTCTCGTCTACCCTTTTCTTGACAGCTTCACTCATCGTTATTTCTTCTGGCCAGTCCCGTGTATATCCTTCTGAACGCCACGCCTTTGTTGCATCGATGCCCATTTTTGACCCAAAATGGGCATTTGGTGACGAATGGTCCAAAGCATCGAGCGGACCTTCCACGATTACCACATCCCTGGCGGCATCAATGTTATTGTAGACACGCCACCATACCTCCGACAAATCATGTATGTTTACATGCTCGTCCACAATAATAATCATCTTCGTAAACATCATCTGCCCCATACCCCATACCGCATGCATGACCTTTTTAGCATGAGCGGGGTAGGCTTTGTTAATCGAAATAATTGCACAGTTGTGAAATACGCCTTCCAACGGAAGGTTGAGATCAACAATCTCTGGCAATTGCAGCTGTAATACCGGTAAAAAAAGCCGTTCCGTCGCTTTTCCCAAATAGCAGTCTTCCATCGGTGGTTTACCTACAACTGTTGCCGGGTAAATGGGCTTCTTACGATGTGTAATACATTTTATATGAAATACCGGATATCGATCAACCTGTGAATAGTAACCGGTATGGTCACCAAAGGGTCCCTCCGCCCGTAACTCTTCCGGGTCAACATAACCTTCCAAAACGTACTCGGCGTCTGCCGGGACTTCAAGGTCCACAGTCTCGCATTTTACGAGCTCAATCGGTTTCTTGCGCAGAAAACCCGCAAAAATTACCTCATCGATATCACGGGGCAATGGTGCGGAGGCAGCATAGATTAATGCCGGATCTCCACCGATAGCTACAGCCACTTCAATTCGTTTACCCATCGCTTTAGAATCGCGATAGTTTTCCGCCCCGTTATGATGCATATGCCAATGCATACCGGTTGTATTTTTGTCAAACACCTGTAAACGATACATACCGACATTGCGTTTACCCGTCCGGGGGTTCTTGGTAAATACCAGCGGCAGGGTAACAAAAGGACCCCCATCACCCGGCCAGCATTTTAAGACCGGAATTTTACGAAGATCAACATCTTCTTCTTTTATAATAACCTCTTTGCACGGTCCATTTTTCACATAGCGGGGGAAGCAATCCATGATCCGCTTAGCTATTGGCATTAATTTAAGCATGTCCAGCTTGCTTTCAAATGTTAAAAAAGGCAGTTTCAAAAAGGACCGCACCTCATCAGCAATAATGTCAAGATGATCCACACCCAGGGCAAGGGCCATGCGCTTCATAGAACCAAAGGTATTTGTCAATATGGGTACATCATAGCCTATTACATTTTCAAAAAGGAGAGCTGGGCCATTTTTTTTTGAAACCCGATCGGTGATCTCCGTAATCTCCAAATCGCAATCTACCGGTGTACTAATCCTCCGTAATTCACCACGTTTCTCAAGAAGCCCGATAAATTCTCTCAAATCCCGATACGCCATCTTCTGCTGCTCCTTTGACCGTATAAAGGGTGCATTCTTTGCCCTCTCTGTTTTGGCGTGTTATGTATACTAAAGTTTTAATACGTACCTAATTACGAAGATGCTAAGCTCATAAAGCAACAGCAAAGGTACAGCGACCATTACCTGGGAAAAAACATCCGGTGTAGGTGCCGCCAATGCGCCGATGATAAACGCAAGCACGATAAATATCTTCCGCTTTATAATTAGATACTTTGAATTTATAATCCCCATTTTAGCTAATACAATTAAGAATAATGGTAATTCAAAGACAATACCGAAGGGCAGTAAGAATGCAATGATAAATGAAATATATGCTCCCAGGGAAAACAGCGGCTGAAGTTGGTCAGTGGTAAAGCCCATAAAAAAATTCATCGCTGCAGGCAAGACCAGGTAATAAGAAAAACTGACGCCTGCAAAGAATAGACATATGGAGGCCGGCCCTAATATCAGGATAGTCTTTTTCTCATTTTTATGTAGAGCTGGCACTAAAAAAGACCATATTTGGTGCATAGTAACCGGTAAAGCTAGTAAAAAGCCTGCAAAGAGAGAAATTTTTAAATATGAAAAAAAAGCTTCGCTGGGAGTTAAAAAAACTAGTTTCCCTACAGGTTTAATCAGGAAGTCAATCATGTCACCTGCATAAAACCAGCTGATACTTGCTCCAATAACGATCGCCATTAATGAAAGCACAATACGAATACGAAATTCCTGTAGGTGATCAATGAGACTCATTTTCCCTTTGATCAATAGATCTGCTTTTGTCTCCGGTTGACCTTCGTTCATTTCTGTATTGCTGCTCAGAACTGTCGATGATGGGGAAAGCTCATTTCCTTGCATAGAATACCCCCTGGAGGTTTAGCCCTTCTTCTCTGCTTCTTTGTGTTCTGCATTGGGTGACGTGATTTGTTTTTGTTGTTCTTCCATCATCATCGCTTTTTTAAATTCCTGAATACTCTTTCCTACAGCCTTACCTACCTCGGGTAATTTACCCGGACCAAAAACCACCAGTGCAATCCCCAAAACTACTATTAACTCGGGCATACTGAAACCAATCATCGTTACTGTCCTCCCTTTGGTTTTCTACCACAAAAGCGCGTTTAGTGATAGTCTTGCTTTTCCAAAGGGATATATTCCTAAATTCATACTATACGGATATATTATAGCTTTCTTTACCAATAAAAACAACTTTAGACATTACTGTAATCATCTCAGGTACATATACATGAAAGCCCGGCTGATACAGCCGGGCTTTCATGTATATGTACCTATATCATAGTTTGGCAGCCATCCTGCTTATCCGACTGCATCGACCAAGTTTAAAAATTAAACATTTTGATGAACTCTTAATGCCCTGTTCTTATTTTTAGACAGTTCTTTGATGATCAATGCCAAATGCTGCTGCATGTAGTGCCGAGCCATTCTAGCATCCCCATCGCAAATCGCTTGGTAGATATTTTGATGCATACCAAGCAGAATTTGGGGCATACCCGGGCTGTTGAACATACGCTGCCGACTATTGCGCATATTGGTAAGCATCAGATCATGGATCGTATTCATTACTCTATTTAAGATCGAATTATGGGCTGCATGCATTACGGCATAATGGAATTCCGCATCTGCAACATCCCCCAAATCTCCTCTTATCACGTCGTTTTGCATTGCCTCGACTGCCCTACCCAAAGCCTTGATATCTTCATCGGTGGCTCGGTGAGCTGCCATTCCCACAGCCGCTACCTCTAGCACTTTGCGGGCTTCCAATAATTCAAACATATCATCGATTTCGAGTTGCAGCATAAACGACAGTGGTTCGATTAAACTATCAAACGACACTTGGCGCACGAAGCTACCCTCTCCAGGCTTGATTTTTATAATGCCCATCATTTCCAAGGCACTAAACGCTTCCCGTACCGAAGCCCGACTAACGTTTAGTTTTTCTGCCAGCTCACGTTCAGAAAATAGCTTGTCTCCTGGTTGAAGTTGTCCATCAGTAATCAGCATTTTTACCTGTCGAATAATCTCTTCATATACTTTTTTAGTTTTTACAGGCTTGAACATCCTCATCCCACCCCGCTTTGCTTTCTTCAGTAAGTCCGTTGTCCCACAAAGTCTGCAATACGACTAAAGCTATCCCGTAGCGCATGATCCCTGACTACCGAGATTCTTTCTTTTGACCGTTGTATATAGCGATTTACTAGACCATAGGCATAATCAACCGCATCGGTTGCTCTAATAATTTCCAGGCCTTTTACTAAATCCAAAGCCTGCATTTCCCGTCTCCCGATAAGCTCACATAACTCATCCCGATCAGGAGAGTTGTGCAAGGCATAGATGATCGGCAAAGTCATAATCCCTTGTTTTAAATCATTGCCGGCCGTTTTACCAATTTGCGCATCACTTGCCACAACGTCCAAAATGTCGTCTGTAATTTGAAAAGCCATACCCAAGCAGTGACCATAGTCTCGCATAGCATTAATAAACGTCTCCGGAGCAGCAGACATATATGTACCCAATTCGCAGGCGCCCGCAATAAAATTTGCAGTCTTTTTTTCAATACGAGCAAGATAGTCCTCTTCCGTCTGAAAAACATTGTAGGTGTTTGCAGTCTGTATAATCTCACCCGCACACATATAGCTCACCAACTGTGATAGGGTTCCGATTATACGGGGATCGGCGATGTGAGAAATTGTCGCAAAAGACTGGGCGAACAAACAATCACCGGCTAAAACCGCAGTAAGATTGCCCCACTTTGTATTAGCGGTAGTAAATCCTCTTCTGGTTTGAGCTTCATCAATAACGTCATCGTGGACCAGAGTTGCCATGTGAATAAGTTCTAAGGCTACGGCAACGGGCAGTAGCCGGGTGAAATCGTATGTATGGGTTTTGGCTGCCAATAAAAACAAAGCGGGTCTTAGTCGTTTTCCACCGGCTTTTAAAAGATGTGTTCCGATATCTGCTAAAGTCTGATCCTGCGTTGAAACCACTTGCAGCAGATCGGCTTCAACCCGTGTTAAATCCATCGAAATTTCATTAAATAACTGGGCCTTCACGCCTGCCCTCACCCACTTCTAATCAATCAGATATGATTATTCTCACGATTTAGTGCTATGTTTTGTTACTGTTTTTTAACAACCTAAATCTACGGTACAGCCAAAAGCCATTCCGTTGATATCTTTTTATATTAGACTATTTACATGCCTTCGTCCAGTTATATTTTGTTATTCACCACAAAGGTGACCCCGGCAAGCCGCAAGCAATGTCGGGGTTCCCTTTAGTTTTAAATATCATTATGTGCCTTTGACCACTCGGCCACAACACCATTCAACTCGGATTGCACAATCCGGACACACCATTTGGCAGACACCACACACGATACATTTATCCATATCGGCATATACCCGGGGAGTACCATAAACCCCCAACCCATCTGACCAGGCGATGCATTTCACCGGGCATTTTTCAATACATAGACCACAGCCTTTACATAGTCCCGGAAATACCGTCCATAAACCTTGCTCACTTTCATGCGCTTCTACTTCCCATTTTTTGGTCATGTTGGTCTCCTCCCCTACATTACTTTCTTTACAAGCTGATAGCCCCTCTCCAGAGCCCCAAAGTTAAGCTCGCGGAGTTTAGGATCGGCTTTGAATTTGTCTTCAAATTTGGTTTCCAACGAAGCCTTAATTATTTCAAGAGGTAGGATTTCCGTGGCACCGATTACTGCTCCTAGAATGATGATATTGAAGACCCGCGGGTGAAACTCATTTTTTGCGATATCGTTGGCCGGAATAGCAACAACTTTCTTAACATCTGCCGGTATTTGCTTAGGATCGACACCGGGTCCCTCTTTCGCAAAATTATAGGTCTTGGTTTCCCCGGGAATCTTGGGATCTTCCACAACTTGCGCCGCTGTATCAGTCGGGCACGGAGGTACGGTGTCGAAGTATTGTATCCCCACAATCTGATCATTTACTTCGGAGGGCATGATCAAGGAATTATCGTATACATAAACAGTTTCTTTACCCGCATACTGCTTCGTCCGTGCAATGGACCGAGGGCTAAGTGGAATAAGAATATCGGCGGTAATAAACTTTGGTGCGCCGATATGCTGGTCACTTATTTGCACAAATGCAATGGACACCCCGCCCCGCTGTTCTACCCCAAAGTTTGGGATATAGAGCGCTTCTTTACCAAGATCATGCGCCGCTTCTGCTAATATTTCAGCAATGGATTGTACCCCTTGACCGCCTTCGCCAGCTAGTGCGATTTTAACGGCTTGACCCATACTCATACACCTTCCTTTGCTTGGGGAGCCTTTATTTCGCCGACGTCAAAGTAGGCTGTCATATCTTTCTCAACAAACTCCCAGGTCTTCTTAGCGTTAGTACGCCAGTTTGTAGGACAACTGGACAGCGCCTCCACAAAACCAAAGCCGCTGCCCGAGATTTGAGTTTCTATAGCTTTCCTAATAAAACTTTTTAATTGACGCAGATTATGCATAGAACCTCTGGCTACATAAGCCCCCTCCGGGGTAACAGTTGCTACCATCTCCGGTCCTTTGGTAGGATACCCGGTTACATGAACATCACGGCCATAAGGTGTTGTTTCGGTTTTCTGCCCAGGCAACGTGGTTGGGGCCATTTGTCCTCCGGTCATACCATAGTTAGTGTTATTGCATAAAACAACGGTAATTCTGTCATTCCGCACGCTGGCGTTGAAGAGGTGTTGGGATCCAATCGCATACCCGCCGCCGTCACCCATATATGCAATACAGATAGCATCGGGGTTCGCCCGTTTGAAACCAACCATGGTTGGTGTAACCCGACCATGATGAGTCTGTAAGGAATCGCAGGCAAAAAAGTCCCATGCGAGTAATGAGCAACCAACATCACAGCCAAAAACAACACGATCCCTGATCTCCAATTCATCGATTAATTCACCAATGGTTTTTAAAATTAAACCATGCCCGCAGCCAGGACAGAATTTATGAGGTTTGGTCGCTTCGTTCCAACATGTAGGCATGGCAGGTAGAAACTCCCCTTGTGATCGCACTTCTTGCAATGTAATGTCCTCCTTTCATCTTATAATTTGATTTGTTCTACAACATCGATAATTTCTTCTGAGGTAATGCCTAAACCCGGACGGAGCAGTGTCTCAATTTCGGTAGTACTGCCATAGATACCGGCCTGCACCATTTTTAACAACTGGCCTTGTGCGGACTCGGCAACAAGCAGTTTTTTGGTTTTGTCAGCAATAGTACGAAGTTGTTCAGTTGGAAACGGGCGGACGGTAATCGGGCGGAAATAGCCAACTTTTACACCTTTAGCGCGAAAATGGTGATATGCACTCAATGCAGCGCGGCTTACCATCCCATGGGAGACAATTACGATGTCGGCGTCATCACAGCCACGGGCATCATATTCAATGACTTGAGGAGCCATGTTTTCGTAATCCGCAATATGTTTTAACAGAACTTCATGAAGTTCTTCCTCTGTATTTAAACAGTTCCGTAGATACTTGAACTGTTTGCCAGGAACGTTTTGACCCAAAGTCGGTACTGCGGAAACCATCTTAATACCCTTACTTTCTGGGTCATACATCGTTAGCGGTTCTCGCATTTTAGCCTGATAGCCGTCACCAAGTATGAATACTGGGAAACGATAGGTCCACGCGGTATTAAAAGCTTTGATTGTATAATCAAACAGGTCTTGATGGGTTGCCGTTGAATATACCACCCGATGTCCTTCTCCATTCCCTCCGAAACAGGTAAGCTGTGTTTCCTGCTGTGCATAGATAACAGTCGCCGTAGATGGGCCACCCCGTTGCTGGATAACACAAACCATGGGGATCCGCATCATTTCAGCCATATTAGCAGATTCCTGCATTAATACATTGCCGGGTCCCGAGGTTCCCGTGAATGCTTTGCTGCCAGCCAAAATTCCCCCTAACGTTGTGAAACCCGCGGAAATTTCGTCTTCAGTTTGCAGGAACCGTTTATTATATTTCGGAGCCAAACGAGTCCAATAGTGCATAATCTCGTTTTGAGGAGTAATGGGATATCCGTACATGATATCAGCTTTGGCAGCAACTGCGGCCCAGGCTACAACCTCATTACCTGTCATAAATACGCGTTGTTCGCCTTCTAGAACAAATTCTTCCGCCATAAACACACCCCCTACAATTTAGCCAAACCCGGAATATTTGGCACCTTTTTAATATTGTCTTTCATATGTTACCCTAGATATATAAAAATATTTAACTTTAGGCACAAGTAACCTTATAAGTAAAAAACTCCGGCCTGCATCACGATCGAATGCAGGCCGGAGTTTTTTTACTTATAAGGATTAATCCACCAATTCCGTTTCAATAAAATAACGCATACTGGACTTTTTAAGTTCCCGTATACTGTATAACAAGATGTATTCGCTAAGCCCGGACAAGCCCATTAATTCCTGTATATACATCTCACATTGACTTTGGGATATTCCATGAATCATTGTGTACATATTATGCGGCCATTCAGGAAAGGCTGGTCTTGCATAACAGTGACTTACCGCCGGGTGAGCCGCGAAAATCCGCCCAACTTCTTCTATCTGGACTTCAGGTACTTGCCATACACATAATACATTAGCCAAAAATCCTACTTCACGATGTCGTAGAACAGCACCAATTTTACGAATATAACCTGCCTCCTGATATTGCTGTATTCGTCTAAGCATTTCTTCCTCTGTAATACCAATTCTAGCAGCAAGCTCACGATAGGGATGCCTGCTTACGGGGAAATCGGCCTGTAATGCGGCAATGATCATTTTATCTAATGCGTCAATCATGCCCTATCCTCCGTAATGTGTAAATTGACATTTACCTTAAACATATGGGTTGCAGGTAACACAAGCATCGCTGTCATACCGATCTGATTTCGGATATCAGCAAGATCCTGTTCAAGCTGAGCCTGACTTGATGCAATAAAAGTAAACCACATGTTGTATGTACCTGACCGAATGTAATTGTGGGTAACACCGGTATATCGGTTGATAATAGCCGCCGCTTCCACGATAGTTTCTTCGGGTATGGACAATGCTACCAAAGTACTGGTATATCCCAGTTCGTGAGAATTAAAGCATGGGCCGATACGCCGAATATACCCTTCCTGTTTTAGCCGTGCAACCCGCTCCAGCACTTCTTGCTCTGTCATACCCAGTTCCGTACCAATCACAGCATAAGGAGCAGTATGGACAGGAAAGTCTTGTTGGATACGGTTCAATAATTGCTTATCTTCTACGGATAAAATCGCCCTCACCCCCTGAAGAGACACCATGGGTCCGCTGCCATATAGTCGCCATGCTGATAATAAAAAGCGCGCGCCCGGCAGCCACCGCAGCTGTCCGCATATCGGCATATTCCGCAATGTCCTCCTAACTTAGCTCCCCGTAGTTCCTCGAATAGCGGGTTAGTGCGCCATATTTCAGAGAAAAGCATCTCGCGTACATTCCCGACTTTCAATGGCCAATACGGACAAGGATGTACATCACCCTTTGGCGTAATACAGCAATAGGACGTACCTGCTATACAACCTTTGGTAAACCGCATATCCAGACCTTTTTGCTTGGCTATACGCATAAACTGTGGTGCACAGGTTGGCTTTAATTCGATAGATACTTCCTTCTGCTTAGACATAATCCTGTGCAGCAGCCGCTCATAACGCTGTTGTTCGAGGGCCTCAGCTACCATATCCTTTCCTCTGCCTGTAGGTACAAGGAAAAAAACGTGGTGAGCCACCGCTCCCCGTTTGATTGCCTCGTCGGTAATTGCCTCAAATTCATGGTCATTCCAATCAAATACGGTGGTATGGACCTGAAAGGGCAAACCCACGGTCCTGCAATTGGCCATTCCGTCAAGAGCCTGCTGCCAGGCGCCCTCCACCCCACGCAGCTCATCATGTTTTTTGGTATTCAGGCTATCCAGACTAATACCAATCCCTGCCGCACCTGCATCTTTAAGCCGCTGTGCAACTTCACGACTAATTAACGTTCCATTCGTACCAAAGACTGGCCGCAGGGCCAGTTTTCGTGCATGCTCGACAAGTTCATATATATCTTCACGCAGCAGAGGTTCTCCCCCGCTAAAAATGATAATTTTAAACCCAGCCTTGGCTATTTCATCAAGTAGTGCTTTACCTTCCGCTGTGGATAATTCGTCGCACTCCTTTTCCCCTGCATCCCGATAGCAATGACGACAGAGCAGATTACATTCCCGCGTGGTATTCCAGGAAATAATCATGCCTAGACCTCCTTCGTAATTTCCTCTACAGTCAGGTAACACGCCGGGTCTTCGCCCCAAATATTTCCGTGAATCACTTCAGCCCGAATACGACAGCCGCCACAGTACTCCTTATAACCGCACTTGCCGCATTTGCCCTCGACTTTCTCAGTCTTAACACGCAGATCGCACATAAATTGATTCTGCTTGTCTGTCCAGATTTCACTAAATTTACGGTCCCGCACATTGCCTAGGGGACGGTGAGCCCAGAATTGACATGCATGTACATTTCCCATGTGGTTTACATTAGCCATTTTTTGGCCAGCTGAACATCCACCGTGCATTTTTAGGAGTTCCCTGACCTCATCAACCCGCTCGGGTAGATGCCGGGCTATGTAACGCAATATGTAGATTCCATCAGCATGATTATCTGTGGTTAAAATTTCCATATCCACACCACGCTGGTGGAAATCAAGGGTTTTGGCGATAAGCATTTCGATAATATCACGGCTTTCTGCGGGAGTTACGTCAAGTTCAGCCATATCTTTGCCACGACCAGCATACACAAGATGATACATACAAAATCGGGGAATGCCTTCTTGGGCAGCTAATTCCAATACAAATGGTAACTCTTGATAGTTTAGTTTATTCACAGTGAAACGCATTCCGGTTTTCAATCCCGCCGCCTGAGCATTTTTGATACCCTGCAGTGTTTGTGCAAAAGCCCCCTGCATGCCGCGGAAAGCATCATGGGTTTCAACAGTACCATCTATGCTGACCCCGACATATTGAAAACCGGCATCTTTTAATTTGCGGGCAATTTCCGGTGTTATTAAAGTTCCATTGGTTGACAAAACTGCCCGAATGCCCAAAGCTTTAGCATAGGCGGCCAATTCAAAAATATCCTCCCGCACCAGTGGCTCGCCACCGGAAAACAACAAAACCGGCACCTGCATCTCTGACAGGTTCTTAATAAAGGCTTTCGCTTCTGCGGTCGAGAGTTCGTTTTCGGCGGCGTCTTCTTCGGCATTTAAGTAACAATGCCTACATTTTAAATTACAGCGATTTGTCATGTTCCAGACTACCAGCGGACGACAATCTGCAGAAAACTGTAGCATATGAGGTGGTAATTTTGCAGAGTCCCGATCATATTTAACCGCTTCAGACACCGTTGCCGTTCCACATAATAATTTAGTACATCCAATCATTTGTTACTCCACCTCTTCCATCGCACTTGTCGAAGTTAGCTTTTTGAACACCACGACGCAAAGACGCAAAGGGTTATTATCATCTTTTTTCTACTACTGCGTTACGTCTCAGCATAAATTACTAACCGAGCCAATTCTTTTTAGGTTCTAAACAATATTTATTCCCTTTGCGTCGTTGCGTCGTGGTGTTAAATCTGTTCTCTTCGTCGCACCTATCTAAAATAGTTTTTTGAACACCACAACGTAACGGCTCAATTTATTATGCTTAAGCTATATCAGCCCTCGCGCACTCCGGTTCTCTGCGGTTCATAAAACTTATCTGTAAATATTAGAAAACTCGGCTTACGCCGAGCCTTAGCGATAATAAATTTAATGTTCTCATTATTCGATAACCAAAGCCTCATTTTTTGGTAAAGCATCCTGGATGTACTGCCATAATTCATCTCTTCCCTCACCTGTTTCACTGGAATAGACCAGTGCCGGCACCTGGGAGGTAAGCTTTAAACCTTTACGAATGGCCGCAAGATGCTGAGGCCGTTGCCCTCGGCTAATTTTATCCACCTTCGTGCCCACAATAACATAGGGTATTTCTAGTGCTGTTAGCCACGCTGAAACTTCCTGATCATTTTTCATCGGCTCATGACGAGAGTCTATCAGATGTACAATAAGTACCAGTTTATCCCGTTCCCTGAGATATTCGAAGATAAAAGCTCCCCATTCTGCACGCTTTTCCTTAGATGCTTTTGCATATCCATAGCCGGGTAAATCGACCAAGTAAAATTGCTCATTAATATCATAAAAATTAATCGTCTGTGTTTTACCGGGACGGGCACTGATCCTAGCCAGTGCCCGTCTCATACAAAGCGAATTGATTAAAGACGATTTACCCACATTGGAACGCCCAACTAATACAATCTCTGGATAACCTGTTTCGGGATATTGTTTAGACCCAACCGCGCTAATAATATAATTCGCTGACTTAATTTTCATCTTCTTTCCTCACCAATGCCACACTTAAAACTTCGTCCATATGCTCGGCCAGCATAAATTCCAAACTGCGCTTCACATTTACGGGGATATCATCCATATCCCGCTTGTTTTCCAGAGGCATAATTATTTTCTTTACACCGGCACGATGTGCCGCCAGTACTTTTTCTTTAATCCCACCTACCGGCAGTACCCTGCCCCGTAGTGTAATTTCTCCGGTCATCGCTAAATCATTTTTGATTGGCGTGTTGGTTAAGGCCGAAACTACAGCCGTAGCCATCGTAATGCCCGCCGACGGCCCATCTTTAGGAATAGCCCCTTCCGGCACATGAATATGAATATCATATTTATCCAAAAAGTCTTCTTCGATACCTAAATCCTTGCACCGTGTGCGAATATAGCTAAAACCAGCCTGGGCAGATTCCCGCATTACCTCGCCAAGCTGACCGGTGAGGGTTAATTTACCCTTGCCTTTCATAATATTAACTTCAATTGATAACATTTCTCCGCCAGCTTCAGTCCAGGCTAGTCCTGTTGCTACACCGACTTGATTCTTTTTCTCTGCAACGCCAAACCGATAACGGGGCGTGCCTAAAAAGGTATGCAGATTTTGGGCTGTTACTTTTACTTTTTCCTTATTGCCCTGTACGATTTTCCTAGTGACTTTGCGACATACTGTACCGATAGTTCGCTCTAGATTACGCACTCCAGCTTCCCTGGTATATTCGCGAATTATTTTCTGAATAGTGACATCCACAAAAGAAATGTTGTTATCTTTTAAACCATGGTCTCTCATCTGCTTCGGCAGCAAATAAAGTTTTGCAATCTGCATTTTTTCTTCTTCCGTATAACCGGAAATAGAGATCATTTCCATACGATCCAGTAAGGGGCGGGGAATAGTATGTGTAGTATTGGCTGTGACTACAAATAACACCTGTGATAAATCAAAGGGGTTCTCAATATAATGGTCACTAAAACTGTTATTCTGTTCCGGATCCAATACCTCCAGCAAAGCAGCCGAGGGATCACCCCGAAAATCAGCACTCATTTTATCGATTTCGTCCAATAGAAACACCGGATTTTTGGTAGCCGCCGTTTTCATACCCTGAATAATACGGCCCGGCAGTGCACCTACATAGGTCCGGCGGTGACCGCGGATCTCTGCTTCGTCACGTACTCCCCCCAGTGAAATGCGTACAAACTTTCGTTCCATCGCCCGGGCGATAGAGCGGGCTAAAGATGTTTTACCCACCCCAGGAGGACCAACAAGGCACAGAATCGGGCCCTTCATTGATTCGGTCATTTTACGTACTGCCAGATGTTCTAAAATACGGTCCTTTACCTTGCGTAATCCATAATGGTCTTCGTCTAGTACTTGCTCGGCTGCGCCTATATCCAATCGATCTTCCGTTTTCTTAGTCCAGGGTATCGCAAGCATCCAATCCAGATAATTACGAATCACCGCTGTCTCCGCTGCCTGAGGAGGCATTTTCTCCAAACGTTCAATTTCCTTAAGTACCTTTTCCCCTACTTCTGGAGGAAGTTCAGCCTCCTCCATTCTTTGGCGATAATCATCTGCTTCCGCAATCTTTTCATCTTTTTCACCCAGTTCTTTTTGGATAGCTTTCATTTGTTCCCGTAAGTAATACTCCTTCTGGGTTTTCTCCATCTGTTTACGAACTCGAGTATTTATTTTTCGTTCTAGTTCTAAAACCTCAATCTCACGCCCTAAAATTTCGCATAGCCGCTGCAACCGCTCTTTAATGTCGATGGCGTCTAAAAGTGATTGCTTATCTGCTAACTTTAGGGTTAGATGCGAAGCAATTAAATCACTGAGACGGCCAGGTTCCTCCACGGTTACAACGGTTACTAAGGTCTCCGGCGGAATCTTTTTACCTAGCTTTACATATTGTTCAAAATGGTTAATACTACTCCGGGTTAAAGCTTCCACCTCGGAGCTCCGCTCATCTACATCTGTATACTCTTCGATCTTTACCTGGTAAAAAGGTTCCTCCTTTACATAATCCGTAATCCTAGCTCGGCTAAGCCCCTCAACTAGTACGCGTATTGTGCCGCCTGGCATTTTAAGTAATTGCTTAATCTCGGCAATTGTACCCACGGAATATATATCATCTGGTAACGGTTTATCTGTTTGTGCATCCTTTTGCGTTGCAAGCAAGATTAATTTATCGTTAATCATAGCCTCTTCCAGTGCACTGATTGACTTCTCACGCCCAACGTCAAGATGAATAATCATATATGGGAAAACTAGTATCCCCCGTAAGGGTAACAGCGGTATCTCTCTTTGGGTTCCATAAGATAACTCCTGCATATGAAGCCCCTCCTTTTCTGTGTATGTCGAAGATATTTTTACCTTACCTATTAATAATATTCTGCTTGAAAATTTAAATTACCTGCTCCATAATTTGAGAAACAACCATCTATTGAAAAAAGACAGTGTTTAAGGGTATAAATGCGGGATTTGATGACCGCTAGTAGTCCGTCAAGTCTAAAACTCAGATTAGTAAATTCATTTATACTTTTCGACTACTAACCTTGTAAAAAGAGGTCCATCTGCCATACTAGCAGTTGGACCCATTTAGATAAATCTCTCCAACTTAGTAGTTCATCAAGCCAAAACCACAGATTAGTAAATTCGTTGATACACTTAAAGACTACTAATGTAGTGTTCGTTGAGAGTTGCACATGCTAATACCAGTAGCAGCTAACATTGATGTATGTTGTGCTGATGTGGTCTGGCGACAAACTGGTTCTGGCTTTATTAATGCCATGTCAATTACTTCTTGAATCCGATTGACGGGGATAACTTCTATGCCTTCGAAATGAAGATAAGATTCCTGCCAATTTTCGCGAGGTATGATCACTCTAGTTGCACCCGCCTGCTTAGCTGCATTTATCTTTGTAGTCACTCCGCCCACTGCTTTTACAAACCCGCGGATAGAAACCTCCCCAGTCATGGCCACCTGATTATCTACCGGTATCTTGGTCATCGCAGAATAAATAGCTGTGGCCATCGTAATTCCTGCTGAAGGACCATCAATAGGGGTACCACCAGGAAAATTCACATGAATATCATACTTAAAAGGTTCTACTCCCAATTGCCCCCGCAGTAGCGTCATCACATTTTCTACCGAACTACGGGCCATACTCTTCCGACGGATCGTTCTACCTACACCACCAGTTTCTTCCTCATCAACTACCCCTGTGATCGTCAGTTTACCCTGGTCTACAGTCGTTGAAGCCGTAACCTCTATTTCTAGTAAAGCTCCCATACTGGGCCCATAGATAGCAAGCCCATTAACCACACCAATTTGAGGGTCGGCTGATATCTTACGCTCTAGCCGCGGCGTATATTGACCACAGTTTATGACCCATTCTACAGTTTCAGCATTGATTGTTTCACTGTTCTCCATTGCAAGACTACCCGCCACTTGAATAATATTAACTGCGTCCCGTCCATTTGTAGCATATCTTTTTACTACCTCTAAGGCATCCTCATTTAGTTTCATATTGAGTTTGTTAGCCGCTTTCCCAGCCACCAGTCCAATCTCTTCCGGCAGTAAGTTTCGAAAAAACACCTCCACACAACGGGACCGAATTGCGGGGGAAATTTCCTCCGGTGTTCGGGTTGTCGCGCCTACTAGCCGAAAATCCGCCGGTAAACCGTTTTGGAAGATGTCGTGAATATGCGATGGAATGTTGGTGTCTTCACTGCTATAATAAGAGCTTTCGAGAAAAACTTTACGGTCTTCCAGCACTTTAAGCAGCTTGTTCATTTGCACGTGATGCAATTCTCCGATTTCATCAATAAACAGCATTCCACCATGCGCTTTAGTTACAGCTCCGGGTTTTGGCTGCGGAATACCAGCAATGCCTAAGGGGCCTGCTCCTTGATATATAGGATCATGCACCGTCCCAATCAAAGGATCAGCAATACCCCTTTCATCAAAGCGGGCCGTAGTAGCATCCATTTCAATAAACTTTGCAGCAATACCGAAAGGCGATAGAGGATTACGGCGGGCCTCCTCTAATATCAGCCGCGCTGCCGCCGTCTTACCTACCCCCGGGGGGCCATAAACAATTACATGCTGAGGGTTGGGTCCGCAAATTGCTGCGCGTAGCGCTTTTATGCCGTCTTCCTGTCCAATCACATCCGTGAGTATACTAGGCCGGGTCTTCTCAGAAAGTGGTTCCGTAAGCGATATCTCACGCATTTTTTGCAGTTTATCCAGTTCTTTTTTTGACTCTCGGTCTACTGCAACACGATTGCCCTGTTGAGAACGGAGTAAATTCCAAAAGTATAATCCAATGACAACCGCAAAAAAGAACTGTATTAAACTTATTGCATTGATTGCGTAATCCATTTAAATGCAAACCCCCTTTCGAAGTATTTTGTACTGTTAGTATGAGAAAAATCGGCTGTGAATATCCTGGCAACTTTTATAATTTCTAGCATTATGTAAACTATAAACAAAGTAGAACGAACCGCGGAGGACGCGGAGAAAGTTTGTTAGGCCTTCGAGATTTTTTATATTCCAAGATCCCTCAGAGTATCCAAGGTTATCATTGCAAGAAAACAATAAAATTAATATTGTTATTTCAATCCCCTCCGCGCTCTCTGCGTCTCCGCGGTTCACAAAATATTATTTCTTCTGTCACGGCAAAAAAAATAAGCGGGGGATAGCCCCCCGCTAGTTACGCAGATTCTTCTTTTTTCTTGGTCTTGCGATCTACAGTCACCAATATTGGTTCTTCCTTGTTCGTTACCACTTCTTTAGTCACAATACATTTAGTGATATCAGTACGGGATGGCACCTCATACATCACATTTAGCATAATGCTTTCAATGATTGCTCGTAACCCCCGTGCCCCTGTATTTCGTTTAATGGCTTCCTTGGCAATAGACCGTAGGGCCTCATCCTTAAATTCAAGAGTCACATTATCCATCTCCAGGAATTTTTGATACTGTTTCACCAATGCATTACGCGGTTCGGTTAATATACGTATCAATGCCTCTTCGTCCAAGGCCTCCAATGTAACAATAATCGGCAAACGCCCGACAAATTCTGGGATTAGGCCGAATTTCAACAAATCCTCCGGCAAGATATTCCGTAGAACCTCACCAATCGGCTTTTCCGATTTGCTTTGAAGCTCCGACCCAAAGCCCATGGTTTTTCTACCAGTCCGGCTTTGAATAATCTTAGTAATACCGTCAAAAGCCCCGCCACAAATAAATAGAATATTGGTTGTATCTATTTGAATAAACTCCTGATGCGGATGTTTACGTCCACCCTGAGGCGGTACGCTGGCGACAGTACCTTCCAATATTTTTAGCAACGCTTGTTGGACACCCTCACCGGAAACATCCCGTGTAATGGATGGATTCTCCGACTTCCGAGCAATCTTATCAATTTCGTCAATGTAGACAATCCCTTTTTCCGCTTTTTCCACATCGTAATCGGCGGCCTGAATTAGTTTCAGAAGAATGTTCTCCACGTCTTCTCCCACGTAACCCGCTTCCGTAAGCGATGTTGCATCCGCGATAGCAAAGGGAACATTAAGTAGTTTCGCCAGAGTTTGAGCCAACAAAGTTTTCCCACTACCGGTTGGGCCTAGCATCACAATATTGCTCTTCTGCAGCTCAACATCTTCAATCTTGTTACCCATGTGAATGCGTTTATAGTGATTATAAACAGCAACCGCCATCGTTCTTTTAGCGTCTTCCTGCCCAATAACGTATTGATCTAGAAAATCCTTGATCTCCTTTGGTCTGGGAATGTCGCGTAATTCTAAATCAATATCTTCCCCTAGTTCTTCTTCGATTATTTCATTACATAATTCAATACACTCATCACAAATATAGACTCCCGGCCCAGCAACCAATTTCTTAACCTGTTCCTGGAGTTTTCCGCAAAACGAACATTTTAACTGGCCTTTGTCGTCCCCAAACTTTAACATACTATCACCCCTTATTACGTAGATGATTCTCTGCGTACATCGCCACGGGGAAAAATCACCTTATCAATGAGATTATATTCGCGAGACTGTTCTGCTGACATAAAGAAATCACGCTCTGTGTCCCGCTGAATTTTATCCCAAGGTTGATTGGTATGCCGGACAAGTATCTCATTGCCGATTTCCCGCAAACGCAATATCTCTCTGGCATGAATTTCAATATCTGTTGCTTGTCCCCGGGCACCGCCGAGGGGTTGATGAATCATAATTCTTGCATAGGGAAGTGCATACCGTTTTCCTGCTGCTCCAGCTGCTAACAATAGCGCACCCATGCTTGCAGCTAAACCTAGGCAGATAGTTGAAACATCGGGCTTGATATATTGCATCGTGTCATAGATCGCAAGTCCAGCAGTTACAACACCACCCGGACTATTGATATACAAGTGAATATCCTTATCGGGATCCTCTGACTCTAGAAACAATAACTGGGCCACGACTAAGTTCGCAACGGCATCATCAATGGGTCCTCCGATAAAAACAATACGATCCTTTAATAGCCGCGAAAAAATATCGTAGGCTCTTTCACCTCGATTGCTCTGTTCGACCACCATCGGCACTAAATTCATATGACACCTCACTAACCTAATTATTAGATTACTATTTCTCTGCGCTTTCTATAATCAGTTTCATCGCTTTATGTAAAAGCGCGTTATGCCTAATATCATTTAACCGTCTCTCAGCAATCATAATATCCAAAACCTCTTTGGGAGAAGTTTTGTGCATTGCGGCAATACGGCAAATCTCTCCTGACACGTCATTATCAGTTACCTCAATATTTTCCGCATTGGCTATCGCTTCAAGTACCAGGTCAGTTTTTACTGAATTTAAAGCAGGCCCCTTATAAGTCTCCTTTAATGCAGATGGAGTGGTTTTGGCATATTCCATATACTGTTCAATCGATAAGCCACGTTGCTCCAGATTCAGGGAAAAATCATTGATCATTTTTAGTGCCCGTTGTTCAACCATCATTTCTGGTATCTCTACACTAGCATTCTGTACGACCTGTTCTAAAACCTTTTCGTTTTGTTCCCGTTCAACACGCGCCTTTTCCGACACTTCTAATTTATTCCGCGTATCGGCCTTTAATTCCTCAAGGGTCTCAAATTCACTGGCCTCTTTGGCAAAATCGTCATCCAAGGTCGGTAGTTCTTTACGCTTAACATCTTTTACAGCGACCTTGAACTCTGCATCTTTACCAGCCAGTTCAGGTGAGTAATCAACAGGGAAAGTAACCTTAATGGTAAGGTTGTCACCAGCCTTAGCTCCGACCAACTGTTCCTCAAAGCCAGGGATGAAACTGCCGGAACCCAGTTCTAGGGGATGACCTTCGCCCTTCCCGCCTTCGAATGCCACGCCATCTAGAAAACCCTCAAAATCAATGATTGCAAAATCGCCGTTTTTCAATTCGACTCCTTCCACCACAATCATTTTAGCATGGCGCTGCTGCAGAGTAGCCAGTTCTTCCTCGACCATCTTATCAGATACATCATATGCAGTTTTTTCAACTTTGACACCCTTGTATTCGCCTAATTGGACCTCAGGCTTCCCGATAACGGTAGCTTTATAAATTAGCGGTTTATTTTCCTCCATTTGCCCGAATTCAAATTTAGGCTTTGCAATAGGTACAATTTTGGTTTCATCCAGAGCTGCCCCGTAGGTTTCAGGAACTGCTATATCAAGTGCCTCTTCTATAATAGCATCCTTACCAAGACGCGTTTCTAATATTTTTCGTGGGGCTTTTCCTTTTCTAAAACCAGGGATATTAACCCGTTGAGCCAACTTCACAAACGCACGGTCGAAGGCTTTATTCACTTCTTCCACACCGACTTCAATTTCTAATACAGTGGTGTGCTTGTCTATTTTTTCCGCATTTACTTTCATTTATTCCAAGATCCCCCTTATGTAAAATATAATTATAGTTTACTTTAATTAGCTAAACATTTCCATGGCTTTAGTATTGCCATAATTACGAAGAATTCTACAATAGTGTATGATTTCCTCCTTTTTAAATAATGTACCTTCCTTTAAACACAATATAATACATATAAGTACAAAAAAGCAAACCTCAGTCCGACTTTCGTCATACCGAGATTTGTTTTTAAATGGAGCGGATGAAGAGATTCGAACTCTCGACCCTCGCCTTGGCAAGGCGATGCTCTACCACTGAGCTACATCCGCATAGTTTAGATATAAAGTAATTACCGAGTATAACAGTGCAAAAAATGGAGCGGATGAAGAGATTCGAACTCTCGACCCTCGCCTTGGCAAGGCGATGCTCTACCGCTGAGCTACATCCGCATACGTTTACTTCAACAAACCGAAAGGTTTTCGACGACGTTTTTTATTATACTATTAGCGCCTGTGCCTGTCAAGATGATTATCCAGTTTAATGTGATTATCCAGTTTGAGCACAAAACTACAGATGATCTACATATTATGTACTATCATTCCATAGAAGGAGGCTATTGACTTGTATTACCGACTGCAAAAGTTCTGTCACCTGGTGGAAGGGGCAAATCGGGGAGCAATCTACGACCTTCAAACTGGTAAGGTCTTTTCCATCAACAAAGGGGCTGTACGTTTATTACACAAATGCCAGGACCAAGCCTTGAATAACCTGCTTGATACCAGTTCCCCCGAATGCAAACCCTTCATAACGTTTCTTGATCAGCTATCCTTGATGGGACTTGGCTCATTATATATAAACGCCCCGGCCGATACTCCTCAAATACCTGAACCGGATGAACCACCTAAACTAGATTTCCTTTGGCTTGAACTAACATCACGCTGTAATAACAAATGCCTGCACTGTTATGCCACAAGCAGCCCATGTACAGATGGCGATAGCGTGACGCATGATCAATGGCTTTCCCTGATTACCGCAGCTCGCAGCGAAGGCGCTACTGCTATTCAACTAATTGGCGGCGAACCACTTATGTACTCCCGCTGGCGTGAACTGGTTGTCAAAGCATCAAGCGAAGGATATGAACTGATTGAAATATTTACAAATGCAACACTCGTTAATGATTCCTGTATTGAATTTTTCAAAAAATATAATGTCAATATCGCTACCACTATTTATGCCGATAACGCCACTATTCATGATCAAGTTACACAGCACCAAGGTAGTTTTGACAAAACATTAACTGCTATTAAAAAAATACTGGCTGCTGGTCTTCCTTTACGGGTTGCCTCCATTATTATGAAAATTAACGAACACGAAGTTACTAAGATCATGGAACTATATGAACAGTTAGGCATTGATCCTATCCCGCCTGACGTCGTACGCCCAACCGGCCGCGGAGACGACGCCGATTTACTGCCAGTCAGTTACGCTAGGCCATCCATTAAACCTCCCTTTTTTACCGATGCCCATTCCTTTCAACGGGCACGAAAATACCATACCTGTCTTGCCGGAAGACTAGCTGTGACATCCTCCGGTGATGTAATTCCCTGTATTTTTGCCCGTAACCAAGTCTGCGGCAATATCTCAGCTACCCCTTTGGTAGACATTATTAATGGACCTCAGCTTCAACAATGTTGGCATACTACTAAAGACGATATTGAAAAATGTAAACACTGCGAATATCGTTATGCCTGCAACGATTGTAGGCCCCATGCTCAGGGTAGCGATCCCCATAAAAAATGGTTGGCCTGCTCTAAGGGATGCGCTTACAACCCGCACACCGGTAAGTGGGACGATACATGCCAAGTTCAGGACCCAAAATCAACACACCAGTGCCCTTACGGCAAGAAAAAGTAAACACCTTTATGTAAGAGGCGACATATCATGTAATAAATAACTTATGTAGCTTATTTACAAAATAGTTCATCACAAATGATTTCTATAGGAGGTGTTTATTCGGTGTATGATTTTTTCGATATGAACTCTTACGAAAACCCGGAAATTATGGATTGGAGCCAAACGGAAGATTATAGTACTATGCAAGATAGTTTCCAAATTGGTTGTTTCCCCTCTAGGCCACCATGCTTCCCCGCTAGACCACCATGTTTCCCCGCTAGACCACCATGTTTCCCCGCTAGACCTCCATGTTTCCCCTTTAGACCTCCATGTTTCCCCTTTAGGCCCCCATGCTTCCCCTTTAGGCCCCCATGCTTCCCCTTCCGTCCATGTTTCCCAAGAGGTTGTTTCCCAGGACGTTGCTTCCCTTCCCGTTAAGCAAATCCATTCCTATCTTAGTCCTTGCTTTTTAAGCATTCCAGAGATCACAGCCTGGGGATCGGATTATGCTCTGGATTGGTACACCTATTATCCTTATATATACTATCTTACCAACGGTCGTGAACCATTTCTGCCAAGGCCCTATGATTGTTTCCCCTTGCGCTATCAATTAATGTACCTGTCTGGATCAATACTTCTATAGCCAATGAACTCGCCTTAATCTGGCGAGTTCATTTTTTATCGAAATAGTCGCACCCCCACCGGTACAAAGCAATAATGGTCCTGGAAGATAGAAAGGTAAGCGTTAATGTATAAAAAGAGGTAAACCATGTCCATTTTAGATATTTAATAAGCTCGGTATATCTTTCCAGAGGGTATTCGATCACAACTATGCCCGCACTAAATATTAAGGCATAATAAATGATGGGCCATAACCCTTGCTTTCTGGTGACTTGATTGTACCAAACGCACAGTGTGGGGAATACCCATAATTCAAACAGGATACTGGTATCGTAATATTGAGGCAACAATCGAATAGGATATTCCAAAAGATGTAAACTAACAGCCGGACTGCCCCAAACAAAATCCAGCACGCATTTATAGAGAAAAACGACGATCCAATCTCGAAAATACCGCCAGTCGATCACGAAAATTAACACCAATAAAGTAGCCACTGCTGATGCTATTATTATAATTTCTTCAAGACTAATATGCATTACAAGATACCCTCCTTACTCGGGCCATAAAATAACTATTTTGCTTTAGTATTTTCCAAAACCTTTAATAGTATTAATTGATACTCCCACGTTATATGCTTTTTTAGCAATATTTTAAAAATAGGATAAAGCGTAGCTAATAAATAATAGCTACGCTTTATCCTGTTTCCCAATATTTCCCTAATATTTAGTAACAACTTATAGTTCCATTAATGGCCCCACCATCTTAAAAAGAAGGAATCATGATTTTCATAGACGTCATGATCTTCACGGATATGAATAAATACATCATCAAACATATAGCCAATGCTAATCAATCTATTATCATCATCAAAGAACAGTACAGCGTCGTTAATATACCTTCCATGGTACCAGAAACCTCCCTCGCCACACCATCTGTACGCATGCGTCCCAGGAAATCTATGTTCCCACTCCCAATCATAAATCCGCTTCAAGTAATGACGATCTATAATAGAATCATAATGATCATACCACCCGAAGGGTAATCCTCTCTCAAACTCATAATCAGCATGGCGTATATGCCGCCAGTTGTTATCATCGTGATATCGATGGAAATAACGCCGCTGCTTATTACGATCATCCTGATGACGACGATCCTTCCCGTCGCGATCATCGTGGTCCCGATCTTTATTAAACGCTAGTTTTTTGTTATGATCTTCCTGCTGACGGTTCTTCCCGTCGCGATCATCGTGGTCACGATCTTTATTAAACACTAGTTTTTTGTTATGATCTTCCTGTTGACGGTTCTTCCCGTCACGATCATCGTGGTCACGACTTTTATTAAGCATCAGCTCTTTGTTATTATTATTCTGCTGATCGTTATTTGGATCTTTATGCCAGCCGCTGGCACTCGCAGTCACTGACATCAGCATGAAAATTGATAAGGTTATGACGAGCATTAACATTCTCTTCATATAATAACCTCCTGTAGATTACCAGACAAGAAGACAACCTAACAGTATCCTCGAAATCCTTCATAAGTAGTATATTCGCCTTTATTAGAAGAATGACTACTCGGTCACCCCCCTCTTTCTATAAAAACTGACTAACTAGTCATTAGTGAAGCAAAAAATAACTTACCTATCTAATTTCATTATAGCAAAATATAATTAAACAATTGTGATGGAAATGTGAATTTTTGGAACTATTTGTGTTAAGTTCTTAACTCGTTCAGTAACGAGGGGTCATTACTTTTTTTGTTCTTTACCAATCCTAAATTCAACTATCAGTTTCCAGATTTAAATTATTTATATTCGGGAAGTCTATTATCGGGAGGTGATAGAATGGATAAAAAGAGTTCAAAAGACTCAGATGCGGCAAAATCAGGCATGCAGTTAGCAAGTAATCCCAATGCTGGCCTCGGTCCAACAAAACCAGGTACCAATGATCCTAAAAAAAATAAAAAATAAAAGAAAACGTTGCAACGGGAGTAACTAAAATAGACGCTCAGGAGATATCCTGAAGCGTCTTCCTTTTGCATATTTTATGGTAAATATTAACCACCAAGATTTACATGTCCCTTGTGTCACCACAAAGGACATGTAAATCTTGGCGGTTAGTTATTTCCTTAAGTGCAAATTGACAAGTTAATTCCGTGCGGTTTCTTGCTGTGCCTCATATAACAACTTTTTAGCTTTTCGAGAAGCCCATCTGATTTCGTTTGCAGTCACAGCTACCTCAATTAAGGCATGCAGATAATAACTACCGGTGAGTTTTGGCTGCCATTGCTCAATCGCCTTAGTTAGTCTCTCCCAGTAATCTTCACTGATTTCCTCCGTTTCCGCTGATATATCCTCGATAATTACAGTCCTCAACTTAGCATTAACCCTGGTTATGGCCGCACACCCGCTTTCCAGTATTTCGAGAATAGCTTTAAACTCATTGCTGATGGGTTGCGCACCTGACTTTAGCCGCCGATCCAATCTTACTGGCAAAAGGTCATAAATCCGATCGGCCTTTTCTGTCAGGGCTTCATTGTAATCCATAAACTTCTCCGCAATACTAAACCATTCAAATTGCTCTGATGAGCCTGGTGTTAATAATTCTCCCTCGCGCCATAAAAGCTTTGACAACACGCGCAATTCATCATTTTGTTTATGGACCCTATCCCTTTGCCTCTGATTTAAATGAGGTTCCTCATTTTCAAGTTGAACAAATTCCTGCACAGCACGGCAAAAATAACGGACTGCTTCGTGATTGCTTTCCGCTAGTCTCTCTTTAAACTGCTGTCTATAGCGTGGCGGCCACAAAACGATGTTGACAAACATCGCTGTCCCAAGGCCAGTAAATATCACAGCCGTCCTGGTCAGGGCATGAGGCAAGAACTGTTCGGAACTAGAGCTTAAAACGAATACAGCAGCAACTATGCCCATCGTAATACCGTTTTGCAGGTTCAATTTTATGTATAAAGTTATAATTATGATGGTTATTATACCCATCGATAAAGGATTGCCCCCGATAAGATAGCCCAAGATGAGGGCGGCAGTAACGCCTAAAATATGTACTAAAAACTGATCCACGGCCGTCTTAAAAGTTAAGAATATCGACGGTTGCATATTGATGACAGCCGAAATAGCGCCAAAAAAAGCCGGTTCAAGTTTTAGCGCCTTGCAAATAAACATCGTAATTGTAACTGCAATACCAGTTTTAATGATGCGAGCGCCTTTAATCATCTTAATTCTTCCCCCTAGCTACTTTCCTACCCGATTCCACCCTTGCGGAATACGCTTGCCCAGAAATTCTATCATTCAAATACATCTTATCATGTGAACCATATTTGTGCCAAAATGACCGTCTCTATAACTTTCGTTTTCAATAGCCTGCTACAATAGAAAAATTTTCAGTTTAGCGGTTCAAAGAGCTATCGAAACTTACGTCAGAATCATGTTATAATGTTACATAAATGGATTAATATCTCAGAACGTGCATATTCGATATGCAGAAGGAGGTGTTCCCGTAGTCGCTACGTAAATTCAATAACCGCTCTGGGGAATGCCTATTAATTATTTAACTTATTATTCAAAGTAAAAATATTTAATGTATCTTAATTAAGGAGCGTGGAAATATGCCGCATGAAAGGAAAAAGCAAATATCTCAAATCAAGCGTCGGCCTATAGATTACGTAGAACCAGTCAAGGCAGCAAGTAATGCAACCCTGAAAAAATCAAAAAAGAAGAAAGCATAAATTAAACCCTTGTCCCCTCACCAATCTGGTGAATCCCTCAGTAGCGGTTCTTGAAATTTCTTTAGGGATAGCCAACGGAAGCTATTCCCGCATAGCATCTTAAAGTTGCAGATGGCGTAACTATAAAATAATAATATATAAGCACAGGACTGATGTATTAATGACATGCAGTCCTGTGCTTATATGTTATTTCCATTTTATTAAATAATACCCGTAAACCAATTTGATCCTAGAACCCCATCTAGTTTAAGCTTCAGGATTTATATCTAATTCGTATGACTCCCACTTCTATAAGTGGGAGCGTTCCCTCGTCGCTTCAGGTGGAGTAGAGTCTCCATCTGAAGTCTCGATGTTCAGCTATAGC
>Ga0074193_1000358_pt1 | contig 79802 bp, 73 predicted proteins | sample EPASupsiteHSE605_FD_64523 | JGI IMG/M metagenome (GOLD analysis project Ga0074193, IMG submission 64523) | Bioremediated contaminated groundwater from EPA Superfund site, New Mexico - Sample HSE6-05 | ecosystem: Environmental > Aquatic > Deep subsurface > Groundwater > Contaminated ... | reverse complement strand
ATCTTTTTAAAACCTCATCGACGGCATTTTCTATATATACATCAATATAGTCATCCAGGGTTATATATTTGTCCTGAGCAGTCGGATAACCCCAATCAATAATATATAAATCCAGCCCCAATTCTAATAGATTCTTGATTACACTGCGATCCTGTTGAATATCCATCATATACTGACGATTAACCAGAGCATAAATAATAAGGGTAGGTACTTTGGCAACCTTCTTGGCAATAGGCTGATAGTGGAATAATTTCATTTTATCTTCAGCATAGATTAATTCTTTAGGAGTTTGATCTGATTCAGGGTCGCCTAAATTTAGCAGAACATCTACACTGCGAATGAATTTGGTATGGGTCTCCAGGATTTCATTAACAGTTTTATTGAAATCTACGGGAAAGGTTGCAATATTCATTTAGTCCTCCTTTGCAGCGACATTTTTGTTGGTTTCTTCCTTAAGGGCTGCTAATTCCTTTTTCAAAGTTCTAACTTCCCTTTTTAGGGTATCAAGCGTTTTATATACACTATCCATATCAGTTTTGGTGGGATAGGGCAAAAACTCGAGCTGTTTTTCTAATAAATCGTCATAATTCTTTTTGAAATTAACCCCGGCATCCAACAGTTGAGCAATGAGCTTGGCAAATTCAGATGTACCAAATAATTGCAGATAGGCTGCTTCATTTTGCTTCCACCAGTATTCGTAGAATTCTTTATATGTTTTGGGATTGCTGCCGTCTATAACCATGGTCTGATAATCCTTGACGATTTTTTCAAAAGTCTCTTGACTCGTTTTTACCAGGGTAGCAACATATTCATTTAAAGTATTGATAAATGTTATAAGTGAGCTAATACCGCTCATTTGTTTCTGCATTTGCTCACGGTTCATGGAAAACTGCGGTATATTAAGTATTTTGCCATAAGAAGAAGAAAAGCTATCCTGCCAGAGTTTAATGAATTCAATATAAGCTGACTGGTCTCCGGTCATGCTTTTCAAGAGCAAATTATGCATGTTTTGGGCTTGATCCAGCCAGGGTTTGAAAAAGTCATTAGTTTTAGTGCTGGAAAGCGAATATATCCCCATACCCTTGCCGAAAAGTTCCCTTACCTGCTCAGGTAGAAATGGACCAAATTGGTTAGAGATCAGTTGGGTATAGTTTTCATTCCATCTGGTGTAGATTTTGAACGGATCACTTTCTTTCCCGGTAATGCTGGTCCGCAAATCCTCCCATAATCTATTCAGATCCTGGTTGAAAGTAGCCGTACTCGTGATCTTCTCCATTATATCTTTGTATTGCGGATAGGTATTACCAAGTTGGTTCATGTTTGTGGCATAAATGTTATTGGCAAAGTCAACCCACTTGTCCAGGGCATCGCGAACCGGCTGCACGCTTTGAGAAAATATATTGTTATCTTTTTTCTCATCATTTTGGCTGCCAGCGGCCTTCACTTGCCAGAAATCAAACATATTCTTCTGGAAATCCAACCAAGGCTGCATGAAGTTAATCTCTGTCATTAATAAAACCTCCAATTAAATTTGATGAAATTCAAGCGGGGAAGTAAACCCGGCTTGAAAGCACATAAGTAAAAATATGGAAAATACAAGCACAAGCACTATTCTAATAACAGTTAGGGATAACCGTCAACGAAAAAATTCTTTTAATAATCGACAGTCGGCAAAATTAATATTGGTAAATGTGTTGGCGGAAAGGATCTAGGTGTTGGGGAAACCGAGGAAGTAAATTGTCTCTCAAGCCGCAGGAAAATCTGGCTTTCGTAAGTTCCGGGGATAAGTCTGAATTCGAGCCAAATGCAATAAAATAGCAAAGAAAGTTTATGAAGAGAATATTTTAGTAATATGTTGAATAAAGTGTTAATATTTTGAAGCTAGGCTGCTTTAGGAAAACCAAATAACCACTCCAGAAAATAAATTAAGGACCCCTAAAGGTCCTATTTTTCTGTTGGTGCCAGAGGTGGGACTCGAACCCACACGCCTCGCGGCACACGATTTTGAGTCGCGCTCGTCTGCCAATTCCGACACTCTGGCCCAAATATTGAGGTCACCACAGGTGACGCAAACATTATTATACTGGGACGGAGCATGGTTGTCAAGGCTTCAGCGCTAGGGTTTATGTAAGGTACAGGCAATAGAGGGAATCTTACGAGGTTTCATAATCAGAGGAAAAAACGATATAATAAAACTTGGGCAGGGAACTCGTACCTGCCTGTTGAATTTTACCGGGAGTATACATAAGGGGTGATTTACTGATGCCCGATAAAAAAATAATGCTAATAGACGGTAACAGTCTGCTATACCGGGCTTTTTATGCTTTGCCGCTGCTGCAGACCAAGGATGGAATCTATACTAACGGTGTATATGGGTTCCTGACCATGCTGAATCGAGCTATGAGGGAACTGCAGCCCACTCATATCCTGGTCGCCTTCGATCGTGACCGCATAACCTTTCGCAATGAAACTTACAGTGATTATAAGGCCAATCGTTCAAGTACCCCAGATGAACTGGGGGGACAATTTGCGATTATTCGCGAGATTCTAGCGGCTTTAAACATTGATCATCTGGAAATGCAGGGTTATGAAGCTGATGATATTATAGGTACTATGAGCTTGAAGGCAGAAGCAGAGGGTATGGAATGCATTATTGTCACCGGTGATAATGACACCCTGCAACTGGTATCCGAGTGTACTCAGGTCTATATGACTAAAAAGGGCATCAGTGAGATTGAAGTATACAATCCTGCCAAAGTTAGAGAAAAATGGGAAGTTGAGCCCGAGCAAATGATAGAGATCAAAGCTCTGATGGGTGATACTTCAGACAATATTCCCGGGGTACCGGGGGTAGGGCCCAAAACTGCTATTAAACTCATCAAAGAATTCGGCAGCCTGGAAACAGTATATGAGAATCTACATAATATTAAGGGCAAAAAGCTGGTGGAAAATCTAGCCCTGCATAAGACCCAGGCTTTCATGAGCCGTGACCTGGCTACGATTGTAAGAGATATTCAGATTGAAAGTCCAATGGATGATTATCTAGTTAAAGAAGTAAATCGGGTTGAACTAATACCTTTGTATCAACGTCTCCAGTTCAATAATTTCCTAAGTACCCTGCAGGAAGCTGCACCTGCTCCTGCTGCAATGGCGGGTGATCTTGATGCCCGGGAAATCACAAATGAAGCAGAATTGCAGGAACTAATCCAAGGGCTTGATTTCAATGAAGGCATTGCCGTCCATATTGAATCTGATTACCACCATCCCATGTGGACTAAAATCCAGAAGGTATACCTTGCCATTGGACAGGCAGTATTTTTACTGGATTTCAGCGAAAAGGGCCCATCCAAATTGGACTGGCTCAAGCCTTGCTTGGAAGATGAATCGATACCTAAATACCTGCATAACGCTAAATTTGCTCAAGTACTTCTGCTCAGACATGGTATCCATCTACAGGGTATCAAGGGAGACACTCTGCTATTCACCTATGTACTGGACCCGTCCTTTCCTAGTGAAGAATTAGGGGCGACGGTATCACACCATTTGCAGCTGGACACTACTAATAGCAGCAATGCATTCCTGGTAGCACAGATTAAACCGGTTTATGATCTGTTAGCGAAACAGGCCACGCCGGAATTGCAATGCCTGTTAGATGATATTGAGATGCCCTTGTCTAGTGTTTTGAGCACAATGGAGTTTTGTGGAGTAAAGATCGATAAGAAAACCCTGCTCACTATTTCTGAAGATTTAGGGGTGCGGATAGCTCGAGCCGAAGCCAAGATAGAAGAACTGGCAGGCAGCTCTTTTAATATTAATTCTCCCAAACAATTGGGCAAAGTACTGTTCGAAGACCTCGGACTGCCGGTGGCGAAAAAGACCAAAAGCGGATATTCAACCGGCCAAGAGGTTTTGGAAGGCCTTTTCGGTGAACATGAGATTATTGCCTATATCATGGAATACCGCCAGTTGAGCAAGTTGAAATCAACTTATGCGGATGCTCTGCAAAACCTGATCCAGCCTGATACCGGCCGGGTGCATACTATTTTCAAACAAGCTATCACCGCTACCGGGCGACTTTCCAGTGTGGAACCGAATCTGCAGAATATCCCCATCCGCATGGAAGAAGGACGGAGAATCAGAAAGGCTTTTGTAGCCTCGGATAAAGACTGGCTTATCTTTTCGGCTGATTATTCCCAGATCGATCTGCGTGTACTGGCGCATATCAGCGAGGATGAAATTCTGATCGATACCTTTAAAAGGGGGATCGATATCCATGCCCGCACAGCCTCAGAGATATTTAATGTGCCTCTCGAAAAAGTAGACAATGATTTACGCTATCGAGCCAAGGCAGTTAATTTTGGCATAATATACGGTATCAGTGAATTCGGTCTGGCCCGGGGTACGGGGGTGAGCCGCAAAGAGGCTGGCCGTTATATCAAGGAATATCTGGATTCCTACCCGGGGGTAAGGAAGTACATGGAAGATGTTGTGAATTTTGGGACCGAAAAGGGTTATGTTGAAACAATATTAAAAAGGCGCCGGTACTTGCCTGATCTGCGCGCCAAGAATAAAATGGTACAGTCCTTTGCCCGGCGCATGGCCCTTAATACCCCTATTCAGGGCAGTTCGGCGGACATTCTTAAAATTGCTATGCTGAAAGTGGCAGCGGCTTTAAAAGAACGAAAGTTGGAATCACGATTACTGCTGCAGGTTCATGATGATTTGGTACTTGAGGTACGGAAACAGGAATTAGAGGAAGTAGCCGAGTTAGTTAAAAACAGTATGGAACAGGCTTACAGCCTAAAAGTACCATTGCTGGTTGCTATGAAAGCGGGTCCTAACTGGTATGACATGCAGAACTGGGAATAAGGAATGAGGTGGTTTAGTTGCCGGAACTGCCGGAGATAGAGACAATTCGGACATCATTGGAGATAAATATTGGGGCTCGCATAACCTGCGTAGAAGTCAACCGGGCTGATATTGTGAAACGGGAAGACTTTCCTGCGCAAGAACTGTGCGGCCAGACCATCACGGAAATCAGAAGAAGAGGCAAATACCTGGTGGTGGAATTGGGAAATGGGTCTTGCCTGGTAGTTCATCTTGGGATGAGCGGGCGCTTCTATATGCTGCCGGAAGAGGAGGAAGTGCAGGCCCCCCATGTTCATTTTATTTTGCACCTGGATAACGGCACTAAACTTCTTTACCAGGATGCGCGCCGTTTCGGAGGCATCAGGTTTTGCAGCGATACAGTATCCCTTTTTGCCCATATGGGGGTGGAGCCCCTGGCGCGGCAGTTCACGGCTAGCTACCTAACCAAGATCTGTAAAAACCGCCAGGCAGCGATCAAAACTCTCTTGCTCAACCAAAGTTTAATATCAGGAATTGGCAATATTTATGCCGATGAATCGCTTTTTATGGCTGGTATCAGAGGTCATCGACCGGCTGGGTCCCTGGATATTGCTGAAACCAAACGACTGCACCGAGCGATCATTAAGGTTCTCCGGAAAAGCATTAAGGAGCGGGGGACAACTTTCCGCGATTTTAGAGATGGCTATAACCAGCGCGGTAATTTTCAGAATTCACTGCAGGTATATGGAAAAACCAACCTGCCCTGCACTATTTGCGGCGGAGTCATCAAAAAGGAGATAATTGGCGGACGAAGCAGTCATTACTGCGAGTTCTGCCAGAAATAACCTTCATCCTCTAAACTTCACAACTCCCAATTCATATTCATATAGTAGCTATATATCTAATATAGAATTGGGAGTGGCATTTGTGGAGTTGCTGTCTATTATCTTGTTTGCTTTGGCGGTCAGTTCGGATGGATTTATAGTTGGGATGACGTATGGGGTCAGAAAAATCAGAATGCCCATATCATCTCTTTTGATTATATGTATAGCCTCAGCCAGTGCGGTTACGGTTGCTATGCTTTTCGGCAAAGGATTGACTTGCTTGCTTAGCCCCAGTGCTGCCACACACCTGGGCGCAATCACCATTATCGCTATCGGCGTTTTTTTCCTATTGCAATCCTTGCGTCAGAAACTCGGCAATGTAGAGGTTGATGGCGAAGACCCGATTTTATCACTTAATGTAAAGCCTCTGGGGATTATAATCCAAATATTAAAGGAGCCATCCAGTGCTGATTTTGACAGGTCTGGTGAAATTGGGCTGCGGGAGGCATTTTTTTTAGGTCTGGCCTTGGCCATGGATGCCTTTGGAGCCGGTATAGGGATAGCCATGGCTGGATATAATATTTTGTTTACTGCTATAAGTGTAGGTATGCTAAAATTCATACTAGTCAGCAGCGGGCTAATACTGGGAAAGAAAGTCGAAAATGAACGCTGGCAGTATCTTTCTTCAGTTCTAACCGGTCTAATACTGATGATCCTTGGTATATCGGAACTAATCTGAAAATGGTGATGTGCAATATGAAAGTGATTGGTTTAACTGGAGGGATTGCCAGCGGTAAGAGTACTGTTTCCAAAACCCTGGCAGATCTGGGAGCTACGGTTATCGATGGAGATGAAACCGCCCACCAGCTCATGGAACCCCACCAACCAGTCTGGGAGGAAATAGTCAATAAATTTGGCCGGGATATTTTGAACCCTGATCTGACCATTGATCGAGTCAAATTGGGTAGTATTGTATTTGACGATCCAGAGCAAATGACTATACTTAATATGATCACCCGGCCCAAGATTATTGAAAGCATAAAAAACCAACTGCAAAGATTGAAAGTAACCCGACCGGATGCGGTTTTGGTTTTAGATATTCCCTTGCTGTACGAAGCCCGGCTGGACAAACTAACTGACCAGGTCTGGGTGGTCTGGCTCGATCGCGAGAGCCAGATCGCGAGATTACAGGAACGGAACGGATTTACCCGGGAAGAGGCCGAGAAACGGATAAATTCGCAGATGTCGCTTGATGAAAAAGCGCGGCGGGCTGATGTGGTTATCGACAATAGAGGTGGTATGGAGGAAACTCTTAGCGCAGCGACCAGATATTTCTTAGATATTTCAAATAATTCTTAAATACTATTGATTACAGCTATGATCCTGTGGAGGGTTTCTTTTGACAAGAACAAATAAAAGTAAAGTTTCTATATTCCTTTGGGCATTCTTACTGGTATTTGTGGGGATAGCTATTTCCTTTCCCAAATGGATTACAGTTTTTTATCCTCAGCCGAACCGCGAGATAGTATTTTCCATAGCCAACGAATATAATGTTGACCCATACTTGGTTTTCGCTATCATTCGAGCGGAAAGCAAGTTCCAGACCACTGCCAAATCACCGGTTGGTGCCATCGGTCTTATGCAGATCATGCCGGAGACGGCTGAATGGATTGCCAAACAGATGAACATCGGCGACTTTAATGTGGAGGACCTGCATGATCCCGAGGTAAACATTCGTTTAGGCTGCTGGTACATTAAGGATCTAAATGCCGAGTTTAAAGGAAACATACCTCTCCAAGTAGCCGCTTATAATGCGGGGAGAGGGAAGGTGAGCCAATGGGTTCAGGATGGCAAATGGGATGGCAACCCTCGCAGCATGGAAGGTATTCCCTTCCCGGAGACTAAACAATATGTTAAAAATGTGTTGAGCAATTATCAGGCCTACAATGCTATTTACAAAGATAAATAAGCACAACATCCATAACCAAATATTAAGACATTAAATAGCCGGGAAACCGGCTGTTTAAGGGTGTCAATAAAGGCAGACCGAGCAAAAAAGTTCAAGAGCAAGGCATTAATGAAAGTCCGTGATTGAGGCGTACATGAGGTACGTTGATTGAACGGACTTTCGTTAATAACGCCGCTATTGGGCTTTTTTGACGGTCTGAAATAGCCGGGAAACCGGCTATTTTTTATGGTGTGAGGTTATACAAGAAGTAGGCCAAAGAATACCTGGACAGCCTGTGGCATATAATGTCCAAGGGTAAGGGAAAAGGTAAAGGTATAGGTATAGGTATAGGGCAGAGGGGGGAGCGAATTTGTACAACAATGTAAGAAACAAACGGTTGGTTAGCCTGCTGGCGATTTTATTTTTGCTGGGAGGCTTCATGTACCTGCGTCAGGCGGTCTATGTTGCCAGTCTAAGTACACGTACTTTTCAGGCAGCAGTGGTAGAATCATTGGATAAACTAGAACCAGCCCTGTTGGAGAATCACTCTGAGCAGTTAGTTGCCAGTGCCGTATATGAAGGCCTGGTTGGCAATGATGATAAAAACGGACGGCTGAAGCCTTTGCTGGCCGAAAACTGGGTGTATGCTGATGATGGCAAGACAATAAATATTGAATTAAGAAAGGGCGCTAAATTTAGTAATGGTAAAGAAGTAACCGCCAGTGCCGTGAAAACTTCATGGGAGAAGAATATTTCCTCGAGTAAGGAATGGGCTAATCAGTGTTTGTTTCTACGGATTGTAGGTGCCAGCGAATTTATATTCGGAGGCGCTGCTGACATTTCAGGCATTCAAGCTCCCCAAGATAATATCCTGAAAATATCATTAACCAAACCTGATGCAGCCTTTATCTACGCTTTGACAAATCCCATATTTTGGGTAATTGACAGCACAACGGAAGCACCTTGCGGAACGGGACCATTTGTAGTCAACCAACGCACTCCGGAAAATGTACTCTTGCTCAGGAACGATGGATACTATCAAGATAAACCCCGCCTCTCTGCCATTAATTTCACTCGCTATCAAGATGAGAGCCAGGCTCTGACAGCATATAAAGAGGGCAAAGTTGATTATTTGGATGATCTATCTTTGAAGGATTTACCGGAGATTGCTGGTGATTCCAAATATGATGGGCTATTTATTGAGAAACCGCTTATGGAAGTATATTGGTTGGGGTTTAACTTTAATCGGGAACCCTACAATAATAACTACCTATTACGCCGGGCTTTGAACTATGCGATTGATAGAGATTCTATTACTAAAAATATCCTGGGGGGCGGTTACCTGCCGGCCAAAGGTGTAATCCCAGCAGGCTCTACTTCATATAACGACCAGATGCGGGGTTATGTTTACGATCCTGACAAAGTCCAAGAACTTCTAGCCGAAGCCGGTTTTCCCAAGGGCAAAGGATTGAAACCATTAACCCTAACCTACAACAGCGATCCAGGCCACCGGCAGATCGCTCTGGAAGTAGCTCGACAATTAGGATTGCAAGGAATTACTGTGCAAGTCCAGGAACATGATTGGGACTATTATACTAAGCAGCTCACCAATATGCAGATGAGTTTTTTTCGAGTGGGCTGGCGGGCAGACTATGATGACGCGGACAATCTGCTCTATACCCTGTTTCACGGCACATCAACTGAGGGCAGTAATCTAACCGGTTACCGAAACCCACAGGTGGATAAAATACTGGACGATTCCCGTGCGGAGTACCTTGATGAAGGGGAGCGTTTAAAGATGCTGAGACGCGCGGAAGAAATAATAGTAGATGATGCTCCCTGCCTTTGGTTATTTCAGAAAAAAGCCACAATTTTGATTGGGAAGGATGTGCGGGATTTTCAGGTTGACAGTACAGCTATGATTAATTGGGATGTAATAGGTTTATCTTCATTTTAAGAGGTTAGAACTTGAATAAATACCGTAACTGCCACAAACACAAACCAGCACCCACTAGCGCAGGAGTGTCATTTCATTGACAGGGATAGGTTGCTATTGTATAATATGCATGGTCATCAATGGCTTAATAGGTCATTCGGATCACCCATTGTGCGGTGGTGGTGGAATCGGCAGACACGTACGTTTGAGGGGCGTATGGGGAGACCCGTGCGGGTTCAAGTCCCGCTCACCGCACCATATTAGCTAAATATCGAGCTTTGTGGGTTCTGGAATTTTCAGAATACGCAGAGCTTTTTTTGTGGGGACGTATGGAACGTAGTCTCTCTATTGTTCCTATATTTCAATCCTAACAAAATCGATATTTTATGGGAGTTCCAGGTTTAAGAAACTCCTTATTTTATTGGTGTTTTTTAAATCTATTTCATGCTGCTAAAAGGAACATGGAAACAGGTTAAAACCATTATCGCAAAAACAAAGGCAAGTAATATTGCCCATAAAGGTTTCTTAAAATGAAGCCACAACATTGGGAATAATGTACAGTTAAAAAGGAGAGACCACCAGATACTCCAGTTGTTAAAGTATGAAAAAAAGCCTAATTGATAGGAAGTCCATTCTACTATCGTCAAAAATGCAACCCATGCAGTGATATATAAAGGTGTAAATGCTTTGCTTTTTAGTAGAATCTTATTGAGGTATGTAAGGTAAAGAATAATTGTTGCAGGAGCAGCAATGAGAGTTAGTAACAAATCACTGCCAGTGGTTTTTAACAACGGAGATTCATATTCCCACAAGGGAAAATTATAGCAGAGCAAAGCATATGTGAAATAAACTACTGCATAATAAAGTATTGTTGGATAATAAAGCTGCCAATTTTTCCAGTCACCGAATTTCAAAGTGAGTAGGACCAGGAGAACGGTATATGTAATTTGAAAGTCTAATAGACGGGATAACTCCACGCTAATTTCACTCCTGATGAACTAGTTTTCAATATAATATTTCCCCTAAAGTAAGTATTTTAGGTATTGCATGGGCAAACCTGTTTATGGTGTTTTTTATTAGGTAATCTTTGGTGACAAATTGTATGCACGGAGAAAATACTAAGCTTTATGCATTCTGAACATTACAGAATACATAAAGCTTTTTTTTGTCGAAATGTTTTGACGTCGATAAAAGCCTGCAGATAAGGCTAGTTGAGCTAGTATTTAGATAGAGCGAGAGAACAAAAGTGAAAACAATAGCAAAATAAATCGAAAAATAGTCTTTATTGACTATAAAATTATAGGTTTAGTCCGATAATAAAGAAGTAGGCATTTCTCGTTTTTTACACACACGCATACATATGTTCCCAGCAAATAAATCATTATTAAATTAACCATTTTTAATCTTGATATAAGGGAATCTGTTTAAACACAATCCGGTAAACCTTTAAGTTAGCTTATCGGGCACGGGAAATACAAGGGGGAAGACTATGCATTATCGCTTGAATGAGCTTTTAGATATACCCTCGCTGCAAAAATTGCTGGAACATTTAAGTAGGAACAGCGGTATGGTGGCTGCAATTCTTGATACAGAGGGAGAAATTCTGCTCGCTGTGGGTTGGCAGGATATTTGTACTAAATTCCATCGCGTTTGTCCGCAGACGGAGTGTCGGTGCAGGCAAAGTGATAAATATCTAAAAGAGCACTTGCATGAAAAACCATACATAGTCTATAAATGCTTGAATGGCCTTACAGATTGTGCGGTTCCGATTATAGTCAATAATCATCATTTAGGTACATTCTTCACCGGGCAGTTTTTATCCGCACCACCTGATGAGGAATTCTTTCGTCGGCAGGCACGGGAATACGGGTTCGACGAATCTGCCTATATTAATGCCCTCTATCGGGTTCCAATTATTAATGAACATGATATGGAAATAACCATGGAGTTTTACACTCAGTTAACCCTAATATTATCGGCTATGGGCCGACAGCGAATGATTCAGTTGGAAACTACGGAAGAAAGGTTTAGGAAAAGCGAAGAGCGTCTTAGACTGGCTTTGGAAGGAAGTGACAACGGGTTCTGGGACTGGAATTTGGAAACCGGTGATTTATATTATAGCCCTAGCTGGCATAGAATGTTGGGATACTCTGAGGGGCAAATTGAAGCAGGCATTGAGGGATGGGCTAAACTCATTCACGATGATGATAGATCCTATGTAATTAAGCGTATTAATGAGCACATACAAGGAAATACCCCTCAATATGAAGCTGAATATCGGTTGTTGACCAATTCCGGGGAGTGGAAATGGGTTCAGGGAGTTGGTAAAGTTGTAGCCCGGGATAAATATAATCGAGCACTCAGAATGACTGGTCTCACTACTGATATTAATGAACGTAAAAATGCCGAAAGGCAGCTTCAGGAGGAACGTAATTTCAATGCTGCCCTGCTTGATACTGCCGGTGATCTGATTGCAGTAACTGATCACGAAGGTCGTATCGTACTTTTTAATCAGGTATGTGAACAAATATCCGGGTATAGTGTCAATGAGGTGAAAGGCAAATACATCTGGGAGATGCTGGCTCCGGAAGATATAGAGCATGGTAAGTCTTTGTTTGACCAACCTATGGATGACCTGGATTCAGCTGGCTCAAAGCTAAAGTTTGAGAACCATTGGCTTACCAAAGACGGAGAGCATCGACTTATTAGTTGGACAATTACTTTTCTTTATGATGAAAAAGGTTTGAACTCCCATGTCATTGGTGCCGGGACCGATATCACGGAGCGCAAACAAGCTGAAGTTGCCCTAATAGAATCGGAACGAAGGTTCCGCGAGATGCTGAAAAATGTCAAGCTGATTGCAGGCTCTATGGATATTGAGGGTAGGATAACCTTCTGCAACGACTTCTTTCTTGATTTATTAGGGTGGAGTTGGAAAGATGTCATAGGTAAAAGTTGGGTGGAAACATTTGTTCCGTCGGAAATCAGAGAGCGAGATCAGCGCATTATTAGTACAAGCCTGGAAAGAGGAATGGCCCCGAACTATGGTGAGAGTGAGATTATGACCGCCCATGGGGAGCGTCGGACAGTACTTTGGAATAACATTCTGTTGCTTAACCCAGATGGCAGCAGCGCTGGATTTGCCGGCATAGGGGAGGATATAACTGAACGCCGGGCTGCGAAAGAAAGAAGCCAGGAACTCATGCTAGAACTTGAATTAGCTAACCGTGAGCTAAAAGAATTTGCCTATATAGTATCACATGATCTGAAAGCTCCGCTTCGAGGGATAAGATCTCTGGCTGATTGGATTTATGCCGATAATAAAGGCAAATTTGATGAAGTTGGGCAAGAACAACTGAATCTGCTGGTTAATAGAACTACAAGAATGCATAACCTTTTGGAAGGAATTTTGAAGTATTCAAGGCTAAGCCACAATGAGGAGCAAAAGACTGAGATAGAACTTAATGAAGTGATAAGGGAGGTAATAGAAATGCTGGCGCCTCCAGATAACATCTCTATTATTATAGAGAATGAGCTGCCATTGGTAATATTTGAAAAAACCCGTATTATACAGTTGTTTGAAAACTTATTAAGTAATGCTATTAAATATATGGACAAACCCAATGGGGTAATTAAGATATTATGTCAGAGCCAGTGGGATTTATGGCAGTTTAGTATTGAAGATAATGGGCCAGGGATTGACGAGAAATATTTTGATAAAATATTTACTATTTTTCAAACCTTGAGACCCAGAGATGAAATGGAAAGTACGGGTATTGGGCTTACTATAGTTAAGAAGATTGTTGGAATGTATGGGGGAAATGTCTGGGTTGAATCGAAGGTCGGCATTGGCAGCACCTTCCATTTTGCCTTGCCTATGCTTTAAATGAAATTGGGAGGATGAAGAGTGCGAACTAAGAAACCCATTTTACTGGTGGAAGATGACCGGATTGATGCAATGACCGTTCAACGTGCATTGAAAGACATCAAGGTATTAAATGAAGTAATTATTAGGGAAAATGGCGAAGAAGCCCTTGAGTTCTTAAGAGATGGCACCAATCAAAACCCAGCGATCATTTTGCTGGATTTGAATATGCCTAAGATGAATGGCATTGAATTTTTAGAGGCAGCCAAAACGGATGATGCTATTAAAAGAATTCCGGTGATAGTACTAACTACTTCCCATGGAGAATGGGATAGAGTTAAATCTTTTAACCTGGGTGTTGCAGGTTATATGGTCAAACCAGTTGATTACCTTCAATTTGTTGAGGTAATTCGAGTTATTGATCTGTACTGGACATTGAGCGAATTACCAGATTAGGGGAGGATATATATCATGACCGCCCAACCAAATCTAAAAGTCCTTTTAGTTGAAGATGATCGGGTTGACCAAATAGCGTTCCAACGTGCGGTCAGCGACCAAGGATTGCCATATCAATACATGATTGCGGGATCAATTGGGCAAGCTCGGGAGATCCTGGCAAATGAAGAACTTGATGTGGTGATTTCTGATTTTTCTTTAGGGGATGGTAACCTGTTTGACATCTTGGGAACTATCGTAGACAGGAATATTCCCTTGATCGTAACTACAGGAACGGGTAATGAAGGAACGGCTGTAAAGGCTATCAAAAGCGGAGCAAATGATTACATAATTAAAGATACCGAGCGTAATTATTTAAAGATAATGGCTACCACAATTGAAAAAGCGCTGGAAAACAAAAAGGTTTCTCTTGAACGCAAACATGCGGAAGAAGCCCTGCGTTTGTCAGAGGAAAGGTTTTCCAAAGCTTTTAATGGCAGCCCCATAGCGATGTCGATAAGCAATCTTGAGAACGGCAAAATTATTGATGTCAATGATAGCTTCTGCAGATTGGCTGAAATTAGCCGTAATAAGATATTGGGTTACGCCTTTTTTGATGATTGGTTTAATCCAGCTGATTACGATTTTGTAATAGCGATGATAAAAAACAGAGAAACCGTTAACGATATGGAATTTAGTTTTCGAAAAAAGAGCGGAGAAATTAGGGTGGTCTTATATTCGGCAGAGTTATTCGATATCAACCATGAACCTTGTATTCTAAGCATAATTATGGATATAACTGATCGCAAACAAGCTGAGGAAGAAATAAGATATCTAAGCTTCTATGATAGGTTAACAGGTCTATATAACCGGGCCTTTTTTGAGGAAGAATTGCGACGGATTGATACAAAGCGGCAATTGCCTATTTGTCTGATTATGGGGGATCTAAACGGCTTAAAATTAATAAATGATTCCATGGGTCACCAGGAAGGGGATAAACTCTTGATAAGAGCGGCAGGAATATTAAGAAATTCGTGCCGCAAGGAAGATATTGTTGCTCGCTGGGGGGGAGATGAGTTTATTATCCTTTTACCAGGATGTGATAGCGAAGCTGGGGCAAGAATAGTTGAACAAATTCAAGATGCCTGCAAAATGGATAAGGATTTACCAATAGAAATGAGTATTTCACTGGGCTTGGCCTGTAAAAGTTGTTTGACTCAAGATATACATGGAACTATAAAAGAAGCTGAAGATAAGATGTACCGCAACAAGTTAGTAGAGGCAAGAAGTACCCGCAGCTCATTTATAAGTTCTTTGGAAAAGACTCTCTGGGCCAAAAGCCATGAAACCAAAGAACATTGTTTGCTCCTGCAGGAGATGGCTCTGAAGATTGGATATGCTATTGATCTATCTGAAAGTGAACTGAATAACCTGAGAATGTTGGCATGTTTTCATGATATAGGTAAAATAGCTGTGCCTAATGGTGTTCTTGATAAGCCTGGGAAATGTTCGCCAGCAGAATGGGAAGCCTTAAAAAAACATCCGGAGATTGGATATAGAATTGCACTTAGTTCACCTGAGCTGGCACCTATAGCCGAGGCTATTTTATGCCACCATGAACATTGGGATGGTCAGGGTTATCCATTTGGACTCCAGGGCGAAGAAATTCCCCTAATGTCCCGTATCATAACTATCGTGGATGCTTATGATGTATTAATTAATGGACGACCATATCAACAACCAGTCAGCCAAGAAGAAGCTTGGATTGAAATAGCCAGATGTGCCGGGAGACAGTTTGATCCTGAGTTAGTAAGCAAGGCTTTAGAACTAAATAAAAAGGACATAAATTAAAAAAAACGCGCAGATATTGACATTAGTTTTAAAATGAGTAAGATATATTTTAATTAGCACTCATGAAGCGAGAGTGCTAATTTAAATTTTAGCTACGCGTAGGCGTAGTTTTATTGTAAAAGGAGTGATAGGTTTGACCAAAAAACAGTTTAAAGCAGAATCCAAGAGGCTCCTGGATTTGATGATTAATTCAATCTACACTAACCGGGAGATTTTTTTACGGGAACTCATTTCCAACTCCAGTGATGCTATTGATAAACTCTATTACAAAACCCTTATTGATGAATCACTAAACTTCGATAGGGATAGCTACTTTATCAAGATCCTTATTGATAAACAAAACAGAACATTGACAGTTTCCGATACCGGTATTGGCATGACCAAAGAAGAGTTGGATGATAATCTAGGGGTAATAGCTCAAAGCGGGTCTTTGAACTTCAAAAAGGAGACCGAGCTAAAAGATGGTTATGATATAATTGGCCAGTTCGGAGTAGGGTTTTATTCGGCATTTATGGTGTCTGACATGATTACGGTTATTAGTAAGGCTTTTGGCAGTGATGAAGCCTATAAGTGGGAATCGGAAGGGATAGAAGGTTATACGATTGAGCCTTTCGCCAAGGATTCAGTTGGCACCGATATTATCTTGAGAATAAAGGACAATACTGAAGAGGAAAATTTTGATGATTATCTGAGTGAATATCGTTTAAGATCAATCATCAAGAAATATTCTGACTTTATCAGATATCCGATAAAAATGGACGTAACCAAAAACAGACTAAAAGAAGGCAGTGAAAAGGAATTCGAGGAATATACCGAAGAGCAGATAATTAATAGTATGGTTCCGATATGGAAGAAGAATAAGAATGAACTTAGTCAGGAAGATTATGATAATTTCTATTCCGAAAAGCATTATGGTTTTGATAAGCCCCTAAAACATATTCATATTAGTACAGATGGGACCGTAAGCTATAATGCCATTTTGTATATTCCCGAAAAAATGCCCTTTGATTTCTATACCAAAGAATACGAAAAGGGATTAGAGTTGTATTCTAATGGCGTTTTGATTATGAACAAGTGTTCTGATCTATTGCCGGACTGTTTTAGCTTTGTAAAAGGAATGGTGGATTCCGATGATTTAACTCTTAATATTTCCCGCGAGATTCTGCAACATGATCGTCAGCTGAAACTTATTGCCAAAAATATTAAAACTAAAATAAAAAATGAACTAAATAGTATATTGAAGAATGAAAGAGATCAATATGAAAAGTTCTATCAATCCTTCGGCAGACAAATAAAGTATGGCATCTATGACCATTTTGGAGCTGACAAAGAACTCCTGCAAGACCTGATGATGTTTTATTCGTCCCAGGAGAAAAAGATGGTCACTTTAGATGAATACGTTTCCAGAATGCCTGAAGAGCAGAAATATATTTACTATGCCGCGGGGGACTCTATCGAAAGACTGGAGAAATTGCCTCAAACCGAACAGCTTATAGATAAAGGCTATGAAATACTATATTTCACTGATGATGTTGACGAGTTCGCAATAAGAATAATGATGAGCTATAAAGAGAAGGAATTTAAGTCTGTATCCAGCGGTGACCTCGGGCTGACCGGGGATGATGCCGAAAGCTCCACGGGTGTAGATGAGGAGCTTAATAAAAAACTATTTGCGGATATGAAAGATATTCTGGGAGCTAAGGTTAGTGATGTCAGGGCATCCAAAAGACTTAAAACTCATCCAGTTTGTCTGGCCAATGAGGGTGAACTCACCATTGAGATGGAGAAAATCTTGAGCGCTGTCCCCAATAATCAGAATCTTAAAGCCGAGAAAGTTCTGGAGATAAACCCAAATCATGAGGTATTTAAGTCGCTGCGAGAAGCCTGCGAAAATGACAAGGATAAATTCGGACTGTATACGAGTTTATTATATAATCAGGCACTGCTGATCGAGGGCTTGCCGCTGGAGGATCCGCTGGAATTTACTAATAATATCTGTAAAATTATGCGATAGGTATTTAAAAAACTTTAATATCGGCCTTGTGGATTTTGTTTATGTGCAGAATACGCAAGGCCTTTTCATTAGGAAATATAGTGAACGTGTTACAATTAACGGTACCCTGATAATGACTATAACTAGGCTAATATAGTAATAATCTAGGTAACAGTAAGGATAAATGGAGGGAATAACAATGGCGATTGGCTATGCTTGCATAGCTTTAGGATTAGACAATAGCAGCATGCGAGGATGCACTATAAAAAACGCCAGCTCCGACCGGCTGGATCAGCTTACTAGTACCAATCTGCAGACTTTATCCCGGATCTTGGACTACAATGCTGCCCATGGGATTAAGTTGTTCCGGATCAGCTCTAATATCATTCCTTTTGGTTCCCACCCCATCAATCAGAACAAGTGGTGGATGATCCATGCTGAGGCCTTGCATAAGTTGGGAGAGAGAATAAAGTGCGACAGCATTAGGGTCTCAATGCACCCAGGCCAGTACACGGTTCTGAATGCATTGGATCAACAGACCGTGGAACGAGCCGTTGCTGATTTGGAGTACCACGCCCGTTTTCTGGATGCCCTGGGTATAGATACTCAAAATAAAATCATCCTTCATGTAGGCGGTGTATATGGTGACCATCAAAAATCATTATCGCGTTTTAGGCAAAACGTTGAGATCTTGTCCCCTCAGGTAATGCGAAGATTGGTAATTGAAAATGATGAGAAATATCATATTGGGCAAGTGCTAAAGGTGACTAGGGATATCAAAATTCCCGCGGTGCTGGACGTTTTTCATCACCAAGTCAATCCGGCTCCGGGTAATGAGAACATCTATTACTGGTTGGACCAGTGCCAGGATACCTGGCACGAAGGGGACGGGTTACAGAAAATTCATTATTCACAACAGGAGCAAGGCTTACGAACCGGAGCCCATGCCCGCAGTATTGAGCTGCAGCCCTTCCTTGACTTTTATGACCGGCTGCCTGACCGTCCTCTGGATATTATGCTGGAATGCAAAGATAAGGACATCTCCGCCATTAAATGCCAACTAGCTGTGGACTCCAGGATAATAGGATAAAACTGCATGTTCTTAGATTCTTATGGCTTTGTAAATTGCTAGGCTGAAAATTCTATTAATATAAATAAGTAAAGAAGTGTTAATATATTTGATATAGTTGCCTTAGAATAGTTCAGAAGGGTGAAAAAATGAAATTCCATCAATTAATCATTTACCGTAATATCCTGGATGATGAGATCATACAGAAGGTGCAGTTACTTGAGCACATGATGGCTGAAGCATCTCTCCACAGCAGCGTTTCCAAAGAGAACTGTTACTATGATATTTTCAGTCACTTAATTAGTTATTCTGAAAAACAGCAGCTTACAGGGGACATATGGAAAAATTATGTTCTCGGTTTGCTGGCTAGTGATGAGAATGCTTTTAGCCTAGCCTGTGAAAGTTCGCCTGAAATCTGTCCTTGTCTTAGTAAACTGGTCCTGCGGGATATTGCGATATTACTCGAAGCTTACCAATGGGATTGGAGAGCCATGGCAAATTCTGTCTCCAGGGACTCTATATCCTTACCCGATGATTTTCAGCCTACCGCTGTTGATGGGCCCATTAATAACCACCAGCAGCACAACCTGAAACAACTACAGCAGGTTTTCATTGCGGATATGAGCCCTGCTCAGATTACCAATCAACTAGCTAAATTCTACTCCAATGCAGGTTGTGGCTTAATGAATAAGTATCTGGCCTTTCGCTGGGATAATGGCTTAATTGGTATCGATACGCCTGACCCAGTCCGCCTCGAAGATCTGCTGGGCTACCAGTATCAGAAGCAGATTATTACCGCCAATACGGAAGCTTTTCTGGAAGGCCGTAAGGCGAATAATATCCTGCTCTACGGAGAAAAAGGTACAGGCAAATCTTCATCAGTTAAAGCCCTGCTAAACGAATATGCTGAGCGCGGGCTGCGGATGATCGAAATTTCCAAGCACCAGCTTGTCGATATCCAATCGGTGCTTAGGTCCGTAAAAGGCCGCAGCCGGTACTTTATCATATTTATTGATGACCTTTCTTTTGAAGATTTTGAGGTGGAATATAAATATATTAAGGCCACTATCGAAGGCAGTTTAGAAGTCAAGCCAAGCAATGTGCTGCTGTATGTGACCTCAAATCGAAGAAACTTAATCAGAGAAAATTGGAGTGAACGCACCAAAGATGATGTACACGGCTTCGATTCCCGGCAGGAAAAGCTCTCCTTTGCTGATCGTTTTGGCATTACTATTACATATTCTACCCCGGATCAGGAGCATTTCCTTGCTATTGTGGAAAACCTGGCTGAGCGAGAGGGGATAGCAATGTCGCTTGAAGAACTGCGGCGACGAGCCCTGCAATGGGAGAGAAATTATCATGGTCGTTCTGGTCGCAGTGCCGTACAATTTATCGCCTCACTGAACACTTGAATGTGACCATAGCCTAAATGTTCATAATTCAATGGACAATGGATTAACGCAATAAAGAGCCAATTTAGCACCCTTTGGGAGGATATGGAATATCATAAAGCATATTCTTGAGGAGGTGATTGAATTGTCGAAATACTATATTAAACATGTTCATGAGTTCCAGGGGAGCACAGAAATTACAGAAGACCATAATCATCGTTTTGCCGGAGTAACTTTTGAAGCCATTAAAGTATGCCACGGAAAAAAGCATAAGCATAGGTTTTGGGCCAATACCGATTTTTACGAAGATCATCATCATGCAATTAAAGGGCTTACCGGGGTGAATATCCCAATTGCTGATGGCCGGCATATCCATTTCGTAAAGTTGAAAACTACCCTGGATGATGGTCACCGGCATGTGTACAGGTTAGCAACCCTGATTGAAGATCCGATTGGTGACTAATACCAGCTCGTAGAATATTGTCAAGATAGTTAAATTGGGGCTGAGGCCCCAATTTTTTATGGGACTACACCTTCGATCTGTCAAAACTACGAGAATAGTCTATACTATGTTATAGAGTTCGCAATATAAGTATGAGTGAGGCTAAATGATGGGTAAAGTTGCAGGCAATGGTTGTGAAACACCACCGCCGACCGAAGAGAGAGTGCCGCTGCCAAAAATCGAACGTGCTATCATCACCAGATATAGAAAACATTTATGGACTAAGTTTATTAAAGCGATTAAGGACTTTAATTTGATTGAGGATGGGGACCGGATCGCAGTTGCAGTGTCTGGCGGCAAGGATAGCACTATAATGGCCAAACTATTTCAAGAATTGCAGCGTCATGGCAACAGAAATTTCGAATTAGAATTCATTGCGATGGATCCTGGGTATCATGAAAGTATAAGGGCATTATTGCAGGACAACTGTCATCATTTAGACATTCCTATTCATCTTTTTGAGTCCAATATTTTTAACATCGTGGACGAGATCGCCAAGGATTATCCGTGCTACATGTGTGCTAAGATGAGGCGGGGAGCTTTATATGCGAAAGCGCAGCAATTAGGGTGCAATAAACTGGCATTGGGGCATCATTTTAATGATGTGATTGAAACGACCCTTTTAAACATGTTTTATGCCGGCTCGTTCAAAACCATGCTGCCCAAATTAAAAGCGGCCCATTTTGAGGGATTGGAATTAATTCGACCCCTTTATTATGTTGAGGAGCAATTTATCGAGAAGTTCACCAACGAAAACGGCATATGGCCACTGAATTGTGCCTGTATGGTAGCAGCCGAGAAGATCGCCAACAAGCGTTATGAGATTAAAGATGCGATAAAAGAATTAAAAAGGAAATTTCCCAATGTCGACAAACTTATAATGAAGTCAACTCAGAATGTGAATATAGAATGTATTCTGGGTTGGCAAAAGGATGGTAAGAAGCATTCGTATCTGGATTACTACGATGAAGATTGAATACCCGTAGATATAATGCTTAGACAATTATTGGCATCTTAACTGGAAATATTCTGCCCGGTGTATATTTCCATCATTTCTCTCTTTATGAGTCTTTTTATCTTAATCTTTTCTCTGGGTTTAAGATCCTGTTTGGCTGTTCCAAATAAGTAGTTGTCCAAATCGAACTCTTTCAACAGCATTTTGGTATGAAAGATGTTATCCTGATATACATTAACATCAATCATTTGATAAAGACTGCGTGTTTTACTAGATATATAGTTCTGGATAGAATTGATCTTATGGTCGATAAAATACTTTTTGCCATTGAGATCGCGGGTAAAACCTCTCACCCTGTAATCAATGATGCTTATGTCCGGGTTAAAGCTATGGATCAGGTAATTCAGTGCTTTAAGCGGAGAAATCTCCCCACAGGTGGAAATGTCGATATCAGCTCGAAAGGTGCTGACCCCTCTGTCAGGATGACTCTCCGGATAAGTATGAACAGTAATATGACTCTTGTCTAAATGAGCAACTACTGATTCAGGCAAAGGACCAGGTGATTCCTTATGTGGATCACCGCAGGTGTCAGCACGACTTTCATTTTCAGCAATAAGAATAGTGACACTGGAACCCTGCGGATCGTAATCCTGCATAGCAATATTGAGAATGGTTGCTCCTATTATATTAGTAACCTTGGTTAGAATTTTGGTTAATCTTTCCGCATTATACTCTTCATCAACATATTCTATATATTCTCGCCTGTGGTCGGGATTGCTGGCGTAACATATATCATATAAGTTAAAGCTCAAGGTCTTCGTAAGATTATTAAATCCATAAAGCTTGAGCTGGCTTTTTATGGGTTTTATATCCATGATTTGCTCCTTTCCCAAGGCAAAAATAGTTGAGTAATGTTAATAGTATCACATTGCCCCCCACAAAGAAAGATTCCGACCGATCAAGGGGCCAGTTCTGCGACAGGGGACGGTTCTTACTGTCGCAAAATCACCAATACATTTTTTTCGCGACAGTGAGAACCGTCCCCTGTCGCAGACAGTGGTCACGAGAACCGCCCTTTGATCGCCCAGAAAAAGAAGCTGCCCCCAGGTCCATTTGGACCTCGAGACAGCCGCTTTCCTATTAATCGAGGATGGTTACTTTAACAGTCTTCATACCATAATTCAATGCTTGTTGATGTGAATCAAAGAATAGATCGATTCGGTTGCCTTTAATGGCATTGCCCTGATCAGCAGCTATCGCTTCTCCGTAGCCCTCCACATAGAGTCGGGTTCCCATTGGGATAACCTTGGGATCTACAGCCACAATTCCATGTGCCAGAGGAAGACCAATATAAGACGGGTAACCATAGTATGGTTTATTACATTCGTAACAGCCGTCATAACCAGTGGAAACCATAGTTATTACTTTGCCAGCCCGTGATGGCGTAGTTGTTCCTCGAGATACGGTTGTAGCTGGTTTTTCCGCTACTTTTACAGCCGATTTATTGACAGACTCCGAAGGTTCAGTAACAGAAGTTTCAGGTGCAGCCGGGTTTTCGGTCAAAATCGGAGTTGAAGCTGGAGCCGAATCTTCCTGTAATTGCACTACCTCGGCGCTTCCTGAATTAACGGAACTATCGGGAGCACTCGTGGTTGTTTTACCTTCAGCCATAATCAGATTCGCAAAAAATAATAACAGAATAATAACTGGAATTAATAACTTTTTACCTAACATTTAGTTACTCCTTTCTAAACTGTTGTCTTTTGTCTTAAGAAAGTTAGGTTGCTTCACTTGTTTAAACGAAGCAGTTTAGTAGGTAGTGCTAGTATATAGTCTATTGTGTTGGCAGCCTTTATTCAAATAGGCTATAAGCCCTCTGAAATGGACAAGTCTTCCTAAGACTAGAGGAACTCTGGGATTTTGTCCAATTCAGAGATCTCATTGGAAATGCTAGGCGATGGGATAAGATGCCAGGTGTTACAGGGGGACGTTCTTGGTGCGGGGGACAGGGGGGACAGGTTCCTTGTCCCCCCTGTCCCCCGACAATTCCCCGGCCAAACCCCTAAGAATATTGCGGATTACAACCTGGAATGGTATATTATCTCTCAGGTAAGAGGCATATCTATTGATATGACGGGTTAAGGGGATAAGCAATGTCTACAAATAGAATTATGGTAAAAGCAGCCGGTTTTATGATGATTGCCACTCTTTTGGCACGATTTTTGGGTCTGGCCAGAGATATGGTGTTTTATACTTGGTTTGGACGATCTCATGTCACGGATGCTTATAATGCTGCATTTTCGATTCCTGATTTAATATATATGCTGCTTGTAGGCGGAGCTTTAAGTTCTGCTTTCATCCCGGTTTTCAGCAGCTATTTGGCCCGCAATCAGGAGCAAGAAGCCTGGAAAGTTGCTAGTATAGTTTTTAACTATGCCATGTTATTAATGCTGGCATTAATTATGGTGGGAGAAATTTTCACCCGACCACTGATGATTATGCTGGTTCCTCAGCTGCCTCCGGAACAAATTACGCTGGCTGTGACCCTTACCCGAGTAATGCTTGTTCAAACCGTTTTCATGACGTTGAGCGGCATAGCCCTGGGTATTCTGAATTCTAAACAACACTTTTCCACACCAGCTATTGGTTCTATTCTATATAATATAGGGATCATCGGGGTGGGGTTAGCCCTGGCTCAAGAATTCGGAATTATGGCCTTTTCCATCGGAGTGGTGGTTGGTTCCATTCTTAATCTGGCTGTGCAGATTCCGGCTTTACTTAAAGCTGGGATGAGATATTACCCTATATTTAATTTGCGGCACCCCGGTTTCAAGCAGATCATTTTTTTGATGGTGCCTATTCTACTGGGGCTTTCAGTTTCCCAAATTAATCTGTTTGTTACCCAGAACTTGGCATCAGGGTTGGCGGAAGGTTCCATATCGGCATTACGACTGGCGCAACGCTTGATGCAGCTGCCTATCGGTATTTTTGGGATTCCAATCGCCATGGCGGTTTTTCCCAGCATGAATCTACAGGTAGTTAGAAATGAAATTACCGATTTCAAAAGAACCTTTTCGTTGGGACTCCGAGCGGTGTTCCTAATAACCATTCCTGCCAGTGTTGGTTTAATAGCATTGCGTGAGCCTATAATTGGGCTGTTTTTTCAGCAGGGCAAATTTACTGCTGCCGATACAGCATCAACCGGACTGGTATTAGCTTTTTATTGCATCGGCCTCTTTGCTTATAGCGCCATACCGCTGCTTAATCGGGTGTTTTATTCTCTAAAGGATACAATTACCCCGGTGGGGGTAGGAGCTGCGGCGGTTGCCCTAAATATAGGTTTCGCCCTTCTCCTGGTAGGATATTTTGAGGAACGGGGGCTGGCCTTGGCCTATTCCCTGGCCGGCGTACTGAACATATTGATGTTGATAGGGATTCTTAAGTTACGTCTGGGAAGTATCGATGGCTTTAAAATGATGAGGAGTTTTATTATCTCATGTGGAGCTTCCGGTATTATGTATCTGGTTGTTAATTTCGTAACTATTCATATGAAAACTTTATTAAATTTTGCTCCCAAACTAAACGAACTCTTTACCGTATGTGCTGCAATTGGAGCCGGTGTTGTGGTGTATTCACTAATTATTCTGCTGTTCCGTTTGGAAGAAGCCCGCTTAATACTGGATCTGATCAAGAAGCGTTTGCCGGGTTTGAGTTTTCTTGGCTAATCTCCATCTCTCACCTATCTTCCTATAAATGTCTCAATTAAATAAAATAGAATAGATGATCCCCAAAAACTGCTTGAATTTAAATGGATGTTGTATTAGAATTAGCGCGATAAATACTGGGAATTTAGTTAATATTTTTCGCATATTAAAATATGGAGATATTCAAAATTGAACATTGAAGAAAAAGAGTTTATACCATTTTTACTTGGGAATGACATAAATACCTACAGTATGGCTCGGGCTTTTTATGAAGAATACCTAATTAAGTCAGTAGTTATCGGCAAATACCCTACCGGGCCTAGTTGCCACAGCAAAATAATCGAGTACCATGCCGATAAGAATCTGGATAATCCAGAGGTATTTATCCAAACCATCAATCGTTTGGCAGCCCAATATACTCATAAAAAAGTAATCCTATTAGGCTGTGGGGATAATTATGTAGAACTGATTATTAAGAACAAACAGTTATTGAATGACAATATCATCGCACCTTACATAACCGAAAAATTAATGCAGGAGCTTATAACCAAGGAACAATTTTATCAAATGTGTGATCAACACGAATTGGAATATCCCCAGACCTTTGTATATGAAGCAGCCATGCAGGAAAACGTGGCTCTTCCTTTTGGGTTCCCGGTTATTCTTAAGCCGTCTGATGGAGTTGAGTATTGGAAAAATGAGTTTCAAGGTCAAAAAAAAGTATATAAATTAAATAATTATAAGGATTTAAAAAAGGTAATAAACGAAATATACCAGGCCGGATATAAGAATAAGTTGATAATTCAAGATTACATTCCAGGTGATGATATTTACATCAGAGTAATGAATTGTTTTTCCGGCAAGGACAAAAAAGTAAAATTGATGGCAATGGGCCATGTAATGTTGGAGGAACATACCCCTCATGGTCTGGGGAATGCGACCGTAATCCTCGGCGATTATGATGAAGAATTATCAGAAAAGATTAAAGGATTCTTAGAAGATATTCAATTTGAAGGCTTCTGCAATTTTGATATCAAATATGATAACCGCGATGGGAAATTGAAGATTTTTGAGATTAACCTCAGACAGGGAAGATCGAGCTATTATGTTACCGGAGCAGGCTATAATTTGGCCAAATACGTAACCGAAGAGTACATTTTCAATAAAGACCTCCAATATGAAATAGCTAATACAGAGCATTTGTTTATAGTTGTACCGATGGCGGTGGTTTACAGATATGTAAAAGATAAAAAGTATATTGATAAGATTAAACAATTGATTAATGAGAAGAAATCAGTTAATCCCTTATTTTTAAGAGGAGATTATGGATTAAAAAGACTGATATTTTTGTGTAAATCTCAGCTAAGTCATTTTTTTAAGTACCGGAAATATTATAATTAATTTACGTTTCATCAGATAGATCATCTAACTTATAACTGAAAATGTTTAATTCTTAGAATGGAAATGGGGGAGAGATTTATGAAAAGTACTGAGATCACCAAATTTGAGTATTTCCTAGCCGAGTCTTTCAGAGAGGGAAATATGTTGAGAGAATTGAGATTATCTGACCAGGAAATCGAACATCTAAAAAAGAAATATCCCCGGGCAATATTAAACAAAATTGCGACTCAAGATAATTCAGAAGATAGAGTCTGGTATGAAGTGAGTTTTTCTGTTTAGAGCCTGGTGGGATTGTTTCGCTCCCTTTACATACCGGTAGCGTCATCATATTCATTCAAATACTTAATTACCGCATCCACATCGGAATGACATTCTATATATTGTTTACCTATTTTCTGCCTGGTTTCATTGCCTTTACCGGTAATCAATACCACTGTATTGCGATCTGACAAAAGAATGGATTTCTTTATGGCTTCTTCTCGATCCTCAATTATTTCATAATTATCATTATGCACCTTTACATAACGGGCGATATCTTCACATATATCTTTCACGTTTTCATCACCGGGATCCTCGGACGTAAGAAATACTTTATAGGAATGGAGTCCGGACAATAGTCCCAGGTCTCGCCTTCTTATATATGCTTTTCCTCCTGGACAGCCAAAAACTGTAAATATTTTTCGATCCGGATATTCAGTTTTGGTGGACTCATATAGTTTATTGAAGCTTAATTTGTTGTGGGCATAATCGACGATGATAATCCTATCATTATTCTTGCTGGCGTATATTTCCATTCTGCCGCTTGATCTGGCTTTAAATAATCCCCAATAGATATATTCATCTGGGATGTCTAATGCATAGGCAACTGCGATTGCAGCCAGAGCGTTTTCAACATTAAATAAGCCCGGCATAGTCAGCCTGAATTCTTTTTCAAACCTAGCGGTTTTGACGTCAAATACCGTATCAAATCCATCTTTCCTTAAATTAGAGCCATATATATCGGCATTTGGGGTTGTTCCGAAAGTTATTAACTTGTCCGCCTTATGGGCAGCCTCTAAAACTCCCGCTATATCATCTGAATCCAGGTTTACACATGCCACTTTACACTGATTAAACAATTTAAGTTTAGAGGTAAAATAGTCGTCCAAATCTTCATGCTCTATAGGACTGATATGGTCTTCAGAAATGTTTAAAAATACGCCAACATCAAAATTAACACCATATAATCTTCCATATTTAAGTGCCTGACTGGAAACCTCAGTAACCATAAATGGCAGTTTACTTTTCACGGCATTATAATAATGCATTTGTACTTCTAATGATTCAGGAGTAGTGAGATGGGATTCTTCCTTTATTACTCCGTCATAGGTATCAATTGATGAGATAATACCTGATTCATTTTGACCATTAGCCTGCAGATATTCATCCAAAATATACTTAATGTAATAGGAAGTAGTTGATTTTCCCTTCGTTCCAGTAACCCCGATTAAGGTTAATTTGTCTCCGGGATTGTCATAAAACATATTAGAAACCAATGACAGGGCTTTTTGAACGTTTTTGACTACCAGACACGGTACGCTCTTATGGTAATCTTTCTCGCTCATATAGGCGATTGCTCCCTTGGCTATAGCAATATCAAGATATTCTTCTTTAAAGCCGGCACCTTTACATACAAATAAAGCAGCAGCTGTTACTTTGTTGGAATTATACGATATATCTAAAATGGCTTTGCCAGCAATTTCCTGCGGACAATTATTAGAAATCAATAAATCGAATTCCTCAATTTTCTCAATATATTCGCGTAGCAGGTATCTTTTCATAATCTGTTTTCCTCCCTATGCCTGGCACAAAATACTTTCCGATAAGATATACATCTATGCAATATAATAAATGTTATTTCGTGCTTGTCCAGTAAATATTAGGAAGAAAGCATCTTATTGCATTCCTAGCAAAGATACTGGTGAACATGAATCTAGGGAAAATCCTATTATTATAAAGGGGGGAAACTGTAGAAAAGCGGTAATAATAAAAAAGCGGAGGAAGATTGGTTAGATGAGTAATCAAGTAATCGTATGGGCCATGTTGATTTTGCCCTGGTTAAGCCTCGTCTTTATGAGAAAAGAGGATATTAGACGTTTTATGCCGTTGGCTCTTTTTACCATGGTAAAATCTTCAACAGTTTCAATATAGCCCAAGCTAATAATGTTTTTATCAGTCACTATTAGAGCTTTACTAAGCTTCCAGGCCAACAATTCATTAGGCAGATCTTTAATAGCTCCAACACCAATGAGGTTGGTTCTAGGAATCCAAATATTATGATTGTTTTCCACCGCCGGCCCCTCCTTTGCTTTATTAAGAATAGTATATACCGTTGTTATTGCTTGATACTGATTGACAATGTGTTCCTAACAAACCAAACGTGGGACAAAACTTGCGGCTCTGATCTGGGTGGCAGTCAAGCTTAATGACAAAAATAAAGTGACAGCGCTGTCCGCTGTCACTCAGGCCGTCAAAAAAGCCTACCCAAGGGCACTTCCCCCTTCGGGGACTCCTGATGCGCCCTAAAGAGCGCCAATAATGTTGCTGATGTTCGCTTTGCGAACCAATAATGTTGCAATAGCTGCGTTATTAACAAAAGCCCGTTCAATCAACGTATATGTTACGGGGACATTCCCTGTAAGGGTGTGTCCCCACACATTATACCGCCTCAATCACGGGCTTTTATTAATGCCTTGCTCTTGCAACATTAATCGTACCGCAAGCGGTACATCAGTAGTACCCTTGGGTGAACTTTTTTGCTCGGCCTGACTTTTCCAAGTTGAAAGTACTGCCGGTCTCAGGAATTACCCTTTAGTTTATTTTTAAGGATAAATTTTTGTCTTCTGAATTCTCGCACGAAAGTAATTCCATTTTCCACACAAAAATAAATGAATGGTTTGAAAACATAATCAAACATCCCTACAAATTCAGTGAATTTGCCATTGAAACCTTTCTTGAATTTATATAGGCCATATAGCGGACTATCTTCGTTTAGGTCCCCAGTGGCTCCGCGAAAATCATAAAGATCACAGCCTGATTCAATTGCTAGTTTAATCATTTCCCATTGCAAAAGATAATTGGGCATCAAATTCCTGAATTCATTACTGCTGGCTCCATATAAATACCAGCATTTGTTGCCGTATACTATGGCAATTGAGCCCGCAATCGGCTGACCCTCATAATATGCCATGAAAAGTCTTACGTGTTCCGAACCCAAACTATCATATACTTTTTCATAATATTGTCTGCTGCGCACAATGAACTTATCACGGATACCGGTGTCAACCATTAATTTGTGATACTCAACCAGATCATCCCGGGTTCCGACTCTAACCTCGACCCCCTTTTTGAGGGCTAATCTGATATTGTACCTGGTTTTCTGATGAAAGGACTGCAGGACTTCTTCGGGCGTCCTAGCTTTAACATCCAAGCGGAAAACAAATCTTGGTTGGATACCTTCATAAGGCTTCAGGCCGCCTTTAAGTTGATAACCTAGAGATTTCATTATCTTTTCAAACTGGGCATCTTCTTTTTCAATATCTGGATCCATTTTTAAAACATAGCTGTTATATTTTTTGGCTAGTTGTTTAGTTTTAGTCAATAGTTCCTGCAAGGTTACAGAGTCATGCGGATCACATACCGGCCCGCGGGGAGAATACATCATAGTGTATGGTAAAAACGGGATCCTTCTAATCAATAGACTCATAGAGCCTTTTATATCCCCGTTTTTATCTTCAACAATAACAACCTCATTTTGCCAGAAGGATTTTATCCGGGCCCATTGGGGGGATTGCATAAAATGACCTTTTTGATTGGCTTTTAGGAAAGATTCATATTTTTCTATAAATTGTTCAGACTGATTATTCAAAACTTCACCCCTGACCTTAGAAAAAGACAATAGTATTTGTAAAACTGTAGAATTAAACGAAAAATTTGGTTACATGCGTGAATATGATATTCGAAATTGCGACGGTTTGTCAAGAGCGGGCATCATTGCAGAGCTGAGGCTGGTAATGTAGTAATGACCTGGGTTCCTTTATTTTCAGTACTTTCGACCTTAATTTTTCCGTGGTGCTGTTCTATAATCCAGTGGGCAATAGCCAGACCGAGACCTGCTCCGCCCTTTTCTCTGGTTCTTGATTTATCTGCCTTATAAAAACGGTTGAAAATATAGGGCAAGTCTTCTTCAGCTATTCCTTGACCGGTATCCTTGACAATGATTACTGCTTTATCTCCTCTTAACCTGCCATCAATGTTTATGGAACCGCCCACGGGAGTATATTTGATACTGTTATCCATAAAAATCCTTAAAGCTTGCTTGATTAAAGCTCGATCACCTTCAAGTGTGATAATTTCATTTACCTCTCCGGTTATATCATGCTGGGAATCGATCAGCCGGCTGTCTTTTAGAACTTCCTCAACTAGTTCATTTAATGAAAAAGGCGATGTTTCAAGTTTCTGCTGTTTCTTATCGGTACTGGCTAGGAACAGCAGCTTATCTACCAGCTCTTTCATATAATTAGCTTCGCTCTTAATGGCATCCAGGGATTCTTGCAGAACATCTTTATCTTCTTTGCCCCACCGCTGTAAAAGGTTGGCATAGCCTTGGATTACGGCTAAGGGGGTTCTGAGTTCATGAGAGGCGTCAGATACAAAAGTATTTTGCTGATCGAAGGAGGTTTGAATACGACCTAGCATTTCATTAAACGTTTCTGCCAGTTCCTTAAGTTCATCGTGAGAATCAACCACATCCAAACGGGTGTTTAGGTCTCCGACTGATATGGACTTGGCTGTCTTTGTCATATTATCAATTGGTCTTAACATTTTGCGACTCGTTCTGGACCCAATGATGATGGTCAACAGAATAGCCAGGAAAAAAATGAGTGCAATCGCGGCTATCAAACCAATCAGATAAGCTGCTTCTTCTGATAAGGGTTTAGCTACTTCAATTTTGCTGATACCATCCGCAGGGTTTACTGAAGTCTCAAAATGCAGACTATCATCAATGGATGTGGTGGGGGACAGTCTGGTTCGACGAATAGAAGTGTCTTCCTGGCTTCCACTGGCAGTGGTATATATTATGCCGTCTTGATCATCAAATAAGATGACTTCAATATTTTCGATATCGGCATAATTTTTAACAAGGTCTGCAGGGATGCTACCATCTGAGGTAATTAAGCCCGTAATAACCCGGCTGTTCATTTCCAGTGAATTATTGGTTTGATAGAGAAGAAAGATGCCAAAGGCTGACGTGAGCAGCGTACCCAATATAATAAGAATGGCGGAAAACATGAAAGCATAGGTTGCTGTAGTTTTGAAAGTGATGGAAAAGCGCAGCCGTGCATTTATTATCTGAAAAGCCTGCCGGAGCAACTTGGGGATGAAAGCCAGTATTATTTTGAATATCTGCAGCAGAGCGACTGCCACAGACTTAATAACATATTTTAATATACGGGCAAATTGTCCTGACTTATTCATGTTTTAAAACATAACCCACCCCTCGTACCGTGTGAATGAGTCGAATATTATATTTATCATCAATTTTGCTGCGTAAGTATCTAATATATACATCCACCGCGTTGGTGTCACCGAAGTAGCCGTAACCCCACACTTTTTCCAGGATCTTATCTCGGCTAAGCACTACATTTTGATTTTCAGCCAGATACCAAAGTAAATCATATTCTTTTTTAGTTAATTCGACAGGTTCATTATTAAAGCTCACCGAATGTTGATCCAGGTTTATATTTAAAGAACCTAAAGCAATATTATTATTATTGTTATCTTCACTTTGTGTTTTCCTGCGTTTTAAAGATACTCGTATTCTGGCCAACAGTTCTTCAATAGCAAAGGGCTTGGTCATATAGTCATCAGCACCTATGTCAAGCCCCATTACTATATCAGTCACTCCATCCTTGGCGGTCAACATAATTACAGGGATGTCTGAGGATTGCCGCAAACGCCGCAGAATCTCCATACCATTCAGGGAAGGCAGCATAACATCCAGAATTATCAGATCAAACTGACCGCACATCGCTCTTTCGAGGCCAAGCCGGCCATCATGAACCTGTTCTACCAAATAGCCCTCATGGGTAAGTTCTAACTCCAGAAAGCGCGCTATTTTCACTTCATCTTCAACAATTAATATATTTTCACCAGCCATGCTAACCACTCACTTATACATTACTATTATCTGCTGATAATTTTTCCCGTTCATTAATGGTCACATAAACTGAGAATATTCACAATACCTAAGGATTGCCAGCAGGCTATTTATTGTTTATTGTATCTGCAACTTGCTCACTTACTTTGACAGCAGCATTGGATATATCATCCAATGTCTTGTTGATTTTCAAATCTTCACTGCCGGGTTTTTCCAAACGAATCTTATGACCGGTGAACAATGCAGCTAATAATCCAATAACTGTTATTGGCGGAACTATTGCGGTGATTATTATCACAATTGTTAGTGGTAGGTTAATTATATTTTGCCCATTTTTGCTAATTATGAATTTGGTTTCATTGCAACTTTTTACCATTTTTTTCACTGTAGCCCAAAAACCGGTGACGCAGCTATCACTGGGCGGAGTCTTGATTTTATTTTGTTTCTCCAGATAAATAAGAGCTTCCACAATATCATTGTTGCATTTTTCCAGAGCCTCTCTGGCTTCCTCATAAGAAACATTGGCTCTTTCTCTTAGCATTTCAATAAGTTCTAAACTAACAGTCATCCTAATTCCTCCCTTGTATTTCTTTAGTACGTCCTCATTATAGAACTCATCAATTAAAGGTTGCTTAGACCAGGATTAAAATCAGATTAAAAATGTAATTGGTCGACGTGGGCCGCAGGTGGGACAGGGGTGGGACGGAGGGGACAGGTTCGGGACAGGGGGACAGGTTATCAGTCCCACTATTCAGATCCAAGAGTGGGACGTAAACCTGTCCCTCTGTCCCGAACCTGTCCCCTCCGTCCCACCCCTGTCCCCTTGCCCATTTAAGTTTTATTTGGCGGACACGAACGGTTTTAGTATTATTAACAAGATGGATTAGCCAGCAGTATAACTGATTAACGGCTGGCATAGGTGGATAAGCTTAAGACAGAGGCTAATACAACGATGTGAGGAGAATATATATGTCTAAAGTCGCTCTCATTCGATGTACAAGTTATCATTACGATGAGGTAAAAGAGGCTGTCAAAAGGGGATTAGATTTAATTGGGGGGGCCCAGTCTTTTATTAGACCGGGAGAGAAGATCCTGTTGAAGCCTAATCTGTTGACGGGGGAACCTCCCGAGAGATGTGTCACTACCCACCCGGCGGTGTTCAAGGCAGTAGGAGAATTACTGCAGTCTCAGGGGGCTGTTCTATGTTATGGTGATTCACCTGGCTTGGGCAGTCCCGAGGGGGCAGCCCGTAAGAGCGGAATAGCTGAAGCAGCTCAAGTGCTGGGGATAGGGATGGTTGATTTCCGCAACGGTGAAGAAGTATTTTTTGCTGAGGGGATACAGAATAAGAAATTTGTAATAGCAAGAGGAGTTCTGGCCAGTGACGGAATTGTGAGTCTGCCTAAAATGAAAACCCATGGTTTAACTCAGATGACTGGCAGTATTAAGAACCAATTCGGCTGTGTACCAGGAATCCTCAAAGGTGAGTACCATGTTAAACTGCCGGATTTGAGGAACTTTGCTCAGATGCTGGTTGATTTGAATAACTTTTTGCAGCCGCGCCTATTTATTATGGATGGCATCATGGCTATGGAAGGCAATGGTCCGCGTGGTGGACGTCCCCGGAATATGAACGTTATTCTGTTTTCCAATGATCCGGTGGCTTTGGACGCAACCGTTTGCCGCATTCTGGGTTTGCAGCCGGAAGCTTTGCCTATGCTTGAACTCGGTATGAAATCTGGATTGGGTACATATCGACAGGAAGAGATTGAATTGTTGGGTGAAGATATTGAACTATTTGCGGCTGCAGATTTTGATGTTAAAAAGGAATCTGCCGCCCGTCCCGCCAAAATGCCGGGTCTGCTAACCAATCTGCTGATAACCAGCCCTATGATTAAGAAGGAAGGTTGTGTAAAGTGCGGAGTGTGCATAAATGTCTGTCCGGTTAACCCCAAGGCACTGGGCTGGTATGAAAGTGACCAGAGCAAGCCTCCAGTCTACAACTACAACCGCTGTATCAGATGTTACTGTTGTCAAGAACTGTGTCCCGAGGGTACCATAGTGGCAAAAACCCCGCTTTTACGCAGAGCAATGCAACGGATGAAAAAACAACCTGCCGGCAGTTAAGGCCGACAGGTTGTTGCTAAAGTATCTGCAATTCTTACAGATGGGTTAGTCACCTTTTATACCCAGGTTATAATAGGTTATCGGGCCAACCACTCCGTCAGCGCTGATACCCACTGCCATTTGGAATTTCTTGACTGCAGCCTCTGTATTTGGACCAAATTTCCCATCGATAGTACCGGGTGAGTATCCTAGATCCTCGAGTTTGACTTGCAGGAAGAAAACATCAAACCCCTTATTGCGGTCTGCGCGTGATCTTTGCAGCAGCCGTCCCCCCATGAAGGTATTAAGGTACAGCTTGTAAAAGGTTTTGTCGCCTACGATCCCGTCTGCAGTCAACCCGTTATCCGTTTGAAATAGTTTTACCGCTGCCTCAGTTTTGGACCCGAAAATCGAATCGGCTGGTCCCCCCAGGGCGGTAGCATACTTCTTGGCGGTACTGGCCAAACGGTTTTGCAGTATCCATACATCTCGACCCGTAACCCCTTTCTTTAGAGTACGGGATCCAAAAACTGGTCCGGCCGCATATGAGCCGGTAGGTTGACCCAGATATAAAAAGGTATTCTTTCCGACGATTCCATCTACGCTCAAACCGAAATATGTCTGAAACATCATTACTGCAGCCTGAGTTTTAGGACCAAAATCACCATCAACAGTTAGATCTGGGCCGGTAATTGAAGCAGGTAAATAATTAAGCAGGCTTTGCAGCACCTTAACGTCGTCCCCAGTGCTTCCTAATTTTAAAATACGACTCCCAAAGTTATTAACCACTTAGTAGCCTCCTTTCATAAATTTCTATATATCTTATGATATTCATGAACATATAGTTACCGGGTTTTGCAACTTATTACAAAACAGGTTGTTAAAACATTCTTATCAGCCTTGCCCCTGGAAATAGATGCACAGGTTGGTAGTACCAGTATTTGTCCGGTATCTTAGCCCTTAGTAGCAATTCCTTACTCCTACCACTCTCCAGATACTTATGTGGATACTAATATAAAAGGAACATTAAATATTCTTCAGGCGGTTCGAAAGCTAGATACGGAAAAAGTAGCATTATATTTTTGATTTTTTAAATATAAAAAGTAACATATGGCACATCTATTTCATATCGTAGAGTAGAAGTTGGGCTAAAATACCATCAAACCACACAATAGGGAATAGGTACCAAAGTGGCTCATTTCTAGTAACTTATTAGAAAGGAGGTGGAATGAATGGCTATTCATACTTCTATGGGAGGATCAGGTTTAGCTGACGTAATTGATCGAATTTTAGAGAAGGGTTTGGTTCTTGATGTTTGGGCAAGGGTATGTCTCCTGGGATTAGAATTGCTTACTATTGAGGCTAGAGTTGTACTGGCTAGCGTAGAAACCTGGCTATGTTATGCCGAAGCGGTAGGTCTTCTTGAAGATCACCATCACCCGCATCCCCCGCATCCCCCGTACCCTCCACCACAGGCATAACAAGGAGAATATTTAGAAAAAATTTTTTAATAAAAAATTTGCCAGAATGTCCTTTATAGCACATTTTGCCAAATTTTCTATTAGTTTAGGAGATTAATTGATGAAGAATGTAATTTTAGAATGTATATCTTTTTATGAGAATGCTGTTTTTAAAATTGAAAAAATTATTATTGAAAAGACAAATCAATTTGAATATGAGAAAAATCATGAGGAACGTGAAAACATCACAATATATTTACAAAAAATTTTAGCAAAGAATTGTAATTTACGTAAAAAAGACTTTGATGTACTAATAAATAGCATCTTATTTGATATAGAAGAAAAAGAAAGACAGATTAAAAGAAAGAATTTAGAAATAACTAAAAAAGTGAAAGATTATTTGGATGAGCAAAAGTTACTGGTTAAGTCATTAAGACTAACTTTTGCAGAGTTTAACTTTGAGAAATCAAATATTGATGAAATAAGAAAGTTATCGGAAACCTTTCAAGAAGCATATGAAAAAAAAGCAGCTGAAATCCTGAAGGAACTAAAGAGCTTTGAAAAGCACTATCAATTTTATACAGACAAACAACGTAATATTATGAAAAAACTTAAGGAGCTTGTTAATAAAGATAAGGAGTTGCAGGTTAAAGATCTGATGAAGATAAAAGAAGATCAGGACATGAGAAGGGTATATAAATAGCAAATGAAAGTTAAATCCTGGAGGATAGTTGGGGCGATATATAAGATATAGGAGGCAAGAAAATTATGCAACCTAGAAAAATGCCGCACCTTAGGAATTGTTCGACCATACGGGGTATTAAAGATATTAAAAATATGAGTTCTTTATCACTAACGCCAGAAGAACGCGATCACGTCAATAGTATTGTAGACAAGAAAGCAGTGGCTGAAAACGAACACCGTGAAAGGGCTAGATTTGCCCGCCAGGATACTGCCAAAAGAAAATACCAAAAAAAATATTATGAGGCTAGAGATAAACTGGCCGCAATTATCAATAAAAACCGCAGTCTTATGGAACTAAGGCGTGAACTGCAGTATAACCGGAAAGAACAAAATAATTATAATAACATGCGATCATCAGACAATCCCAGAAACAATGGAAATTATAAGGCTTAGAAAAGATCTGCACATTATACTGTTGGTGCAAATTCCTTAATAGGAAGGATGTAAAAAGTAAATGGACTTAAGTATTAATAAGGTAAGTGTTCTCTTTCCCCAGGCAAAGAATGATTTTGTAGAAACAAATTATATAAAAGAAATAATTGAACGCGCCCTTGACTATATCCAGGCTGGTTTTCCAGTGCATTTTAAGGGTCATAGCGGAATGGGTAAGACAACTTTAGCCTTCCATACGGCATGGAGAATAGGCAGGCCGGTAGTATTTATCTCTGGAAATGAAGCTGTAGATACAGCCGGGTTGGTAGGAGGGCTGAATGGCTACAACAAAAAATATCTGCGTGACAACTATACTGCTCGGGTATTGAAGATAGAGGAGTCGGTAACTCCCAGGTGGTTGGATGACCACCTGACTATTGCCTGTGAGCGTGGCTATACAGTTATCTATGATGAATTTAACAGATCCCGGCCAGAAACCAACAATGTTCTTCTTTCTATATTACAAGAGAAAATTCTTCCTGTATCACAGATAAGAGAAAACGCAGGGTATATCCAGGTACACCCTGACTTTACTGCTATATTTACTTCCAATCCAGAAGAGTATGCTGGAGTATACCGAACTCAGGATGCCCTTAGCAATCGTATGGTCGGTATTGAACTGGAAACATTCGATTACGAAACGGAAATAGCAATTACTCAACTTAAGTCAGATCTGGATTTGGCAGACTGCCAGGAGATTGTCAGCTTGGTGAGGGCGGTCAGGGGGGCTAAAGCCGAAAAGACTACCCCAACTATTAGGGCCTGTATTATTGCAGCTAAAGTCTTAAAGTTAAAAACCAATACTAATTTGACTGAAAACCGCCATTTAACCATCAAAAAGATATGCAGGGATATTATATTGTCCGATGTTCCCAGGGAAGAACGAGAAAAAGTACTAAATGTTATTGAAAATATTTAAACAGGAATGTCCGGGAAAATTGCGAGTGTCATTATTGTGATAGAGGGGGGGAGACTATGTCTAAGGATGATCAATTTGAATTAGATTTTGGAATAGGGAAAATAAGTTTAAACGGTTTACAAAAATGGATAGAGTTGGCTTCGGAAATAGAAAACAAAAAGGAAGTAAGGAAAGAAGGCGAAATCAAAGGTTTACCTAAGAATCTAAAAGGCATGTACGGGATTAATGTTAAAACTCTAGCCAATAAATCGATTATTGAGGCAGCCGGAAATATTAAAAGAACTGAAAAAGCCCCCGCTGGAAAAGAAGAAAAAGAGCCGCTAGTGGATATATTTGATGAAGACAAATTAATTGTAGTTATTGCAGAATTACCTGGTGTTTCCGAGCAGGAAATCAATATCGAAATTAAGGAACAGATATTAGAATTAACCGCACTGGGAAAAGAAAGAAAATATTCCAGCAACATAATGCTTCCCTCCAAAGTGATTCCCTCCTCGATAAAAACATCTCATAACAATGGAGTATTAAAGATAATTTTACAAAAAGATCAGGAGCGAGAAGGATTATGATTTTACGTGTTGCTGAAACAAAACCACGTGATGTGGGGCGGGGCATTGCACGTTTGGACCCCCGGGATTTAGAGGAAATAGGTGCTGTCGTTGGGGATATAATTGAAATCACCGGAAAAAGCATAACAGTGGCTAAAGCCATGCCTGCCTATTTTGAAGATAGAGGGAATTCTAACATTCAAATTGACGGTTTGATGCGGAGAAATGCCCAAGTTTCCTTAGGCGAAAAAGTGACGGTAAGCAAAATAAGCTATGCTATAGCCAATAAAGTTGTATTAAACCCGCTAAGCCCGCTTAAAGTAACAAACAATGAACAAGACAGCAGGTATATAAGATCACTCATAGAGGGGTTACCTTTAATGGAAGGAGACACCATAAAGGCGAACCTGTTTGGCACACGCAGTCAGGATTTTACCGTAATATCCACGATCCCAAAAGGAGCAGTAATAGTTCATTCTTCAACCAGGATTGAGATTATAGAGGAAGGTGAAGTTGGGAAACGACAGCAAGTATCCTATGAAGATATTGGTGGTTTGAATAAAGAACTTGGACGTTTGCGGGAAATGGTTGAGCTGCCCCTAAAACACCCGGTGGTTTTTCAACGATTGGGAATCGATCCGCCCAAAGGAGTCCTTTTGTATGGGCCTCCTGGATGCGGTAAAACCTTGATTGCCAGGGCCATAGCCAATGAAACTGCGGCCTATTTTATTAGTATTAGTGGTCCCGAGATTATGGGCAAATATTATGGAGAAAGTGAAGAACGCCTGAGAGCGGTTTTTGAAGAAGCCAAAACTAATGCTCCGGCGATTCTTTTTATTGATGAAATTGATGCAATTGCTCCCAAAAGAGAAGAAATGGGTAGTGAAAAACAAGTAGAACGCAGGGTAGTGGCCCAACTCTTAGCCCTGATGGATGGTTTGGAATCACGAGGAGAAGTAGTCGTTATAGGGGCTACCAACATTCCCAATAGCCTGGACAGTGCTTTGCGCCGGCCAGGACGGTTTGATCGGGAAATTAATATCGTGGCCCCCAACCAAAAGGGCCGTCTTGATACGCTGCATATTCATACCAGAGGTATGCCTCTGGCGGAGGATGTAGATTTGCAGAAAATATCTGAAATCACCCATGGTTATGTAGGAGCCGACCTGGAAGCTTTGTGCCGGGAGGCAGCCATGAATGTACTTAGAAATATAATGCTTGACATTGATTTTAATTCAAACGTAATTCCTTATGAAATTCTTAGTAAGCTTGAAGTTACTATGGATGATTTCCTGGAAGCTGTTAAAGGAATAGAACCTTCCTGTATAAGAGAAATTTTCGTGGAGATTCCTGAAGTCAGGTGGGAAGACGTAGGGGGACTAAGTGAAGTAAAGGAAAAATTGATAGAAGTAGTTAATTGGCCCCTAAAATATGCTGACCTTTTTACCAGAATGAATACTAAATCTCCCAAAGGGATTCTTTTAGTAGGGCCTCCTGGAGTTGGTAAAACACTAATAGTCAAAGCAATGGCGCGTGAGAGCGAAATTAATTTTGTTTCTATTAAAGGACCAGAATTGATTTCCAAATACGTGGGGGAATCAGAAAGGGCAGTGCGTGAGCTTTTTTCAAAAGCAAAACAAGCAAGTCCATGTATCCTGTTTTTTGATGAATTCGATTCCCTGGTACCACGAAGAGGAATGACTGAAGATAGCAGAGTAATGGAAGGAGTTATTAGCCAATTTCTAACTGAATTGGATGGCTTGGAAGAGCTAAAAGGTGTGGTTGTTTTGGCAGCAACCAACCGGCAAGATTTAATTGATCCAGCAATTTTAAGATCCGGACGGTTCGATTATATTTTAGGGGTTCCCTTACCGGATGAGCAAACTAGAGAAAATATATTTAAGGTGCATACAAGAGGTAAGCCTCTGGCAGGTGATATTAACTTAAAAACTCTGGCCCAGAGGACCAAAATGTTAAGCGGTTCAGATATCCAACTAATTTGTCAGGAAGCCGCTCTTAGTGCAATTAGAGATTATGTAGTCAATCAAGAAAATGGACTGCAGATTTCCTTGCAGCATTTTCATAGTGCCATCGAACTTTTACACGACCAAAGACTAGAAAATAAGGAGTAATGTTGGATGAAAGAGCACAGCATATATGTTTATGGCATCCTGGAAGAATCCAATTTGAAAAACTTTGATGTCAAAGGAGTTGGTAAAAATAAGGTTTATACAATAAATCATCAGGACCTGGCTGCTGTTGTAAGCAATATAAAGGGAATGGAAATAGATCCCACCAGGAAGAACCTCCTGGCTCATACCCAGGTGCAAGAATTACTATTAAAAGAATATACAATACTTCCCATGTCTTTTGGAGTAATTACACAAAGCACTGAAACAATCAACAAGATACTGGAAGAAAACTACTTGAATTTTAAACAAGAACTGAAAAGGCTGTCAGAAAAAATAGAAATAGAATTAAAAGTTTACTGGAATAAAGAAGCAATAAAAAACGAAATGGAAAGCGATCATAAGTATAAACAAATGTCCAATAAAATCGCCCAAGCATCTTCCCAGGCAGTAAAACAGAATCTCTTAATAGAAATTGGTCAGATGGTAGAGGCTTTAGTACTAAAATGGCAAAATACGATCGGCAAGGATATATATGATAATCTTGCATCGCTCGCAGTAGATGCATGTACTAACAAATCAAATGAAATTTCAAATATATTAAATGCTTCGTTTTTGGTCAATAAAAGTGAAGAAAAGGAATTTCGCAATAAAGCTTATACATTAGATGCGAAATATCAAAACAAAGTAGATATAAAATATATTGGCCCTCTCCCGCCATATAATTTCCTTCAGGTGGAGTTGAAAGGAGAGCAATAATCCATGGTTATATGGGAGCTTCTTTTTTTATCTGTACACTTAGCAGAAGCAATAAAAGAAGAGGTAGACAAAGAAGCATTGAATACAGAAGAAGCGATATTGGAGAGACTTCAGAAGGTGCAGTTAAAGCTTCAAGATAATGAAATCAGCGAAGAAGAATATGAAGAAATAGAAGAAATGTTAATTGAAAGGCTAAAAAGCGTAAGGGAAGATAAGAAAGGGGTTCATACAAATGCAGCCAATTAGAGACGGAAATGGAGGCGGCACACTGGTCGATGTTATTGACCGTATTTTGGACAAAGGGCTGGTCATTAATGCCGATATCGTTGTATCGATAGTCGGGGTTGAATTACTTGGAATAAAAGTGAGAGCAGCTCTAGCCTCTTTCGAAACCGCTGCTAAATACGGCCTGGAATTCCCCAGTGGAACTAACTACAACAGTAAGGCATGGGAAGCAGTAGGGGTGGAAAAAGAGCAATGCCCCCAGTGTAATAAGATGGTAGCAACAGAAGAACTATTGAATAAATGCTGCCCCTGGTGTGGGTGGGTGAGTGCCCGTGCTCATACGAACCCTCATCATATCCAGAGATCGAATAAAAATATTATATCCAAGAATTATATTCCTCTATAAATTAATAGAAAGATAAAGGACATATAAACTAGGGGAGAAAACATTTTTCTAACTTGTGGAAGAAAGCAAATATGTCCCGGATATTGTTCCAGAAGGGGATGTTTATATGGAACTGGATATAAATGAAGATAATCTAAAACATGGCTTGTTAGGTCTGATAATGGCTTTAGTAGAAATAATAAGAGATACCCTTCAACTTCAAGCGCTAAAAAGAATAGATAGTGGAGTTCTGACCGAGGAAGAGATAGAAAACTTGGGCCAGGCATTAATGGAACTGGATATAGCTATTGAGGAAATAAAAGCTCAACAGGGTATAACTGAATCAGTCCAAGGAGTACGCGATGGTTTAGACGAAATTGTGGATGATGTTGTTGATCGGTTGATCAATCCGGAAAGATGGCGGGAAGATGCGGCTAATCAGGGAATTTGATGGGGGGATAAAGCTGTGAAAAATTGTGATGAGCTCGATAAAACCAGACCAACGGGGAGATATGTATACGGCATCGCCGAGTTTAACGATCATATTAATCTGGGTGAGATAGGAATTAATAGAGCCAGAGTATACACAATTTCTTACGCTGATTTTTGTGCCATCGTTCATGATTGTCCGGAAGAGCCATATCAATCGGAGGATGAAGAGGTAGTAAAGCATTGGATAATGGAGCATCAAAGGGTTTTGGATTTAGCTGAAGAAAAATTTACTACAGTTATTCCCTTGGGATTTGACAATATCTTAAAATGCGAGAATGAGAATGAGAGCCCTGAGATAGTGGTGCAAAACTGGCTGAAGGAAGACCTGTCACGCATTACTGAGATAATAGAAAAAATTAGAGGCAAGGATGAATATGTAATTCGAATTTACGGTGATCTCAGTAATATGACCAAGGCAGTTTTACAACAATCAGTGGATATCAAACAAATGCAAGAAGAAATTAATTCTAAACCATCAGGACTTGCCTATATTTACAAAAAAAATCTGGAGAAATTAATAAAAACCGAGTCGGAAACACTTGCCAATACTTGGTTTCAAGATTTTTATGCACAAATAGAAGCCCATGCTGAGGAAATAATTATTGACAAAAATAAAAAGACTCCTAAGGAAAAGATAATGATAATAAGTGTTTCCTGTCTGGTTAAAAGAGATAAAATAAACGGTTTAGGAGAGGTGCTTGAAGAGATTAATAATCAAGAGGGTTTTTCTGTCCATTTCTCAGGACCTTGGCCACCTTATAGCTTTGTTGATAAAGTTGGAAAAGTTGCTGATGATAGATTGCGAAAATAGAAATGGATTACGCATATTAAATAGTATACTCCTGATTTGAAATATAGGTAATTAAGAAACTAGGTTATGGAGGGTTAAGTGTGGAACCTACCCGCGATTTTCAGGTAACTCTGGTGGATCTTCTGGATAGACTGCTGGATAAGGGATTGGTTTTAAATGCGGATTTGATTATTCATGTAGCGGGAATTCCTCTTCTGGGTTTGAACTTAAAAGCTTGTCTGGCTGGAATAGAGACTATGTTGAAGTACGGTATGTGGAATGATTGGGATGAAGCGCAAAGGGCAATTGCAACGGAAGAAAGAAGAAAGAAAAAAGGCATACCTTTGGATGAAGCAGAAGAGGTCATTTTACAAGTATTTGCCTCTCATTGGTATAGTAAAGGCATTTACCAGGCTTGGCGTCCAGGAAATCTTTATTTAACTAATAGGAGAATATTCTTGTTTCACACTGAGCCAGCGGAGATCTTATTTAGTTTAGAATATGAGGAAATAGTGAATATAAGCATTGATAGGGGGAAAAACATTTCCGGGGAAGAAACTAGTTTTTTGTGTCTTTTATCGCATTCAGGTGAATTGATTCGTATACACACAGTTGAACTGGAAGCAGTAAAAAACTTATTAGAACAAAATTGTAAGAGTAGATGTTTGAAAAACGATAAGATATACCTTTGATAACGCGAAATAATCCCCCGTATTTAATTGAAAGAGGAGGCAGGATATAAGTGAATATCACTGAATTTATTAATAGGACTAAGGAACAATTTGCATTAGTAAGTAAGTTAACCATAGAAGGTGTAGTTGGATTTACCAGCAATAATGAAGGTGCAGTAGTTACTATAGAAACGTTGGAAAGAAGAGCCGTTCCAAATACTATGGATGTTCTGGGGTTATATGAAGTTAAGGTTGATAATTATGGGAATATTACTGGATATAATCGAAAAAGTCTGCGTATACGAATTGATACCGGTGAAACAAATTAAAAACGGCTCTATGATAGGATTGACGCTGTAGTTAGATGCCACAGCGTCAACCTGCCTTTTATGGTTAGAGGATATTGATCAGTTGCCCCTTTGAGCAGCAAAATGGATGGTTAAAATGGTATGGGGCAATTATGATCGCAATCATCCTCAGTTAAAATATAGCGCAGTGTTTGTACACCAGATGATATTTGAATAAGGGGAATATACAAAAGTTTTATATTAGTATCACTTTCTGTGCGAGTATATTCACCGATAGGTCTCTTAGGTCTATGTCTATCACAATTCTGGATCGTAGCATATTCTTCGTAGTTTGCCTCCGGCATTTTCATAAGCTTCATGTTTTGTTTGCTTGGTTTATTAAAAATACTGTCCAATTCTTTACTCATTCTACTAACTAATTTGCCAGATATTTCATCAGCAAGCTTTGCGGGAGAACCAAGAATATTTGTGATCTCATCAATACTTGCATCTCCGGAGGTTTCACCAATATAACCAATAAGTTCATTCTCCAGACTATCTTTAAATTCTTCAGGTGCAACTATCCTTGACATTACGTCATCCACATATTCCAGGATTTTTTCGTTCAACATTTCGATCTCTCCTCCTTTCCTCTTCATTCATAACTATAAATTTATTGAGCATTTACCTAATATACAATATGCATAATAAGGTAAATAGTTCCTCTACTTAGGAATTTATAAGTTGTATTGCAGATGATTTATATAACCCAATTAAAAGAAATAGCGTGGGTCATGGATTTTTTTATTAATAGCATTTACTAAATCTTCAGGATCTATATTGTGTTTCAGAGCAGCCTGCTCCAAGGTCAAACGACCATCGCCCCCTCAACAATTTGAACTTATTTTGTATTCGTATAGTACCTTAATGATATGAGGGTACTTTTGTGCTGCTGTAATAACTGTCCAAGATTTGTCAACCATCGTAATTACCTCCCTGTCGTCTAAATGTTTGGGCAAGGATATCCGGAGTGATCAATTAGAATCAAATATTCCACATTTATACAATATGAAAAGGATGCTCAATTTGTGCCTCCTGAGCTAATCTTAAAAGTGCTATAGAGTAGTTAATGGTGCTTTTATTGGTGTAGGAACCACAGCACTAAATTCTGCATAGACTAGAATGGTATTGTTCATTTTTAATATAGAGCCTTACGACATAGGCCTGGAGGGAATTCATGGATAATAGTGATGAACTAATAAGCAATTACAAATTAGCCCTACACTTTTATAGACGAGGTGAGTATGAGCAGACCCGCCGCTACCTGGAAGCAGTTCTAAATCAGACTCACCCCCGGGATGAACATGCACTCCAGTTATACTGGGAATACAGTTTATGCCTTTACAAGCTTGGAGAATGTGCGGAGGCGTTATCAAAGGTTGAAGAAGGGTTATCCCAATACCCTGACTGTCGTGAGCTGTTTTATATTAAAGGTCAAATCTACTATGAAATGGGTCTATTAGGTCAGAGCCAGGATTATTTTCTAAAATTTATTGCTATTAAAACGAGCTTTCTGAAATGTGCGGAGGGGATGGCTGCAAATTATAAAGCTTATGGTTATTTAACCACCATTTCTGTTCAGCATGGAAAACATGAAGAAGCACTTTACTACCTGCGGCTGCTTGTAAAGGAAAAACCGGATGTTTCCATATTTACAAAGCTATGCTTATTATTATTGAAGTCAGATATAGATAAAAATACCTTAATCGAAATCCTTGTAGCAAGTAATGTGATTACCGAACTTGCCCTTGTGCAGCTGCTCTTGACGAGTAGAGAATATGGTGCATGTCTGGATGTTATTGAAGATCTTGGGAAAGAAAACGATTTCTACTTGGAATGGATGCAATGCCAGTTACATTTAGGCAGATATAACCAAGTTCAACACATGATTGATGCTGGATCTCAAAATCTAACTCCCATGCAACAAGACATAGCAATATATTATTGTGTATCGAGATGGTTGGAAACCCCGCGACAAAGTGCTCATGCTTTCCTATTGAAGCTAGACGGTAACTTAGCAGAGGTTCAGGCTTGTTTATGGATTGAAGAAGTAATATTAAGTAATACTTATTCTCTAATTGAAGCAACAGATATAAAAATTGACGGCATCATTAAAAATATTGCTTTAAAAATTTATATACTGGGTGATACATGTTTAGCTTTTGATATTATGCAGAACTATTTTATCTTAAATAGAAAGAAAGCTTATGCTGAGCTGGGCCGAGAAGCTTTCGACAGTGGCTTTTTCAATGAGGCCAAGACCCTCTTGGAAAGAGGTCTACTTCAGGAAGACAAAAAACCCGAAGCCTATTATAAGCTTGGTATAGTATGCGGTGGATTTGGATCTTATGAACAGGCTTTGGAATATTTTTTGCGTGCTGCAGCTTTGCTTCCGGAAAATCAGGTTTATCCTTGTCTTGTTTTTGAAACTTTAGCAATTCAAGAAATTAAAATTCTGATTGAAAAGCTAGACTCATTTAATGAGAATCTAGCTCTAAAAAACGAATTGCTGCGTTTATGTACCCTTAAATGTAAATCGAAAAGATTAAGGCAGATAATCGAACAGCAAGAAACTTAACGGAAAAGGATTAGCTGATATTTATAATCATTTCGATGTATGGTCGTGTGTAAACGATATAAATGAGGAGGCAATATGGAACGTAAACGTTTAAGCCTGTGTATGATTGCCAAAAACGAAGCCGAAAATATTGGTCGTTGTATTAAGAGTGTTAAATACTTAGCAGATGAAATTATTGTTGTGGATACTGGTTCAATGGACCGAACCGTGGATATTGCTCAATCCCTGGGGGCAAAAGTCATTACGATGAAATGGGAAGATGATTTCAGTAAAGCCCGTAATGCATCAATTGAACATGCCAGTGGTGACTGGGTGCTCTATCTTGATTGCGATGAGGAACTAAAGGCCGAAAGCCTGCTTGAGCTGGAGAAAATTATTAACATAGAAGGTCCCGAAGCATATTTTATTCAGATCGTTAACACTACTGCGGAGGGCATGGAGCTGACCGTACCCGGACTTCGTCTGTTCAGGAACAGGAAGGAGTACCGTTTTACTGGATCTATACATGAACAAATCCTCCCGGCTATCCTTCAGCACTATGATCACAGCAGAGTTCTGCAAAGCAATGTGCTGGTTCACCACTTTGGGTATAACCAAAAACTAACCAACATATCGGCAAAAATCCAAAGAAACATGAGAATTTTAGAGAATATTCCGGAGGAGCAGAGAGATGGCTTCTATTACTATAATCTGGGCACAGAGTATTTGCGTCTTTGCATGAGAGAAGAGGCTCTGGTTCATTTTACTAAATCTGCAGCATTAACCAATCCCGGGCAGGGTTATGGGCCGATAATGATAAAAAGAATGATTACTTTATTGTTTGAATTAGGGAAATATAGACAGGCTCAGCAATATCTGGAGCATTACCGTGGCATATACAAGGATTACGCAGATCTGGTACTACTTGCAGGTATATGCCATTTTATGTGTGGCCGGTATTCTGAGGCAGGAAATATTATTAAGGATTATCTAGGCTTACCGCCATCTCCCCAATGGTATCCAATTGAAAGTGCTTTTATTACCCAAACCCCAGAAGAACTGATTGAATTAGCAGATCAACATACGGTTATGAAAGACTACCCGGCTTTAACTATCTGTATTATTGGCAACAATGAGGCTGCCACTCTGGCTACGTGTATTAAGAGCGTAAATGAGATAGCCTCCCAGGTAGTATATGTAGATACGGGTTCAACAGATAAAAGTGGAGAAATTGCCTTTGAATTGGGTGCAGAAGTCTATTTTGCCCCCTGGGAGTATGATTTTTCAACTATTCGCAATTATGCATTAGATAAGGCTCAAGGTGAATGGATTCTAGTATTGGATGCAGACGAAGTATTACCGGAGACGAGTGTAATGGCTGTTATCAGGGCTGTAAAGAGCGAATCTTCTCCAGCTTATCTGGTTAAGGTTAATACACCTTTAGACCAGAATCAATCAGCTCAAAACTGGCAGCTTTCCGGCAGCGTAAGACTTTATCGCAATAAAATGCTGCGATACCAGGGAGTCCTGGCAGAGCAGCTGTTATTTAAAGGAAGCGACGCAATATTTGAACCAGAACTTATTTCCGATCTGGAATTAGTTCACCTTCATTTCCAATCTTCCTTTGAACATGTTTCTGAAAAGAGAAAAATATGGGAGGAAACTATTTTACGGAAATGGTCGGAAGATATTGCTACAAAACATTTCTTGCTTGGAAAAGAGGCCTTTTACGCTCAAGAGACTCCTAAGGCGGCTGAATATTTTGGCCTTTGTTTTGAGGCTGGCTTCAACAAAGATAGCGCAGCATTTTATTACTATACGCTGTCTCTTATCAACAGCGGTCAATATGAACAAGCTATTAAGATAGCGGAAGAAGGCCAAAAGACCTTTCCTGATTATACGGACCTTTGTTATCTGACAGGCATTGCTTATGGTCTTAACGGTCAGGTGAAGGAGGCAGAAGGTATGATGCTGGAGTGCCTTAAGATGGGGGAGGCGGCATGGTGGAGATACCTGTGCAGTCCCGGAACAGGTCACTATAAGGCGCTTCTTTCTCTGGGAACAATATATGTGCAGCAGGGTAGATTACAAGAAGCTGTAAATGTATTTCTACAAGCAGCTAAGACCCCGCCAAGCAGTGAACAGGCTATTGCACATCTGGCAGCTCTGCAAGGAGGTATGAACGTTCCAATCGATGTTCTGCTTAAAAACCAGGGCTTATTCAATTGGAGGAATACCATAATTGTGGCCCAAACCTTTGCCAAGATGGGTAACCGCATGAAAAGCTGGGAATGTTTAAGACTTCTTGATGACCAAACAGTAGACCAACCAGAGTTTCTTGAAAGAATGATTGGCTTAGTAGAAACCCTTGTATTTAATGTTAAAGGTCAGTTAGTAAAGCATATTTCAGACCATCCTATATTTAAATATGTCTAAACTGGAGGAACTGAAACCATGATAAAGGTCCTTATAGCAAGCAGCGTTCGGCAAAAGAAAGTAATCCTGGAACAGTTTTTACTCTCTCTTTATGATTTGAGTCTTAATGGAATAGAAGTGGATTATGCTTTTGTGGATGATAATGACGATAAAAGTGCTTCGAATCTGCTCAGGAAATTTCGCCCTCTGCAATCCAGGGTCTGGTTTTTTGAAGCAGAGCCGGACCCGGAGTCCTACGTCCGTGATGACTTATATCATTATTGGAATAATCGTCTGGTTTCACGTGTAGCCAATAACAAAGATTTAATTATTAAACATGCGATTAGGAAGCAATACGATTATATCCTGTTAGTTGACTCCGATTTACTTTTGCATCCCGAAACTTTATTGCATCTAGTTTCATGTAAGCGTGATATTATATCAGAGATATTTTGGACTTGCTGGCCTGATACTCATGAACTGCCCAACGTATGGCTAATGGATGAATATAAGCTATATTTAGCAGAACGCGGCGAAGAAATTGATGATTATGAAGGAAATCGACGTTCTATGGAATTTCTCAAACAGTTACGCAAACCTGGAATTTACAAGGTAGGCGGGCTGGGAGCATGTACTCTGATTTCCAGAAAAGCATTGACAGCGGGGGTATGTTATAAGGAAATTTACAATTTATCGTTTCAAGGGGAAGACCGTTACTTCTGTATACGAGCAGTTGCCCTGGGTTTTGAGTTATTCGTCGATACATGCTACCCTTGTTATCACATTTACAGGGATAGCGACCTTGAGGGTGTACCCGCATTTTTAAGATCTATTCCATACCGTTCAGCTGTAAATGTCACCCCCCATAGCGGGCTATAAGCTTAATGAGTTCTGAACTCCTTGTGTGATTTCAATTAGAACAAAAGGGTCTCATCTTCCTAATAATAGGATAGGTGAGCCCCTTTTCGTATTCCAAGGATGAAATAGTTGGGTTACTTTTCGCAAAACCATAAAATGTATTTAATGTATAATGAACCCTTTTGCCTTTCTGTGAATATTATACAGCAGAACAATAAAAAGGAGGTGTTAATATGACCTGTAAAGAATGCGAAAAAGAACCCCAAAAAGAATACAGATGCCATTGCCATCGGTGCAGAAGAATTCTTCAAAAGGTCTGCAGAGAATGCAAATACTGTAGAAGGGTTTTAACATCATGCAGATTGAGAGGGCAAACGGATTGAGCTTAGAGCATATTACATGACATCACCAATAACCCACCGGAAGCAATCATGCTTCCGGTGGGTTTAATTTCTTGACAGAATGATTGGCTTATTGGAAACCCTTCTATTTAATGTTAAAGGTCAGTTAGTACAACATTCACCAGACCATCCCATATTAAAACATGTCTAAACGGGAGGAACTGAAACCTTGATAAAGGTCCTTATAGGGAGCAGCGTTCGTCAAGTGAAAATGATTATAAGAATTTAGATAAGCAACATCTCTCTACTCCTGCTTATACAAATATTTTTAGTAATCCCCCTCTGGTGCTATAGAAGTACCGGAGAGGGGTTTTCTTTATTTAGAAGATTGCTAATACATTTCATTATTTGCATAAATCAGGAACTGGGAAGAAACTGGATGCATAGCATAGGGTAAGGAGTAGTGTAAATTATTTAGAATTTATTAAAGGAGTGGACATAAATGCCGTTAAATCTTGACTCTTACCTGTTAGAACAGTCGCCAGAGTTTAATCTTGCAACAGGAGCTGAGAACCGGACTGATCTAACGTTAACTCCTAACCCTGATCTTAGAAAAGGTGGCATTGCAGTATATGTTTTCCATGATAGTACCCCGATTGCAGATGCTATGGTCAAAATTTTGACTCCAACCGGGGATCCCGTTGATCATCAATTTACGAATGCGCAAGGAGCAGCAGTAACGATTCCGCTTTTTGCCGGGGTTTACAATATTGTAGCTGTTGCACCCGGGTATGTGACAAGTATGCCGGTAACCGTAAATCTGTCTGAAGTAAGTTCAGTACTTGTCAATATTACGATGACTCCTGATCCACGGACTGCATTAAATACTCTATTTGGATTAGTACTGGATAAGGTGAATGGAAGCCGCCTCGGCAATGCAACAGTAATTCTAACAGATTCCCAGGGGCAAACTATAAACACAACCCTAACCGACAGTGACGGGGAATATCTAATCTATCTAACTCCAAATGGTTCATATACAATCTCAGCTCAAAAAGCGGGCTATCAACTGCCGACGCCGATTTCGGTAAACGTAACCGGGGGGCAGTTAGCACAAACCAATATGTCCCTAACCCCGGAGGTAGCTACGGAGGGGACTGTTCAAGGATTCATCAGAGACCAACAGGGTAATGTATTGGCTGGGGCGACGGTTGGTCTTTATTCAGTATCAGGTTCCACAGAGACCCTGATTCAACAGACTTATAGCAATTCCGCTGGCTTTTACCTCTTCGGCGGAATTCTGGCGGGTAATTACCTGGTGAAAGCAAAAGTAGATATAACACTATAAGGAGGGTAACAAGATGCCAATAGTTGATGATTACCTATTAAAAAGATCCTCAACTTTTATATTAGGGACAACAGAGGAGAACCGTACCGATTGAGCATTAACACAATCAGCCCCAGTAACCGGTCGTGTAAGGGGAAGAGTAACGAATTCTGTTAGTGGTTTACCTGTAGCAGATGCTACAGTCAAGCTCCGTACTCAGTCTGGTGATCCAGTGGATCATACCCAGACAAATTCAGCCGGTAATTATATCATTGAAAATATTGCGGCCGGAACTTATACCCTAAATGTTACTATACAGGGATTTGCAACATCAGCAGGGCAAACATTTTCTATTCTCGGCGGGCAGACACTGGATATAAATTTTAGTATTACTCCTCTTGCCGTTCTCAACACGATTTATGGAATTGTATCAAACCTGGCAACAGGTACAACAATTGATGATGCAACTGTTGGTCTAATACCAGATCTCTCAACACCTACCAATTTTACGATTGCTAAATCTAATAATAATGGAGAGTATTTGATAGATAGAATTCCAGATAGTATTCAAACCCTTCTCGTCAGTAAAGGTGGCTTCTATGTATCCTCCTTTGTACCAATAGATATTTCCGGAGGCAGTGTGATTAATTCGGATATAAGTTTGCAGCCCTACTCTTTGCCCCAGGCTACTGTTAACGGATTTATTAAAAACCAAGGCGGAACCCCCATTGCCAATGCTTGTGTAGGTCTGTATTCAATAAGTTTAAACGGTACTGAGATTCTGCAGCAGGTTACGTTTACAGATGTCAACGGCTTCTATATTTTCGGCAGGGCGGTAGCAGGGACTTATGTAGTGAAAGCCAAGTTGGATAAGGTTGTAGCTGCTTCTTGATAGATTTGTCTCCTGACTCATTTTACACATGGAATTTGTCTTTCGGAAATAAGACCAGATAAACTGGGTTTTAAATTTGTAGTACCTTAATTCTGTACTTACTTGATCCGCAAAACCGCTGCTATGAGGAAAAGACAGGCAGCGGTTTTGATATTAGTTAGGCAAAAGAAGGCTGTTCAACCTTACATATGCAAAACATTTCTTTTCATTAATACATATCATATTTTGAATGCGAGTTTTAATGGTGATTGGATTTTACTTATTATAGGGGTGTTAGAGAATGGTTATTACTGACATTTATCCTTTAGTTCAATCTAAAAAATTTTATTTAAAGCCAACCGAAGAAGCCAGAGTAGATTTAGTATTAAAAAAAAGACCACGGGATCCTAAAACAATATTAACCGGTCAGGTATACGCTGGTTGTGGGTGGCCAATTAATAAGGCCACCGTAAAGGTGTTGGACAGGGACTATAATCCTCTGGTACATACTTTAACTGATATTGAAGGAAGATATAGCTTTGAAAATATCCTTCAACCGGGATGGTATAAATTAACTGCAGCAGCAGATGGTTATCTAACAGCTCGAACTACCAGTTTTATTTTACATTCGAATAACCCCAAATTAATAAATATAGAATTAAAAAGTGATCCTTCGGCTGATAAAGGAGTTGTTTACGGATTGGTAACAGATGCGTGGACAAAACAACCAATAATGGATGCATCAATTATTCTGCTGGATACGAACAGGAGACTCACTGCAGAAACCACCAGCAACCCTCAAGGTCAGTATTTAATTAATAGAATTACACCACGCAAATATTCAATAATAGCAAGAAAAGCAGGTTATTCTACCAGCTCAATAATTGTATTGGTGGAAAAAGGATTATTAATCAAGTCGGATATACAACTGTTTAGAAAATCTGGAGGCTTAGAAGGTACCATTAGTGGACTAATTATAGGTGAAAGTGAGATTCTCAGTGATGCATGTGTTGGATTGTATAAGGTAGTAGAAGGCATTGAGACTTTGATTCAGACTAAAACAACTAATAGTGAAGGTTGGTACCTTTTTACCAATGTAAATTGCGGAAAGTATTTGGTAAAAGCCAAGCTGGAAAGTGGAAGTCAGTACTACCAGGAGTTTCTGTTGCAGGATGATTGAATAATCACTACCCGAAACTACGGCCGAACATTGATAAAAACAAATGCGACGGGAGAGAACCCTACCGCTCGGACTGCGGTTTTTTATTGGTTACAGGTACTTCTTACATCCTCTATGCTGCAGAACTTCCGTAAGAGATTTTATTTCTTGGGCTTTTTCCTTAGGGCATATAAGCAATACATCTCCCATATTAACTATTATCATATTTTGCAGGCCGACTGTAGCTATAAGGCTGTCGCTGCCATATATAACGCAATTATTTGTATCAATACCGATATGGACCCCTTTTACTGCATTTCCCTCAGAGTCTATATCCATTGTTTGGCCCAATGCATCCAGATTTCCAATATCGTTCCAATCAAAATTACCGTACGCAATAAGAATATCCTTGCATTTTTCCAGAACTCCCTGGTCGATAGAGATAGGCTGTATCTCGCGGTAAGCCTGCTTTAAAGCTGAAGTGGAATTTTTCTTTTCTTTAATCTCTACCGCTCCTGATAGTTTTTCGAAGAGTGTCGGGAGATAACATTTTATCTTGTTTAATATGACATCCATGCTTCCAATAAGTATTCCGCTGTTCCATAGATAGTCACCAGAAGCGACAAATCCTTCTGCTGTATTGACATCAGGTTTTTCCTGGAACCGTATTACTGGTAATACTATGCCTTTTCCCCGGTATTGGTCCATGTCTACTTTAATATACCCATATCCTGTTTCCGGGTATCTTGGCTTGATTCCTATGACTACCAGAGCTTTATTTATTTCTGCTGCTTCGCAGCCTGTCTTTATTGCAGAATTATAAGCATTACTGTCACTGATATAGCCGTCAGCCGGTATACAACATAAGATTCCACTTTCGTGTCTTTTTTTGAGCAGCAATGCTGCATATGTTACACAGGCAGCGGTATTTCTGCTTAGAGGTTCAGAAATTATGTTTGAAAGAGGCACCAGCCCTTTGACTACATCTCTTGTCATGCTTTTATAACATTGATTAGTGATAACATAACACCTTTCGGCGGGAATGATTTTAGTAATTCGTTCAATTGTTTGAACCAGCATGCATTTATCACTGCCTGCATTTAAAAACTGCTTCGGCTTATTTCGCCTTGAAAGCGGCCACAAACGCAGCCCTGCACCACCTGCCATAATAACGGCATATCTTTCCATAGCATCACCTCCAAAGTTCAGTCTCATTGTTTAACAGCAAACATAAAACATGACTATTTGCAGGGTTTGGAATATATGAATCTGTTAAAACACATGTCGCGATAGTATATGAGACACTTCATCCAATGGTGAAATATAATCTAATACCAAATTTTCATTTAATCGAGGCGGCTTGGAACACTTCCTATTCGTTGCATCATATTGTAATAAAGAAAGCTAGAAAGATTCGAAATAACATCCCAGTTAATAATGAGAGGTTCAGCAGGATATAAAAATATATTACATTTCTGATCTATCCAAGCATTGGGGTTTTAATGGGGAGGTAATAAGTTGTTGGGGAAAAAAGTTCTAATTACAGGCATAACGGGACAGGATGGTTCTTATCTGGCTGAGTTTCTTTTAGAAAAAGGCTATGAGGTGCACGGTATTATACGCCGAGCATCCACATTTAATACCTATCGGATTAACCATATTTTCCAGGAACCACATGATGCTGGGGTTCGTATGTTTCTTCATTATGGGGACCTAAACGATGGTACTGGTTTAAGACGTATATTGCATAAGGTCTGTCCAGATGAAGTCTATAATCTGGCCGCTCAATCGCATGTCAGGGTTTCTTTTGACCAGCCTGAATACACCGCTGACACTGTTGCTATAGGAACACTGCGCTTACTGGAAGCTTTAAGGGATTACATTGATGTTACCGGTCAGAAAGTTCGCATATACCAGGCCTGTTCATCGGAAATGTTTGGTATGATTCCACCTCCCCAGGATGAAACGACTGTGTTTCATCCCCGCAGTCCTTATGCAGTATCGAAGGTCGCTGCCTACTGGTATGGAGTAAATTACCGGGAGGCCTATGGAATGTTTATAGCCAACGGTATCCTGTTCAACCACGAGTCTCCACGGCGCGGAGAGACATTTGTAACCAGGAAAATAACTCGTGCCGCCAGCCGGATAAAGCTAGGTTTGCAGGATAAATTGTACCTGGGGAATCTTGATGCTAAAAGAGATTGGGGATTTGCGGGGGACTATGTTGAGGCCATGTGGTTGATGTTGCAGCAGGAAAAGGCCGGTGATTATGTAATAGCAACAGGACAGTCTCATTCGGTAAGGGATTTTTTATATGAAGTTTTTAATCAACTGGAATTAAACTGGCATGATTATGTTGTTATTGATTCCCGTTATTTTCGCCCTGCTGAAGTAGATTCCCTGCAGGGGGACTCATCGAAAGCCCGGGCTATATTGGGATGGAAACCCCGGGTCACGTTTAAGGAATTAGTGAAAATGATGTTAGACTATGACATGGAACTAGCTCGGCAGGAAAAAACCCTGCGCGAGGCTGGGCATGCAGTTGAGCTGAGGGGGGCTTTCGAATAATTCCAGCACAAGGAGTCAAAAATGTATTGTTAGCGGGCGGGGCCGGGTTTATAGGAAGCCACCTGGCAGATAGATTAATAGACGAAGGATATCGGGTTGTAGCAGCGGATAATCTTATGTTGGGTCGTGAAGATAATATTCGGCATCTTTTATCAAACCGCAATTTTAGGTTTATACCATTGGATTTGTCGTTATATGAGGCGGCTCATGGGCTTTTCGAAGCCTATAAATTTGATGCAGTTTTTCACTTAGCTGCTAATTCAGACATTCAAGCCAGTGCCCATGATCCGACTAGGGACCTAAAAAACACCTTTATAACCAGTAGCAATCTTCTGGAGTGTATGAGGGAATTCCAGGTAAAAGAAATAATATTCGCATCCAGTTCGGCCGTATATGGGCATAAACCCGGAGTTAAGATTAGTGAAGATAGCGGCAGCCTTTGGCCGGTTTCCTATTATGGAGGGGCCAAATTGGCGTCGGAAGCCTTTATAGCATCATATTGCTATATGAATAATATAAGAAGTTGGATTTTTCGCTTTCCCAATGTGGTAGGGGGACGTTTAACTCATGGAGTAGTGTTTGACTTCATTACAAAATTAATAAAGAACCCGACAAGTCTTACGATATTAGGGAATGGGCAGCAAAGCAAGCCCTATCTTTATATTGACGATTTAATCGACGCAATCTTCCATATATGGCTTAACCACAAAGAGATGATTAACTGCTTCAATATTGGAGTAGACTCACAGACTACCGTTACTTCCATTGCTAACATAGTATGTGAAGAAATGGGTTTGCAAAATGTTAAATATATATATTCTGGCGGAAATGTAGGATGGAGAGGTGACGTACCGGAATTTCAGTATGATCTAACCAAAATTCACGATACTAACTGGCAATCCAGGTATACATCTGATGAAGCCTTACGCTTATCGATAAGAAAGATATTGAATAGCTGAAGGGTCCCCTTATCATAGAGACCAAAAAAACTGGCCAAGTGTTTTCTTGGGTCTCTTGTTAATATAATTCAATGCTAGACCATCCTTTTTACCTCCCGGTAACGCACACCAATAATATTTGAAAGTCATATATTAAATCAACCATATGCCTAAAGTGGATGGGAATGCATATTGAGGGTGAAGTGATTGAAGGATTTGGCAGATGTGAAAATGCAAGCGGTAATCTTAGCAGGAGGAGAGGGGCAGAGATTAAAGTCACAATTTCCTGATATCCCAAAACCTCTGGTCAGTATTGGTGGCAAACCAGTACTTCAATACCAAATTGAGAACCTGTGCAGATATGGGATATTGGATATCGTCCTGGTGATCGGACCCAGGGGTGATATGATTAAGGATTATTTTGGGGATGGCAGTGCCTTTGGGGCTACCATTACTTATTTTCAGGAGCCGTATCCATTGGGAACTGCGGGAGCCCTTTATTACCTGGAGGATAATCTAACATCGGACTTTGTGTTATTGTATGGTGATTTAGTCCTGGATGTAGATTTCACACGACTCCTCGACTTCCATAGAAGCCAGGAGGCATTAGCTACCCTTGTAGTTCATCCTAATGACCATCCTTATGATAGCGACTTGATAATACTAGAAGATCATACGCGGGTTCGAGGTATATTAGGTAAAAATGATAGGCCTGCTGGGTACTATTCTAATTGCGTTAATGCAGGTGTTTTTGTTTTTAATTTAGAGATACTTGAGTATATCGAGGAAAATAAGCAGCAGGATCTGGAAAAGAATGTTCTTGCGGCTGCTATTACCAGTAATAAAGTTTATGGTTATAGAACCTCTGAATACATTAAGGATATGGGGACTCCAGAGCGATACTGTCTGGTGCAGAGACATATATATGAAGGTATTGTAGAGGAGAAAAATCTATCCCGAAAGCAAAAGGCAATATTCTTAGACCGAGATGGAACGATTAATAAATATAAAGACCTGATAAGTAAGACCGAGGATCTGGAAATAATACCTGAAGTTTACCAGGCTTTAAAGCATTTAAATGATTCCAGTTATCTAAGTATAATTATTACCAACCAACCGGTAGTAGCAAGAAACCTCTGTTCTATTGAAGAATTGGATACTATTCATGCCAAAATGGAGAGTGTTCTGGGGGAAATGGGTGTTTATGTAGATGAAATCCTTTACTGTCCTCATCATCCTGACCGCGGCTATCCAGAAGAAAATGCTGAATTCAAGATAAAATGTAATTGTCGTAAACCTAAAACCGGATTGATTGATAAAGCCGCAGCCCAATTTAATATTGATTTAACTAAATCCTATATTGTTGGAGACAGCACTGTGGATGTAAAGACAGGTGCTGCAGCCGGGCTAAAAAGCATTTTACTGGCTACCGGTCAGGCGGGCATCGATGGTAAATATAATATTGAGCCCCATTTCTGGGCTGATAATCTACTCCAGGCTGTACAAATTATCTTATCCAGGGGCGAACGATTTAATAAGAATATTGAGACCTATATGGATGAACTAAAAAAGACCCTCGACAGATTGGATCGCCAGAAGATCATTCTTTTGGTAAATCAGCTAATCAATGTCCATGCCCATGGGGGCACCGTATATATTTTTGGCAATGGAGGCAGTGCTTCTACCGCATCCCATTTCACTGGCGACTTTAACAAAGGGGTAAGCGAAAATCTCAGCCGGCGTTTCCGCTTCATTTGCCTGAATGATAATATACCGTCTGTATTAGCCATTGCCAACGATATCGGGTATGAGCAAATTTTTAAATTTCAACTGGAAAACTATTTAAAACCTGATGATCTGGTTATCGCTATATCGGGAAGCGGAAATTCGACAAATGTCATTCTGGCTATAGAATATGCCAATTCTAAAGGAGTAAAAACCTTTGCCTTGACCGGGTGCAATGGCGGGCGGCTCAAGGAGATTGCCAGTAATTCTATTGTTGTACCTATAAATGATATGCAAAAAGTTGAGGACATACATTTGATAATGAATCACCTGATAATGCAGATCATTAAGGAATGGCTGGAGGGAGATAAGAATTGATAATAAGCCAAACACCTTTACGAACTAGCTTTTTCGGGGGTGGAACTGACATTGCAGATTATTACCAGCAGTTTGGAGGGGCAGTGCTTAGTTCCACAATCAATAAATATATTTATATCATTGTTAAATCAAGACATGATGACTATATAATCCTCAATTATTCGGAAAGAGAAAAGGAAAAAGATATCAAACAAATAAAACACGGTATCATTCGCGAGGCTCTACAAATGGCCGGAATTGAAAAAGGCATTGAAATCACCAGCATTGCCGATATTCCAGCCGAAGGAAGTGGATTAGGTTCCTCCAGTTCCTTTACGGTGGGACTTCTAAATGCACTGTTTGCATTTAAAGGAGAGTATAAAAATGCCTTTGAACTGGCGGAAATGGCCTGTGAAGTAGAAATTAATAGACTGGGTGAGCCTATAGGCAAACAGGATCAATATGCTGCGGCCTTTGGGGGCTTTAATAATATTTTTATTGAACCTGATGATAAGGTTAATGTAAGTAGAATTGTTCTGGATAATGACTCAAGGAACCTGCTTAATTCGTCTTCTATGCTGTTTTATACCGGTATTACCAGAAAAGCCGCTATGATCTTAAGTGATCAAAAAACTAATGGACCCCATAATATATCCGCTTTGCACCGGATCAAGGAAATGGCTATACGAGGAAGAAAATATCTTTTGAATTTGGATATTGAAATACTGGGACAATTACTGGATAGAAACTGGGAAGAAAAGAAAACCCTGTCCGGTAGAATAGGAAATAAGGAAATTGATGAAATATATAGTCTTGCCAAACGGGCTGGTGTCTACGGGGGAAAGCTCCTAGGGGCCGGTGGGGGAGGATATTTTCTTTTCTTTTGTCCCCCGGAAAAGCAAAAAGCAGTACGAACTGCATTAAAAGCCTATCAGGAATTACCATTTTGCTTCGAAAAATATGGAAGCAGAATTATATTTAATATTCAGGATTGATAATATTACATGACCTGCAAATTTCAATCCATAGATACTGCAGAGATCTACGAAAAGCAGGCTCGGGATAGTAACTGCTTTGTTGGTTGGCTTTTTCTAGTTTATCCAGCCATTGCCGGCATTCAGCAGCGAAGCTGACACTAGGTTCAAATCTGAAAATGCTTAGAGCTTGATGCAAAGCAAATTCTTGGTCTGTTACATCAACGCCCAGATGGTTCAATTCATCTAATCGTACCAGGCCAGCGTATTTTTGGTGTTCTGCAAAATCGAGCTTTTGGGCATTTTGTGAATGTAAACGGTAGAGTAATAATACTTCGTTTAGATTGGAAAGGGGAAAGAAGCGAGAATATATACTCCAGAGTTTATAATCCTCTGCCTTAATAAAAGCCGGGTCATAAGCAAAATGATATTGATCTATCATAGACTGGCGTATAATAACAGTGGGATGGGTCATATGAGGTTGAAATAACATAAAAGATCTTATCATTTCCGGGTCAGAGGTATGGCTTATTACCATTCCAGGATTGTTACCGATGGTTTTAATGGAAGTGCCGGATATGCCTATCATGGGGTTCTTTTCCATAAAATCAATCTGTCTGGCCAGTCGTTCTGGTAAGCTTATATCATCGGCATCCATTCTGGCCACATATTCCCCCCGGCAGATTGTCAATCCCTGGTTAAGAGAAGCGGCTAATCCGAGTTTCACTTCATTCTGTACCAGAATAATCCTTAGATCGGTATAACTTTCAATAATAGGTTTACTATTGTCATCCGAAGGGTCAAGGACAATAATAAATTCAAAATCAGAAAATGTTTGCTGAAGAATACTATCAATGGCTTCCCGCAAATATCTTTCTCCATTGTAAACTGGCATTAGAACACTGACCTGCGGATTTCTCATGCTTCAATCTCCCTTTTTAAGTATCAAGGGGGTGTGCCAATAACCCCTTGATACCTATTATTAAATTTTTCGTGCCAGTATACCAAATTCGATAAATTCATTAGGATCTCTTATTTTGGCTCCCTCCTGTAGTATTTCAAATTCAAGACCTCTAAGGAGTTTTTCAAGCACAGTTGAACTTCGAGTAATGTTTCGATGTCCTTCATCCAAGCCCATTAGGTGATAAATATCTGTCCATAATAACAAATAAGCCCCGGAAGCAGCATAATCAGAAATGTTTTCCAAAATTTTAAGCGGGTCCTCACAATGATCCAAAGCATTACGACACACAATAAAACCGTCTATTTTTCCTATCAATTCATCTAAACAATTTTCCGCAGGAACATTATAGGTCTTTATTTCATCCACAAAAAAAGTTTTTCCATGTACTTTTAACTGCTCATTTCGATAGAAATCAATAAGTGGGTCGATAATAACTCTATCTTTTATCCAGTAACAAGGGGCTAAATAGCCAAAAGGTCCTGATCCAATCTCCAAACACTTTCTATCTTTAACATGTTTAATGAAATCGTTCCACAATTCCATGTTACCTGAGAACCATTGATTATCAGCGTAATGCCATAGTGAACCATCTTCTTTCGCTTTTTCCCAGGAGTCATATAGATTAGGAAAATGTTGTTCTATGTTTTGGGCAGCTGATCGGGCTTCATATTTCTGTGCTGCTTCATGTAAAAATTCGTTCTGTTTCAAATTAATGTTTAACACCTACTTTCTGTCGTATTACCGTATTACCTAATCATATGTATCATTTAACGAATAAGTGAATAAATCATAGATATATACGGTCAGCCCTAATGTTCACTAAATGATAATTAAACATTTTTCGAAAAAGATGGATGTATCATGTAACCGAACTAGCGCCAGTTCATATTCTAGAATAAACAATAGTAAAAAAAACATTTAGGAGGCTGCTACATTGAATGAAGAAAATAGCTGTTCAAAAACCTTACTGCCTGGTGTATCAGTTATTTGCTCGACCAACCGAACTGGTTTTATGGAACAGGTATTTGCTAATTATCTGCGGCAAATCTATTTGCCACGAGAATTCATTATTGTTTTAAATAATAACTCTATGGATCTTGAAAAATGGAGGGCTAAAGCTGCACCATATGTGGATATCAGGGTACATCAATTGGATGAAGACATTAGTTTAGGTGAATGTTTAAATTTTGCCATTGAACAGGCAAATTTTGATTATATTGCTAATATGTCTGATGATGATTACTATGCTTCCCCATATTTGGAAAGGGCCATGGACGCTTTTACGTATACAGATGCAGACGTAGTTGGCAAAGGTAGCCTATTCGTCTATTTCGAAGCCAGTAAAATACTGGCAACGCTGTTGCCTGATCGGGAAAATCGTTATGTCCAGGCTGCTGCCGGAGCTACTCTGGTATTTAAAAAAGAGGTATTTGGCAGGGTAAGATTCCCAGATGTGAATTTGGGAGAGGATACCGTTTTTGTAAGAAAATGTGTTGAAAAAGGTATCAAAATTTACGCTAATGATAGATTTAATTTTGTTTATCTTAGACGGCCCAACCCAGATGATCATACCTGGAAGGTCACAGATGATGCATTGATTCAATCCTGTGAGGTTGTAAGCCAAACCGATGACTATATTACCCCTATCACCCGGTGATTTTCATATGATTAACCGGAGAAAGTCTAGCTTGTTTTGGGAAAGGAGTAATAGCATTGATAATAGTACAACTGGTAGGTGGCCTAGGCAATCAATTGTTTCAATATGCAGTAGGGAAAAGATTGGCTCATGTTCACAATACTATTCTTAAACTGGATCTATCTGCTTTTGAAAAGTATACCCTCCACGCTTACCACATTAATAACTTTAATATTAAAGAAGATATCGCTACTGCTGATGATATTGCCATGGTTACAAATAATGATTATTTTTCCTCGAACGTTAACCGGAAACCGGTAGTAAGAGAGCGGTTTTTTCATTTTGATCCAGGCATTTTAGAACTGCCCGATAATGTTTGGTTGATTGGATATTGGCAATGTGAAAAATATTTTCTCGATATTAAAGAGACTATAATTGAAGAATTTTCTGTTAGAACCAGGCCAGATTCCAGGAACCAAGAACTGGCTGATAGTATAAAAAGCTGTAATTCGGTAGCTCTTCACGTCAGAAGAGGTGATTATATAAACAACCCCCATACCAACTCAGTGCATGGCACTTGCAGCCTGGAGTATTATCAACTTTGCGTAGCTAAATTGGTTGAAAAGGTAAGCGATCCACATTTTATTATTTTTTCTGATGATCCAGAATGGGTCACAGACAATTTTGGCTTTTTAAAGTATCCGGTTACATTCATTGATAACAATGGACCCGAAAAGGATTATGAAGATTTACGGCTGATGACCATTTGCAAACATAATATTATAGCCAATAGCACATTTAGCTGGTGGGGAGCCTGGCTAAACCCAAACCCTGAAAAATTAGTTTATGCACCAGCAAAATGGTTTAATAAAGAGGCTAATACCGGTGATCTTATTCCCGCTTCCTGGTTCAGGGTTTAATCTGTCGGTAACGAGAAACCAGATCTTCAATGCCAAAAGGGGGATTCTAGTATGGTAACTAATCCACAAGTAAGTGTACTGATGGCTGTATATAATGGAGAAATATATTTGCGGGAGGCCATCGATAGTATTTTAAATCAGACACTTCCTGACTTTGAATTTGTAATTGTCTGTGATCCTTCACCAGACAATAGCCTGGCAATTATTCAAAGTTATACAGATTCGAGAATAGTATTAATAAACAATAAGGATAAATTGGGTCTGGCTGAGTCTCTTAACCTGGGACTCAAAATAGCCCGGGGAAAATATGTGGTAAGGATGGATGCCGATGATATTAGCCTGCCGGAAAGACTTGCAAGACAGACAACTTTCATGGAAAACCATGAGGAGGTAGGGGTATGTGGCAGCTGGCTGCAAATCATGGACTTTGATGGGGACTGGATACGGGAATTGCCGGTTGACTATGAGTTGCTAAAGTGCCATTTTTTATTTGGCTGCCTTATTGCCCATCCTACGGTTATTATGCGCAGGGACTTGCTTGTTAAATATAATCTATTTTATAATCCGGCTTTCGCGTTTGCCGAAGACTATGATTTGTGGACCCGTTGTTCCCGCCATTTTCACCTTACCAATCAAAGCGAAGTCCTATATTTATACCGTCATCATGCTGAACAGGCATCCCGATCTGCCAGGGAACAGGAGCGCTTCTCCGGTCTGGTCATGGCTGATGAATTAAAGCACCTGGGGGTTACTTTTACGGATGAAGAAATGGAGTTTCATAAAGAAATTAGTGTATGGAGAATACCGGCCAGCCAAAGCTTTGCTGATAAAACCAAGCTATGGTTGGAAAAGTTAGTAGAGGCTAACGGTAGAACCCATTACTATCCGGAGCCTGCCTTTTCAGAAATGGTTAAAAAGCGGTGGATTAGCATTTGCGAAAAATGTGGGATTAATCAATTTGATTTGTAAATTTCGATATGGTTAGTAATGATAACTTGAGGAATGGAGATGGTAATAATCAATGTACCATTCAATAAATTGGCTTATTCCTGTCTCAATGGATGTGGCTGGAATAAAGTTCAATTTCGATATCGAATAATCTATATCTGCATAGGTTATCTCTAACTCACCCGGTTGTGCCGGTAGGTAGCTTATTTTTGCTGTTACTCCCAGGCTTTTCTCCAAACATTCTACGAGGTATTTCAGATCAACCGGACTGGAACAGCCCAGGTTGAATATTTCAAAATCATAATTCCTATCTAGTGCTGCGAGTACACCAGTCACGATATCATCTATAAAGGTAAAATCCCTTTTCATTTTTCCATTATTATATAACTCAATGGGCTCTCCCCCTACCATAGCCTTGGTAAATTTATAATAGGCCATGTCTGGTCTGCCCCAGGGACCATAAACCGTAAAAAAGCGTAATCCTGAACACTTCAAACCATAAAGGTGATGATAAGTATATGCCATCAACTCATTGGCTTTTTTTGAGGCCGCATAAAATGAAACTGGATGATCCGTTCTATCATCTATATTAAAAGGTAGTCTGCAATTACTTCCATAGACTGAAGATGACGAAGCATATACCAAATTATGAATGCCGAAATGTCTGCATAATTCCAAGATGTTAAGGAATCCTTCTATATTGGATTTCTGGTAGGCGAAGGGATTTTTAAGGGAATATCCAACCCCGGCCTGAGCAGCAAGATGGCAAATTTTCTTAACACTATGATTTGTAAATAGATATTCTAGAAATCCGTAATCTGTTATATCCCCTCGATAAAATTTAAAATTTATAAGTGATTTGAGTTGTTCCAACCTGTCCATTTTTAATGAAGGTGCGTAATAATCGTTGATATTATCCAACCCTATAACGACGTCACCTCTGGACAATAATGCCCTGGACACGTTATAGCCAATAAAGCCCGCTGCTCCAGTTACCAAGTAAGTCATCTTATCCTCCTATTTTCTTCCCTGGGAATAATATTCGAATCCCATACTCCGAATAACTGGAGGGTCATATATATTTCTGAAATCAAAAATCATTGGCGTATTCATTACCATTTTGAGTCTTGTTAAATCTAATTTTCGAAACTGCTCCCACTCTGTCAGAATTATCAATGCGTCAGCATTCAGAGCTGCCTCATATTCATTTTGGCAATAGGTAATGTTGCTGAGATCACTAAACTGTAACCTGGCTGCCTGGATTGCATGGGGATCATAGGCTTGGATTTTAGCACCTTTTTCATTTAGTTTTGAGATAATATCAAGCGAAGGAGCTTCTCTAATATCATCTGTTCCCGCTTTAAAAGCCAGACCTAATACTCCAATTGTCTTATTGTTGAGACTAGTCATAAGGGTTTCAATGATGCTGAACATCCTTTGCTTATGACTTTCATTGGCCTCTATCGTAGCTTCTACCAGGGTCATATTTAATCTATGTTTTTGTCCCAGATTCGCTAATGCACTGACATCTTTGGGGAAACAAGACCCTCCATAGCCGGGCCCTGGATTTAAAAACTCTGGTCCAATCCTATCATCCATTCCCATCCCTTTGGCGACATCAGTAACATCTGCGCCAACTTGCTCACATATAGCGGCCATCTCATTGATAAAGGTTACTTTCATGGCCAGGAAAGCATTAGACGCATATTTAATCATTTCTGCAGTTTCAATGTCTGTAAAAAGAATCGGTATTTTACTAATCCTAAAATACTGATAGATATTTTTCATAGTTTGTAAAGCTCTTTCACTTTCAAATCCAATAATTACACGATCCGGATGCATAAAGTCATAAACTGCTGTACCTTCGCGCAGAAACTCGGGATTTGATACTATTTCGAAAGCATATGATGTAATCTGGTTCTGGCTTATTATTTTTTTGAGTAATTGTCCGGTACCAACCGGCACGGTACTCTTAACCACGATAGTCTTACTGGAATTCATATATTTACCAATATCTTGAGCTGCGCTTTTTATTTTCTCTAAATCAACTGAACCGTCCGGTTGGGACGGAGTATCTACAGCTATTAGAATTACTTCGGATTTTTGAATACCAAATTTTAAATCCGCCGTGAAGGTTAACCTTCCTGCTCGGTGGTTTTTCTCAACCAAATTAGCCAGGTCAGGTTCATAAATAGGTAGGATCCCAATAATCAAACCTTCAATCTTACGAATGCTGTTATCAACGCATATTACCTCAAATCCCAAATCCGCCAGACACGCACCGGTTACGAGGCCGACGTATCCGGTTCCTATGATAGCTATTTTATACATCATTTTGTTCCTCCCGAATTCTAAAATATCTCCAGTTCACCATATCCAAACAGCTTTTCATTAAGTTAAATGTGAAAGCATGATATTTACAAAGTTGTTAATTCCGAAGAGTCTGAATTTATCGCTGTGCGCATAAGCGGCAATGCTTTCGATATACTGCTTATAGCGCCTCTCGTCTATGGACAGCAAAAAATCCAGTAACTCATCATAACTTCCGAAATTCCTTCGATCGATAAATGTATCGGGTGGTATATAATGGCTAACATTATCTGCACCTAAGTAAACAGGTACACAGCCACCCCGAAAACAGTCAAAAATTTTTTCGGTAATATAGCCCTGTAAACCGGTCGTATTTTCATAGCAAATTGCATATTTATACCGGGCATATGCATGTTCTTTTGACTTTACCGTCCCTCTGTAGCTCTTAATCGAATAATCCCACCCATACCCGTATAAATCAAATTGTTCAGGTATCATTTCCTCAAAATACCTTATAGCTTGAATCCGTTCGGAATATAGTTCCTGGGGATGAGGGTACATTTTATTAGAAACAATCATGGTACATAATTTCTTGTCAATAAAAGGCAGTTCAATCCCATAGTATGGAATCTCAGTCTGTGGATAATAAAATTTGAAATATTTCCGGTTATCAACCAGGTCATCGTCCCATGTTAATAGTTTGGTGAAACATCTCAGATTCTCTAGCTCCCAATTTTGAGCTATAACCACCGGGCCTTCCCATAACATTAAAATTATTTTTTCCTGCCATCCTCGGGCGATACATTCTCTTATATATAGGAGATTAGGGTTATTTAAATCGAAAACGATAATTTTTTCGCATTTTTCTTCATTGCCCAGATCAGCAGTATGAAAACTGATACCTTGTTCTTTTAAGCTTTCCCGCAAATAATAAAGGGGTTTATGAAGACTAAAAATCTTATCATTCATAACGATATCATCTACTTTTAACAACACTGATCGCATTTGATTTGAGACCACCTTTCAGTATTTTCTGGCGGCATTGTGTTTTGGTTTATTTATCTGTATTCAGGATATGGGTTACTGCTACATCATTTTACTTAGAACAGAATGTAATAGTAGTAATTGCTCCTTTAGGTCAATGGAATGATTACCTACATAAAATCCGTTTTCATCAATCCAGGAGGCATTTTTTAAAATTCCATGGACCTCATAATTGATCCAACGAATAACCTCATTTTTAATAAAATTACCTGCCACTATCGGGCGACATTCAATGCCATTTTCCTGCAATACTTGAACAATATATCCCTGGTCAAGGGGAACGTCTGGTCTTATTATTAGGGCAAACCCCATCCAACTGCTCTGTTCGATCTCTTCTTGAATCATAAAGTAGGGGTGATCACTAAAAAGTTCCTGGAAAAAGGCGGCATTCTCGCGACGGATACGGATAAAATTGGGTAATTTTTTTAATTGTTCCAGACCCACTGCACCGCTAATTTCCAGTGGCCGCAAATTGTAACCGGGCAGAACAAAACGAAAGGCTTCCGTGAAATGATCGTTGCTTTTCATTCCACAAACTAAATTTTTTTGGGGTAAGTTACGGGTCCAGCCGTGAGCGCGCAGGGAAAGTAGTATGTGGTAAAGTTCTTCATCATCACTGACTATAAGACCGCCCTCCATTGTTGTAATATGATGGCTGTAAAAAGTGCTGAAGGTACCCATAATTCCATAGGTTCCTGCATATTTTCCCTGGTGCCTGGCTCCCATGGCTTCGCAGTTATCTTCCAGCAAAATGATGTCTCGTTTAGCTATAAGCCTGTTTATTTCATTAAAATGGTTGGGGTTCCCGAGGAGATTTACTGCCATGATTAGACGGGTTCGGTCTGAGATGGCTTGTGCCAGGGTTTCAGAGTTGTAGTTCAAGGTAGCACTGTCTATATCAACAATTTTTAGTTTCAGTCCATACTGGTGTAGTGGAAAATAGGTTGTTGACCATGAAACTGCCGGAACAATAACCTCGTCTCCCGATCTTAAAAAACCTTCTTTCCGGTAAAAGAGGGCTGCAACTGCTAAGAGATTGGCTGAGGAGCCCGAGTTCACCATAAGACAGTAGCGACTGCCAATAAATCTGGCAAACGCTTGTTCAAATTCAGACACGTATTTTCCCATGGAAAACAAGCCTGAATTAATAACCTTTTGCATAGCTAATAATTCAGCGTTATCCCAGGTACTACTGGCTAATGGATATACTAATCCCATCTAGTTTGCCTCCTGTTTAAGGTAGAAATCATAAGTTGCGGCTAGCCCCTTTTTGAGTTCGCAATTTTTTTGCCATCCCCATTCAATTTGTTGCGTAATATCCACTAGCTTGTTTTGCATCCCAACTGGTTTAGATGGATCATGAATGAAAGAACCTGAATATCCCATAACTTCGGCTGCCAATGTATAGTATTCATTAACTGTGTAATCCCGTCCCGCCCCAACATTCATAAGAAAAGGCAAGCTTTCAAAGTGTTTGATGGCATGAATGAGACAATCCGCAAAGTCACCTGCGTACATGAATTCCCGTCGTACATTCCCATCTCCCCATATTTCCACTTGTGTGGCCCCAGTTCTCAGTGCTTCGTTTACTTTCTGAATGATTGCTGCTATTAAATGCGATTCAATGGGGTCAAACTTATCCCAACGCCCATAAAGATTACAGGGTATTAATGTTTTATACTGATAATCAGCATCTTCACGATGAATATATTGACATAATCGGGTTATAGCAATCTTGGCTAATGCATATCCTTCATTACTAGGCTCTAATTGACCTGACAAAATAATTTCTTCCCGTAAGGGATTGGGAGCATTGCGGGGATACATGCACGAACTGCCCAGGTTGATCAAATGTTTTATACCATTCTGCCGGGACGCCCAGATAATATTCCGGCCCATATCCAGGTTTTGTAGGAAAAACTTAACCGGGTTTTGGATATTAGCATGAATCCCTCCTACTATTCCGGCAGCATGAACAACCATGTCAGGTTTGCAAAAACATATGAACTTTTCTATACACTTGTAATCCAGCAGATCAAGTTCAGAATGCGATGGAGTTATTATCTCTAGTGAGGTTGTATCTGGGTGTTCCAGAAGATTACGCCCTACCATTCCTGAAGATCCAGTTAACAGGATACGCATAAAAATACCATCCCCTCGCCAATGTTAAATGCTGTACACACCATAAATGTCATTTCAGTCAATCCTGCTGTCCTAATATAGGATGAATCCCTGTTTTCACGGATACATATGTTTGTCAACTTATATAAGATATGCTTTTATTGGACTATTTGTTAAAATAGAAAAATCCATCATTGTCATGACGGATTTTAAGATTCGTAGATTTACATAAATTAATTAGGAACTGGCTTTATTGTCATCCTGAGCATGAGCGAAGGATCTTTTCCCCTACGGTAAGGAGTAAGATCCCCTGCGGGGACTACATATGTGTAGCAAGCGCCACTATTAAGGTTGCTTCGTCGATGCTCAGGATGACAATAAAGCCGGCTTGAGGGCTAATATTACAGAGGTAATTTATTGATTTTAAATAGCCTGCAAATTTCTAACCACTTATTATCCAAAATATTCGAAAGCTGAGGCTCGGGATAATAATTGCTTTTACTATTGGATGTTTTAAGTTTATTTAACCACAGACGTATTTTTTCCAAAAAGGCTTCATTGTACTGGAATTGATATAGGGTAATAGCTTCGTGAAGCCCAAATTCTTCTGGCGTTACGTTGGGGTCCAGGTTTTTTAACTCCTCTAGTCTCACCAGACCAGCAAATCTTTGTTGTTTGACAAAATCGGATTTTCCTGCTTGGGCTGGATGTAAGCGATATAATAATAATATTTCGCCTAGATTCGCAAAAGATAGATAGGAAGAACACCTTCTCCAGAACTCATAATCCTCAACTTCAGTAAAGGCCGGATTATAAAATAGATTGTTTTCAACAATAATACTTCTACGAATAATAACTGAAGGATGGGCAATGTTATTTTCAAATAACAGCTTACACCTTATGGTTGCATCATCAGCGGGAAAGGCTAGTACCAGGTTTTTCTCTCCAAAATATTTAATCCATGTACCGCATACACCGATTTCACTATGCATATTCATAAATGCAACCTGTTTTTCAAGTCTTTCTGGCAGACTAATATCATCGGCATCCATACGAGCCACAAATTCTCCCCGGGAAATTGCCAACCCATGGTTTAGAGACCGAGGTAATCCCAGTCGCTCAGTATTATTTATCAGTACTATGCGTGGATCTGCATAACTTTCTATGATAGCCTGGCTATTATCAATCGAAGGATCCAGAATAATGATGAATTCAAAATCGGTATATATTTGATTTAACATACTTTCTATTGCTTCTCTTATATATTTTTCACTATTATATACTGGCATCAGAACACTTACTTGTGGGTGGTTTATAGACATAGTTAGCCCTCACATATATTGCTAATTTCAAGCCACTTGTTATCCACAATATTTGAAAATTGAGGTTCGGGATAATAATTACTTTTACTATTAGCCATCTTGATTTTAATTAGCCATTGCTGAACTTTTTCGAGAAAGGCTTCACTGTCCTGGAACTGATACCAGGTAATAGCCTCATGTAATGCCAATTCTTCTGGCGTCACGTTTATACCCAGGCTTTTTAACTCCTCTAACCTGACCAGTCCAGTCAATTTCTGTTGGGCTGCGAAATTTGATTTTCCTGCTTGTTCAGGATGTAGACGGTATAATAATAATACTTCGCTTAAGTTGGCAAAGGATAGATACTGGGAACATCTTCTCCAGAGCTCATAATCCTGGGCATTCGTATATGCCGGGTTATAAAGCAACTCGTGTTTTAACAGCAGGTCTTTCCTCATAATAACGGACGGGTGAGCAATGTTATTCTCAAATAGCAACTTACACCTTATGGTGGCATCATCAGGGGGAAACTCTAATACTAGATTTTCTTCTCCAAAATACTTTATCCAGGTACCACATAACCCAACTTCACTATGCATTTTCATAAAGGCCACCTGTTTTTCAAGTCTTTCCGGCAAGCTAATATCGTCGGCATCCATGCGTGCTATATACTCACCTTGCGCTTCCCGAATCCCCCTATTAAGAGACTCTGCCAGACCAAGGTTTTGAGCATTGTTCAATATTACAATTCTTTCATCAGGATAGCTTTCTATTATTTGCTGGGTGCTATCGGTTGAACCATCATTAATAATGATAAATTCGAAATCAGCAAATGATTGCTTGAGAATACTTCCTATTGCTTCACATAAAAATTTTTCGCTGTTGTAAACTGACATTAAAACACTGACTTGAGGATTATTCATTATTTTTCATCTCCATTTTATTAGAAGGGGATATAGAAGCTCACCGCCTTGAGACCATTTAATGATTTCTGTAGAGTTGCCAACGTCAGTAGTTAGAAATGATGTTTTTGAAGCCATACATTCAAACAATACTATTTGTGAACATTAAATAGGCGAAGAAAAAGAAACAGGTCTGCCTGCTGGTAAGCTGCAACAGTAATTACTCTGTCAAAAGATATGATTATTATGTTTGTCTATCTTTCTATTTATCTTCTAGCCAATACCAGGTTCTTGGAGTTGGGTTCTCTACTTCCGCCTCTAACCCAATCGTCACCAAAGAGGTTCAAGAGCGGTTCTTGTAATACCAGTCCATTTTGGGCAAAAAAGTTTATCCACCAGTCCTTGTTTTGCAGAGTTTGGTGATACCATATTCCATTTAGTCCATCCTGCTGTTCACAAACAGACACTATTACCAGTCCATCAAACGATAAGTGTTTCAATATATTTTCAAACACATATGGTAGTTTATCGGTGGCAATATGTTCCATAAACTCCCATGCGGTAATAACATTGAATTCCATCTGTTTTTCTTGCCCGGTCTCATCCAGTTCATATAGTTGAAAAGGTACGGTTATATCCGCTGTAAATAAATAGTCGGGTATAGTTGCCCATTCAGCCCTTTTTAGATTCTTGGAGTAATCACTTCCTTCAACCCCGACGGCAAAACCACCCTTATCAATAATTGATTTTACAAAGCCGCCTCCCGCACATCCCAGATCTAATACCCGCAACTGCTGGTAAGGAATTAATTGCGCCAGTTTAGCATTAAAAATAGGATTCATGCTATTATCATTTTTGGTCCCAAGGGGATGAATATGATCCACACTATCGAAAGCAACGGGTTTATTTGTCTTAATACTGATTTTGGGCACCACTATTCCTCCTTCATTTAATCCCAACCCTTCCATACTAGGTTCTCTGTAGAAGGCAGAATTTGTCTACTGCATTATACGCTGCTATATGGAAAAGGTTTACTTGACCAAGTTTGATAGATACAGAGAATACCTCTAATTATCCCCTCAATTTTACATATTTGAACTGATCAAAGATGATAGCGCTTCCTGTTTATCAAGCTTTTATACATAGCTTCATAGCATGAAGCGATTCTATTCCAGGTAAAATGATTTATCCAGGCCTGAAAACCCCTCGAAGCCATACGGGTCCTATTTTCATGGTCAGAATATATTTTTTCCAATAATGCAGCTGACTTGAGAATATCGGCCTTACAAAGTCCATTCTCATATTTTATGGTGGGAAGAAGTTGGCCTCCTTGAGACCATGCTATGATTTCTCTGGCATTGCCAACATCGGTGGTAAGAAATGGAGTTTTTGAGGCCATACTTTCGAATAATACTAATGGAGAACATTCGATATATGAAGGGAAGAGAAATAAATCTGCTTGTTTATAAGCTGCAACGGTTGCATCCCTGGGTAAAGACATAATGATTAACTTTTTGTTATCTTCCAGTCTTTCCGGGGATGATAAAAATTGTTTTTGCATTTCCTGGCATGTTTGTGTACAGCCCCCCTCCACATTATCAGCAATAATTAATAATGTAGCGTCTTTTATCTTCGCTGTCGAAAATGTTTGTATGGCTTCGCTATGGCCTTTACCGCCAGTATGCGATCCCACTTGAAGAATAAGAAAATGATGGGTGGGAATTTGCAGTATTTCTCTTATATTCAGGCTGTTTTCACCCAGGAATTCATATTCCGCAGCTCCGTTGGGTATAAAGTTGATGTTTTTTATTCCATTGGCTCGGGCAAAATTAATATCTCTATAATCATGAGATAGAAAAACATTCATATCATATTTTTTAATCCATGTTTTCATCTTATCGAAATATTCTGCCCATCGGGGTATATACAAGCCTGAAAAACCGGTAGGCACAAACACTCTTATGCTTTTAATCTCATCCAGAAGGTCTAACATAATATCAGTTGCCCATTGTTGGGCAGCAAAATTGGTAATCACATCATAATCAGAATTTAATAAAAAATCTTTATATTCTTGAATATTACCTTTAAATCCTGTTATAAAACTTCCGGAAATATCAAAATCAATAATTTTAACTCCATTTATGGTATTATCATTTCTACTGCTCAGTTTTGATGTTGCTACAGTAACATCATGTCCCATTGTCACCAGATGTTCTGATATTTGTCTTACGACTTCCGGCATTCCTCCGATGATTGGATAATAAAATTCAACCGTGTGTAGGATTTTCATTCCTATAACCCCTCCAATAGTTGAAATCTGAATTCCTAGAAAATCAATTATTTGAAATTGATTTTTTATTCGATTTATACTTGCCAAAAACTGAAGTGCGATTAATAAAAACAATAATTACTAAAAACTACTCTTATTTTATGCCGTGAATTTGCAAAAGGTTAATTAACACAATTAAGTTGTAATAAAGAACGGGCCCCGGTTATTAGGGGCCCGTCTTTAATATTGTAATTGTAATGGTTATTCCGGGCACGCTACTGAGTCAACACAGAATACTGTTGGTGTACACAGGTTCGATACGGTGAAAGCTAAATTGATGGGAGTCTGAACCATTGTAGATGTAGTGGTAATTGATCCGGCATTACAGGTATAGGAAACCTGATAAGTAGGAGTCAGACCACAATTACAAATCTCCAGAGTAGAATCTGGTAAGGTCACGGCCCCTGATTGAGCGTTTACCACACAATAATCGGCAAAGGTTACTCCATGGTTGAGGAATAAATACTTTAATTCGGTATCAAAAGAAAAAGACAGAGTCATAGGGCTGGTACCAGTGTTAAGCGCTACGTTGTAAACAACCATGTTGCAATGATCACCTGCAGCAACTGGTGTGTACGCTGGATTACAACAGGTAACTGTTGCCGCATATGTCTGAGAGACAGTGCTTACTTGTTCAGCGCATAATTGGACAATAGCCAATATTTTCACCTCCATTTTCATTATATTATTTATATATGTTTATCTATTAAAAAAGGTTACAGTGTATTCGGTTTTGTTTAAGGATAACAAGCTTCTAACAAAATGGGGATACAGGGCGAAGAAAAATGTTATCCACAAAAAGACGGGCCTCCCAATATATGGGGGGCCGTCTTTTAAGCCTATGGTTTTATAAAGTTTTGTTACGGGCACGCTACTGTAGAAACACAGAATACAGTAGGTGTGCACAGGTTCGATACTGTGAAAGCCAGATTGACTGGACTCTGAACCATAGTGGATGTGGTAGTAATTGATCCGGTATTACAAGTATAGGCTACCTGGTAAGTAGGAGTAATCCCGCAATCACATAAGCCGAAACCTGAGCTGGGCAAGGTCACTGACCCTGATTGAGCGGTTACCACACAATAATCGGCAAAGGTTACTCCATGGTTGAGGAATAGATACTTTAATTCGGTATCAAAAGAAAAGGAAAGAGTCATAGGACTGGTACCAGTGTTAAGCGCTACGTTATAAACAACCATATTGCAATGATCACCGGCACCAACAGGTGTATATTGGGGATTGCCACAGGTAACCGTTGCTGCATATGTCTGGGCAACACTGCTTACTTGTTCCGCGCATATTTGAACAATTGCCATTTAAGTTTCACCTCCTTTTTTATTGCCTCAAATTATTATATGGAAATAATGAGAAAATGTGTCTTCATACAGTACTAATATACAACTAAAATAATAGTTGCAGGTATTATTCTACTGAGCACACACTACAACCACATGCGGAAGTTACCATACTGCCGTCTAGACGAATAATACCCCGGTCTTTAGAGTTCTGATTTATTTCCTCCAACCTTTGAATCTCACTTTCGAGTCGTAAAATCCGTTCTTCAAGGGCTTGAATGCGATTTTGAATATCCATATCCAACTCCAATTCCACCTCCAATCCAGGTTCATCCCCACAAGGTTCGAATATTACAGTAGCTTCGTAACCCGATTCCATCTCCAATTCCACCTCCAATGCCAGCAGTTTGTCGTCCATAAGTGTTTGGTCTAATTCCCTGATAATATTATTCTTAAGTTCGTTCTTGCCCGGTTCAAATTCTGCGGTAACTTCGTAATCAGAATTCACCTCTAATTCCAAATCCAATGCTAGCAGTTCATCGTGTATAGGTGTTTGGTTTGATTCCCCAATGATGCTCTCTTTCAGATGGTTTTCGCCGGGTTCATATGCCGCAGTAATTTCGGAGGAGGATTCCATCCCAGACTCAACCTGATTATCATATACCGAAGGTTGGTCTAATTCCCCTACCTTACTGCTCTCATTGGCGTCAGTTTCATCAAACAATATAGTCTGTCTGTGAATATGGCTGAAATTTCCTGAAAAAGGGCTTCTGATATACTTTGGCTGGGTGTTGGAAACAGAAGCTGTCTTCCATACTGGCTGCATATAATCAGCGTCTTGCTTGCTACTACCCTGCAATAGCTCTCTCTCCTTTCATAAAGAATGCAAGAATTCTTTATTAATGTATGCTGTTAATGTAGCTGTTGTTCATACATCCAAATAATTAATTGAAATTTACGAAGCATATAGAAAAACTCTCTTATCTAACGAAATCTAAACAGCTGCAATAAAAGCAAAGAACCTTTCCATATAACCTCCATATACTAATAAGAAAATATAAAGACAGAAATATGTCTGCAACTGAAAGAGAGCTAAGGGCTAGCTCTATACGTTGATACATATATTTTAGATAAACCTTTGATAATGGGGGAGTCGAATTGACCATACGTATCCTTATAGGAAGTACAGTACGCCAGAAACCGGAAATTTTAAAAGAATTTCTACAAAGCCTGGCTGAACTTGATCGCAGTGAAATGAATTGTGACTTTCTTTTTTTCGATAATAACGAGTCAGAAGAATCTTCTAACTTGCTTAGAACGTTTACCGTATCAGGTTCAAATACTTATCTAACCGGTGAACCACCGCACAGTCCATATCAATGTACTGATGAAACTCATATGTGGACAACGATCCTTGTATGGAAGGTAGCAGCATATAAGGACTTTATTCTACAATATGCATTTGAAAACAATTATTCGCATGTTTTTTTGGTGGATTCTGATCTGGTTTTACACCCCTTCACCCTCCAACAGCTACTCAGTGCTAGTGTGGACATCATTTCTGAAATATTTTGGACTGAATGGACACCGGGAACGGGTATGCTGCCTCAGGTATGGATGTACGGACAGTATAGATTGGTTCCTGAGATAGATCCCGTAGTTAACCCGGAGATGTACAAACAAGAATCTCTAAAGGTTTTAAATATGCTGCAGATCCCGGGATTATACCAGGTAGGGGGATTGGGGGCATGTACCCTAATTTCTCGGAGGGCAATTGCAGCGGGAGTCCGGTTTAGCCGGATTGGTAATTTAGATTATTGGGGTGAGGATCGACACTTCTGCATTAGAGCTTCTGTACTTGGATTAAAACTCTATGTTGATACCCACCTTCCTGCTTATCATATCTATCGTCACAGCGATCTTGATGGTGTAAGGAAATATAAAGATAGTCACCTAAAGATAGGAACTCAAGAAAAAAGTCGATATTCCTGGCGGCGAAAGGGGAGCGGTAACACCTTGACCCTGTCGATGATTATGCGCAACGAGGCTGACCGCTATTTAAGAAGGGTCCTGGAGCATGCCCGTCAGTATGTCGATAATGTGGTTATCATAGACGATGCCTCTTCGGATGATACTGTATCAGTATGCCGTGACATCTTAAAGGATATACCTTTTACTTTGATTGAGCTTCAGGATAGCCAGTTTCAGGATGAATATGTGCTTCGTAAACGACAATGGGAAGAAACCATCAAAACCGATCCCGATTGGATACTGGTTTTAGATGCGGATGAAATCTTTGAAGATAGAATCATATCTGAAGTTACGAATCTGATCAATCAGACTGAAACCGACCTATATTGTTTTCGTTTATATGATTTCTGGGATGAAGAACACTACCGGGAAGATCAGTTCTGGCAGGCGCACATATATTACCGTCCATTCCTGATCCGCTGCCTTCCCGGCTTTCCATATCGTTGGCGGGAGACCCCCCAGCACTGCGGCAGGCTGCCCGAAAATATTTTGGATCTTCCATATACCAATTCCTCACTCCGGGTTAAACATTTGGGATGGGCGAGGGAAGAAGACAGGAGGGCAAAATATGATCGTTATCTGCAGCTTGACCCTGGTGCAGTTTTCGGAAATCTGAACCAATATAAGTCCATACTTGATTCCAACCCCAATTTAATAAAATGGTATGAATAGTAAATTTCCGTTATCGGTATATTCTTTACTCTATTACGTATCTAGATTGATTTCTTACCGGGTGCTACTGTTATTAGAATTTAAATTTTTTAAATATTACAAGTAACACATAGCATCTTAATTGAATATCTTAGAGTAGAAGTTGGGCTAAATACCATCAAACCACACAACAGGGAATAGGTACCAAAGTGGCTCATTTCTAGTAACTTATTAGAAAGGAGGTGGAATGAATGGCTATTCATACTTCTATGGGAGGATCAGGTTTAGCTGATGTAATTGATCGAATTTTAGAGAAGGGTTTGGTTCTTGAT